>Ga0208014_1000908_pt1 | contig 10636 bp, 10 predicted proteins | sample 25_taG_FD_184099 | JGI IMG/M metagenome (GOLD analysis project Ga0208014, IMG submission 184099) | Marine viral communities from Cariaco Basin, Caribbean Sea - 25_WHOI_OMZ (SPAdes) (version 2) | ecosystem: Environmental > Aquatic > Marine > Oceanic | place: Caribbean Sea: Cariaco Basin...
AATCGCTTACAAGCTCATGCTGCCCAAATTCTGCAATAAAATCCTGCGTATTTAATTCTGATGTACCAGTAGTCATGTCTATAGTCCTTGTTGTATATAATTCAGAATGGTCTCGATGTTGGAAAAAGTATTAGTGTTTAATCTTTGGTAAATAGCTCTCTAAAGCCTTATTGGGCTTGTTAAAACTTTCAGGCTCTCGCTGTATGATATTAGTCATTTCGCGCTTAAATGCCTCAGTCTGCATTTTGCCGTCATAACTTAGGCTTGGATGGTTGTTATAGTCATTCATAAACTGCACGTTATCAACAATAGACTGTATGGTAGCTTGTGACAGGGTGCCATCCTCACTGGTTAGTTTATCTAGTGTTTTCCGATGGAATTTGAGCGTTAGCCCCTCGTAACCTTTGCCTCTACTCTTTTTATGGTACTCAACAGTGACTTTATAGTTTGTACTATCATTTACCTCATCTATAGCAGTCTCAATCACACGCTCTCTAAGCTGTCCGAATTGCTTATACTTACCTTTAATGCCCATTACATAGCGAAAATCGTCTAGATCCATAGCTTTAGTATATTGGTACTGACCTACCCAACAAACAATTAATTCATATAGGCGCATCGAGTGAATACTTGAAAGCTCAGACACCTCCATCAGTCTATATTTTGTGAAGTTAGCTTTTAGCTGTGTCAAATAAGGCAGTACATCCTCTGCAAATGTTATTGTTATCTGATCTGCATTGGGATCATAAAGAACACCACTAACAAAGCGAGTGCGAAGCGTTTTATTATCTTCTAGTGCTATCAGTACTTCCCTATCAAAAAGTCGATTACTAGCTTGCTCCAAATCTCTAAAAGCATTCTTCTTGGTGCTATCGGTATAGAATATTTTTGCTACTTCATCAACTGTCACCGTAAACTTGGTTTGCTTAGTAATATTTGGCGCATCAGGTCTACTATCAATGCGACTAATACAAGTCAGTAATAACTGCTTCTCTTTAGTAGTCATGGTATAAGCTGCTAGAACAAGCTCATTGGATTGTACAACTAGATTATTTTCCATATTTTTTTGCGAATCCTTGCTCAATGCACTGTTATCTTCAATAATAATTAAGATTCACTTTAGCATATAAATTCATAAATAGTATCAGTAATTTTTACTTGTGTTTATTCTACTCATTTTGTGTTTATTCTACTCATTTTGTGTTTATTCTACTCATTTTGTGTTTATTCTACTCATTTTGTGTTTATTCTCATCGCAAGTCATTGATTATAAAGAAGAAAAAACGCTCTTAAACAGGAGTAAACAGGAGTAAACAGGAGTAAATAAAAACCCTTAAAGAAACGGGTGATAAATTTTTTTGTGGATAAGTGAAAAATCATCACTTTAACAACGTATATTTCCTAAGTAACTTATCCCTCAGTAATGGTTTTTTAAGGATTAAGGACTAAATCCTCGGCTAGCTGAACGAGCTTTATTAACTTGATGTTGGTACGACACTAAACCACCCTGTAAGGCTTTGTGTTGGCTTTCAGACAGCTCTTTGCCATATTGTCAGTAAACGTCTCTAAAGTAGCTTTAAGGGCCTCTGAGTAGGTTTTACGCTAGGTTGTTGGTAAGGAGTTAACATCACGCAACGCAAGTTTGAATTGCTGACAGGTTTTATCCAAGGTATCTGCCAGATGTTTGGTAGCAACCTCCCTTGCTTCAGCGGGGTAGTTATCATTATTGATATAAGTAGTTAACTCTTTGCTAAAGAACGTCAAAGGTTTGAAGAGTTAAAACACCAAGCTAAGCTTCAGCAAGTAAAGTTAGACAAGCGATTAAACAAGCAGAAGATTCTAATGGGGGTATTTTTGGGTCAGGTATTGGCCAGTAAGGGTGATAATGAAAAAATGATTCAAGATTATTTTGCGAAAAATTTCCCAGATTTTTTAACGAGGAAATCGGATAAAGAATTGTTTAAAAGCATGATTGAAAGTTTGGGTGGCGATATGGGCTTAGTCGGGGAGGACGCCCCGTTTGTGGTAAATACACATCAGGAATATGATGAGTGACAACTAGCAGTCACAGTATTTTTTATATTTTCTTAAGATGTTAAGCCTTCGAAATACTAGACTGGTCTAGCAGAAATAAAAACGAAGGTAATCAGTGTACTAATAAGGGAAGAGATCGCACACCTTTACAGAAAGTGGATGACATAAAGAGAGCTAAAAGCATTAATTAAAATAAAAAAAGCCTCACTTATTAGTGAGGCTTTTTAGTATTTGGAGCGGGAAAAGAGATTCGAACTCTCGACCCCAACCTTGGCAAGGTTATGCTCTACCACTGAGCTATTCCCGCATATAAAGCATTTTTTAAGCTTTAAGAGACGATATTCTACATTGTAAATAAGATATGTCAATATTTCAGTGCTATTCCACTCATTAATTCAAAATTATCAGTTATATGATCTGACTATGTATACTAACTGACTCGAAAAATGAATCAAGGTGTTGTCTATGTTTATCCAAGATCTGCAAAATGTGGTTTTTAAAAGACATGAGAAAAATGGTGCTGATGAGTTGCTTATAATCACTGGTTATATAGGGCCATATCCATTTAAAGAGCTCAATAAACTCCCTATCGAATGTAGAGTGATTTATGGTATGTATGGCTCGGATAGTATTGGACAAAAACTGCATGAAACGTTAAATAGTATCCAACTATCTTCTACTAATACTAAACTTCATTATTCTAAAACGGGTATACATGCTAAATGCTATCTATGGATGAAAGAAGGAGAAATGATAGATGCTTTGGTTGGTTCTGCAAATTTTTCTCGTAATGGGCTAGAAACTCCTTATAGAGAGGTTTTAGTTGAGGCTGATCCTGCTGTTTTTCGACAGCTGAAAGAATATTTTGATCATATTATTCTCAACTCTATACCTAGTGCTTCCGATTTAGTTGTAATAAAAGCAAGACCAAATCAGGTTATTCGGAATGGTATTGAGACTGAATGTAAGCTCTCCTTTCTATCAAGAAATAAAGACGTGCCAGAAGCTAGTGGTATAAATTGGGGTATGAACTCAAAACAAGTAGGTGGTACATCCAATACTTCTATAGGTGATGCTGAAATTAGAATAACCAAAGAGGCTATTAGTGATTTCCCTAACCTATTCCCACCTAAGCTAGCTACTCCAAGCAAAAGATCAGCCACCGGTAAATTAACAAGACAAAATGACGAAGTCGAATTGATTTGGGATGACGGCTTTGTTATGAAAGGTCTTTTGGAACAAAATAATGATATGAATGGATTGCTTTATCCTAAAGCGATTTGTTCTAGTGAAAGAAAATCTGTTTTAGGCCTCTATCTTAGAAAGAGGCTAGGGGTTTCACCAACACATAAGATTACTAAAGATGACTTAAGTAATTATGGCAGGACGGACGTAACAGTTTCACTATTGGCTGAAGGGGTGTATGAAATGGACTTCTCTGTAACTAAAACGGCATAAAATTATTTAATATAATTCACCCCCAGCTTTTTTAATTGTTATCTGTTAAAATTTGCGTCTGTTTTTCAAAGAGATAGGTTTTATATTATGGTAGTTAACAAACCAACAGTAATTGATATGTTTTCAGGCTGTGGTGGTCTATCAAAAGGGTTTATAGATGCAGGATTTGAGGTCTTGCTTGGCGTTGATTTTGATGAGGCGGCTTTAAAAACTTTTGAACATAATCATGATGGTGCTGTTGCATTCAAAGGTGACTTGTTTAAAAAAGACACTTTACAAGAGATAGTAGAGATCGTAGATAGTAGAAGTGTAGATGTTATTGTTGGTGGTCCACCTTGTCAGGGTTTCTCTTTGACAGGTAGCCGTCAAGAGGATGATGCACGTAATACTTTGTTTAATAGCATGGTAGAAGCCGTTGAGATATTCGAGCCTAAGGCATTCATACTTGAAAATGTACCTGGTTTAGCCACACTTTATGGTGGTAAAGCTAAAGACGAAATACTCAAGAAGTTTGGTGCTTTAGGTTACACCATAAATTATAAAGTGCTATATGCGCCTGACTACGGTGTACCACAAATTCGCAAAAGAATATTTTTCGTTGGCTTGAAAAATGGTGTGAAATTTGACTTTCCAGAACCTGTGTTAAGTCAGGATAATTATGTCACTTGTGAACAGGCGATTAGTGACTTGCCTAGCTTAGAGCATGATCTCGGTAGCGATGATATTGAATATCCGAATAAACCGTTATCTGACTATCAAATAAAAATGCGAGAGCAGTCTTCTGTATTACATAATCATATTGGCACAAGTCATACTGATTTAGTTAAATCAGTTATTGCCTTAGTTCCAGAAGGTGGCAATCATAAAGACTTACCGCCAGGCATAGGCGATAGCCGTAAATTTAATGAGGCGTGGACTAGATACCACAGTCAAAAGCCTTCTAAAACTATTGATACAGGGCATCGAAATCACTTCCATTACAAATGGAATCGTGTTCCTACTGTCCGTGAAAATGCACGACTACAAAGCTTTCCTGATAGTTTTAAGCTATTCGGGAATAAAACTCAGCAATACAAACAAGTAGGGAATGCTGTCCCTCCTCTATTAGGATTTCATTTAGCGACTGCATTAAAGCCGTATCTAGAGTGAGGTAAGGATAAACTATGAGCTATAAATATATTGATCTGTTTGCTGGTTGTGGTGGATTATCTGAGGGATTCCATAAAACACCCGATTACGATTTTGTAGCAGCCGTTGAGTGGGAAAAAGAGCCTGCTAACAACCTAATTAATAGGCTTCAAACAAAATGGGGTGAAAAAAATGCTGCTGATAAAGTCATGCGCTTTGATATTCAGCGGACTGACGATTTATTCAGCGGTTGGTCAGAAGATGAAGATTACGGCTCTCACCAAGGATTAGATAGCTTGGTTGGCGATAATTCAATTGACCTCATTATAGGGGGCCCGCCATGCCAAGCTTATTCCTTGGCTGGTAGAATCCAAGATAAAAATGGTATGAAAGATGATTACCGTAACTATCTTTTTGAAAGTTACATAAAAGTGGTCGATAGATTTAAGCCAAAAATATTTGTTTTTGAAAATGTTGTTGGTTTTTTATCAGCCAAACCTAAGGATACCTTAGTTGTTGATTTAGTTCGTGAAGAGTTTGATAAGCATGGCTATGCCATCGTTTCGGATCTGAAAAAATACGCCTTACAAGATCTAAGCTTATATGGTGTACCACAAAAAAGAAATCGCGTTATTATCATAGGTGTTAGGAAAGATTTGTATGAAGATACAGAGGCTTTGCTACAAGACTTTTATAAAAACATACTACCTAGCTATCAAGAGCCAAAAAAGACTGTAGGTGAATCACTCAACGACTTACCTAAGCTCTATCCAGTTAAAGAGTATAGGCTCAGTGGAAAGAAGTTCTCGCACACTCAACCTGATGTTGTTGTACCAAATCACATTCCTAGGTATCACAATGAAAAGGATATTAGTACATTTGAATTGCTTGCGTCCGATATTGAATCAGGAAGAAAAGAGTATGTATCTACAGAGAGATTACGGGAACTTTATACTGAAAGAACAGGAAGAAAATCCGCTGTTCATAAGTATTATGTGCTGAGAAGTGATGAGCCTAGTAATACAATACCTGCTCACTTGTATAAAGATGGACTAAGACATATTCATCCTGACTCAAAACAAGCTCGTTCAATTACGGTGAGAGAAGCGGCAAGACTACAAAGTTTTGATGATGACTATGAGTTTGTATCGTCTGCCGGAGCAAATTACAAAATGATTGGTAATGCTGTGCCAGTATTGTTCTCGTATAAGCTAGCTCAATCTTTAGTTAAGCTGCTTAAGATTATAGAGACATAATATCGTCTGATTTAGATGATGATACTTTCATAGTATTTGCATTACCTATTACTGAATATTAGGCTAAAAATGAATATATCGGTGACGAAAGCGTCGAGAGAGTGGGGTATATCAAGAACTTGGATCTATAAAAAAATTAATGATGGCACCCTTTCCAGAACCGCAGACAAAAAAATAGATGTCGTAGAAATGTTACGCGTGTTTGGACAGCCCATGCCAAAAGCACGTGCTGAAAGCTCAGATAGCACTTCCGGAGGTATGTATTCCAATGGTTGTGATATAAAGTGCTGTACAAAGCTTAAACACCAACTAGAGCTAGAAAAATTAAAAAATAATCATTTACGACAACAAATCAGTGATCAAAAGCAGTTGATGGAGACTTATAAACAGCAGATTAACCAGTTAAATAAGTAATTAGGGATAGCTGACGCCAGTATTCACGATTTTTTGTAAGTGAAACTGCCGATTAAAATCTTCCAAGTTTATGTCTACGAGATTAACAGCAGGGGTCACGATTGGCTACGCCGTGAAAAAGTAGCTGACCAGCAGGGGGGGGTCCTCCATTGATTGGGATGAAGTGGTGTTTGAGATAGACTTGCTCAAATCCCAAGAGATCAATTTGGATTATATCCTTGAGCTGATTTTTGAGCATAATAAGAATACCAAGGACAAGTCTGCCTTGGTTGAAGAGGTAAGACGTTTGATTCGGGCAAGCCTTGGCAACCGTACCAAAGAGAGCCTAGCGGTCGATTTTATCAACCAAACCAACTTAGATAACATCCCTGACAAATCCAGTATTATCGATGCCTTCTTTAGCTATGCTCAGGTAGAACAGCAACGTGAAGTTAAAGATATGATTGCTGCTGAGAACTTGAATGAAGCCGCAGCTAAGCGTTATATCACTGTTTCTTTAAAGCGTGAGTACGCCAGTGAAAACGGCACAGAGCTGAATGCGATCTTACCTAAGCTGAGTCCACTCAACCCACAATACTTGACCAAGAAGCAAAGTGTTTTGCAGAAAATAGCGGCCTTCGTTGAGAAGTTTAAGGGTGTTGGTGGGAAGTTCTGATTAATTTAATTAAATAGGCATGGTATCTGTGGTGGGTGCCATGAACTATTCTTACAACATAATGGCGGCAAAGCGTGTAGAGAGATATTGATTTTGAAAGTCGCTATTATGATAGCTTGAGTCAGGCTTTGCTGCCTTACTCAAGCACCTCAGCACCGAATACACTCAGAGTATCTTGCCAGACAAAAATTTAGTTATTGTTCAAAGCTTTATTTATGATATTATTCATGAGCCTATTATGAATAGATAATAGGGATGTACGTAGAGTGTCTAATTTATTAAGACGTTCATTACATTGATTCGAATCACTGCAATGAACTAATCCAGTTAGGAAGATAATTAGCATGATGGTCACGAGGTTTATATCTCCAATGGTCATTACTATTGTACCACATAAGGTATGTAGCGCCGCGGTTCGCCTATTGTTGATCTGATTCAACATAAGCCTGATGGCATAGAGAAATGCTTCATAGTGTTTTTCTTGTCAGTTTAATATTCCGAGGAAGTGGTAAGTTTGAGATCACCGTACTCTTGCTTCCTCGGTTCTGCTTTTGGTGCTCTTCGATATGAACAGAAATCCTTCGCATCCTTGGTTCAGAGATAAAACCTATACTCACTTTGACACCCCTCTAGGAGTCAAAAAGGCTGAACAATACGCCGCTTACTTCCAAAAAAAACCAACTCATGATTTTTACCCTTTTATAACCTACGATTTGGTTATGAGAAAGGTGATCAGAGTGCCTAAATCAGAAAGAAAAAAAGCTAAGCACTCACTAAGATTTAAACCTAAAAATAGGCCTCTAGCGTATGCTGCGCATAGAGATAGGATTATATTCAGCTACTATTCTCACCTGTTAGATATTTCATACGAAAACTACCTTAATCACTGCGATTTTTCGGATTCTATTACTGCTTTTAGAAAGTTAGGTAAAAATAACATTCATTTTTCTAAGGCTGTCTTTGAGGAAGTCAAGCTTCATAACGATTGCTTCGTAATAGCTATGGATGTTAAGAGTTTTTTTAACAACTTAGACCATAAAATAATTAAAAGTAAATGGAAAGAAGTGTTAGGTTCAGATGACTTACCTGATGACCATTATCAAGTTTTTAAGGCTATAACTAAATTCTCAGTGGTAGAGAAAAAATTGGTATACAAGACTTTAGGTATTTCAATGCACAATACTCCTGAAGACCTATATAAACTCTGTAATAATAAGGTGTTTCGTACGAAGATAAGGCCTTTAATTAATATAGATGGAGATGCGCGAAAACGTACAAAAGGTATCCCTCAAGGATCTCCAATAAGTGCGCTTTTATCTAACGTCTATATGTTGGATTTTGACTCACGAGCCTACAAACTAGCACAAACCTTGAATGGGAAATATTACAGATACTGTGACGATATACTATTTATACTTCCTAACATCACTGCTGATGAAGCCAAAATTTATGAAGAAACGATAGAAGAATATATTGCTGATATCAAACTAGAGCTCAATCCTGATAAAACCGAGGTGTTTCACTTCAATGGCGGCACGATAGTTAACCAAAACAAGCCTTTACAGTACCTAGGGTTTATATTTGATGGTAGGGATATTCTGCTAAGATCATCTGGAATTCAAAACTGCCATATCAAAATAAGAAAAAGTGTAAAGTTGGCTTATAAGACTAGAAAAAAGAGGGTTAAGCTTGGATTGGCACATAAAAACTTGTATAAGAAAAAGCTTTATAATCGATATTCATACAATGGCAATAGAAACTTTATAAGTTATGCACTTAGGTCTGTTGACGTTATGGAGTCTTCTAAAATAAAAAAACAAATTAAGCCTATCTGGGCATTCCTAAATAATGAAATAAAAAATATGGATAAAGTAAGTAATATGATTTTCCATAAGACTAGCTACTTCATTCATTCAGTGTATATATAAACCTCTTACCTCAAGCTCTACAGATATTCTCCATATTTCCCCTCTTTATCGTAGATTACATTCACAGTTAGGTAGAAGGTTACGAATAGAAATGCATCTTTCATTCTACCTTTTAACCTATCATTAACCTATAATCTATTGTAAGTATGCCTATGACAAACCAATTTCACTGGTGCGGTTCCATAGTGAGGACTTGAACCTTAGGCTGTGAGATATTGCTATTAGTACTCTAAATCCATTTAGATAAAATCAGTGTACATAGCAATGTAACTTTCAAAATGTAAGGTTGAGTATAAAAACCGGGACGAATAATAATTATTCAAGATTATCTTTTACTTTGAAAGGTTCTGAGAATTGTAGAATTAAGAAATTAACAACTGATAATATAATCGCTATCTCATAACGTCCATAAGCAACAGAGATGCCGATAGCAGCGGTATTCCATAAACTTGCAGCTGTCGCAGTGCCTTTTACCGTATTATCACCTTTAAAAATAGCCCCACCACCGATAAAGCCCATGCCCGTAATAATTGCGTACATGATTCTCGCTTCGGGTTCTGCTGCACCTCCATGATAGATATCGACAGCCACTAGCATGAAAGCACAGGATGCAATACTGACTAATGGGAAAGTTCTGAGTCCTGCACCCTTATCTTTCATCTCACGATTAAGCGCAATCGGTAGGGAAAGCACGAAGGCAATTGCTAATTGAATTAGGTGATACACCATTAGTTTTAAGCTCAAATCAAATTCAAACATGTCTTATTACGCTCTTTAAAAGAAAGTTAAATGAACAAGGATAATTATCGATATTTTTAATGCGTCGAAGATGACTTATTACTGCGTAATTTACCAATCATGGTAACGATAGCCACGACAATAACACCGACGGCTAAGCCTACTAACGCATTTAATAGCATCGTTGTTATACTTTCAAATATGCCAGTTAGATGCGCTAAGTCTTCCACTTCATGATGCAAAAAACTGATCCCGTGCACTAAGATACCGCCGCCCACTAGAAACATAGCTAATGTCCCAGCAATCGATAGAAACTTCATCAGCTTTGGTGCCGCAGACAATAAAATCCCACCTATTTTCTGCTTTGCACCGTTCGTCTGTTTCATTAGGTAAAGACCTAAATCATCCATTTTAACGATACCCGCTACTAAGCCATAAACGCCTACTGTAATGCCAATAGCAATAATAGACAGCATCACGCTCTTCTCTAAAAGCGTCGCTCCAACTGCTGAGCCGAGTGCAATTACGATAATTTCAGCCGATAGAATAAAGTCGGTGCGTACCGCACCTTTGATTTTGTCCTTTTCAAAAGCAACCAAATCAATCGTCTCATCAGCATTGGCACGTAGACGGGCGATTTGTTCTTCATCGTGAGGTAAGATATGTGGCCAGAACTTATGAATGATTTTTTCAGCACCCTCATAAGCCAAATAGACACCTCCGCACATCAATAAAAACGTGACTAATGGCGGATAGATGGCACTAATCAGCAACGCTAATGGCACCAATATAAGCTTGTTAACGAATGAGCCTTTGGCAACGGCCCAAACTACTGGCAGCTCACGGTCGGCTTTAACGCCTGAAACTTGCTCAGCATTAAGGGCCAAATCATCACTCAATACTCCTGCAGTTTTTTTAACGGCAACCTTGGTCATGATCGACACATCATCTAGTATCACACCGATGTCATCAAGTAAGGTTAATAAACTGGCTCCTGCCATGTGCGCTCCTTTGCGTCTATTTAT
>Ga0208014_1000911_pt1 | contig 10615 bp, 9 predicted proteins | sample 25_taG_FD_184099 | JGI IMG/M metagenome (GOLD analysis project Ga0208014, IMG submission 184099) | Marine viral communities from Cariaco Basin, Caribbean Sea - 25_WHOI_OMZ (SPAdes) (version 2) | ecosystem: Environmental > Aquatic > Marine > Oceanic | place: Caribbean Sea: Cariaco Basin...
TTCATGAGTATATTCACTACTATAATCATGAAAGAATTCAACTCAAACTAAAAGGACTGAGTCCTGTTAAGTACAGAACTCAGTCCTTGATATAAACTAAACCGTCCAACATTTGGGGGTCAGTTCATAGATGCTGGGTTTTTATTTTCATTTTTTAAGAGCAGCCTTCGACCAAATAAATCGCTTCTGGTATACCGATATCGATGCTTTCTACCTCACCTTTTAATAAGCTTTCATTGTCTTCTGTCCACTCAGTCGCCTTAATTGTAGAATCACTCAGCTTTTGACCGCCCTTGATATGATATTCAATTTGTAGAGGCAGCTTATCCTGTTTATTATTGAGTTCAATATTTTCGTCTTTTAATGATTCTCCAAGTGGGCTTTCTTTTATTACTTTGAAATTAACATTAGCAATCAAGCTATAGTAATCACCATCAACCGCATATTTATCGACCTCGTAAGTGAGCTCGTCATCATGCACTTTCATAACCGCTGTAGCTGAATTGCCAACATTGATGTCTTTATAAAACGGGATGCTTGGATCCCGAATACTGATCAGAACAACTTTACTATCTATGATTTGATATAAAACAGAAGCGCGTTCACCGTACTCTTTATCGATATAACTCAGTGCTGGATTACTGACGTAATAGCATTGTTCGTTATCGCTCTTGGCTTTGGTCATTCCTAGACTACTTAGCAGTTCAGGAGTAATCATCTGACCGAAGCTTAGTTTCTGATACCCTAACGGGCTGACGATTTGTTCATCGGATAGATATGCTGCGTCGTTAGTTTGTGTTTTATCCGTAGCACTCGTATCTGGAGGTGCTGAATTGACAGATATCTCACCATTTTTAGCCATGTCTTTATCTACAGTATTCGTTTGCGCAGTGCCGTCATTATTTGAAGATGAGGGCTGTGAGTCACAGCCTGTCATCAGTTGTACAGCAGCGATTAATAAAGTAGAAGCCATTGCCGTTTTAATTATCGGCAATGATGATTTTGAATGAAAAGTTAACATGGCTTAATTCCCGAATTCGAGTCATTGATATTAATATATACCTTAATGAACCTTGTATAAACTGTCTTTTTTATGCTCGATTTCATTGATGCTAAAGTTTGATTGATACGTACACAGCGAACCGATCACGAATAGTATATGTATGGCATGTATATCACGAAATACACCGTAGCTATTTCAGAGAGTAAAAACATTGATACCATTAAAGTAGAGGTCAAAAATGCTATTTTGAAAGATATAGTCAGTCCTAAATAAAATAAGTACAAATATTATAAAGCGCTACTGGGATAAATTTTTCTTGCTTACTGTGCCTGCGCAGACAGAGGCGGCGCAAAACTTATCCCAGTAGCACTGTGGTTGATTTATAGTGGATTGACTATAGTTAAAATTGATAGAAGACACAACTTAGGCCCAATTTGGGCACATAGATTTTTTGATGTAGTTTGGCTATGGCTATAATTGGGCAAGTTTTGCTCAAGCCTAGCTTTATATTTCCGCTACAGCGCATATTGTCATAGCGAACGTTGCCGACAAGTGACCAGTCGCCAATATGATAGACAATTTTATCCTGGTTTAACACGTTACCAAATGAGCAAGAGAACATAGATCTGGTGATTAAAGCAGGTATCGCTCATTTATGGTTTGTGACGATCCATCCCTTTGATGATGGCAATGGGCGATTGACCTGTGCCATTACTGAGAGAGTACTGGCACAAAGCGAGGATAGCGCCCAACGTTTTTATAGTATGTCAGCGCAGATTCTTAAACAGCGCAATGACTACTATAAAATATTGGAACGAACACAAAAAGGCGATACTGATATCACTGATTGGCTGTGCTGGTTTCTACAAACACTAGAACAAGCACTCATTGCTGCTCAAATGACCACAGATAAAATCATTGATAAAGCGAGTTTTTGGCAGAACCATCGACAGCATGCATTGAACACCAGACAAGTCACTATGCTAAATAATTTACTCACAGACTTTTATGGCAACTTGACTACTAAAAAATGGTCAGTGATGACCAAGTGTTCTGTAGACATAGCACTGCGTGATATCAATGATCTGATAGAGAGGGGGATGCTGAAAAAATCCGAGGCTTCGGGGCGTAGTACGAGTTACGAGGTGGCTTTGTAATAAAGAACATGTGGTTCTATGATGCGTAACGCAATAGACGAGCTAGTTCAGCATTGTGATAGCAGTCTATTTTAAGTGGTCTATTAATAGGTATGAAGGGTGAAATAGCTGGTTCCACTTGGGTATGCCCTATATTAACTATTAATTTTTTGGACAGATACAATGATAAGAGAGTGAGTGTATGATGCATATATTTCACATGCACTTTAAAGAAAAAATATCTTATGTTTTATATGAAATTGATTTTCCACTACAAACTATCTTAAATCGGAAAAAGCGATGATTCAAACCGTTATCCATTATTTTCTACATTTTGGTATGCCATTGGTCATCGCCTATATATTTTTTCGTGACGACTATAAACGAGTATATTTGATTCTTTTAGCAACCATGCTAGTTGATTTAGATCATCTGCTAGCGACACCTATCTTTTCGCCCGATCGTTGCAGTATTAACTTTCATCCGCTGCATACTTACTATGCAATGGCGGCATATGCGGCTATGCTATTTCTACCAAGGCCCTATAAAATAATTGGTTTAGGGTTACTTCTACATATGCTAACCGATTTGAATGACTGCGTGATGACTTATATTAATTGTCCTCAGTGTTTGAGTCAGGCTCCTGCCCGTGAGTTGGCAACGTGGTTAGGCAGAGCCACTAAGTTTTGATACGGCTGTGACTACATTTTTTTGTGCCTCTCTCATAGATCATATCTTCAATAACTCCTAGAAGTAGATATATCGCTATCCAATCCTAAATAAGTCCTCGCATTAGACCGCTTGTGTTCCAATTCGAGGATTGAGTTTGTCTAGCTTGTTACTCTAAGCTTAGTGAGACAGCTCTGTTTCTAATCAGGTAGTAGCGGCAAAAACTAACTGCTACTTTTTTACATCGTTTTAATAGTGCTGTAATCGCCACGGGTACGCAAAACAACTTGAACATCCGATTGTCCTCGGTTGCGCCAGAACCAGCCGTGATTACCTGTAAATGCGGCTTCTAGAACACCTTCATCAGCGGCAATTCCGCGACCTTTTTCATAGCTAATCGCTTGGCCTGGTGCGTCACCATGGGTGTCGAAGTTAACATCACCGCCTGTCACGATCCAAGAGTATTCAGACTTGCCACCTGCAGCCATTTTCATCTTAATCTCTAACCCTTCCCCTGGTGTCAAAGTAAAGGGAATTTCATCGCGCCACTGTCCGTTAGCGACAGCAGTATCAGAAAGTGTGGCACTCACTGCTTGTTCGGCCACATTATCAATATCTGGTGTTTCAGACGCCAGTGTATCAGTTGCTAATAAACCAGCAGCATCGGCGGCGGCTTCTTCTGCTAATTGCTGCTTAACCTGTCCCATTTCCGTCAAACGAAGCAGTTTACCAACCCCAGTTGGGTCAATACCATATTCAGCTGGGAGAACCACCGTAAATAAAAGAACGATTGCTGCAATTACAGCCAGAACAGTAGATTTCATAAGCTGCTTTGAAGAGGGAAGTTCAGCCTGCAAGGGGGTATCACTGTTATACATATTAGAAATCCTTAGATTATTGAGACATTAAATAGCCAGTGAGCTGCATGCCCACTAAAATAAATCCTGCGCTCATCATGGCAACGTTGGCTGTATAGGCGTTACGGATGAAACTTGACGTGCGTCGCCAGTAGCTCATACCAATCAATATGATCGCTAGAGCCAGTAGTTGCCCAATTTCCACACCCACGTTAAATGCGAGCAGGTTAGGAAGTAGACCGTCAGGTGACATCTCATATTCAAGAATTTTAGTTGATAACCCAAAGCCATGGAAAAGGCCAAATATAAGCACTGCTATTTTGGTGTTTGGTTGATACCCGAACCATGTTTGATACGCACCAATGTTATCTAAAGCTTTGTAAACAACAGAGAGGCCAATAATGGCATCAATCAGATAACTGTTCATACCGATGTTGAAGTACACGCCTAAAATCATCGTAGTGGAGTGACCTAATGCAAATAGGCTCACATAGATACCAATGTGCTTCATAAGGTAGAGAAAAAAGATGACCCCGAAGAGAAACAGTATGTGGTCATACCCCGTTATCATATGCTTAGCGCCCAAGTACATAAAGGGCAAAATATTGACCCCTGAAATCTCCTGAATATACCCTTTATCCCCTGCGGTTACAGCATGAGCAAGCGCTTCATTACTGCCAGTAAGAAGACAAATAAGAAGTACTGAGAACACTAACAGACGGGTCTGCCAAGTCGCCCATGGCGAGCTTGAAAGCCTATTTAAAACATGGCTATACATTAAGAATCCTGTGGTCTGAAAATAATGAATGCGTTGCGTTGTGTTGCGTGATGCAATGCGATAAGAACAGTTAATCCTAACCAATGGAGTAAGTATGATTTGTGTTACTAAGCATTTTTTTATGGACTAGTAAGTAAAATCGTGAATTTTTCGAACGCAAACTAAGCGATTAAGGAGTAAGATACTATCCCCTAGGGGGGGATAATGTCAACCGTAAAAACTCAAGTCTTATAGGGTATAATTGCGCTCTCTAGAGGAAGGATACTGTCATTATGAAAAAACCGCACATACACGCTTCTCATCCAGCCGTTATCACACGCCTTAAAAAAGCGAATGGTCATCTAAGCAGTACGATAGAGATGTTGGTTGAGGGTCGAACCTGCCTTGATGTAGCCCAACAGTTACAAGCGGTAGAGAATGCGATTCACCAAGCCAAGAAAATTTTAATCCAAGACCATTTAGATCATTGCCTTGAAGATTTGTTAGGTTCTGTTGATAAAGATCAGCAGAATTCTATCGAGGAGTTTAAGGAGATAACCCGTTACCTATAAGATCAATCGACTGATCTAAAGAGCCTCCCATGCTTAGTATCTTTGCAAATCAAACTTATCGTCATTTATTTGCCGCGCAAGTCATTGCCCTGATTGGTACTGGTCTGGCTACCGTGGCGCTTGGGCTTCTAGCTTTTGATTTGGCTGGCAATGATGCTGGGGTTGTTATGGGAACGGCATTGGCTATCAAAATGATTGCCTATGTTGGTATTGCACCCATTGCAGCGGCCTTTGCCGAACGGTTGCCCAAACGCACGATGTTGGTAACGCTGGATGTGATACGAGCAGGTGTAGCTCTGCTTTTGCCGTTTGTTTCCCAGATTTGGGAGGTTTACGTGCTGATCTTTGTCTTGCAATCTGCCTCAGCAGCCTTCACGCCTACTTTTCAAGCCACTATTCCTGATGTTCTACCTGATGAAGCGGATTACACCAAAGCCTTATCACTCTCACGCCTTGCGTACGATATAGAGAGTCTGGTCAGTCCTATGTTAGCGGCGGCATTGCTGACAGTAATGAGCTTTCATAATCTGTTTACGGGAACGGTGTTGGGATTTTTAGTCTCTGCCTTATTGGTCGTATCGGTCACGCTACCAGCGCATGCTATGCCAGAGCGTCGTAGCATTTATGATAGAACCACACGCGGTATTCGTATCTATTTAGCTACCCCTCGACTGCGCGGATTACTCGCGGTCAACGTTGCTGTGTCTGCCGCTGCGTCTATGGTCTTTGTGAATACAGTGGTAATCATTCAGGGTGGGATGGGACTGACTCAGAGCGCAGTCGCATTAGCATTGGCAAGCTTTGGTGCAGGCTCTATGATTGCTGCATTGGCTTTGCCAAGCCTACTGGTTAAGCTGACAGACCGTAGGGTCATGTTAAGCGGTGTAGGGTTGTTAGTGGTGGGTATGTTTGCTGGTACATTGATGATGGGACAAAACTCGCTTATGGCCTTATGGTTCGTGCTAGGTTTGGGTTATTCTGCTGCCCAAACTCCCTCTGGACGCTTGCTATGGCGATCCTCACATCAGGAAGATCGTCCTGCATTGTTTGCCGCTCAGTTTGCTTTATCTCATGTGAGTTGGTTAGTATTTTATCCTTTGGCTGGTTGGCTAGGTGCTCGCTACAGTATGACGGTAGCTTTTGCGGTATTAGGCTGTGCTGCTGCACTAGCAGTATGGGCGGCTTTTAGAGTCTGGCCGTCTATTGATTTAACAGAGATTGAACACGAGCATTCGGATTTGCCAGAAGGTCATGCTCATGCTACTGGATCTCCTACACCCAATGGGATACGTCATACCCATCCTTTCGTAGTCGATGACTATCATCCTCGTTGGCCAAGCTCAGGTCGTTGATTTTGAATCAGTACATGAAGGTTCGCCATTTTATATTGAAAATTACACTGCTATGTACACTGAGCTACCATAAATAACTTTGACTACTGATATAGATAGCCTACAGCTAAACATTTGAGTCCTCACTAGGGTACCGAAATCACTGAATAACATAATACTTGTTATGGTGCTTTAATTGGGTTCAATTCCCTATATGGGAATCGAAATTCTAGTGTTGGATGTGAATTTAATGGCTATGAGGTCGATAGCATGGGTCATCATCATTAAGCTTTATTATTAAAATTTCCTAAGTTAGTTTCTACAGTATTGTCAGCATAGGTCAATAACGCAAGCTTTCATAAACGCGTGCAAAAGCTAATTAATAGGCACGGCGATCGCCTGTTATTTTTACCACCATATAGCCCTGATCTAAATCCTATCCAGAAGAAGTGGGCACAAGCTAAATTTCTACGCTAAGGATGGATAGAGAATAATCTACCTAAACTATTTCATGATATGGGCTGTATCGATTTTATATTAAACTGACTATAGTCGCTTCTCTTCTCCATGGTCCAATTAGAGTGGGCTTTCCCATAATAAGGACTGTCTCTTTAGCTATATTTTTTTCCTTATCTAAAGCAATAATGGCATTGCCAAGCCTGACGTAGGCTCGCAATAAGCGGAATGTCGTTTATGCTAAAAAAGTCGCAAAAATAAACAATGAAGAAATCATATAGCTGCTGCGTATAGACAGATAATAGCTACCATACGGTAAAACACGATTATTGTCATCGTATTGTCATAACGGCATCGTATTCTTGAGCTCACTATAAATAGCGGTTGCGTATCACTCATATCTTTAGTCATTCACTGATTTGTTGATAACAGTTAGCGCATAGATATCAGGTGTGTTTATGAAGGTTGTTGATCGGTTTGGTAGTATCTCCACCCGTATACTGATTATTTTAACATTGGCTTTTTTACTCATTATTTTGCTGGTGTACTGGGTCATCGAAACCCAAGCTAAGCCGCGCATACTGGAGATGACCTCAGAGACAGTGGTTGAAACAGGTAATGAAGCCATCAATAGCATTATGGCGAGTATCAACCATGTCGACGGATTGGCCAAAGCCACCAGTACGATGGCGGGCGGGTTACCAAAACAAGACGCTCTTTATAAAGAAACCTTTGGTAATCTCATGCAACAAATCGATCAACGGATTGTAGGCGGTGGCGTATGGTTTGATCCAAATATGTACGCTGAGGGTAGAGAGCGGCAGTCATTTGTGTGGGCGCGCGATAGCTCAGGCAATATGCAGCCATTAGCGCGCTATAATCAAGCGCGCCAAACCCCGAATCCCTATTATCGTGATTGGTGGTACATTCCTGCAATGTACGCGCGTCATGATCACTGTGTTTGGAGTCGTGCCTATGTCGATCCGATGAGTAATCAGCCGATGATGACGTGTGCCAAGGCATTATACGATAGTCGCAATCAGGCTTTTGATGGAGTGGTGAGTTTCAATCTGCTATTAGACAACCTCGGTGAGGCGATGAAAAAGTGGCAAGATAAGCTCGGTGGTTATGTCTTTTTAGTAGACTTGGATAATCGGTTTTTGACCTTTCCTGATCAATCTATGGTTACGCAAGCGACTGAAGATAATCCCCAAGGCGAAATGGTAACCGCGTATCAATTGGCCGAGAAACATCCTAGCTTTGCCCCTATTGCGGACAGTCTAGATAGTATTAATCAGACACTGATAGATGAGGCAGTAACTAAAGATGAAAGCCGCTATACGCTCGCTGCTCGTAGTATTCTAAGTACGACCAATCTGGATAAAATCAGCGAGCAAGAGTCCAAATTGCTCTCAGCATTATTGCTGTTAAATATCGACCAAACGTTTAATTTGGTAGACAGTCATTTGGTCGACACCATCGCTGTGCCCAATGATTTTGTGTTGCAGCAGCCCGCCACCGCCTTCGTGTTTCGCATGCCTTTTACGTATTGGAAGATGGTCATTGTCAAGCCTGATAATGACCTGATGAGCGTGGCAAATGCGCTGTCCAATAAACTGATTCAAGCCATGCTGCTGGGTTTCATTCCTATCTTGTTGTTGACCGCTTGGGTGTTTCGTCGCTACTTTACGCGGCCGCTAAAGCACATGGCCCAGTCAGTGGCTGATATGGGGTTGTTGATTGAACAAAAAAAATATCAACAATTAAGCGCGCATAAACTGCCTTATTCAAATGTCAGCGAGATTCAAATTATTAGTGAGCAGACCAATCAGCTGATTGATCGCGTCGTCGAGAATGAAGGCGCACTTGCTGAAATCAATGTACATCTAGAAAAACAAGTCGCCGCCCGCACACAAGATTTACAGCAAGCCATGGATGAATTAAAAACCTCGCAAGTGCATCTGGTGCGTTCTGAAAAAATGGCTACGCTTGGCCAAATGGTGGCAGGTGTGGCGCATGAGGTCAACACGCCGCTCGGCTACGTGCGTAGTAACATGGAATTGGTTGGCGATAATCTCATTCGTTTTGATGAGTTGCTACAACATACTGATCAATTATTGCAGGTCTTAAAAGCGCCAACTATCAATCAAGAACAAGTCGAGCAACTGATAGAGCAAACCTTACAATGCTGTGAGGAAATTAAAGAAGATGAGGTCAGTGAAGATTTGGCCGATTTGATTAAAGATGGACTTTACGGCGTCGATCAGATTGCCGAGCTGGTCGTCAGCTTACGCGACTTTTCTCGAATTGATGAATCTAAGGTAAAAGATGTCGATATCAATGATTGCATCAATACCTCATTGATTATGGCGCGCAATAATTTAAAAACTCTAGACGTCAAAACCAATCTAGCCGAACTACCGCCGATTCAATGCAACCCTTCACAGGTCAATCAAGTATTATTGAACCTATTTAATAATGCCGCCCAAGCCATGCCAGCTGATCATAAAGGGACATTGCAAGTCAGCTCTTCTATTGATAAGGCGCAGCAGCACATTATCGTGAGCGTCAAAGACAATGGTGTCGGTATCCAAGAAAATACGCTGGCGAAGATTTTTGAGCCATTTTTTACTACCAAAAAAGCAGGCCATGGCACGGGGCTAGGGTTAGCTATTACGGCACAAATTATCGAGCAACATGGTGGATATATCGAGGTTAGTTCAATCGTTGGCGCGGGCACGACGTTTACTATTAAGTTACCGATACAGTCTAGCGCTCATGAACCTAAACCTTCACAAGCCTTATTTGAAAGTTAAGAGACTTCCCATCACTTATTTAAAGAGAGCGTCATGCAAAAACCAAAAATCGCTTTTATCGATGATGAGCCACGCATTTTACGCAGTTTAAAAATGCATTTTCGCCAGTCACATGATGTATTTATCACTACCGATGCTAGCGAATTGATGAAGTATGTTAGTGAGCATGATGTGCAAGTGGTCATCAGCGACCAACGCATGCCAGATAAGCAAGGTACAGAAGTGTTACGTGATATCAAAGCGGCCTCACCAAATACGCTGCGTATTTTATTGACTGGTTATGCAGATTTGAATGCAGTGATTGACTCTGTAAATGAGGGCGAAATTTATCGTTATATCACAAAGCCATGGCAAAATGATGAGCTTAAACAAATCGTGAATAAAGCCACAGAAATTGCTCAGCAAACCCAAGAAGTCACCCAAAACACTATGCAAGGCAATGATACTCAGCACTGCGTTGGTGGCCGCACAGGCAGCAATCGTAATATATTGGTATTAGATGACGACGAGAGCGTCTATCAGCAAATAAAAAGTCATGTTAAGAGCGCTTATAGTGTGAGCTGGGCTAGTAACCTTGAACAGGCAGCAAAGTTATTACAAAAAAAACGCTTTGGCGTCACTATTACGGATTCGACACTCAATAAAGAAAATATTACCCCCATTGTTTATGCCTTAAAAAACATCCAGCCAGATTTGATGGTTCTGATGCTGACTGAATTCAAAGACGCCCATATGGTCATTGATTTAATTAATAAAGGTCAAGTATATCGCTGTCTACCACGGCCGACCAACTTATCTATCATGAATATCAGTCTTGATCGCGCTTTTGATCATCACGAAAGATTGGTAGAACAACCGATACTGGCGGCTCGCCATCATGTCGAAGAAGTGACAGAATCGGAGGCTTTGAATTTTTCTGAAAGACTTAAGGGTTTCTTTGCTAAGTTCAGAGGTTGGCGCATTATTAGATAAAAATAGGGCATGCTAAACATGCCCTATCGATAGTTTAAAATATCAT
>Ga0208014_1000913_pt1 | contig 10597 bp, 10 predicted proteins | sample 25_taG_FD_184099 | JGI IMG/M metagenome (GOLD analysis project Ga0208014, IMG submission 184099) | Marine viral communities from Cariaco Basin, Caribbean Sea - 25_WHOI_OMZ (SPAdes) (version 2) | ecosystem: Environmental > Aquatic > Marine > Oceanic | place: Caribbean Sea: Cariaco Basin...
ATCTAAAAAGTGAATTAAAGTCTGAAATTTCAGAAATAAACGGAGTGAATTTCCTTGCAAAGAAAGTAGATCTGGATGCCGGCGGAATAAAAGACCTTGCTTTCCAATTAGGGGATGAATTTGAAAACCTATTTTTATTATTCGGAACCGAGCAGAATGGAAAAGCACTTTTAAGCTGCTATATTTCTAAAGATCTGGCCAAAGAAAAAGACCTGCACGCGGGAAAAATCGTAAAAGACCTGGGTAAATATATCCAGGGAGGTGGCGGTGGCCAGCCATTTTTCGCAACGGCCGGCGGTAAAAAACCGGAAGGAATTAACGAGGCGCTGCAAGAAGCACAGACTTATTTAAAATAAAGCACGAGGCTGTCTGAAAAGTCTATTTTCGTTAAGCTGAACTTGTTTCAGCTTCTAACATGTTTTTTTTGATTACCAGTACGTTAGATCCCCGATAAAAAATCGGGACAGGCTTTGATATAAATTCAAGATGACAGCTTTTATATAATTCTATGGAATTCAGGACCAAAATACCTATAAAAGAAGCTGAAGCTAAGATAGATCACGAATCTAAGGTCTTTCTTATTGGTTCCTGTTTTGTAGAGAATATCGGCAATAAACTTGATTTCTATAAGCTGCAAAATTTGCAGAATCCCTTCGGAATTCTATTTCATCCTTTAGCCATTGCAAAGTTTTTTCGAAAACTTAAGGAAGACGCGATGTATACTGAAAAGGATATTTTTCAGCACCAGGAGCGCTGGCATTGTTTTGATGCACATTCTTTATTAAGTAATCCTGAGCCTGAGGTTTTATTAAAGAACTTAAATTCAGCATTACAAAACGCTCGTGAGTTTCTTCAGCAAAGCTCACATTTGGTGATCACTTTAGGCACTGCCTGGAGCTATTATCATTTGGAAAGCAAGCAAAGCGTGGCGAACTGTCATAAAGTTCCGCAGAAATCTTTTAGGAAAGAATTACAATCTATAGAAGAAATTCAGCGAGCATTAAATGAGGTTTTAGAAGATTTACATCAAATTAATCCTAACACTGAAGTTATTTTTACCGTTTCTCCGGTTCGGCATATTAAGGACGGATTTGTTGAAAATCAGCGTAGCAAAGCGCATTTAATTACCGCTGTTCATAATCTATTGGAAAATAGAAAATTAATTCCCCTTTTGGGGATTAGGGGGCATTATTTCCCATCCTACGAATTGATGATGGATGAACTTCGTGATTATCGGTTTTATACCGACGATATGTTGCACCCTTCACAAACAGCCGTAAATTATATTTGGAAGCGATTTATAGAAACCTGGTTTTCAGAAGCCTCGATTTCGGTTTTAAATGAAGTGGAAAATATTCAAAAAGGATTAGCGCATCGTCCATTTAACCCTAATTCTGAAGCGCATTTACGGTTTTTAGAGAAACTGGAAACTCAAATTTCAGCACTTAAGATGCGATTTCCTCACCTGGATTTCTAAATTAAATTTGCGTAAAATAATCTTTAATATAATTTTTATCTTGACTTTGTATAGAATTATTTTGTACTTTTAAATTAGAATTCGAGATATAAGTCGTTGAAAACGAAAGGCTGAAAAGCCCAAAGGTTTTGACAAATGTCTTAATTCGTTTTCTAAAATTTGTTGGGGTAGATTTTAGAAATTTTAAAAGCTTATGGACGGGTGGGGCCGTCCATAAGTATTTTATGACGCCAGTGTTTTCTTCAAAAACCTCAAAACTCACAATCTTTGTACCTTTAGAAAAAATTGAAAAATGAGAAATTTCCTTATTGGAGCTGTTTTGGTATTACTAGTGGTTTTTGGCGTGCGTTATTGTGAAAATAGGAGTAATGAAAAAGAGCAATTGGAAGAAAGTACCGCTTTATTGCAGCAACAAATAAAAAATGTTGGTAAGCTGGTGGTTACTGAAGGTACTTTTTCACAAGTTTATTCTTATAAAAACTCAAAGAAGTTTTATCTTGATATATTTTCGGCAAGGAAGAAAGCGCTTATCATTGTAAATGCTACAGCAACGGTGGCCTATGATCTAAGTAAGTTAGAGACCGAAATTGATGAAGAAAATAAGATTGTTAGAATCACCTCTATTCCTAAAGAAGAAATTACAATAAATCCCGAGATAAAATATTACGATGTAACTCAGGATTATTTAAACCAGTTTGATGCTGAAGATCACAATAAAATTAAGGGCCGAATCGAGAAATCCATTAGAGAAAAGGTAGAAGCTTCTTCACTGAAATCTAATGCTGAAAACAGGCTAATTAGCGAATTGCAAAAGATCTATATTTTAACCAACTCTATGGGCTGGACGCTTCAATACAACGACCAGAATTTTAATGATTCAGAAGAATTTGAAAAAATAAAACTCTAGTCCGCTTTTTCGGAATTAGAAATTTGATTCCTGTATTAACTTACCAATTGGCCGTTTATAAGGCTTATTCCTCCATCAATTAAATGGGAAATATCAGGTCTTCGAGATTTTACATCCTCTAAATTACTTAGAGCTTCTTTAGCAAGTTTTTCATCTTTTTCTACTGCTAGTTCATAAATCTCTACAGAAAGCAACCAGTCTTTCGGGTGATGTTTTTTTACAAGTTCTAAAGCAGCGTCTAATGAAAATTTCGCATTTTCCCCTTCCCTTATATTTCTAACTGAAGCATACAGAGACGCAAGTTCTTCGCGTTCTGGTGTACTTTTACTTTTTATTGTAGTAGTTGAGGTTTTATGGGTAATTAGATCGAAAGAAAGATTATCTGCCGGGCCGGCAAATGCTGAAATAACTTCCTTCCCAATCGCCATATCGTATTTGCCCCATTCAGATTTGAATAAAATTTCTTCACCATAAGTAACGGTACAATCTTTAAGGCTAATAATTATTATTTTCCCCTGGAGATTCCTGGTGCCTGTAATGATCTCACCTTTTACTTTTATCCCACCTTCAAATTCAAATTCAATTTTTTCACCTTCATAGATATCGTAAGCCCTAAGATCACGCGGACTCATATCTTCAATCGCTAAATTGATTCCTTTTAAAGAGCCAATTGGTGAACCAAATCCCTCAGGGTGATTTTTTACACCGTGACCAACCAGCTCCTTTTCCCGATGGGAAAGGGCAGTTTTCCCTGAAGTTTGAATATAAATTGGTTTGCCATCGTGTTCAATAACTTTTGAAAAATCTCCTGAGATCTGTAAACCGGTGCTTAATTCTATAGTTCCAAGATTTTTAGAATCAATCAATTTTTGAATTCCTTCCAGACCGCCTTTTCTTAAAGCCATTTTATTAGCAAATTCCTCTAAAACTGAGCTTAAATGCGCAAAATCTGGCGTTACATAAAGCTGAGGCTGGGGTTTGGTAATATCAAATTCCTGTTTGCAAGCTTCAATAGAATATGGAATCTTCTTCACTTTATCTGTCATACACCAGGCGCTTTCTCCAATAGAAGAGAGTAAACCGGCGCCGTATATTTTAGGATCTTCCAAACTTCCTATCAATCCATACTCTACGGTCCACCAGTGTAAATTTCTTATCTGCGCCATCTCACTGGGCTTCCCCATATTATTTTGCAGGTAATCTACTTTCTTTTCAGCTTCTTCAATTTCTTGCTGAGGTGTATCTTCAGCTTCTTTAATAATAGAAAGATGCCTTATGGCTTCGTAAATTTCATAATCTTTAGCGCTAGAAATCGCTTTACAGCCTATTTCGCCAAAGCGTCTAAGATATTCTGCGTATTCTGGATTAGCGATAATAGGGGCGTGGCCGGCACCTTCGTGAATAATATCTGGAGCAGGAGTATATTCTATATGCTCGAGCTGACGAATATCGCTCGCAATTACCAAAACGTTAAAAGCCTGGAATTCCATAAAAGCAGCCGGCGGAATAAAGCCGTCTACCGCTACAGCAGCCCAGCCAATTTCTTTTAAAATTCGGTTCATCCCATACATATTGGGAATATGATCTATAGAAATGCCGGTTTGCTTTAAACCATCAAGATAAGATTCGTGCGCAACTTTGCTTAAGTAATCTACATTTTTACGCATTACATAACGCCAAACCGCGTGGTTTACCGGGGTGTAATCATCGTAATTCTGTGGTTTTATATATTGCTGAAGATGGGCCGGCAAGCGGTCTAAAATCGCATTAGATTCAACTTTATCGAGCATAAGTGTGATTAACTAAAATTCAATATAAAGATAAGAAATTAACCTGAAATTCATAAAATGATAACTAAAGCCGTGCAAAAATAAAAATGCTCCTACAAGAGGAGCATTTTTGTTGAAAAATTTGTGGGGTTAATTCTTTATTTCTGGAGGATACTTTTCAAGTATTTCAGAAACAATTTCGTTTATCCTTTTTTGTTTTTTATTCACATCACTGGCTAAAGCGGCAGTTCCCATTCCCTGCCAAACCAGTTCTTTTCCTTCAGCATCAATTAGATCTATATACAGCGTGCCTTCGCTAGTGCGGTTTACGGTATTAAAACCTGAGCCCCAATACCAGGGATGCCATCCCCAGCCATATCCCCAGCCCATCATATTGTTCTGGTAGATATTAATATTTTCATTGGTTTTCGTAAAAATGCTTACTAAAAGATCTGGATCCTCAGATTTTGTAAAACCTTTACGTTGCATTTCAGCTTCTATGGCTCTAAGGATTCGTTTTTTATCTAGATCTGATATTTCAGCTTTATCTATTCCAGGTTTAAAAAAAGCGTAACTTTCATATTGGTTAAAGTTTACTTCCCTGTCATAATCTGAAGCAACTCTTACGCTACTACAGGAAGTTACCAGGATAGTTAGCAGTAAAAGAACCGGTGTAATTTTTAAGACTTTCATAAAATATTATTTTAGGTGTTAGTGTCAAAAAGAGCCGGATCTACCAGGTTTGGGATAGTTACTTTTAGTTTTGGTTCCATTTGCATAGCCCTTTTTGCAGCGAAGAGCGCTTCTTTGTTTCGGGCCCAGCTTCGGCGGGCAATTCCATTATTAACATCCCAGAAAAGCATAGACTTTAGTCGCTCCTCCGATGCTTTATTTCCTTCAAGAATCATACCAAATCCACCATTAATCACCTCGCCCCAGCCAACTCCGCCGCCGTTATGAATGCTTACCCAGGTGGCGCCTCTAAAGCTATCTCCAATTACATTTTGTATCGCCATATCGGCTGTGAACTGGGATCCATCGTAAATATTTGAAGTTTCCCGGTATGGAGAATCTGTTCCGGAAACGTCGTGATGATCACGTCCTAAAATAACCGTTCCTATTTCTCCATTTCCAATAGCATCATTGAAAGCTTTGGCAATCTTCATTCGTCCTTCGGCATCGGCATAGAGAATCCTGGCTTTAGATCCTACTACCAGTTTGTTTTCTCTTGCGCCCTTTATCCACTGAATATTATCAGCCATTTGCTGCTGAATTTCCTCTGGTGAACTCTTTTTGAGTTCTTCTAAAACCTGAGTCGCGATCTTATCGGTTTTATCCAAATCTTCTTCTTTTCCGGAAGCACAAACCCATCTGAAAGGCCCAAAACCGTAATCAAAACACATAGGCCCCATAATATCCTGCACGTAGCTCGGATATTTAAAATCTTTGCCGTTTTCAGCTAAAATATCGGCTCCGGCCCGGGAAGCTTCTAATAAGAAAGCATTTCCGTAATCAAAGAAATAGGTGCCCTTAGCGGTATGTTTATTAATCGCCGCGGTTTGTCTTTTTAAACTTTCCTGTACTTTTTCTTTAAATTTTTCAGGTTCTTCGGCCATCATGGTATTGGCTTCTTTTAAACTTAAACCTACCGGGTAATAACCGCCGGCCCAGGGATTGTGCAATGAAGTCTGGTCACTTCCCAAATCGATATAAATATTTTCTTGCTCGAAATATTCCCAAACATCTACGATATTTCCCTGGAAAGCGATAGAAACTACTTCCTTATTAGCTTTGGCTTCCTGCACTCTTTTAGCAAGTTTTTCTAGATCAGAAATCACTTCGTCTACCCAGCCCTGGCTATGGCGGGTTTTTGTAGCTTTTGGATTCACCTCGGCACACACGGTAATACAACCTGCAATATTTCCGGCTTTTGGTTGCGCGCCGCTCATCCCGCCAAGACCGGAAGTCACGAATAATTTGCCTTCCAGGCCTTCTCCAGATTTTGATATTTTTCTTCCGGCATTTAAAACTGTGATCGTGGTACCGTGCACAATTCCCTGTGGGCCAATGTACATATAACTTCCAGCCGTCATTTGCCCGTATTGCGTTACACCAAGCGCATTAAATTTCTCCCAGTCATCGGGTTTCGAATAATTTGGGATCATCATTCCATTAGTAACTACTACTTTTGGGGCATTTTCATGAGAAGGGAATAAGCCCATAGGATGTCCAGAATACATAACCAAAGTCTGGTCGTTTTCCATTTCGGCTAAATATTGCATAGTGAGCAGGTATTGCGCCCAGTTTTGAAAAACCGCCCCATTGCCACCGTAAGTAATCAATTCATCGGGATGTTGCGCTACCTTAGGATCCAGGTTGTTTTGAATCATGAGCATGATTCCTTTTGCCTGTGTGCTATTTCCAGGATATTCTTCAATATTGCGGGCATACATATCATAGTCTGGTTTCAGGCGATACATATAAATCCTTCCGTATTTTTCCAGTTCCTCCTTAAATTCAGGTAGCAATTCCTGGTGGTGTTTTTCTTCAAAATAACGCAGGGCATTTTGAAGTGCTAATTGTTTTTCTTCGGCATTTAAAATCGCCTTTCGTTTAGGAGCGTGATTTACCGAAGTATCGTATTCTTTTTTGGGCGGAAGTTCACTGGGAATTCCCTGTAGTATTTTCGCTTTAAAGTCCATTTGATTTTCTGTTTGCAATAGATTTCAATATTAGGAAGAAATGTTAAATTAAGAAGTTATAAAATACATTTTCTATAAATTTAGCGCTCTTTTAAAGAAATAAATTATGAAATCTATTATAATTCTTCTTGCACTTGTTTGTCTTATTTCCTGTAAAGATCAGGAGAAAACAACAGAAAGTAATTCGTTAGAAAGTTCTACGGAAGAAATAAGTACTAAGCCAGACAATGCTCATAATTCTCGAAATTCTTTGGATTGGGACGGGGTCTATGAAGGGGTGTTGCCTTGCGAAGATTGCGAAGGAATTGAAACCAGTATAAGGTTAAAGAAAAATTTAGATTATGTGCTCTCGCAACATTATTTGGGAAGAACAGAAGCTGAAGAAAACAATCTTAACGAAACTGGTAAATTTGAGTGGAATAAGCAGGGGAATACCATTAGTTTAGGAGAACGCCAAAAACTTTATTTTCAGGTAAGTGAAAATTATCTGTTACAGGTTTTTAAGGACGAATCTAAAGTTATGGGCGATTCTGCTATAAAATATAGGCTTATTAAAACCAATAATTTATGATTGTTTGCCGGTTTTTTTATCATAACCATAAGGGCAATGCCGGCAACCGCTCTCACAGCAGTAACCACGTTTTAAGTGATATTGCTCGGTAAAACAACGATAACCTTCGGGAGTGGTGTAGTAATCTCCTTCTTCTAACGGAATTCTTTTTTTGAAAAAACTCATAGGGCAAAAATACAATTTCTTAACTTCCACGCGTGATTCTAATCGTTAACAAATATCTCCTGGGGAAATCTTTTAAAGGTGTAAGTTTATGGCCTTTTGTAATTTTAAAAAACCCGGAACTTAAGAAAGATGAAACTTTTATTAATCACGAAAAGATTCATCTTAGACAACAAATAGAATTGCTTATTCTCCCATTTTATATCTGGTATTTGTTAGAATATCTGCTGCGCTTAATTCAGTATAAGGACCGTTTTTTAGCTTACAAAAATATTAGTTTTGAGCGGGAAGCTTACACCCAGGAAATGAAAGAGAATTATGTAAAGGAACGTAAATTCTGGGCATTTTTGCAATTTATATAGGTGGTTAATCTTAGAATTAAGACCTTTGTGCCATGCCTAATCCCTTAAATTTTAATGCTGAAATTTCTTCGGAAAATCAATTTATAGCCGAATTTCCCAATGGAATTTCCCTTTACTTAAAGCGGGAAGATTTGCTGTATCCAGAAGTTTCCGGGAATAAATTTAGGAAGCTTAAATACAATATTCTTGAAGCTCAAAAAGAAGAAAAGAAGTCTCTGTTAACTTTTGGCGGTGCTTATTCTAACCATATTGCTGCAACTGCAGCGGCTGGAAAACTTTCGGGTATAAAAACTATAGGGATTATTAGAGGAGAAGAATTAGGACAAAATCTCGAGAAAACTTTGGCTCAAAACAGAACTTTAAATTTTGCTCATTCCTGCGGAATGCAATTCAGTTTTGTTTCCAGAAAAGACTATCGGCAAAAAGAAACATTGGAGTTTCAGCAGAGACTTAATGAAGAATTCGATGAATTTTATTTAGTTCCAGAAGGCGGCACTAACCAATTAGCGATAAAAGGTTGTGAAGAAATTTTAAGCGAGAAAGATAAAGAATTTGACTTTATATCCGCTTCGGTAGGAACAGGAGGAACACTTTCGGGCTTGATAAATGCCTCTGCCAAAAATCAGAAAATACTTGGTTTTCCGGCATTAAAAGGGGATTTTCTTTCCGAAGAAATTAAAAAATTCAGCATTAAGAATAATTGGGAATTAATACTAAAGTATCATTTTGGCGGTTATGCTAAGATAGATTCGCAATTGATAAATTTTATTAATAAATTCAAAGAAAAATATCAAATTCAGTTAGATCCGGTATATACGGGAAAATTAGTTTTTGGTATTTTTGACCTTATAAAAACCGGATATTTTCCTTCCGGAAGTAAGATCCTGGCAATACATACAGGAGGTTTACAGGGAATCCCGGGAATGAACAGCGTTTTAAAAAAGAAAAATTTGCCCTTAATAAATTACTAAGATGAAATTTAACCGGTTTTTTATTTTGATATTCTGCGCATTATTTGCGGTTTCCTGCGGAAGCAAGAAAAAAGTGATCACCACTAAAAAGGATTCAGATAGAGAAGGTGTGATTACTGAATCTTCGGGAAATAGAGAGATTGAAGGAGTGAAACCTCTAGAAGGGACACCAAAATTACCACCGGTAAATCCAAGGCTTTATACTGTAGAAGATTATATCAGAGATTTTGCTGCAGTGGCCATGGAAGAAATGCGACTTTACAATATACCTGCAAGTGTTACCCTCGCGCAGGGAATATTAGAATCTGGCGGGGGAAAGGGTGATCTTACTATGCGAGCCAATAATCACTTTGGAATAAAATGTCACGATTGGCAGGGAGCCCGGGTTTATCATGATGATGATGCCCGTGGTGAGTGTTTTAGAAAATATAAAGATGCTCGTTATTCATACAGGGACCATTCACTTTTCCTAACCGAAAGAAAACGTTATGCCGAACTTTTTGATCTTGATAAAGATGATTATAAAGGATGGGCAAGAGGTTTAAGAAAAGCAGGTTATGCTACAGACAGGCGTTACCCAGATAAATTAATTGGTTTAATAGAAAGGTACAAGCTTTATCAATTTGATGCAGATGTACTTAAAAGACCATCTCCTAGTTACACTTACACTCCCGAAGAGCCGGAATCGGTTACTTATAGGGTTAAAAAAGGAGATACCTTATATGCTATTGCCAAAAAACATAATACAACTGTAGAAGATTTACAGCGATTTAATAATTTAAGAGATACCAATATAGCCGTTGGGCAAACTTTGGTAATAATCTCTCCAGAATAAAAAAATATGATCTATAAGAGAAGTAGCGAATTGTTCGCTTCGGCACAAAAAGTAATTCCCGGCGGAGTAAATTCCCCGGTAAGAGCATTTAAAGCGGTGGGAGGTGATCCCATTTTTATAAAAAAAGCCGAAGGACCTTATTTGTATGATGAAGACGGAAATAAATTAATAGACTATATAAATTCGTGGGGGCCGCTAATTCTAGGTCACGCCCATAAGCCGGTAATTGATGCGGTAATAGATATCGCAAAAAAAGGAACTTCTTTTGGAACTCCTACGGAAATTGAAACCAAAATCGCTGAATTGGCGGTAAAAATGGTACCGAATATCGATAAGATAAGAATGGTAAATTCTGGTACCGAAGCAACGATGAGTGCAGTTAGGCTAGCCCGCGGATTTACCGGGAAAGAAAAGATCATAAAATTTGCCGGGTGTTATCACGGTCATAGCGATTCTTTTTTAATCCAGGCCGGTAGTGGTGCGGTTACTTTTGGAACACCAAACAGTCCCGGGGTTACACAAGGCACGGCAAAAGATACCCTTCTTGCTAAATACAACGATCTTGATAATGTAAAGGAGCTGGTAGAAGCGAATAAAGATGAGGTTTCCTGTATTATTCTTGAACCTATTGCCGGAAATATGGGGTGTATCCCACCCGCTGATGGTTTCCTGGAAGGATTAAGAAAGATCTGTGATGAAACAGGGATTCTACTTGTTTTTGATGAGGTAATGACCGGATTTAGACTTGCGCCGGGAGGAGTGCAGGAAAGAATGGGAGTGAATGCCGATATTACTTGCTTCGGAAAAGTAATTGGTGGTGGCTTGCCGGTTGGTGCTTTTG
>Ga0208014_1000915_pt1 | contig 10588 bp, 14 predicted proteins | sample 25_taG_FD_184099 | JGI IMG/M metagenome (GOLD analysis project Ga0208014, IMG submission 184099) | Marine viral communities from Cariaco Basin, Caribbean Sea - 25_WHOI_OMZ (SPAdes) (version 2) | ecosystem: Environmental > Aquatic > Marine > Oceanic | place: Caribbean Sea: Cariaco Basin...
CAGCACCGGAATGGCAGCCACCCGGATAAGCGTGAGAATGTTGGGCAGGTTGAGAATGGGAGCGTGCTTGGACATGGACAACTTCTATGCCGTCGGCGGAAAAAGTGAGTATAACGGAAAGCGGCGCCGGCCTCATTGTTGAAACGGCCGGGGTGAAGGCATCGCCGCTGATTATTCGTGAAACCAGTTGTACAGCGTCTCGGCGGTCTGGGCATTGATGCCTTCCACCCGCGCCAGCTCTTCCCGGGACGCGTTACGCAGCTGCTTCAAGCCGCCGAAATGGTTCAGCAGCGCCTTGCGCCGCTTGGGGCCGACGCCGGGAATGTCTTCCAGACCGGACCGGCGGGCCTTGCCGCGCCGGGCGCGGTGGCCGGTGATCGCGAAGCGGTGCGCCTCGTCACGCACCTGCTGCAGCAGATGCAGCGCCGCGTGGGCACCGCCGGGCACCAGCTCGCGGCCGTCGGGCAGGTACAGCACTTCCAGGCCCGGGCGCCGGCTGGGCCCTTTGCCGATGCCCATCACCAGCACCTGGTTGTCCAGGTGCAGGCTCTGGATCACCTCGAAACTGCGCTGCATCTGCCCCTTGCCACCGTCGATCAGCAACAGGTCCGGCAGCTTCGCCTCTTCCTTCACCACCCGCTGGTAGCGGCGCCGTACCGCTTCCTCCAGGGCTTCGTAATCGTCACCGCCGTGCTCCGGGCTGACGTTGAAACGGCGGTAGTCCGCCTTGCGCGCGCCCTGCTGGTCGAACACCACGCAGGACGCCACCGCCCGCTCGCCCTGGGTGTGGCTGATATCGAAACACTCGATGCGGCGAATCGGCGTGTCCGCCTCAAGCAGGGTCTCCAGTGCATGAAAGCGCTGTTCCAGGTGCTCCCGGGCGGCCAGATCCGCGTGCAGGGACTGGTCCGCGTTGGTGCGCGCCATGTTCAGCCAGGCCTGGCGTTGGCCGCGTACCCGGGCGGCCAGCCGGATGCGGCGGCCGAGATGGGTTTCCATGGCTTCCTGCAGGGCCGCCTGCCCGGGCAGCGCGCCGGGCAATACGATCTCCCTGGGGATCGACTGGTCGTCGCGTTCGGCCAGGTAGTACTGGGCCAGGAAGGCTTCCAGGATTTCATCGCTGTCTTCCTCGCCGCGGGTATCCGGCCGGAAGCTGCGGTGGCCGAGCACCCTGCCCTGGCGCACCATCAGCACCTCCACCACCGCCAGCCCGTGGCGCACGGCGATCGCCACCGCGTCCACGTCGCCGCCCCGGTCGGTTTCCACATTCTGCTTTTGCTGCACCGCCTGGATGGCGGCGAGCTGGTCGCGCAGTTCCGCCGCCCGTTCGAAATCCAGCTGCTCGGCGGCTTTCTCCATCTGCTCGGTGAGGTGGTCGCTGACCTGGCGGCTGCGGCCGGAGAGAAAATCCATCGCCATGCGCACCTGCTCGGCGTACGCCTCACGGCTGACGAAATCCACGCAGGGCGCGGTGCAGCGCTCGATCTGGTACTGCAGGCACGGCCGTGTGCGGTTGCGGAAGAAGCTGTCCCGGCAGTTGCGCACGCGGAACACCTTCTCCACCAGCGCCAGGGTTTCGCGGACGCTGCCGGCACTCGGATAGGGCCCGAAATAGCGGCTGCCCGGCCGGCGCTTGCCGCGATGAAAGGTGATGCGCGGGTACTCGTCCGAGGTGGTGATCTTGATATAGGGGTAGGACTTATCGTCGCGCAGCAGGATATTGTACGGCGGGCGCAGGGACTTGATCAGCGACTGCTCGAGCAGCAGTGCCTCCGCCTCGCTGGCGGTGACGGTGGTCTCCACGCCCGCGATACGGCTCACCAGCGCGCGGGTCTTGGCGCCGGTGACGTTTTTCTGGAAATAGGAATTCAGCCGGGCGCGAAGGTCCCGGGCTTTACCCACATAGAGCACCCCGCCCTCGTCGTCCAGCATCCGGTAGACACCGGGCTTGCGGGCACAATGGGCGAGAAACTGCTTGGCGTCGAATTGCGGCAAGGCCACTCCGGGGTCGGCGAACGACAGGCTGCATAGGATCGGCACTGGCGCGATACTGTCAAGCCCGCGCCGGTCATTTCCGCCCGCCGACCGGACCCTCAGGCCGGGTTGGCTTCGTCGGCGTCCACCATGCCGTGGCGCACCGCCACCAGGGCCATTTCCACATCGCTGCTGATGCCCAGCTTGTCGAAAATGCGGTAGCGGTAGGTGTTCACCGTCTTCGGCGACAGGCACAGCTGATCGGCCACGTCCTGCACCTTATGGCAGTTGACGATCAGAATCATGATCTGCAGCTCGCGCTCGGAGAGCATGTCCAGCGGCGCGTCCGGGGTCGGCACGAAGGGCCGCAGCGCCATCGCCTGGGCGATCTCCGGGCTGATGTAGCGCTGCCCGGTGCTCACCACCTTGATCGCGCGCACCATCTCTTCCAGGTCGGCGCCCTTGCTCAGGTAGCCGGCGGCGCCGGCGTGCAGCAGCCGCGACGGGAACGGCTCGTCCTCGCAGACGGTCACGGCGATCACGCGCAGGCCGTCGTCCTGGCGCAGCATCCGCCGGGTCGCTTCGAGGCCACCTATGCCGGGCATTTTAATGTCCATCAGCACCACGTCCGGGCTCAGCTCGCGGGCCAGGCGTACCGCTTCTTCCCCACAGTCGGCCTGGCCAACCACACGAATCCCTTCCTGATCGCCGAGCATGCGGGTGATGCCGGTTCTAACCAGATCGTGGTCGTCGACCACCAGTACTTTTATCATTTTATCCTCCCCACTTAGCGTCCTTGATAGTGGATGTGTTTTGAACCCATCAAGCCTAGCGCGCCGGGGCCTGGATGCCTAGTGGCCGGCGTCACGATTCGACCAGGGTCGCATTGACGCGCCAGGGTGTGACGGGTAATTCTGAAACCCGGCCAATCTCACAACAAGGACAAGACCGATGAGCGCGATTCTGCTTTTGGTTCTGGGCCTCGGCGGCATGGCCGCCGGCTACTTTGTCTACTCCCGCTTTATCGCGGAGAAAATTTACAAGCTTGATCCGGATTTCCGCACCCCGGCCCACGAGTTCGAGGACGGGGTCGACTTCGTGCCCACCAATCGCTTTGTGCTCTGGGGCCACCATTTCACCTCGGTGGCCGGCGCGGCGCCCATCGTCGGGCCCGCCATCGCGGTGATCTGGGGCTGGCTGCCCGCCTTTCTCTGGGTGGTGCTGGGGACCATCTTCTTCGCCGGCGTCCACGACAGCGGCGCGATCTGGGCCAGCGTGCGCAACCGGGCCAAGTCGGTGGGCGCGCTCACCGGCGAGGTGGTCGGCGGACGCGCCCGCAGCGTATTCATGATCGTCATCTTCCTGGTGCTGCTGATGGTCAACGCGGTGTTCGGGGTGGTGATCGCCAAGCTGCTGATCAACAACCCCGGCGCCGTGGTGCCGGTATGGGGCGCCATCGCCGTGGCCCTGGTGATCGGGCAACTGATCTACCGCCGCAAGATCGGCCTGGGCCTGGTCTCGGTGGTCGGCGTGGCGGCGCTCTACGCGCTGATCTACATCGGCCCCTCGGTGCCGGTGACGCTGCCGGAAAGCACCGCCGGCCTGTCGCCCAACGCGCTCTGGATTCTGATTCTGTTCGGTTACGCGGCGATCGCGTCGCTGCTGCCGGTGTGGGTGCTGCTGCAGCCCCGGGACTACATCAACGGCCTGCAATTGTTTGTCGGCCTGATCCTGCTGTACGGCGCGGTGATCATCGCCAGCCCCACGGTTGTCGCGCCGATGATCAACTTCGGCGTGCCCGAAGGCACCCCCTCGATGCTGCCGCTGCTGTTCGTGACCATCGCCTGCGGCGCGATTTCCGGCTTCCACGGCCTGGTGGCCTCGGGCACCACCTCCAAGCAGCTGAACAAGGAAACCGACGCCCGCTTCGTCGGCTACTTCGGCGCCGTGGGTGAAGGCGCCCTGGCGCTGGCCGCGATCATCGCCGCCACCGCCGGCTTCGCCTCGCTGGCCGACTGGCAGGCGGTCTACACCTCGTTCGGCCAGGGCAGCCTGACCGCCTTCGTGGACGGCGGCGCCTTTATTCTCGCCGCCGGCACCGGCATGGAAGTGACCGTGGCGGCCACCCTGCTCACGGTGATGGCGGCGCTGTTCGCCGGCACCACCATGGACACCGGCCTGCGTCTGCAGCGCTACATTTTCCAGGAATGGGGCGAGATCTATAACATCGGCTGGATGCGCAAGGCGCTGCCCGCCACCCTGCTCTCCGTGGCCAGCTGCCTGATTCTGGCGTTCGGCGCCGGCGGCGCGGACGGCTCCGGCGGGCTGCTGATCTGGCCGCTGTTCGGCACCACCAACCAGCTGCTGGCCGGCCTCACCCTGCTGGTGATCACCGTGATGCTGGTGCGCCGCGGCCGGCCCACCTTCTACACCCTGGGCCCGCTGGTGTTCCTGCTGGTGATGACCCTGGCCGCGCTGCTGATGCAGCTGCGCGACTTCTTCGAGAAGGAGAACTGGTTCCTGCTGGGTCTGGATCTGGTGGTGCTGGTGGCGGCGGTGCTGGTGACCCTGGAGTGCGTGGCCGCGCTGCGCCGCGCCAAGGGCGCCGCCAACGACGAGAGCGCCTCTTGAGCGGCACGCAACAGGCGGCGCGTCTGATCGGCCGGCTGCGCCGCTGGTACCGGCGCGCCGGCGATCTGGGGGCGAGCTACTACAACGCCCCCTACCGGGCCGCGATCGCCCGGGCCCGGCGGGACGAGGAGGATCTGTTCATGCTGATGGTGTTCTCCGAAACCCTCGGCATCCCCAACCCGGCCACCTGGTACACCCTGGAGCTGCAGCCGCTGCTGCTGGACCGCTTCCACGACTGGCACAAACGCATGGGCATGCCCCATTCGCCCCTCGACCACTTCCGCTGCTGCTGATTCATGCCCGACCCGAACCGCCACACCGCTCTGGATATCGATACCCTGCTGCGCCGGCGCCGCCTGTTAATGGTGGGCGGCAAGGGCGGCGTGGGGAAAACCACGGTGGCCTCGGCCCTGGCATTGCGCGCCGCCAGCCTGGAACGCCGCGTACTGCTGGTGTCCACCGACCCGGCGCACAGCCTGGCGGACGCCTTCGACCGGGAGATCGGCGACCGGGAAACCGACCTGGCGGCCAACCTCACCGGCCTGGAAATCGATCCGGACAGCGAGGTGGACGCCCATCTGGAACGCGTGCGGGCGCAGATGGCCCGCTTCACCGGCGCCGACCAGCGCCCGGAACTGGAGCGCCAGCTGCGCCTCAGCCGCCAATCACCGGGGGCCCAGGAAGCGGCCCTGCTGGAGCGCATTACGACGATCATTGATCAGCAGGACCGCTTCGATCTGATTGTGTTCGACACCGCCCCCACCGGCCACACCCTGCGGCTGCTCAGCCTGCCGGAACTGATGGCGGCCTGGAGCGAAGGCCTGTTAAAGCAGAACCGGCGCACCGAACAGCTGGGCAAGGTGCTGGGCCATCTGACGCCGGGGCGGGACCTGGAGAGCCCGCTGGGGGAACCGGAGGACCGGGAACTGGAAGGGCTGGACCAGCGCGCCCGGGCGCTGGCGGCGCCACTGCTCGAGCGGCAGCGACGCTTCCACCGCGCGCGGCGGCGGCTGCAGGACACCGACCACACCGGCTTTGTGTTCGTGCTGACCCCGGAGCGGCTGCCGATCCTGGAAACCGAACGGGCCGTGGCCAGCCTCGGCGAGGCCCGGATCCCGGTGGCCGGAATGATCATCAACCGGGTGTTGCCGGACGAGGCGGAGGGCGCCTTCTTCCGCGCCCGCCGGGAGCGGGAGCAACGGCTGATGGCGGACATCGACCAGCGCCTGGGCGCCCTGCCCCGCCTCACTCTGCCGCTGCTGGCCGACGATATTCAGGGGGGCGACGCGCTGGAGGCGTTCGCCGGGCGCTTCAGCCAGCCACGTTGAACAATTTCACGTCGGGCCGGCCGGCCAGCAGGTCTTTCAAACCACCACCCAGGCCTTTCATGTTCTCGCGGTGGGCGTCCAGCGCCGCCTGATCGTTGTACTGCTCATAAATCATCACGGTGTCGCCGTCGTCCACGGACTGGTGGACGGTGTAACCGTGATTGCCCTCTTCCTTGCGGACTTCCACGGCGATGCGGCTCATCTCAGCGGCGAGCGCGTCGCCCTTGCCGGGTTGGGCGGTGAGGATAGCTACGATACCGAGCATGGTGATTCCTTTTTTGTTTGTGGAATAACTCTTTTGGAATGAGATTCCGAAAATGGAGCAAGCATGCTGGCACAGCGGTGTGGACGCGGCCATGGGGTTTTGCGTCGTGGATTGGGGTGGAAAGGACTTGGGAACAACTCGAGTGAGCGGGTTTTGGGAGCGTAGTCGAGGGATTTGGTGGTGGCTGAGAGGTTTGGGCGCGCTTTGCGCGCCGAGAGGGTGGGATTATTCGCCGGCTACGCCGGCTCACCCCTTCGGGGCCGCCGCCTTTGGCGGCGGTCCTTCGCGGCGCTTTGCGCCGCTCGGTCGAACCGGTGGGTTCGAATGAAACCACCCTCTCCGCCAGACGCGGACATAAAAAAAGCGCCCCTTGGGGCGCTTTTGTCCGCGTCTGGCGGAGAGGGTGTCCGCTTTGGATGGGTAGCACCCTGACTCATCCCGCATCACGAAACCCTATATTTATAGGGTCCAGCGCATTTTCCTTGGTTTAACCTGTATCATTCCGTTCCATGCGATGCTAATGTTTTGGATGGGACAGTGGATGGTAGGAAAGCGCAATGCCAAAAGTGGCCAAAGAGTTATCGCCCGCCGAGGTCCGGCGCATCACTGAATCAGGAATGTACGCCGTGGGTGGCGTGTCGGGCCTGATGCTCAAGGTCAACGCCAGCGGCGGCCGGTCCTGGATACTGCGTGCCAGGGTTGGCAACCGGCGCCGTGACTTCGGGTTGGGTGGCTTCCCCACCGTTCCACTATCCAGCGCCAGGGAGAAGGCCAGAGATCTTCGGGAGAAGCTCAACCAGGGCATTGACCCAGTAGCCGAGCGGAAAGCCACCAGGGCCGCACACATCGCCGCACAAGCCAGGGCCGTCACCTTCGAGCAGGCCGCTACCCGATGCCACGCCGCCAAAGCGGATGGCTTCAAGAACGCCAAGCATAGCCGCGAGTGGCTGGCCACGCTGGAGCGCTACGCCTTCCCGGTGATTGGCACCCTTCCCGTCGCGGACGTGGATGTATCGCACATTCAGGAAGTGTTGCGCCCGATCTGGAGCACCCGCACGGAAACCGCTTCCCGCGTACGCCAACGAATGGAGACCGTCCTGTCCTGGTCCGAAGTCCACAAATACCGCGAAGGGGCCAACCCTGCCCGCTGGCGTGGGAACCTCGATGAGCTATTTGCAAAGCCCACCAAGGTGACACGCAAAAGGCACTGGCCCGCCCTGCCCTGGGCACGCATACCCGAGTTCATGACAGACCTACGCTCAAGGACAGGCATGGCCACCCGAGCCCTGGAGTTCGCTATCCTGACCGCCGCTCGATCAGGTGAGGTCCGCAGCGCAACATGGAGCGAAATCGACCTAAAGGCCCGCATGTGGACAATACCGGCCGAGAAGATGAAAGCCGGCAAGGCACACCGCGTTCCCCTGTCGAATGCCGCTGTGGCGCTCCTGGAGGCCCTGCCACGCCTGTCTGAACAAGTCTTCCCCGCTCCTCGAGGCGGGCAGCTCTCCGAAGCCGCACTTGGCGCCGTGGTAAAGCGGATGCACGAAGCCGAAGTTAAAGCCGGCCGTGGCGGCTATCCGGACCCCATCGATGGCCGCGTGGCGGTGCCCCATGGCTTCCGGAGCTCATTCAAGGACTGGTGCCGCAACAACACCACCGCTGCGGATGAGGTTTCGGAGCTGGCCCTGGCGCACGTGAACAGCGATGCCACCCGCGCCGCGTATGCCCGTGACGGCCTGCTTCCCCAGCGGGCCAGGCTGATGACGCAATGGGCGAAGTATTGCGCTGACAAGCCGAAGCCGGCCAGTGTGTCACCGATTCGGGAGGGCCATGCATGATGGGGAATGGGCGTCGAAAAGTGCGGGCTATGCGGGAGCAGGCACGCCGGGAGTTGGAAAGCCTGGGCTACGATGAGCTGACACCAGGCATGGTGGATGAGCTTGTCGATAAGCCGGTGCTTTCCTTCCGGGTCGTGCCCCTGACGCAGAATTATCACACCGAAAGCCTACCGGGCCTGAACGAGTACATCGGGCACCTGGAAAAGGCGCTCAAAGTCCAGAGGCGCCTTCGTGAAAGCAACTGGTATGAGCTCACCCAAAAGTTCGGGGCTGTGGGGCGGGATTTCGAGGGAGAGACGCTTTCGGGAATCCTGGACGCCGCCAAACGACACCGTGACCGCATCTCCCCACCAAAGGCCGGCAAGAATGCGCTGCGCAGCGACATGGCGGGCAAGCGAGTTGCGATTGGGCAGATTGCGAACATCTGCCGGAGGAACAACATCACCATTTCAAGCAGCACTCAGTCCAAGTTTTACTGCATTGTCCGGGCCATTTGCGGAAGCGTGTCACCGGACACCATTCGTGCCGCCACCCGGCGAGGGTAAGAGTTTTCGAGATTTTTTTGAAAAACCCTTTCTACTAGCCTTCGCCAGTTACCACCACGATTCACCTGCACTTACCCAAAAGCATGGTGAATCGAAATGAACCAGACCCACCTCTCCGATACCGAAGTCGCCCGCCGCCTGGGCGTATCCCGTCCCACCGTATGGCGCTGGACCCGTGAGGGAAACTTCCCCCGTCCCGTCCGCCTGGGCCCGGCCACAACCCGCTGGCGCCTGGCTGACATCGAAGAATGGGAAACCGGCAAAAGCGGAGGTGATGCCGCATGAGACTTGCCACCGCCTTTCCAGCCGGATACGATTTAAAGGTCACGGCAAAGTCCGTGGCAACAATGGGTCTTGGCCGACTCAAAGGACATAGGCGCACAAGCGCCCCAACAGTAGCAGGCGCTTTTTTTGTGCCCGCTAAGCGTTATGGCGGCTGTGCGTGGGACACCTTCGGGTGTGCCGGGTTCCTATGTCCCCGGTCGGCCAACCCGCGTACAGTCGCCCCCATCCGTTGCTTGGCCGCAGCCGGGGGTGACTCCATAGACATAGGAGTCTCACCCATGAAACACGCCCGTATTGCGTCCGCGAGCCGCGCACGCGCCCACCGCAAGATGGCCTTCGCGGCCCTCAGATCCAACTCAAGCCTGGCTACACGCCTCAAGCGTTACCGGCACCATTCCGCCAAAGCCCGCCGCCTGGAAGCCCAGGAGGTGCGCTCATGATGCCCATCGCTATTTACCGCGACTTTATCGACGAAAGAACTCTTTTCCATTTCGAGAAGCCGCATCGCTTTCTGACTGCCGACGAGGCCCTGGGGCTTGGCTTGATCGATGCCGAGGAACTGGCTGAGCTGGAGCGCAAAACCCAGGCACTGGACTGGGAGGGCAATCATGAAACTCCATGAGCTACTCCCCCAATATCCGAACCTTGCCGATTATGTGGACCAGGCCAGCCGGTCGGCACTGCTACCCCAGTGCCGTCGAGATATGGAAATGCGCGCCTGTGGCTTCCTGTGCGCCCTAATGGCGCTGGACCGAGTGAGCCCTGACGACTACCCCGGCCTCTGCGCCGAGATCCAGGCCATCGCCGGGGAGGATCGCCATGAGTAACCCTATCGAGCGCCTGCTGGGCCGCCTGGAGAAGGTCAGGGCCAGCGGCCGCGACCGTTGGATGGCGTGCTGTCCTGCCCATGGGGATAGCTCGCCGTCTCTCTCCGTCAAGGAGGCGAAAGACGGCCGTGTTTTGGTCCACTGCTTTGCCGGCTGCGAGGCCGGCGATGTGGTGGCGGCCGTCGGCCTCACCCTGGCGGACCTGTTCCCCAAGCAGCCAGGCCGCCCAGGCAATCATTGGCGGCGCGAACGCCTACGGGCCGCCCTCCGGCACGAGCAGGACGTTTTAACCGTGGCGCTGGCCGATCTGGATGCAGGGCGCGCGCCCTCACCAGAAGACGCCCAGCGCGCCTTCGCGGCGCGGCGCCGTATCGACAAGCTCCGGGAGCGTTTGAATGAGCCACAAAGAGTTTAACCAGATTGAAGAGACCCTGGCGGAAGTGGATGCCGAGATCAACGCCGGGGCTGCGGGGCCAGCGGAAGGTGATGACGAAGGTCGCCGGTCCCAAACTGATATTATCGTGGAGTACATTCGCGACCGCGCCGAGCTATTCCACGGCGACAACGATGTAGCCTATGCCCGCGACATGGATAGCGGCGAGGTTCGACGTATCGACGGCAGGGCCTTTCGTAATTGGCTGGCCGACGGGTTTTATCGCCATACCGAAAAGGCAGTTCGTGACCAGGCGTTGCGCGAAGCTCGCATGACCCTTGAAGGCATGGCGATGCAGGAATATCGGCCTGTACACGTCCGGGCGGCTGGCTCCAGTGGCCGTTACTGGCTGGATATAGCCGAGCCGGGTAGCAGCCTGGCGATTCGTATAGAGCCGGGTCGCTGGAGCCTCGAGGAATCGGGCTTAATGTTCACCCGCGCCGATTCTGCGCAACCGTTGCC
>Ga0208014_1000920_pt1 | contig 10555 bp, 10 predicted proteins | sample 25_taG_FD_184099 | JGI IMG/M metagenome (GOLD analysis project Ga0208014, IMG submission 184099) | Marine viral communities from Cariaco Basin, Caribbean Sea - 25_WHOI_OMZ (SPAdes) (version 2) | ecosystem: Environmental > Aquatic > Marine > Oceanic | place: Caribbean Sea: Cariaco Basin...
ACAGTAATTCTTTTAAAAGGGATGAACTATATCAGCCAATCCAATAACAGGTAGACCTCACTATGACCTTTGTCGTTACAGATAACTGCATTCTTTGCAAATACACCGACTGTGTGGAAGTCTGTCCTGTGGACTGCTTTTATGAAGGCCCGAACTTCCTCGTCATCGATCCTGACGAGTGCATCGACTGCGCACTATGCGAGCCTGAATGCCCTGCCAATGCCATCTTCTCAGAAGATGAAGTGCCAAAAGGACAAGAGATGTTCACTCAGCTAAACGAAGAGCTGGCGCAAAAATGGCCAAACATCACAGAGATGAAAGGTCAATTGCCAGAAGCTGAAAAGTGGGATGGTGTGGAAGGTAAGATTCAGTATTTAGAGAAGTAGTTGATTCTTTGAAATAGCTCAATGTGTTTATATAATAAAAACCACCTGACAGCATATTGTCGTTAGGTGGTTTTTTATTGTATGTACAAAGATTAGAACTTAAGGTAATACCAAACAAGGCGTGCCATTAGGAATATCACATTCGATGCGCGCGTTAGAAGGTGATTTAGCGGTAGCGAGTATTTTCTGCTGAGTTAATAGCGTCCAGCCAGTAGCATCAGTAATGGAATCACAAGCGCTCACTACTGGTGCTATTGGTAAAACTGCGCCATCAGGATCATTGATAAAGATATAAACTTGTATACTGTAGTTTCTGGTTTCTGACAAACAGGCATTACTTTGCCCTTTTGCAACATAAGAGCTATATGCAGGTATAGCTATGACAGCTAATATACCGATAATAGCAACAACTATCATCAGTTCTATCAGAGTAAAGCCTGATTGCTTTTTTTCATGATTATTTAAATTTGAATACATATAAGTATCTAATTTTACTATGTTTGATATAACTATTGCAGTTGTTATGCCATAAAATACAGTAACTGTTCAATATTATGCATTCTGAATTTTTGGCATAAAAAAACCAAACATAATGTTTGGTTTTTTTATGCCAAAAATACTTTATTTAGCGCCTGCAGCAACTGTTGCATTTAGTTTACATTGTCCTGTCTCTAAAGTACATTCAACTTGCTTATTTTCACCATTTGTAATAGTAGCTAAAACTTTTGTATCATTTGCTTTATATTCTGTAATAGCACAATTATCAGTTTTAAAATTATCAGCTACAGGCTTTTTACTAACTTTCTTATCATCAGTCGATGCTGGATCATTTAGATAAAGATTCAACTGACCAGTATAGTTTTTAGTAGTTGCCAGACACTGGGTATCTACAGAGCGTTTAGTATAATTCTGATAAGCAGGAATAGCGATAGCTGCTAGAATACCGATAATAGCAACAACGATCATTAATTCGATTAGGGTAAAACCTTTTTGTGTGTTCATAGACTTGTCCTTTAGGATAATATGTCACTAGATTTATTGTCTAGCTGACAGGTATAAATATAGTATTTCTTATAATAAATGCTGCATATAATGTGCCAAATAGCACTTATAAAAACTTTTATTGAATATTAAATAACTTAATTCTACTTCTAACCATAAACTCGCTCAAATTTTATAATAAAAGTAGAAAACCTCTCAAAATTGTTACCATATAATTACTGAGAATTGTCAGTTTCGTTATCTATGCAAGCAAAACGTAATTTCTCCTGACAATTTTTGTCACTAGCTGCTAATTTTCACCATTTCCTAAATAGTAAAGCGCTTATTTTAGTCCCAGTCTTTATTAACACCGCACTTTTTGATGCCAGATTTAGTACGGCATTTAACTTCTCGATAATCTAAGCTAATCGCGCCATCACTCTTCATTCGTTTGTTAGGTTTGGGCGTAGCAGTGATCACCCATTCAGAGGTTAACGGACTTGGGGTAATTATAACGTTATAAAAAGCCTCTCCTTGCTTCGGATAGTCACCAGCGAGATCCGCTGTGATACCTGAACTGATAGCACTATAGCTACCTTGTGCCAATTTCCGGCTTTCGATTTGGGTCGCGATATTATGCATCTCAGCCATCATATCCGTACGCATGCCTTTTTCGATATAACCCTGATAGCTCGGGTAAGCGATAGCCGCTAAGATACCGATGATAGCAACGACTATCAGCAACTCTATAAGCGTAAAGCCTCTTGTCTGGTTTATATTTGTCATATTATTTTTCATTATTACCACACCTGAGCATTATTACCACAGTCTACTGCTCCAATCGCGATAGTCGTCGTTGTCATACATCTGATACCAGAGCTAGTAAGCATGATTTTGCTGCCAGTTTTGATATAACCAGTAGGATTAGGTACTGCAAGCATTTTCCATGTGCGTCCTGTGACATTGTCCACACCTATCGCTGCGACTAAGCTTTTAGGCGTGCCTGATGTATCACCATCAACTAGGGTAATGCGATAGGTGTAATCATCGCCACTACCCGCAGGCACATTGATGATGGTATCATCCGTGTCTGCATAGCTGTAATCAGTATCACCATTGCTATCAACTGTTTGTGGTACAAAGCCTTTATAAGTGAGAGCAGTAGCACGCCAACGCTCTAGCTCTAACTGTAACTGCAGCATCTTGGCTTGGGTGTCACGTTCAGCATTAACGATCGTATATTGTCTATAGCTTGGGACAGCGATAGCTGCCAAAATAGCTAAGATAACCACAACGATCATCACCTCAATGAGCGTGAAGCCTTTTTGGGCAGTTGGGTCTCCGTAGCGACTTGCCAACACACCGCTCAATAACCGCTGAATGCTGTTGCCATGTCTAGTCATTCACTGACTCCGATAACTGCTCATACCATCTGGTAGTAAATAAACGGTAGTCCATAATACTGACATTACCACCGCCAGAGCCACTAGCGTTTTCATTGTTTGCATCAAGACTCGATCCTTCACAACTACCGCTAGGACAGCTGGTATCTAATCCTGAATCTTTATCTGATGACCAAGCACCACCAAACTCGAGACGATTATCTGAGTTAACTAACTCACTAAATGACTGAGTACCTAGCATGATGCGCGTGGTAGGGTTCGCTGGATTGAACGCACCGAAAGCCAGCTCTTGAATACCTTTACCTGCACGTACAAACCCACCTGTACCATTTGATGATTTGTCTGTTGTAGCACCCTCTTGCTCACAGATACCGTAAGGCAAGCAGTATATCTGACGCTCTGAACCACCAACGATCTGAGCAGCACAGCCACTGGTATCATCATATTTCATTTCTGGGCTATATGCCGTCATATAATAAAGACCACCAATGGCCATGCCATCACCCATCGATTTAACATTTTTAACTTTACTATTACCGTCAAACTGATTCAATGGATAGAACCAACCTTGTGAAGTTGCGACATTTGGCCGCATCGGTGATTTCACGCCTGCCTTAGTTGCACTGGTATTGCTTTGATTAAAAGGCAATTCAATCAAATCGTCTGAATTAAGGTCTTTGGTCGCTAGCGTTATCATTGCATCCTTACCATACAGTCCTGGACTGGCGATATCTCGATCAATAATACCGAACAGTCGATCAGACTGGCTAGGGATCGTATTGCGTAAACGCGATATTGGATTACTTCTATCACCAGAGGCAATGTTGACTAGCGCAAATAGAACGCTTTGATCTTTATAAAAGCTCACAGATGGCTGACCATAAAACCGGCGCTGTAGCCCTTCTGTTTCGAGTGTTCCTGAGTTAGCATCAAGTACTTTTACGATGCGGCGGGTAAAGTTATTGATACCAGCACTGCCACTGATAGCCTGCCCATTACGCAAATCTACGCGAAACAACTTTCCACCTAAATCAGCAAAATATAGATGATCAATCATGCCATCATCATCACGATCTAGCGTGGTAATTTTACCTACTACGCTATGTTTCATCTCGGACACTTGAATATGTTTGCCAGAGGCACCTGAGGTTCGGCCTGATATCGACCAAATTATATCGCCTGTTTTGGCGTCTGCCATATAGACTGCATTACCATCTGCAACTGGTTTACTTTTACATTCTGCAAACTCATTGTTTGAACTGTTCAGCTTAAATGTCGGGTCTTCATAGCACTCATCGTAACCGCCACCGAAGATAATTACATCTTTAATGCTATTTTTTCCCGTACCAACTTTTATCTTACCAGAGACTGGTTCACTCCATACCTTTCCTAATGCCTGATAATCACCTGTTGCATCGAGGCTAAACAGCATTTTTGGACTGTTTAGGTTGCTAACATCTAGACCATATAGTCCTTTACCACCTTGGCGAAGACCACCATAGACATAGACTTTATCAGCAACAATTTTGCCAGATGACTCAGATGTGGGCGAACTAAAATCGTACTTATAACTGCCTTGCACTGCCCACGGCGCATCAATGCCAAAGACAGGCGCATCTGCGATAGTACCTTCTGGCTGCAAGGCTTCAATCTGCTTATTAAGAATAGTCTTTGGGATAAATGCCAGACTCTCTTGTCCACTATCTGCTGAAGCGATATGCAAAGCACCTTCCATGGAGCCAAACATCACATAGTCATCACGGCTACTCTCATCAGTCGCCACCATACCTGCATCGGCATCTATTTTACCATCACCATCAGTATCTTTATCATTCGCATTAATCTTGGCACCATAAGAGATGAGTGTCGGTCTGGAGTGGATGACACCACCCAGCGCTTTTATGTCACCTGGTGGAGTAATAATGATTTTTTTGAGCTCTGCTTGCACGCCTACAGCGGAAGTATTGATACGATTCGCTTCTGCCTGAGTGGGGCTGGCATCATAACCTAAGAAGCTTAATAGGTATAATTTCCTCAAGGTATTATATGAGTTATCAAGTGTGTCGAATCCTTGCAGTACGCCGTCTTTGACACCTACTTTAAGCAGTTGTGTTTTACCACCCACAGTGTTTTCGACATAGACATTACGTGTGGTATTATCTGTAGTCTTTGGAGTCTTTAGCTGAGCATAAAAACCACCCGCTGTGATTCTATTGTTTACGTTAATGCTGTCGCCAGCATCGTTGAGCATAGTTTCATTCTTTGTGCTCCAAATATCTTGGGCATCTGGGTTTAAGTCATCAGGAAAACCATCCCCATCCTCATCGATATAAAGTCTTTTGTCATCTTGTCCAAACAATGTGGCTTGCTTAACGTGATACTTCTTTAGATTGCCTGGCCAGATTGCCACATTACTACCTACCTTTGGCTCTAACATCGGCAGATAAGCATAGGGTTTCACGCCCAAACTACTGAGCGGATCTGCGGGGACTGTGATGGTACCGGCTGGGACACTTGGTAACTCTGCCTTTAGGTCTTCGATGACCGATAGCACACTACCGACGATATCTTTGGTATCTTTAGCAAAATAAAAACCACCTTGTCCGTAGCCACCGACACCATCATAGATGCCCGATTCCATACCTAGGTTGCATGCATTGCGCGCGTCAGGGTTGTCACTAGCTGATATTTGCGAGCAGTCATAAAACTTTTTCTCATATTTATATGGTGCACCATTACTATCTGTAAATTTATTAAGAATGATTTCTTTAGATTGGTAATTGCGAGGGTTGTTAACTGTACTAAAATCTGCACCAAAGCCAACCATTGCTGTAGTCACATTTCGCTTGGTACGTAACTGCTTTGCAAACTCTCCCATGCACTGCCATCTACCATCCGATGACTCACCTTGTAGTAGCCCATTGAAGCTAGGGCAAGACAATGCTGAGGTGTTTAGAGCGGTACCCATCATACGTCCTAATGCGGTCTCATTATTCATGTTATTAGGAGAGCCATCGGTCAACAGATAGACGCCTTTTGCCCCGCATTCCTGCGTTGGCGGGGCTATATAAGACTTATTAGTACCACTACCGCGCACAATATCGCTATCATAAGTATCCATCATGCCACTGTAGGAGTTAGACGAATACCCTCCTAATGTACTGTTACCTAACATATAAGCACCTGCTTCAGTAAAGGCTGTAGCCATCGGTGTAACACCTGAGGCTCGTAGATCTCCTAAGAAGTCTTTGATCTTTTGTTTTTGGGCTGTGTCTAAAGGTTTGGCTGCGACCTTAATGCGGCCTTGCCTGTCATTATCACCATAGGCAAAAGCACCTACGCCCATAACGATATCCTCATTGAGGTTCTCAAACTCAAGCAGCTCTATCAGCGCAAGCTTCAGCTTTGACATACGGTCATAAACTCTTTCACCATCTTTTTCGCAGTACTCTAAGCGTATACCATTTACATCTTCAACAATAGGATTATAAGTTGGTGCGTAGAATGTATTTCTATTATTGCTCATAACACATACTTGATTATCTTTACCCTTTAATTCCGATGCTGTATACATTTCATAATTTCGATAGTAAGTAAGACCGGATGGAATATCTCCATAGTTATTATATTGATAAAAAGTATACGTATAATCATCATTGTTTCGGCAACGCCACTTATTACAAACCTTACTATAAGCCTCATATATAGTATTATATTTATAATCTTCATCTTGTGTGAAGCTATGATCACCACCCATACTGCCTGACTTATCTAGCATTAAGGTAAGAGTAGGTTTGTTTGATTCGGTACTGGGTTGATAAATAGTCAAGTCGCCAAGCTTGTTATAGCTTGCGTTGCCACTGACATCGTACGAGGTGCCAGCGTGGGTTATAACTGAAGATGCCATGAGTGCACCCACCGCCAACGTGATAGCAGCAGGACGAAACTGTAATGGTAAAGCAAAGGTCGATTGAATGAGTTTCATGTTGAGCTCCTACTATATGCGAATTATAGATATTGGTCACGTTACTTTGCTGATTGAGCGATATTGCCATTCGGCGTTAAGCCTAATAAATCCTGACACGCTTGAGATATTGTACCGTCACCTTTACCATAACCCTCATCTATACAGTTTTCAGAATTGACATCATTCTCTAGCTTGGCTTCTTTAACTAGCACCTTGGCTGGTACACCAATCTTGGCCAAACACTCGTTACGCGTCTCGCCAAAATATGTATTTTGAGTAGGGTCATCTTCGTCAGTTCCAGCTACAAATGATTCAGCATTTTCGCTAGGTTTTTTAAGACACTCGGTAATCTTTGCGTCTGATACGTTTGACATCGCTGGCAAGAAAGAGGTGGAGTGTATTCGAAAACTTGGTGAGCTACTAGTTGCATCCTCTGAATTGACAGTTATCTCTAACGGCACATTTCCAAATGGCGTCACTGGTAACGACTGAGTATTTGGTCTGGTCACTGACACCTGAGTCATGACATTTTGACGAGCATTGACAAAATCATCAGCTTGGCTAGGACGACAAAAACCACTTGAACCCGCACCCCCTACCAACTTACTTTGCCCAGATGGAGTATTAATAGTTGCCTCAGACATCTTAAAAAAATAGCTTTGGCGTGGGCGATAACAAAACAGTACCTGATCACCACGGTTTGACGTGGCACCCGTATTCAAAAAGTAACCAAAAAATCCGAGCGACCCGAGGATATTAGCTTTTTCACTGCTGTAGGCTGGATCATTAATAATATTTTCGATATTCTTGTTAGATGTATCTGAAGTGGTTAATAGTAAGGTATCAACCTGATCACTAGTTGCTAAGCGCAATGATGTCATGCTATTTCGTACAGCAATGACACCTACGACAATAATCAATAGCAGAAACATTAAAACTACGATTAATGTAGCTCCATCCTGAGAAGTTGGCAGCTGATATTTAGGATACTTATTCATAATATTATTACCTAAGTGGGACAGGTTTACACATCAGGTTCTGCTTAATCATCCATAACACTTATGTTTCTTAATGTCACATACGACTCTACTACTGTGCGCAGATACTTTTTGCTCAATCCATTATTCAAGGTAGAGACTTTACCTAATACAGTAAACTCAGATGGACCTTCTTCATTTAGCACTGCATTATCAGAGCGCAAAATTAAACCGTACTTTATTCCTATGATAGATGGTTGATCTTTAAGGTCTAAATCTAAGTAGTCTTGCACCGTATAATACTGTAGCTCATCACCTTTTCTAGTCGATAATAATATATCGAAGTAATCTACATTGGCCATAACCTCTTGACCGGCATCACCGAAATCTTTTATTTCGTTGTTGCTGGTGAAATTAATAGACTGGGGAAGATTTTCTGCCGGTTTGCTTTGTTCAATATAATCATCCATTATTTCGGTAATATACTTGCCTGCATCACAGTATAAAGAGAGCTCTGTAGGTTTTGATGGGTTAGGTGCCTTTAAATAAAAACGCTCTATGATAATTTGACCGTCAATGACTTCCTTTACTCCACCAATAGTAACTTGTCTTGACCCTAAAGCCAGTTTCCCTTCGCAGTCATACATGTCTTGCGGCGCACGGTACTGAATTGTTAATTGACCACTTTTTGAGCTCACATTACTCAGCCCAGTCCACTCGTTTTCCTTCGTGCCCACAGTTTGATCACCAGTACGAGTCAACAAAGCTACCTCTACAGGAGAGCCACCTAAAGTAATATTTTTAGGTACTTTTGGATCACCGCCTAGATCTTTAGGGTTACGAAAGTTATCTAACGTTTCATTCCCATCCTCGTCCTCTATTGCGTTATCAGCACTCGTTAAGACAATACCAGAACCAGGTTGGTCAGCTGCAACTTTATCTGCTAACCCCAAGTTTGCAAGACGAATTTTTCTTTCGATAGTAGGTATATTGAAGGTAGCATCCTCAACTAACTCTGAAGCGCTTGCTTGAACACCTGCTGTTTTTGCATTGATCATATAAACTTGTACTGCTGCTGCAGATATTAGTAAGCCCAAAAACAGCGATACCATAAGCTCTATTAATGTAAATCCTATTTGATATTTTCGATAATCTTGAAGCGTTAAGATTCTCATTAATAAGCCTCCATTATTAAACAGCGAGAACCTAATTTGTACGAACCATTACTGTCTCCACAAGCATTGTCTTCACTGTCATCTAAAACAGGTATCGTGTTACCCCATGAGGTAATAATGCATTGTCTGGCATTTATATCAGCCATCTCTGGGCAGTTGGTCATGTTTAGCATTATGTCTTGCTCACAACCTAAATTAGCTGCCTGCCATGTGTTTAATGCTGCTATTTCTTCCGCGCTACACGCATCTGACTTGCAGCTATCTTGATCAAAACCGCTGCTTGCCTGTGATACTTTGGCACAATACTCAGTAATATTCTCTGTACCTTGATTTAAAGTATTTAACTCTGTCATAAAGTCATCAGCGACTAAAGTATTCAAACGCATATTTTCTGATAGCTGTTTTGACATACTCATAGCACGACTACGTACTAAGCTCTCATCTGTAGCATTAAGTGCATTGATCTGCAAAGCGCTAAATCCTAATACAGCAACTGCTAATAGTAGCAAAGCCACCATGACCTCGATCAAACCTATACCATTCTGGCTACTAAACTGAGTCATTAACAACTTCCTCCTAATATAGTACTTATATTAGCGATTTCAGTAACGATAACCTGCATCGTAGCAGATGATTTGTCATCACATATATTATAAATAACTGCATCTGCACGCTTACTTGGACTAAATGTAATAGAAGATTTATTCGCTTTTATGGTACTTTTTGAGCTATAGCTATAGCTTGCCATTTCATCGGGGCTAACAGCTTTTGTTTCTATGTTCATAGAATGAGTGCTATCATCGAAGCTAAACTCAACTTCCTGTCGCCGAATCACACTCTCTACCTTAGCTTCTTTTAGTGCATTAACGAGCGTCGCAGTCGTTGACTTCACTCTTTGATTAGCCAACTGATTACTGATGCTGGGCGCGGCAATACCGACAATAATAGCAAGCACAGCAATCGTCACCATCAGTTCAATCAGGGTAAATCCTGAGTTGGTTGTTCGTAGCGTAAGTGGTAGATTATTTGTAGATGCGTTCACATCAAATCCCTATTTATAACGGCAATTTTATAATAACTATTGTTTGTCTAATACCAATACTGAACCAAAAAACTAACAATGAATTCATATTTTCGTATCATTTTTGCCAGTCTTTTTATTGTTATTTAATAAAAATGATGCAATTTTTGTTCCATAATATTTAACAAAAGTTTTGCATAGAAATAACAATAGCCATAGCAGTTATGCAAGCTATTTAGAAAATATCATTTTATAAGCAATGCTATTGAGTGATAAGCACAGTATTTTGGAATATTAATAACAAATAAACATATATTATTTTAATAATATAGCGTTAAGGCAACATATTAGCAATATATTAGTAGTTAGCAATAGAGAGGAACAGATTTTAAGACTGATTTCCATGCGCTAAAGCATAGGCAGAAAGATGGTATTTATAATTGGTTTGAATATCTGACATGGTGACTGTTTCAGACGGGGTAAGCAGTGTACGCCCCAATGCTTGTAAACTGGCACCCGTGGTCGCAACATCATCAAACAATAATAAGCGTTTCACAGGAGGCTTTTCGATTAAAACAAAAGCATTGTCTAGATTACTCAGGCGCTCAGCACGTGTAAGCCCTTGCTGACTGACAGTGTCGTCAA
>Ga0208014_1000922_pt1 | contig 10527 bp, 14 predicted proteins | sample 25_taG_FD_184099 | JGI IMG/M metagenome (GOLD analysis project Ga0208014, IMG submission 184099) | Marine viral communities from Cariaco Basin, Caribbean Sea - 25_WHOI_OMZ (SPAdes) (version 2) | ecosystem: Environmental > Aquatic > Marine > Oceanic | place: Caribbean Sea: Cariaco Basin...
GGCTCATAAATATCGTAACCGTCGTCAGCGCTACGATCTTAGAATGAAGCTATTCGCCATTATTGTTAATTTCGAGCTTGGTTTATGACTTTTGCAAGAGGTCTAATAACGTTAATTCGCTTTTTTTTGCCGATTGTAGCTGTAAATATAGGGTTTGCCTATCGCTGCATAGCCATAAGGACGAATAGTTTCGGCCTCGAAGCCAATTTCATCCATATACACTATGGGATAACCTTGCTGTGTAAAGCTATCAAACTTACTTTGATACGTCGCTTTTTTCATTGGACACGTTTTTGGATGTTCCAAGGTCTTTTTTTTGACTGATGCCAAGGCGCTTTAGCGCGATCTCAATGCCTGATTTGCTACAGCCTAAACGCTGTGCTCGCTCGTACATGTAATCGTCCGAATATTGCGCGACGTCTTTAAGAAGTAATTTATTCGGTATTTTATTTGGTAATTTATCCCGAGTTTGTTTGATAACCTGATTTTTCAACCAACGTTGTAATGTGGTTTTACTAATATTATAGAAAGTACAAGCCTGACGAATACTCATATCTTTGTTTTCGACACTTTTAATCACTTGTGCTCAAAAATCTGCTGAATAGGTCATGTGTTGTTCTGGCATCTCATCAGTTTTAAAACGATTGTATCTTATTTATAAAAGACCGACTATATCAGCAATGGTATTAGATTAACAGATCCCTTTAAGTCAGCTGCTTTGCTTTATCAGCCACGCGCATATCAAAACCACAATCAGAGCGTTTATTCTTATCTGCCAACCTTAAGTCAGATTGTGGCAGCGGCTTATTTGAAAAGTTTGGTCTTATGCCGTGGGTTAACTTATTGAAATCACTGTCGCTCATATCTGTTGCGGCAAGTGATTGGTCTAATCCGCTCGTGGCTGTATTAAGATGATTGTCCTCTGATGCGCTCTTAGCTGTACTCGTACTGTATAGCGCATCACAAGACATCAAACTTAACCCAAGTATCATTAAACCTGTTACTTTATATAGAACATTCATTGCAACTCCTTATTTTATATAGCTTACGTTTTCACAGTCTGTCATTAAATACAGGGGCGTTATATCCACTGCCTAAACCAAAACTTAACCTTTTCCCAAAATGATATTTGAGGATGACTGTCTTGTTTGGATGTACTATGAGTATTAACTGAATCGGTACTATTACTCAACCCCCTTTTATCAGTGCCGCTAGGGAACGCAGCGTTCAGCTTATTGCAAGTAGGATATTTGTCTTGTAACTGCTGTAAATAATAAGCTTGATCTTCATCTATAAAGCCATCCATTATCCCAACTTTATAGCTGCTGTCATGACCACATTTACCCTCTACTCGGTTCCATGCTAAAAAAGGCACTAATGGTTTACCAACTATTAATTTATCATCTTTACAGCTTAGGGTTGCTATTGATACTACCGTATAATCTTTTGGTTTACCGCCATCTTGGTTATACGCCAGCCCAATAACTAAGTCATTTGGCTCGATACCCTTCAACTCAAAATCACTTTGCCAGTGCTCAGTTGTAGAGTACATAAGCCACATTTTAAGGGTACGAAAAACGAAACGATGCTGACTAAACTGCAAGTCAAAACCCTTCTGCTGATTATCCATTAGTGTGGGCTGAGATGATTGCAGACGAGCAATAAATACATCGCTTTTTGAGTGCGGTATACAAGCCCATACAGTTTGCATCGACAAAAATAGTATGATCAAAATAGGCATGCGATATAAAAAACGCATTTTGTAATCCTTCTTTCACAAGTCAACCCACTGATAGTTTATGTGGTACGAATAATAAGACGATAAATATCACAACATAATGTCCAGAAAAACCAAAGCAATATAGCAGCACATGAACCCAAGCCGATAACAATAGTGCTTATTCTAATACCGCCATCCAGACCCCCATTCCAAATATGAGGTGCAATAGGTGGACCCATCGTAGCAATAAATGCCAAGAAGAACCCTAGCATTACTATAAATCCTGTAATTGTAAGGCGTATCACTATGACTAATAAACTATCGGACCATGTATCTTCTTTTTTATGTTTTAAAAAATCAAGCATAATCTTCCTTTTTGTTGGCTACTTCATTTTCTATCTATTTCCTTAAACTAAGGCTTACGCACTTGCCCAAAAAGAACAATATCGCCCTAGGTTTATTATTTTTTCTGGTAAGTACTAATGGAAGATATACCATTCTGAACCACATAAAAAAACAACACGACTATTTCTATCATCAAGAGGCTAATTGACCCCTGCTGTCAAATCCGTACAGTTGAACTTGGGATATTTTAGTTACGCAGCCTGATGATAAAAGTCAAACCACACCTGTCTTGGCGACTTATAACCCAGGCCCTTTTGAATCCTCGTTTGGTTGTAGTACAGCTCAATATAGCTAATTATCTCGTTTATGGCTGTAAATCTTGTTTTATAGTCGTGATGATATATCAGCTCATTCTTTAATGTACCCCAGAAACTCTCTATTGGCGCATTATCATAACAATTTCCCTTACCGCTCATTGAGCCTATGAACTGATGCTGTTTGATGAGCTTGTGATACGCATGGCTACAGTACTGGCTGCCTCTGTCTGAATGAACAATCAATCCTGGGTTTGGTCGTTTGTTTTTGACTGCCATATTGAGTGCTTTGCCAACTAAGTCAGCAGTCATGCGCTTATTGATAGCATAGCCGACCAACTCTTTAGTGTAGAGGTCTTTCACTCCTGCCAAATACAACCAGCCTTTATCAGTCCAGATATAAGTAATATCGCTGACCCAAGACTCATTAGGATGCCTAGCACCAAACTTCTGATCCAGAACGTTTGGATAGACCAACTTATTGTGATTGGAGTCGGTGGTGACTTTGAAGCGTTTATGACGACGGCATTTGATACCATGTTCTTCTTTAATACTTCTGACCATATATAAGCTAATATCGTGTCCTTGCTCTATCAGCTTTGCGTGTAGTCGCTCACAGCCGTAGCGCTCACGAGTTTCACTGTGAGCAGCTTTCACCAGTAGCTCACAATGATTACGGTGTATCTGCTGTTCGCTGATATCGCGACTCAGCCAGTCGTAGTAGCTTGAATGCTTAACCTTTAGTACACGGCACATAGTGGTGATGCTAAAGAAGTGCTTGTTGTCTTTGATAAAGGCGTACTTCACTAAATGTGTTTGGCAAAGTACGCCGTCGCCTTTTTTAAGATCTCGCGTTCCTCTTCAGCCACTTTAAGCTGCCGCTTAAGCTGCTTTATTTCTTGAAGAGCACTTATAAGATCAGGATCATATTGCTCTGTGCCGATAAGCTTGCCTTGATTGGCTTTGTTATGCCAATTTGAGAGCGTTTGCATGGCAATGCCAAGCTGCTTTGCAGTCGCTGAAATATTGCCGTTGTTGTCTGCTATCTTTTTAACAGCTTCGGCTTTAAATTCGTCACTGTAAGTTCTTACTTTCTTGGTCATGGTAAACTCCGGTTAATACGCTTAGTTTACCAAGTTTAGCTCTACGGTTTCTTCAGCATAGCTCAAATCAGCACTTTTCTACAGATAGACATAGTACTTTTATTATATTTCCACTCCCATAGTAGTACTGAAATAAGTAACGCATATTATATGTAGTGGTCAACTAAATTAGGACGGCTGATAAGAAGTTCTTGTTAAAGTAACGTCTCTCTTTTTCAGCAATGACGTTTTTAGCCTCAGCGATATTTTCATAACCACCCTTTGGTACCCATTCTGTTTTAAAGCTTCTAAAAAGCCTTTCAATTGTGGAATTGTCCCATGAGCGAGGATAAGCAAAGCACTGCTTTGCCCGATCGTCAACATCTTCAAACAAGCAGAATAGCGCTCTACATCTTTAGCACGGTGATAGATTGATGGGGCAATCGGTAGGATTCTACAGATTGGCTCGACCCCATAACTACCTCTATAATTATCAATAAACTGAACCATTACTTGAGTGGACGGCCCATCTCCGCCTGGGCTTCAATTTCAGCAGCCTTGCGTATATTTCGTTGGCTTGCTTGAGCTCTCTATTTTCGCGTTCAAGCTCTTTTATGCGTTGATCTTGGCTTTGGGCTTGTACTGTTGCAGGAATGGTTTGGTCTATGTGCTTCTTGTGCCATGATCGCAGGGTCTCAGGCGTGTAGCCAATCTTTGATGCTATAGCTTATATGGCTGTCAATGTGGAGGGATAATCGCCTGCTGCTTCTACTAGCATGCGAATATACTAGCCAGCCGTAAACGTGTAAATAAAAGCCCCACATAATAATGTAAGGCTTTTTTCTTGCTATAAGGTACTTAAACACATTATTCAATATTGATTAGCGTGACAGCATAGGCTGGCCTGTTTCCAGTGACACTAACGCATCTCTTTGAGCACGAGTTAGCTCTCCGTTTGATCCTTTAATAGGCTCCCTGATTCGGGCTTTTTCTCTCTCATACTCTAACCGCTCATTGTAACCACGTCTCACAGTTGGTGCTGGAGCTTCCTCTAACGCTAGTAATTGCTCTGTTTGTGATGCTGTCAGCCCTTTAGAGCCCCTAACAGGTTCACTGATTAAAGCTTTTATTCTCTCTCGCTCAAGCTTCTCATCATAGCTTAATTGGCGCGCAGCAGCTGCTCCTTGGGCTTGTGGTGACGTCTGAGTAGATAGTTGTTGCGACTGCTGATATTTATTTCGCTGATTCCTTTGATTATGAGCTTTGATAGCTTCTAAGTCACGGCTTTGTTTTTCTTGATAATCCATCTGGGCGAGAGCTTGTGCATTGTTTTGTCTGGCTTGATATTCAGAAGCTCTATAACTCTCTAAATTTTTTTTGAAAGTGCTAAAAACATAGATTACTTCTGCTGATGTGCCTTCTTTTAAAATCCTCGCAATATTATCTTGCTCTCCTGCTGGCTTACCTTGTAACCATGCATCAAACTCAGGACTCTCCATAACCTTGTCTGCATCAGGATGGGCTTGATAAATAGCCTCGTAATGTAGCTTTGTCATCGTTAGGGTCAGGTGCAGCCAGCGCTAGCACTTCTTCTTGATTCTCAGCACGTATGTCCCAGTCCCAAGGCTGGCTAGTATCAACCTCACTAGCCATCTCGCCAGCTTGTTCTTGCCCGATAATGGAAGGTATGACGATAGACACAATGACACCCAACACACATAGAGCAGCAATAGATAAAAAATACTTCTTAAACAGACCTCTTTCATACTGATCAAACCAATCTTTAGGAATGAAATAAAAAACAATATGAACGAATGGACTGAAAAGTACCGCCGCAATCGCTAATAAAGAGCTATAACCCCACATGATTCGAACGGTTTGGAATAAGTACCAAAATGATGCAACAATAACAACTAACGCCGCGACGCAAAGGCCAAAAATTATGATGCTATCCATGACTAGTTCTATTTCACTTCAGTTTTAATATAGATAGGGAGTATATCCGCCCTACTCATCTCTTGTCTAATATTTATAGACAATAGTTATATATTGCCAGTCTTGCTTAACTCTAAGCCAATAAGATACACCGACAAAACACGCTATTATTAGTATCAACTAATAAATATTAAGATCATTTTCCCTATCATGCTGCTGTATTTGTGCAGACTCTCTATAGTCTCCGTTTGAATTTGCTTTTGCTTTTGCTTTTGCTGGCGTGCACGTCAATTTTGAGACTAATAACATATAATCTGTAGCAGTAAACATCTTCCGCATGACCCAATCCCTTATATGACATATATAACGTCAAAGTAGCTCGAAAATTATTAGGTTACCAGTAGTAACTCTACTCCATCTTATTTAACTAATCTTTTGTCAAGTCGTTAATAACGTTAGAAATGGAGTCTGGACGATATAGCTAATAGTAAGGGCAGCGCCTTTAGCATAGTAGAAGATGACCCTGCGTATGATGGTGTTGTAGGTAAAGTCACAAGTAATACGATAGGCGTTAAGGCTGATGTTTATTAATCAATAATGGTAAAACTGTCTACTTCGCTCATCAGTGTATTCTGACCACGCAAAATGCGTACTGAGAATTCTTCAAACTAATCCCGTTTGACGCGTCTTATCAGCACTGGTATAAAGTTTTAGATATCACTCAATATTGCTCACACTGTATTCAAAAGTAGATTGTTCTTCAGTCCAGTAGTGATACAATCGGTGAAAAATTACAGTCGCTTAGGATGCTGCATGCCTATCGTTAGAACTGCATCGCCCTGACTTTATCGGAGGCTGCTTTTCTTGAGTCAGGCAGCGACACCTAACAGGGTTAAATGATCAGATGGTTTTTTAAAGACCCTACGCTTGTTTGTCAACATCCTTTCTATTAAGCTAGCAGATTTATTTTTAATTTGAGAGTATTAATGGCGACCATAAAAGAGAAGACATACTTAGCAGATATTTATAGCCGCCTTGGCGCTTTACTAGTTGACGCGATCATTTTGGGATGTGTCGGGCTACTACTAGGACTGATATTCGAAAGTGTCTTTGTAAAATTAGGCGATTGGGGGCAGCTTGTTGGTGTCATTATCGTGCTATTGTATTTTGGTATTGGCAATAGCCAGCGTGCTGGTGGACAAACTCTTGGCAAAAAACTACTAAAAATAAGAGTGGTTGATAGGAGCGGCATTCCGCTAAGTATGGGTAAAGCCAGTCTGCGTGCTATTGTTTTGATCACACCATTTGCCCTTAACGGCCAGTCTGTATTTGGTGACAATCCATCCGATATATTACTCTATCTGCTAACCGCGATCGTATTTGGCGGTATATTAGCCATTGTTTACCTGTTCTTTTTTAACAAAAGCACCAGACAGTCCTTGCATGATCTGGCTGCAAACTCTATCGTCATTAATATAAGTGCTGATAAACAATCTATAGTGCCCATTTGGAAGGGTCACCTTGTTATTGTTGCGTTGCTATTTTTAACATCGGCAGCCGTTCCTGCTTTTACCAATGAGGGGATGGCTATGGATAACGGCCTTTTTAAAGAACTGATAGTAGTACAAACAGCGCTATTGTCTGAGCCTAATATCAGCTCCGCGGGCGTACATCAAAACACGCATACTTTTACTGATAACGATGGCAGCCAAACAGTGACGGAAAGTCTTTCGATTGAGATACCTATGGATAAAAATAACATCAGTGATGAAGGTTTTGCTAGAAATGTGGCTAAAAAAGCATACAGCAGTTATGCGTCAGCCAATGAAGTGGATGTGGTTTACGTTTCGTTATCATATGGTTATAACATCGGTATCGCCTCAAAGTCGCAGTACTATCGCTATGAGTTTGAATCCAGTGAGCTAAAATAATAGTATTATTCTAATTTCTGGTGGTGTAGCAGAAAGCATGTTTAGAAAATAAAGGAGAGGTGATAGCCGAAGTAAGGGGATATATTTGAGGTTATGAAGACACAAATAGAAATCAGCTACCCCGACTGTCACATTTTATTGGCGATCATGGCTCAACCTATAACGGCTGTCATTCTAAAATAGAATGACATCATACGGTTAGAGGTTGTGGTGTTAGAAATATTGCTATTATGGCTTAACTTGAATAAACAGCCTCCGATAAAGTCAAGGCGGTTCATTTCTCATTTTTCAAACTACCATCAAACAAATACCTAGGGTCTAACTTAGCAAATATCAAATACTGTATTATCATAAGAAAAATAGACCAACCAAAAAAACCGCCTATGATACCTGGTACGCTATCAAAATAAACATTCAAAATATTTACAACGATGGCAATAAGAGCAAAAGCAGCACTTAAAATCCAAATCACTTGTAGCAATCTAATTATAAAAGACTTCAAAATTAACTCCTAAGCCATATCCAGTCAAAAAAAGACTATACCCATATCGATCATTGCTGAAAAAAAATAGTGCAGCCAATGCTTTGCTCTTGTTAAAAGATAATTATTACTATATTTAAAAGGATATAAAATGAACCAGTCCTGTAGAGTGAGGTTTTTAAATATGCTGATAGGATTGTTTGCTACATCAGGGTTAATAGCTTGTGCAAATGATATAACAGAGGGTAAGGCTCATAGCCAAAATAAATTCCATTCAGCCGTTGGTGAAGACGTTAAGTCAATCAGCAAGGCTGATAAAAGCGCTATAGCAAAAGGTCAATACCCTGTTGCATCAGTGCTGACTAAATTAATGGAAAATGTCGACCTTACCTTTGTTTCCGTAGATCCGGAGGATGCTCATGAGCTGCGACTTAAAACCGTGAAGACAGGAGATACTGAGCTCGACGGCAAAACGGCTAAATATGCTCAGGTTCAAAATATTTACAAATTAGGTGACGCTCCGAATATTTATTTTCCAAAGCAGTATTATTATTCCTTAAATCCTCTACAGCTATACTTATACGTTATGAGCGAAGACCTTGACGTACAAACCATGGTAGGCCAATCTATTCCAGTGCCAAAATATGCAAAGGTTGACACATCGCAAAATCACATCCCAAAAGCCACTTACAATAATATTTTTGATAATATCAAATCGTCATGGTCATTGACCAAAGCCACGTCCAATACGGCTTGGTTGTGCGATACCTTTGAATATTCGGACCAGTCAGCAGGAGAAGATACTTTTATGAAGACTTGTTATGAGATTAATCAAGCAGGTGACATCTTAGATGGCAAAATAAATATGCCCTCTATGTTAGAGGCTAAGAATATAGACCTGATCTTAAAGAAGTAGACAGATTAACTTGGCGCTATTAAAGGGCTGCTGGTTTTAACTCGACCTATGCTGTAGAGCATCCCATACACCTTATAAAGTCTGATGCTTTAATTTTTTACTGAATATAACGGCCTAAGTTTTTTATCTAAATAGTAATAGCAAGCAGCACACATCGCACCGCTGACGGCGATAACGACCACTATCAAAATAGACTCTACGCTTTTATGGTCAAATAGAAGTGGTATGAGTCCGTAAATAAAACCACTGACCATCACGACCAATAAGCTAATTTTCTTCGTTTTTTCTAAAATAATCAGATATAAGAAGAATACGAGGTAAGCCAATAAATAATAAACATAAAAGGTAACTATAGTTCCTACTAATAGAATTATAACTATTCTTATATTTTCAAATAATGTCGCATAGCCCCAAAGTACGGTATCAAAAGTCGATATATGATTAATGACCGCCAAAAAGATAGCGCCTACCAAGGGCGGTACAAAGAACTTTGATAACCAAATCAGTATGAATTTTAAGATTTTATTTTTAGTTTGCAAAAATATTTATTCCTAATTATGGCTTGACGTTAAACGCTTAGAAGCTGATATAATATTTTTTTGCTACTTAAGACATCAAAACTAAACAGGCAAACCGAAAAATGATGAGTTTCTGGAATACTATCAAAGCAAGGCTTAATGAGCGAAAAAAAAGGCATGCCTTTGGAAGTCTTTCAAGACAAAAGATCTCTATTACAAAACAGTGAGAATATACAAAACAACTTATTCTTTAAAAACTATAATATCGATTTTGAGCGAGTGGGCGCTTTTGGTGTAACGATCAAAGATGGTATAGCGTCCGTATAGTAGAGTCTTTATAAAAGTGGTACAGTAGTTTTAAAATAAGCGAAAAGTAAAAAGATTATGACTTATTCAGCAGACTTTCGATCACAAGTGATTAAAAGTGTTAAACAACAAGATATGAGTATCAGGCAAGCTTGTGCATTTTATGATATTAGTAAGGCCACGCTACAGAATTGGCTCAAAGATCCTAGTATCAAACTCACTCGCAATAAACCACCCAATAAAATATGAACCGCCCCGACTATATCGGAGAGCGTTTTACTTGAGTCAGGCAGCAATACCTGACAGGATTAAATTATCATAATACCGCTTTTCAGAGACCATCCCAGATTCTGTGTAACTGCCATTTAGATTAAATGCCTGCTTATACGGTCATCAAACATAATCATAAAACGATTCAGAGCAGACGTCCAGTTACGGATTGGCATCGACCACTTTTTGGATGCCTGCTGGGTGGCTAAGTACACCACTTTGAATGCTGCCTGATCAGAGGGGAACACCTTACGCTTATTCACCGCTGTCCGAATCACACTGTTTAGCGACTCTATCGCATTGGTGGTATAAACCGCTTTTCTGATGTCTTTCGGGTACTCAAAGAACACCGTTAAGCCCTCCCAGTTATTACGCCAAGACTTGATGACATGCGGGTACTCTTTGCCCCATACCTCATCAAAATGCTCAAGATTAGCCTCTGCTATCTCAAGCGTATCAGCGCCGTAGATGGCCTTTAAATCAGCTGCTACGGCCTTCTTATCCGTCCACGGTACGAACTTCATTGAATAGCGCACCATGTGTACGATACACAGCTGAACCTTGGCTTTGGGATAAACCGTGTTGATGGCATCGGGGAAGCCCTTTAAGCCATCGACACAGGCAATGAGGATATCTTGTACCCCGCGGTTTTGTAGTTCAGTGAGAACACCCAGCCAGAACTTAGCGCCTTCGTTCTCTGATAGCCACA
>Ga0208014_1000923_pt1 | contig 10522 bp, 12 predicted proteins | sample 25_taG_FD_184099 | JGI IMG/M metagenome (GOLD analysis project Ga0208014, IMG submission 184099) | Marine viral communities from Cariaco Basin, Caribbean Sea - 25_WHOI_OMZ (SPAdes) (version 2) | ecosystem: Environmental > Aquatic > Marine > Oceanic | place: Caribbean Sea: Cariaco Basin...
GAAAGTCTGAACTTGGGTCTGAATCGAACGATGAACTTTATGTTCTGAGCGATATTAGTGTACCCGAGTTCAGCTCTCTTTTCTTTGTTAATACTGCTATAAAAATAACAATACAAGTCTAAAGGAGCGAGGCACGAGTCGAGAAATCGATTTTCAATAGGAACTGAAAATTAAGATTTCTTTATTCCGCTGTGCTTCAATATAAATGAGATCGAAATTTTATCTACTCAATCTAATTTTTGCCATCCTTAACCATGCTCAATAATGAAGAAAGAAAAAAAAACTTTAAACCTTAAACTTTTCAACTTTGAACGCTACCGTCACTTTCGAGTGATTTTATTGTAGCGATAGCGAAAATAAAATAGTATCGAGAAGTAAAAAGAAACGAGATCTCGATACGAATTTCAATGATCATTGAAATTCACTCGACCTGACAAGAAAAAAGAATATAGAAAATATAAATAAGACGATTTGAAAATGTGATGATGTGATGATTCGCGGCGGCTGAGTGATTGTGACGCAGGAGCAATTGTATCGAAGTCAAAGATGATATGGCAATTTGAAAATGTGATGATTTGAAAATGAGATAAGGTAGTAATGTATGAATAGATATAATTTTGAATCTTAAATGCGCTAGAAAAACCAACTTTAAACCTTAAACTTTTCAACTTTAAACTTCACTACATAACTTTTTATAATCCTCGGGGCTGTCGACATCAAAAGTGTTTTCAGCTTCGAGTTTTATGATGTTTGCGTGGTTTTTTAAAATCGATTTTGCCCCGGAATCACCGCTAATTTTTATTAATTCTGAAAAACTTTTCTGTGGAAATAATGCAGGAACGCCAGGTTTTCCTGAGTAATTTGTAGCGATAACAGGAGATTGATTTTCGTTAAATTTTGATATCATTTTATCTAAATACCGGGAAGTTATAAATGGCTGATCGCCCAGCATCACTAGAATTGAATTGTACTCACTATTTTTCTGAATTGTTGCCACGCCAACAGCGATAGATTTTCCTAAACCATCATTCCATTCTTTATTTTCTATAATTTCAATATCTAAAAAATCCACTTTTTGTTGAATTTCCTCCTTATTTGCTCCTAAAACACAAAATACCTGGGCACTTTTGCTCATTTTGGCCATTTTCAATGCATTTCCTAATAAAGTGGAATCTTTATAGGGCAAAACTTGCTTAATTTCATTCATTCTGCTAGAAGCACCGGCTGCAAGTACTAAAATTGCGGTCTTAAAATTTGTTCCCATCTTATTTAATCCTAATGAATAGCGCCCATTTTTTCTCGTAAAGACGGAATTGATTTTCCTCGTTTCACCGCTAAAATTTCAGCTAAAATAGCGACTGCAATTTCTTCTGGAGTAATTGCTCCAATATCAATACCAGCTGGGCCGTAAAGCTTATCAAAAAAATTAAATTCGATATCGGTTTGCATTTCAATTAGTTCATTATACATTTTTTCGCGGCGTTTTGTAGATCCTAAAATCCCAATGTAAAAAGGATGCTTATCTTTTATCGATAGTAAAAAATGTAGATCTCGGGCATAATTATGTGTCATTAATACTACTGCGGTCTGGTTGTCGATCGCAATTTCTTTCGCTTGCTCTGGCTCCAATGCCAAAACTTCTTTACTTCCTGGAAAATTTTCAGTGGTTTTAGGATCTTTGGGTGAAGAAACGATACTTACCTCCCAGCCCAATTGCGAAGCTAAAATACCTAACTTTACCGAATCATGCTCTGCACCAATTATTATTAGTTTTGAAACTGGTGATAATTGCTGACTAAACTTTTCTAATCCTGAATGAGAGCTTAATGCTCTGGAAGTCATTGAAAATTGCTTTTCACCAAAATCTATTACCGACTCTAAAACTTCCAACTCACCAACTTCCTTTTTAAAAAACGAATCGATTTTAAAAGATTTTCGCTGTGCTATTTGCTGAAAAAAAAGTTGCTCAAACTCCAAAGAAATAGCCATTGGTTCTAATAAAATATATAAAGTTCCTTCACAACCTAATCGATACCTGCCGTCGTAAGTCATCATTTTCGCTATTCCGGTTTTTAAAACCGACTGCGCTTCAAACAGCACATCTTTTTCTACACAACCACCACTTACGGCTCCGGTAATTTTTCCGCCTTCTGTAATCAACATTCGAACGCCCGGTTTTCTATAAGAAGAACCATCAAGGGCCACTACACTCGCCAAAACGCTTTTCTTCCCGTGTTGCTGGTTTTCTAAAACCTGGCTAATTATTTCTTTAAACTCGTATGTCATTTTTTATTTATTTCTTTTGCAAGCTGATCTTTTACCGGTAAATCCCTCACTCGAATTCCCGTAGCATCAAAAATTGCGTTGACTACCGCGGCACCGGCAGGACCTTGCGCCGATTCTCCTGCTCCCAATGGCGGTTGTTCTACTCTATCAATCACCTCAACTTCACACTCAGGGGTCTCTGGAAATCTAAAAATAGGATAAGAATTCCAATCCAGACTAATAATATGTTGATCGCTAAATAAAACCTTCTCTTTTATCGTCCAGCTTGCCGCCTGTATCATTCCTCCTTCCGTCTGGTTTTTAAGTCCGTCTGGATTTATACATTCTCCTGCATCGATCACTGCCCACATTTTCTTTACAAAAACTTCACTTTCTTCACTAACTTCAACCAAAGCCGCCACCGCACAGTAAGACGATGAATTTTTATATCTTGAAAATGCGACCCCAACACCCTGATTTTTAGATTTTTTAACTGAACTTATTTTTTGTTGAAGTTTTTCTAAACATTCAATCGAACGAGTATCTGAAGAATGGTTGATCCTGAACTGAATAGAATCTTTCCCTGCTTTATAGGCCAGCTCGTCCATAAAACTTTCTATTGCAAAAATATTTCCAAAGGCACCTAAACTTCGCAAAGCCGATCTCCGCAGTGGCCCGCTAAAAATATGAGATTGGGTTTGTAAATCAGCAATATCATAATAAGGAATTGAATTTCTGAGTGCTCCACCTTTAAATCCTCCTGCCGGCTTTTTATAGGATTTCCCCAGATACCTTGCGGGTAATAAATTATCAGGATTTCCGCCTGGTCGTGTACTATGTACATCAGACCAAAAATCGTATTTCCACCCGGCAATTTTTCCTTCTGGAGTTAATCCGGCTTCCATTTCAAAAGCCATTGGTGTGCCATAAGGTTCCCAGGCATGTTCTTCATCCCGCATCCACTGTAATCGTATATGTTTCCCCGGATAATTTTTAGCGAGCAAAGCTACCTCAGCAGCAACATCATCAGCAGCATTATGACCATAGCAACCAGAACCCGGCGTACCGATAATGTGAATGTTTTTCTGCGGCATTTCTAATAATGGCGCTAAAGTTTCCCGCAAAGGATAAACACCCTGGCTATGCGTCCAAAGCTTTAATTTTTCATCCTTATAAATAGCTACCGCACAAGAAGGGCCGTTTGCGGCGTGCATGATGTAAGGCTTAAAGTAAGATGCTTTATGCTGAATAGAAGCCGATTTTAAAGCTTTTTCCCAATCGCCACGTTGTTCTTCCACCGCAACCTCTGCTGCTAAATTTTTGATATATGTTTTTAAATCTTTGTCTGCCGGAAGTGGTGCTCCAGTTTCCCATTCGGTATTTGCAAAAATTTCTCGTTGCAATTGTACAGCCTGAAATTCCTCTTCTGAAATTACTCCTAAAAAATCACCAATTTTGACCAATTTTAAGAAGCCTTCTTTTCCAGAAAAAACATTTTCATTAATCGATTTCAATTTAGAAGTATAGGAAGGCGGCCTGATGATCCTGGCATGAAGCATTCCTGGAAATCGCAAATCCTGAATAAAAGTATGTTTGCCAACTACCATTTGCGATATATCTTTTCGCTTGATAGGTTGGCCGACGATTTTCCGACTTGCTTTTGCCTTAAATTCAGGAGGTATTTTTAAATTTCGTTCGATTTGCTGCCCATCGAGTATTTCAAAAAAAGAAAATTTCTGCTCTTCATTCAGAATAAAACCATCTTTTAAATCAAGTCTATCTTTATCGATTTTCAACTTTTTAGCCGCTAGCTCTTTTAAAATTTCCCTGGCGCAGGCTGCCGCATTTCTAATACTCATAGCACTTGCCTCTATCGATCGACTTCCCGCCGTATAGCCTTCGTTGGCTGTGACACCAGTTTCAGCAAGATTCACTTCAACCAGATCGATATTGGTATTTAATTCTTCTGCAGCCACCTGGGCAACCGCAATCCTGATTCCCTGACCCAACTCCATTTTTCCAGTTAAAACCTTAATTCGGCCATCTCCTAATATTCTTATCCAGGCATTGATTTGCTCTTCACTTGGGCGTTTGGGGATCTCATCAAAAGCATTTACTGATTTTTTTGAATCTAAAACACAGGCTGTTCCCAACATCGAAAAACCAAGGCTCACGTAACCCATTTGTTTGATAAAAGTTCGTCTGTTAGTACTCATATTTTATGATTTTAAGACTTTTTTTATGGCTTTTATAAAACGTGAATGCGTACCGCAACGACAAATATTCTTTTCTAGACCATTTTTAATTTCAGCAGCTGTAGGATTTTTATTTTCATTTAGCAACGAAACCGAATTGATTAAAACACCATTTAAACAGTAGCCACATTGTGCAGCCTGCTCGTCGATAAAAGCCTGTTGTAAGGGATGTAAATTTCCGTTTTCAGCAAGGCCTTCAATAGTCACGATCTTTTTCTCAATGACTTCACTCACGGGAATTCTGCATGAAGGATTCGCTTTTCCGTTTAATAATACCATGCAGGCTCCGCATTGTTCTAACCCACAGCCAAACTTTGGGCCATTGAGTTCTAAATTATTCCGAAGCGCATATAACAGTGGCGTTTCAGGAGTTATCCTTAAACTTCGATCTTTTCCGTTTACATTCAACACTAGACTTGCTTTCATACTTTTTTTCATACTTCAGGAATAGTTTTTAAGGATAAACTACTTTGATGAATTTTGAAATTAATCAATAGAATAGCTTGAATTAAGCGATTCGCTCTTAAATCTTTCTTAATTTTAAAAATTTTCGATAGGAAAGTTTGAATTTCATAAGTCATTGTGCAATTCAGCTTTTATATTTACCTTAAAAAAATGAAAATCTTACTTTTCGGGATTGCAAAGGATATTGTAGGAAATCAATTTTTGGAAGACGCTTCTTTTAAGGCCAAAAATGTAGCCGAACTAAAGCAAGAACTTATTCAAAAATATCCTGAATTTGCAAAACTTTCGTCACTGGCTGTAGCCGTTGACGAAGAATATGCTGGTGACGAGCAACAGATTTCAGCAGATAATGAAATTGCAATAATCCCGCCGGTTAGCGGAGGTTAACGCTCTTGAAAAATTTTGAGTTTAGATGATATATGAAAAAGAAAATTGAAATTATACCACATATCGATCCGTCTGTGATCTACAAAGAACTTTCCCACCCCGGCAGCGGTGGAATTTGTGTTTTTATAGGTGCTGTTCGCGATATTACTCAAAATCAAAAAGTGAATGCTCTTTTTTTTGAAGCATACGAGACGATGGCACTTAAAGAGATGGAGAAGATTGCTACTACTGCAAGTAAGCAATGGAATTTAAACCGACTGATTATGCAGCATGCTGTTGGCGAGAAGAAAATAGAAGAACCCGTGGTGTTAGTTGGTGCCTCCTCGGCACATCGTAATGATTGCTTCGAAGCCTGCAGATTTTTAATCGATACCTTAAAAGAAAAAGTGCCGATTTGGAAAAAAGAATTTTTCGACGGTAAAGAAGAAGTCTGGGTGACACCGCACCCATAAACAGCAGAGTTTAAAATCCCCAAAAAGAAATTGAATGCTTATAGATAATCACCAAAGAAAAATTAATTATCTGCGATTGGCGGTGACCGATCGTTGTAATTTGCGCTGCAATTATTGTATGCCCGAAAGCGGAATTAATTTTGCAAAAAAAGATAAACTTTTATCGATTGATGAATTATATCAATTAAGTAAAATCTTGGTGGAGCAAGGCATCACAAAAATTAGAATTACCGGCGGTGAACCTTTTGTTCGTAAAGAGTTAATGATATTACTACGCAAACTTGCTAATCTGGAAAACCTTGAAGATATTAGCATTACCACTAATGCGACTTTGATTGGTGAGCATATTCCTGAATTAAAAGAATTAGGGATCAAAAACATTAATTTAAGCCTGGATTCGATTACACCTGAAACTTTTAAAAAAGTGACTCGCCGTGATCAGTTCGAAACGGTTTACGGAAACTTGATCAAACTCATCCAGGAAGATTTTAATGTAAAAGTAAATTTTATCGCGCTTGATGGACAGAATACTGACGATATAATTCCGATTCTGGAGGATTTAACCCGGCATTATCCTGTTTCGGTTCGGTTTTTAGAAGAGATGCCTTTTAATGGTGGAAGTAAAAACTTCCAGACCATAAAATGGAATCATAAAGCGATTTACAATCACATCGCCTCACATTATCCGAATATCGAAAAACTTTCTTCGGAAGAAACTTCGACTTCGGTAAATTATAAGATTGAAGGTTTTGAAGGTAGTTTTGGGATCATTCCGAGTTTTACACGTAATTTCTGCGGAAGCTGCAATCGATTAAGAGTTACCGCTACCGGCGATGTTATCACCTGTCTTTATGCCAGCGCCGATCGAAATATTCGTGAGATTCTTCGTGCTGAAAATTCCGAAGAAAACATCAAAAATGAGATATTAAAAGCTGTTGGTAGCAGAGCCAAAGATGGTTTTGAAGCTGAAGCTCAAAATAAAAATTATTACGAAAATTCAATGACTAGTATCGGTGGATAAAAGACTCTCACATATTAATAAACAGGGAAACGCTGAAATGGTAGACATTTCGAAAAAAGAAATTACCAGCCGAACTGCCATCGCAACCGGTAGAATTTTATTTCCTACGGAAGTTTTTAAGCAGCTGCAAACAGATGATTTTTTAAGTAAAAAAGGAAGTATCACGCAAACAGCGATCATTGCAGGAATTCAGGCAGTAAAGAAAACCTCCGATCTTATTCCACTTTGTCATCCGCTGCGCCTGTCTAAAATTAATATAGACATTCAGCCGGGCGAAAATTCCTTAGATATCGAATGTTTGGTAAAATGTAATGAGCGTACCGGCGTAGAAATGGAGGCTTTAACCGGAGTTTCGGTCGCAGCACTTACCATTTACGATATGACCAAAGCACTGAGTCACGAATTGGAAATTTCTGAAATCAAACTGAAAAAGAAAATCGGCGGAAAAAGTGATTTTGGAGTTTAATATGTTGATTTGCTAATGTGTTGATGTGTCAATTTGAAAATACGATGATTTAAAAATGTGATGCTGGATTATGTTGAATTTTGAATGTGGAATTTTAAATATGCTGTAAGCTGACGGCTGAAAGCTAACACAAAAACAATGAAAACTAAACTAAACGGACTTGTACTTGCTGGCGGAAAAAGCACCCGAATGGGCACCGACAAAGGTGAGCTTGCTTATCATGGCAAACCGCATCGAGAATATTTATACGAACTTTTAGAGAAATTTTGCGATGATGTTTACCTAAGCGTACGAAGTGAGCAACACCAAAATTTACCTGATAACTTAAAAACGATCACCGATAAAGACCAATATCGAGGTCCGTTAAACGGAATGATTAGTGCACATCAGGAATTTCCAAAAGTCGCCTGGTTAGTAGTTGCGACCGATTTACCGTTGATCGACAAAAACTCGATTCGGCAATTAATCGATCAGCGAAATCCTGAAAAAATAGCCACCGCTTACGCAACTCATCAATCAGGTTTACCTGAGCCGATGTTTGCTATTTGGGAATCAGGTTCTTTTCCAAAAGCCATCAAATATTTGGAAAGCGGCACAAATACTTGTCCGCGTAAATTTTTGATCAACTCAAATACCGAATTGATTTTCCCGTCGAGCGACGATATTTTGATTAATGCCAACAATAAACAAGAATACGAACTTGCCTTAAAAAAACTACAAAAAGTTGAATCCTAAACGATATACACGACAAACCCGATTGCAGGGATTTGGAGAAGCCGGACAGCAAAAACTGGCCGCAGCTAAAGTTTTGGTCATTGGTGCAGGTGGTCTTGGAGTTCCGGTATTGCAATATTTAAGCGGAATGGGCGTAGGCACCATCGGTATTGTTGATAATGACGTAGTCGATTTAAGTAATTTACAGCGCCAGATTTTATATGCTGAAAACGATATTGATCAGCCTAAAGTTAAAGTCGCAAAACAAAAATTAGAAGCGCTTAATAGTGAAATTGAGATTATTCCTTTCTATACATTCATTTCTACGGAAAATGCCTTAGAAATTATTACCGATTTTGATATAGTGGTAGATGCCTCAGATAATTTTCCAACACGATATTTGGTAAATGACGCTTGCGTTATTCTTAAAAAGCCTTTGGTGTATGGTGCATTACATGCATTTGAAGGCCAGGTAAGCGTTTTTAATTATCAAGGCGGACCAACATATCGTTGTTTGTTTCCAGAAATGCCAAACCCTGAAGAAATTCCTGATTGTAACGAAAATGGTGTTTTGGGAATCATACCGGGAATTATCGGAAGTTTACAGGCACTGGAAGCTGTAAAAGTCATTACCGGAATTGGAGAAACCTTATCTGGAAAATTATTGCTGTTTGACGGACTAAGCCAATCGCAGCAAAAAATAAAATTTAGTTTGAACCCGCATCATCTTAAGATCAAAGAACTTCAAAAATCTTACGAATTCAGTTGCGCTACCGAAGTAAAATCGATAGAAGCTGAAGATTTCCTGGAAAAGTGGAAGGCTGAAGATATTCAGCTTATCGATGTTCGAAATCCTGAAGAAGTAGAAAGACAAAACTTACCGGAAACCATTCAGAAAGACTGGAAAAATATTCCGCTGAATAATCTTCAGCACGAATCATCAAAAATCAATCTTCAAAAACCGACTTACTTTTTGTGCCAGTCAGGCATCCGAAGTATAAAAGCGATTAGGTTACTGGAAGGTTTAGGAATTCAGGGAGAATTTATAGATATAAAAGGCGGAATAAGTGCTATCTCAACAATAGCAGCAACCAAAAAGCATGCTTAAGCTAATGCCGAAATTCTTTAAATTCCAGTCTCTTTTTTTACTGTGCATCTCCTTTAGTCTTTTCTCTTGTAAATCTGATAAAAAACCAGATTCGATTAAAATTGCGACCGCTGCCAATATGCAGTTTGCAATGAACGAGTTAATTGAAACTTTTAGGCAGGAAACAGGCATAAAATGTGAAGCTGTGGTGAGTTCATCAGGAAAACTAACGGCCCAAATTAAAGCGGGAGCACCTTTCGATGTTTTTGTTTCTGCAGATTTAAAGTATCCTAATATCCTCTTTAAAGAAGGCTTTGGCAAAGAAAGTCCCAAGATTTATGCTTATGGCACTTTGGTGATTTGGACTACTTCAGAAAACATAGAACCTTCCCTAGAAATTCTTTCCGAAGAAAAAATAAAACATATCGCCATTGCGAATCCTAAAACCGCACCTTATGGTCTTGCTGCGGAAGAATTCCTAAAAAAAACGGGGAAATTTGATAATTTAGAGTCTAAATTCGTTTTTGGAGAAAGCATTTCTGCAGTTAATCGCTATATTCATTCCGGTTCCGCAGAGATTGGATTTACAGCAAAATCGGTCGTACTTTCTCCTCAAATGAAGAACGTGGGAAAATGGATCGAAATTGATCCCTCTCAATATTCAAATATTGAACAAGCAGCTTTATTATTGAAATCTGAACGGCCAAAAACTATAAAAAATGCTCGTAAATTTTATAAATTTCTGTTTTCAGCAAAAGCGAAAAAGATATTAGGGAAGTATGGGTATAGGAGTTAGTATTTTACGATTTGATGATTTGAAAATGTCCTAATGTGATAATGTTGAATTCTGAATTTTGAATGTTGTAACTAAATGCTGATTATTTGAAAATACCGTGATTTGATAATCAAATAGAAAATTTTAAGATATGTTGATCTGAAAATAAAAACAACTTTAAACCTTTAACTTTTCAACTATGAACGCTACCGTCACTTCGAGTGATTTTATTGTAGCGACAGCGAAAATAAAATAGTATCGAGAAGTAATGAAAAACAAGGTTTTAGAATATAGAGAAAAGAGAGAAGAGACGAGATCGTTTAAAGACTTGAAAAATTTGGTAATGTAGTAATGCGAAAATGTTGAATTCTGAATTTTGAATGTTGTAATGCTGATTATTTGAAAATGCCGTGATTTGATAATCAAATAGAAAATTTTAAGATATGTTGATTTGAAAATAAAAACAACTTTAAACCTTTAACTTTTCAACTATGAACGCTACCGTCACTTCGATTTCTATGACAATTCCAAGCGGTTTTTATAATTTGTTTGGTTTTTAATTAGTGCCATAGCAATGTGTAACAATTTGTTCCTGACCGCATTTAGAACACTCATTTTATTTTTGCCCTCTTCGA
>Ga0208014_1000924_pt1 | contig 10513 bp, 17 predicted proteins | sample 25_taG_FD_184099 | JGI IMG/M metagenome (GOLD analysis project Ga0208014, IMG submission 184099) | Marine viral communities from Cariaco Basin, Caribbean Sea - 25_WHOI_OMZ (SPAdes) (version 2) | ecosystem: Environmental > Aquatic > Marine > Oceanic | place: Caribbean Sea: Cariaco Basin...
TGCCGAGCGCCACGTCGCTGAGGGCGCGGCCCAGCTTCTCGGCGAACACGCCGGCGTCGAGATCGCCGATGAACTCGGCGGGGTCGGTGTGGGTGCCTTTCTGTGACATGGGTTTCTCCCCTTGCTTGCTTGTGGTTTAGAAAAGGGCGATGACCACCAGGGCCACCGCGGTGACGGTGAGCGCCGTCGGTAAAAATCGGAGCCGGTTGCGGCCGGCCAGGGCCCGCTCGCTGGGGAGCGGGATCTGAATCGTTGTGGCGTTGTATTGGCTTCGCATGGGGCCTCCTACGCGGCCTTGTTGAGCTGGTGGCGCAGGTGATCCAGGCCGGCGGGGGTAACCTCCACTCGCACGTACCACTGCGGGCCGCAGTGCGGGTGGCGGAACTGCTCATGCCGCTCGATCAGGAGTCCCTGACGGACCCACTCCGGGTTCGCCCTCTTGCGGCCGGTCGTGCCATCCGGCTGGAGGGCGCCGAGCGCCTCCATCCGCTGTCGCAGGGTGCGGTCCCCCATCTGCAGGAACCCGGCGGCCTCGCGGATGCGGTAGATGCGGTAGGGTATGTCGGTGCTGTCGTTGGCGGAGCGGTGCATGGCAGTTCTCCTCAGACGTTGAACGGCTCGCGGCCGATGTCGCGGCCCAGCTTTGCGTCGTGCCACCAGGCGTATTCCTCGGGCCCGTAAGGCACCGGTTTGTATTCCTGATAGCGGTCCCCCTGGTAGAAGCCCCAGGGGTGGTCCCAGGCGCCGTGCCAGAACAGCGTCCAGGTCTCCGGCTGGACCGTGGTGATGCGGTGCAGGTCGATCTCGCGGTGGCTGCGGGCCAGGGTGTTAAACCAACGGACCCGCCGTTCACCGAGGTTGATCACGGCATGGCCGAGCGATTGGTGCAGGGGGTACGCGATGCCCCGTTCTTCGGTGTAGCGGCCGGTTAGCACCAAGCTGTGCGCCGTGTCCCACGGATGGTCATGCAGGTGGCGCTCGGCGTCGTCGCGCAGGAAGCGGTGCAAGTACCAGAACCGGTCGTACTTCTCGCCCAGCCAGTAGCGTTCCAGATAGGGCTTGCCCTCCGTCTGGATCAGGCGGCAGGGCCGTTTGGCGGTGTACTCAAAGAGCTCGCGCGCGATTACAGGCATGCTAATGCCTCCCGCTTTTGCTTCCGTGGCGGGGCTAGGGCAAGCTTCAGCGACCGGGTAGATAGGGGGTGTTTATGGAGCGTGTCAGCCAATTTTTGGGTGAGTTTATTGACTATCACATGACTTTCTTCGCCCTGATCAGCAGTGACGCGGCCCCGGCATGGGTGCAGGCCTTGGCCACTGCTTTGGCGCTGATCGTTTCCTATGGCCTTGGGAAGCACTCCAACGAGTTGCAGTTGAGGATCGAAACTGCTCGGCGGATGGCCGCCGAAGATGAACAGCGCCGGGAGCAGCGCTCTGTCTATGCACAAAGCATCAGCAGGTTGGTTGCAACGCATGGCCTTGTTCGTTCGACCGTCACGCTTCTTGAGAGCTTCGAAGACGAAGGAAAACTGAACGCTGCCGCGGTGCATGCATCGTTGCGTAGCCTTGAGAAGATTGGCGATATGTACCGCCGGCTGATCTTCGAGTCTTTCCCAAGCGATGCCTGGATCGACGAAATACGGGGCGCCGTGTTTTATGTTGTCTCCATGAGCTCCCAGCTCGAACAACGAGTGGCCCGCGGGGCTGTACACCCGACGATGGGTGAAATGATAAGAACCTTCAGGACCTCTTTTAATAAGCGCCATGACCATGTCATGCGCCACGCCCAGGCGTTTAATGAAACTGGTGAACTGGGTTTCAAGGCTTTCGACAGCAAGTCCGATCCACAAGAGAGTCATGCCGCCACTCCCTGACCCAGCCAGCAGCGCACCATGGCACGCACCTGCACTTCCAGGTCGTCCACGGTGCCGGCGTTGAGGGCGTACAGGTCACCTTGGTGGAAGGTGAGCGGCTGCTCGGTGCTGTGGTCGGGGGCTTCGCCCTTGCCCATGCTCGCGTCGCCCCGGCTGACGTGGATCACCAGACCGCCGTGGCGGCGCACCCAGCTGGTCTCGGCCTCGGTGCGTATGTCGGTGATCGCCAGAATCTCCGGCGTGTCCTGGAAGTTTTCGAGCTGGGCGATGCGGCCCTCCAGGCGCTTGAGCAGGTAGTCCTGGCCGAAGGTCTGGCGCACCCAGTCGCCGAACAGCTGCAGCGACCGGCGTGGCGTGAGGTTGCCCAGGCTGGTGCTGGGTGTGCGCTTGAACGTCCGATCCTCGCAGAGATCAGCGAGGGTCACCGCGCTGGTGTCCATACCGATCAAGCCAGACAGACCGTCGTACAGGGGGCCGGCGATGGCCTCGGCCTTGGTCTGCCAGTCGGTGGCCAGCGCCAGGGCGGCGGTGTTCTTGCCGACGCCGGCGGGGCCGGCAAATCCGATTATTTTCATTGGGTAAGCTCCGTGCCGTCGATGGTGTGCGTCAGGCCACCGGTGTCGATGAGGTGTTGTTGTTCGGCCCGCCAGTCCTGCTCGCTTTCGAGCCACTGCTCGGCGTGCTGGTGAGCCAGGCTCAACAGTTCGCCGACGGTGTAGTCCTCAATGGGCTTGCCGAGCAGAGCCACTGCGTCAGCGAATGATCGCGCCCAGCGCCCGTTGCATTCGCCGAGAGGTAGCGTCCGTTCGATGCGGACCAGGGTGTTGAGCACGTGGTCGGCGCGCCCGGAAACCGTGGTCATGTCGGGGTTGCGCAAGCTCATGCCGCACCTCGAATGGCTTTCCGGTTGATGTGGCGCGTGATCGCGTCAGCGGCGCCGATGTACAGCAGCGCGGGCTGGTTCTGGTCCCGGTAGATCACCGGCGGGGCGGGGCAGTCGCGATCGGTGATGTCGCGCACGCGCAGATCGATGTCGTGGCTGAACGGGGTGCTGCGGATGGCGATGCTGTGCCGGCCCAGGTGCAGCACCGTGGTGCCGCGCCGGCGGATGGCTTCGCGCAGCGCCCGTTCGTCGGCGAGGCTGAATTGAAACGGTCCCTTCATGGGTGTGCTCCTTGCGGTTTGTTGTTCTGGGCCGCGCGGCGGCAGCGCGCGAGGTAGCGGTCGGCGCACTCAGTGAGTGCCTCGCGGGTGCGTAGGGCGCCGGTGGTATCGGGCAGGTGCCGGGTGTAGCGGTCCAGCAGCTGGCCGCTGTGGCCCATTGCGGCGCGCAGATCACTGGTGACCGGGGCGCGGGCGAAGGCCCGGCGGGCGTTGTGCATCACGTCGCGGTGGCTCATGCGGCCCCCGGCGGGAAGTCGTCGGGCGTAGGCGGCGTCCAGAAAGAACGTGCAAGGCGTGCTTTCAGCCGGGCGGCAGCACTCGGGCGCTGAGCATCCTGGATCAATCGGGCGGGGCCGTTCTTACCCAGGACGGCGACCAAACCAGTGCGGGCCTGGATGGCCTCGATGTGCTGCCGGGTGGTAGCTGTTGGGTGGATGTAGATGTTGGCCATGTGTGCCTCCAAAAACGCGATATGCGTTAAGGAAACACAGAAATAACTATCGAGTCAACACGAAATGCGTTTTTCGCGGGCGCGAAAATTCAATGGCCTGATGCGGAAGCGGCTTAAAGTGTGATCTCTGCGTGGTGGATCACGCCAAGAATGTCGAGTTGTCCATCAACAGGGATAACTGGATAGGTGGGGTTAAGTGCCTTTAGGTAGGTCTGTCCGGCGTCCTCAACGATCATGCGTATGGTGGGGTTTCCGTTTACAGAGGCGGCGACGATCTCACCTGTTCTTGCCTGTGCGCAGGGCTCGATTAAGGCCCAGGCGCCTGGCGTCAAGCTCGGTGCGCCGGCGGGGTTGATCATGGTGTCACCGGTAATCCTGACCCAAACGGCACCTAATGGGGCGCTCGCCGGGAGGGCTCGCATTGGTCGGCCATCATCGGTGGCGTAGGCGCTATCAGCCTGTAAACGAAGGGGTAGGTCTTCCAGCGCCAGGACTGGCGCAGACCTTACAGTGGAATAAGTTGCCTGGTCTTCGCGAACCCCGTGGTTGGTGTGCGGATCGCCGATCCCAAGGACCAGCCAGGCCTTATTGCACCCGAGCGCTTCGGCGATGATCTCCCAATCCCGCTCGCGAGGAACGCGGTCGCCACGTTCGTAGCCGCTGATGCGGCTTTGGGAATCCCAGCCGCATCGCTGAGCCAGCTCGGCTTGGGACCAGCCAAGGTCGCGTCGTAATTGGGAAATTCGGTCACCGATATCGCTCATGCCGCGTATTTGAACACAGGCTGTGTTGGGCGGATAACAACAAAACGCGTTGACAGATAAACGCAGAACGTGTTTTTAATGTGCGCATGAATCGAATCAGTCACTTCAGAAAGCAGGTCGGGCTCTCTCAGTATCAGGCGGCAATCGATGCTGGATGGGAGTACCAGAGCCGCTGGTCCTCTTATGAGCGGGGCGTTCGCGCCATCGATATCCAGACTGGACGTCTCATTGTCCAGGTGCTGCGGCGCGCCGGGGCCCGGAACGACGAAGGGTCTCTGGTCACTCTTGATGACGTGTTCCCTGCGGATCCTGCTGCTCGGAGCGCGGCGGCATAACGGCTTTGTTAATGCCGTCTTACTTTGCGCAGGCGTTCTGCGTGAGGCGGCCTGGTGAGCCTGATTTCGATTCATGGTCACAGCTTAGCCAAGTAGCGGCGTGGCGTAATGAGTAACCGGGGAGAGAGAATCGTCATGAGAAACAAACCCATGGGGCTGATGGAGCGCGCCTCGCGCACCATTCTGGACATCAAAACCGCGCTCGCGCTGACGGCGAAGCGCCACGGCATCAACACCATCGCCGGCAAGTACGGCTTCCACCCCCAGCAGCTCTACAACAACCTGAACGTCAACGACCCCGACCGGGCGCCCACCCTGGCGCAGTTCGAGCTGATCACTGAGTTCGCCCGCGACCACAACGACCACCAGCAGATACTCGATGCGCTGTCCCGGGTGACGGGCTGCGTGTGGATCCCGATCCCGGACGCTGAGGACGTGACCCGCACCGAGCTGTTCAGCGAAGTCGCGGAGCTGGTCGACCGGGTAGGGCGCATGTGCGGCAACACCCAGACAGCTGTCGCTGATGGCCGTGTTGACCAGGATGAAATTGAGGTTCTCGAGCGCGATCTGCTCCGGCTGGTCCAGGCGGGTTACCGGCTGGTGGAGGCCGCCCGTTCATACAGTCCTGCGGGGGCGGCCTGATGGATCGGCAACCACTGGGGTTCTGGACATGCGGCTCAGGCAAGGGCCCGGAAAAGTTTATTCATAAGGGTCTCTCGACAGCCAAACTGGTCCATCTGGCTCTTGCTGTAACCCATTTCGCGCATCGCGTCATTCATGGCTACATTGCGCAGAGATTCGAGATCCGCATCGTTCCCATCTTGCTGAAGACGGGTTATTTCCTCCGACACCTCAGCAGCAGTGAGCCGGTCCCGCTCACGGTAGAGTTTCAGGTATTCCCGGCGCAGGGCATGGCCCAAAGCGGCCGTCTGCGACGGCTTTATCGCTATATCCAGTGCGGTCGAGGCCGCAATGATCAGCCCCGCGACGCCGCCCCATTCAGCGCTCTGCTTTGCGAACGCGCCGAATCCGGTCAGGGCCCCCAGCAGTTGGACGCTGTAAAGCATGGTGTGCACCCGTCGGTACAGCCGGGCAGTCAGCTCGTTGTACCGGCGTCCAAACCGGATGCTGAACTCTATTTCATGCGCTTTATCTTGGTCCATCGTTCGGTTCCCTTCTGGGTGGTTCCGGCGGTGGTGCTTTCGGCGGCACCTGGGTTCGGCGGTCGTCTGGAAAGTAAGGATCAGGCCGATTTTCCATGGTGGTCTCCTGTCGTTCTGCTGATGGTTTTTTCGTCGAAACCAAATAGTAGCACGCTGGAGGCCGCCGCCAATTCCACGGAGCGATGCCATGCATGACCCGCTATCGGAAAGCGAAGCGCGCGAAGCGCTGCAGTACGTTCTCCCGGATTGCGATCGTCCTGTTTGGTTTTCCATTGCCGGCGCGTTGAAGTCTGAATTCGGTGACGCCGGCGCGGACCTGTTCGAGGACTGGTCCCGGGAAGGACGCAGCTTTGACCAGGCGGATTGCCGTGCCACATGGCGGAGCGCGAGGCCTGGCCACTACACGATTGGTACCCTCATAAAGCTTGCCCAGGACGGTGGCTGGGTGCGTGCCCGGCGTGAGCTGTCCGCCGCCGAACGCCGCGAGCTGGCGGCGGAGCGTGATCGTCGCCGTCGGGAGCGTGAAAAAGAGGTGGCAGCGGATGAAGCCAGGGCTCAGACACTGCGCGAAGCCGTCGCGGCGGCGTGTGGTGAGATCTGGGCCCAGCATTGCCCCGCGCTCGGCTCCAGTCCATACCTGGGCGCTAAGCGTGTCGGCGCCCACGGCATCGGCTTTTTCAGGCAGTCCGTTGTGCTGGAGATCGATGACCAGGCCCTGACCTGCCGTATCCATAGCGGTGATCAGGTGCGCGCCTTCTTTCGGGACCTGCCCAAACCGCTGCCCGAACACATTAGTTTCCGGCGGTGGAGCCGTGGCGTTATCGCCGTTCCGCTGCGGGACGTTGAGGGGCGCCTGTGGGCCCTACAGGGCATCAGCGAGAAGGGCACGAAGCTGTTTCCGAAGTACGGACGCATGAAGGGCTGTTTCCATATGCTCGGCGCGCCGGTAGCCGGGCAGCCCGTGGCCTTTGTCGAGGGGTATGCCACCGGCGCCACCGTCCATGAACTGACCGGCTGGTGTACGGTGGTGTGCTTTAACGCCGGGAACATGCAGGCCGTGGCGTCGGGGCTGGTGCCCACGCTCCCTAAGGACGTCACGCTGCTCTGGTGCACGGACAACGACGCGCCGTCCGGCGACGGTAAACGGGCTGGCCCTGATGCGGCGGAAGCCTGCCGAGCGCGCTTTGGCGGTGGTGTCCTGCTTCCTGAATTCAGTCATCGGGAGGCGGCTTAATGAGTGGGCAAACCGATTGGAACGACCTGGCGAACGCCGAGGGCAAAGACGCCGCGAAGCGCCAGCTTGTTGAGGGGTATGAGCGCGTGCGGGTGGCGAATCAGGTGCCCGAGGGTGCCCACCGCGACCCGAACGCTGCGCGGCGGGGCGATGGGCCGGTGCAGGAGTTTCCACAGTTCGGCGACTGGCGGGCCGATTTGACCAAAACCCAGACCGGTGCCTTCGCAGCCAATATCTTCAACGCGAAGCATGTGCTCGAGAACGACCCGAAGTGGGCTGGGGTGCTGGGCTACTGTGATTTCAGCTATCGGGTGATGAAGCGCCAGCCCCCGCCCTTTGACGGTGGCGAGGTCGGCGAGTGGACCGATGCCGACACAGACCGCCTGCGTATCTGGATGTGCAAGCGCTACGGTTTTACACCGAAGACCGGCGACGCGGACGGCGCGGTGGTAGTGGTGGCCCAGGCCAACCGCTTTCACCCGGTCCGTGACTATCTGAACGGCCTGGTGTGGGATAAGAAACCACGCGTGCGCCAGTGGCTCACCACGTACCTGGGTGTAGAGCCGCTGGGTGATGAAGACAGTGATCGGCGGCGCTATGAGCGGTACGTCTCGCTGGTGGGCACCATGTGGTTGGTGGCGGCCGTGGCGCGGGTGATGCGCCCGCCCGTGAAAGCGGACTGCGTGTTGATCCTGGAAGGCAAGCAGGGGCTGGGCAAATCCACCGCCTTGGCCATTCTGGGCGGCCAATGGTTCACCGATACCCACTTTGCGCTCGGCGAGAAAGACGGCTACCAGCAGATGCAAGGGGTCTGGCTCTGTGAGCTCGCCGAGCTGGACGCCTTCAACAAAGCAGAGAGCACCCGGGCGAAGCAGTTCTTTGCGTCCGAAGAGGACCGCTACCGACCCGCCTACGGACGACGCACCCAGGCGTTCGCACGGCAGTGTGTGTTCGCCGGTACCACCAACCAGGACAACTACCTGAAGGATCCGACCGGCAACCGGCGATATTGGCCGGTGTTCTGCCACAAGCTGGATCACCAGGCCCTGGCGCGCGACCGCGATCAGTTGTGGGCGGAAGCGGTGAATCTGTATCGCCTGAATGAGCCCTGGTGGGTGCAGGACCACGACAAGGGTCTGTTCGAGGAGCAGCAGGAAGCGCGCTATTCGGCCGACGTGTGGGAGGACCTGATTCGCGAGTGGCTGGCCGACCCTGTCCACTCGGACGACCACTACACCACGGCGGCGATCATGGAGGGCGCGCTCCACCTGGAGCCGTCGCACATGCGCCAGCCTGAGCAGACGCGCGTCGGCATGATCATGTCGCGCTTGGGTTGGACGAAACGGAAGAAGACCATCACCCAGCGCAACGGCAGCGCCATGCGTAAGTGGGTTTACGAGAGGCCGAAAGCCTTATGAAGCGTCCAACCTGTCCAACCTCCGCGCAAGGTTGGACGCGCTCTAACCCGCGCCGTTACTGGCGGTGTCCAACCTGTCCAACCTGTCCAACCTTTCCCCGCGCACACGTGCGCGCCCGTGTGCGGGCGGTAAGCCTTGGGTCTTTCCTTGTGTGTGTAGATGACGTTGGACAGGTTGGACAGGTTGGACAAAGGCCGTATTCATGCGGGTTTCAGGCTGTCCAACCTTTTCAGGGGTTGGACAGGGTTGGACACCCGCGATGTTCCACGCGAAACAACAACTCAACGGTAGGAGGGGAGCGATGAACCCGGTGCGGTTGCTTGGCAAGATGACAGCGAAAGGCGTCCGGCTGGACGGCGGCGGCGGTGGCCCGGTGTTGATTCCGGCCAGCGACGTGGCGGCGGCGTTGGGCATGGGCAGTCTGCCCCGGCAGGTGGTGCTGGTCGGGCTGGCGAAGTACGCTGACGACAACCAGAGCCAGCTGGCCCTGCGTGACTGGGTGATGGCCCGCTTCCGCCGGCGTTGTGTTGAGCGCGGCTGGAAACAGAATTACGTGGACGGCCTGGCGCTGCTGGTGGTCTATGAGCTGGTGAACCCGACGCGGTGCCCGCACTGCCTGGGTCGAGGTAGGCGTTGGTTGGAGGTTCCGGTGGAGCGCGGCAGCGATGAGCGTGTGAAGCGGTGGACCGAGTGTGGGCGGTGCAAGGGCGGCGGTGTAGTGCGCCTGAGCGAGCGCGACCGGGCGGCGATCGCTGGTATCACGAAGAGCCGGTTCAACGAAACGTGGGCCCAGCGCGCCGACGAACTGTTCGCAGAGCTGGTTTCGCTGGAAGATCGAGTGCTGAGGCACCTTTGGCGGCAGTTCGGCGAGGAAGCCGCCTGAGAGTTTCTGTAGCGCTTTTTATCTTGACGCTTGACGACCGGGACAAAAACGCCTACCTTTTTCCCATCGTGGAGAAAACCCGCCCAAGCACTGCTTCGGCGGGTTTTTTTATGCTTGTCTCCCCCAGGTCCGCTTCGGCGGGCCGCCTAATAAACGGCCTTCAGGGCCGCGACAGAGGGTCCGCTCCGGCGGGCCCTTTTTTGTTTCTGGCGCAGCGTAGAGCAGAGGTAGCTCGCGGGGCTCATATTCCCGAGGTCGCAGGTTCGAACCCTGCCGCTGCCACCAAACCATGGCCCGCCGTCGAGCGGGCCTTTTCGTTCTGGCAATTGGGGATGCCGATTAGCTGGAGGTCTTATGCAGAGCGGGAGTGACAGAGTGACTACGCCGAACCCGTCACCGCAGATTGGTACGGCGGCTCTACCCGTGGCTATGTCAGGAGCGCTCATTATGGGGCTGCCGATCGAAATGTGGCTGCTGCTGATGAACATCGGTTACGTGGCGATCGTGACCATCATCGCGCTCCCGAAGCTGATCCGTGCGGTCCGTGACCTGCGCGCGATGTGGGCAGCGTGGAGGAAGCGCAAGTGAAGAAGGTCGTTGCGGGTGGCCTCGTGGCTGCCGTTATCGCCATTGCGGCGCCGGTCATCATGCACTTCGAAGGCCGCGAGCTCACCGCCTATGAAGACGCCGTGGGCGTGCCCACCATCTGCGATGGGATTACCGCTGGTGTCCAGCTGGGTGATCAAGCCACGCCTGAGCAATGCGATGAGCTTCTACAGCAAGAGATGCGCGACCACTTCGCCGGGTTGCGCCGCTGTGTCGAGGGCGAGTTATCACCGAATCAGTGGGCGGCCCTGTTGAGCTGGACCTACAACGTCGGTGTCGGTGCCGCCTGTGGCAGCACCTTGGTGGCGCTGATCAACCAGGGCGAGGGTGCCCACACCTGGTGCCCGGAGCTCAAGCGTTGGGTGTACGCCGGTGGTCGTAAGCTGCGGGGTTTGGTTCGGCGCCGCCAGGCTGAGTACGAGATCTGCGTGCGATGATTCAAAGCCGGGTGGTGGTCGCGGTGTTGCTGCTGGCTGTCGGCGTGGCGGTGGGCTGGTTCATCAACGGATGGCGCCTCGGCGAGCTGCACGCTCAATACCAGCTGGCCCAGGCTCAGCTGGTCGCTGATACCCAGCAGGCGGCGGCTGCGAAGGGCGCGGCGTGGCGTGACCAAGTCGCCGAGCTC
>Ga0208014_1000925_pt1 | contig 10509 bp, 7 predicted proteins | sample 25_taG_FD_184099 | JGI IMG/M metagenome (GOLD analysis project Ga0208014, IMG submission 184099) | Marine viral communities from Cariaco Basin, Caribbean Sea - 25_WHOI_OMZ (SPAdes) (version 2) | ecosystem: Environmental > Aquatic > Marine > Oceanic | place: Caribbean Sea: Cariaco Basin...
GCAATAAGAAACTGAAACTTTAACTCTGGTCTTCTTGCTTTTAACTGATAAAGAGCCTCTATTGCCACATCATAACCTTTGTATTTAACTGCAATACTAGCAAGAATCCCCAGCTTAAATACATGTGAAGACGACGTATTTTCTAAACGCTCTAAATGTTTATTTAATACGGTGATTTCAGGTAATGGAATGTGAACATTAGATGCATGGGTCGTAATAGATGCTTCTGTTGGATAGCGTCTTTGCAAAAAACTCTCGGTAACGTATAGAGTCGCTAAGCTATTCTTAATCAGCTTTTTATTTTTAATATAACTTAAGGGCGCATGAATTTTTCCAAGTATATTTCCATAATTCCAACTAGAATCCCAAGTACAGCCTACTACCTCAGTAATGTAAGCTTTATTCAATTGATTACATATTTCATATGCATAAGAACCAAAGGTAGATGGTGCTCGAATAATAACAATATCAGCTATCTCAATATGTTTACGCAAATGAGCCTTGATATCTTTAGCATAACGATAATAATCTATACCACCCTTAATATGATACAAGGGATCAAACTGAACTTTTTCTACAGATGATTTGACTAATCCCTTATGAGCTTCGCTTATCTTTACGCCTCGTGAAACTACAGTTAACTCGCTAATCATTTCTGTATCTAAATATCGACTCCAAGTGCTCGCTGTAAAGCGGCCAGGACTATAGAACTCACTATTGAGATTGTAAAAAGGATGGTCGTGTACAAATAATGCCTTCATATCTCTTGCTCTCTTTGTGCGTGCGCTCGCTAAAATTACTTTGTTATCAATGCCCTTTTTGAGGATAAATCTCTGTAAGCTGTCACAATACTTCGGAAATAATGTAATACAGCCTTATTTAAATTTTATATACCGTTGTCTATCCAACAGCATCACAGGTTTTTACTTGTAATAATTTGGTAGGGTTACATTTAATAGGTATATTATTATCACCCATTAGTGTCTTTAAAAGATTAGATACCAAGGACATGAGTGATTGATATCTTATCAACTGTTAAAATACCACCGTCCGCTAATCATTAAGTAATACCTGATAAAATTCATCAAAACGCTCTTTATAATTAAAACGTTTAATCATTTCCTGCTGCAAGCCTATGTTTCTCCCTTTTCTATCGAAATATTCTTTTTCGATAGCTACCGCTAAAGCATCAACATCCATAGCTGGGTAAAGCGTATGACTATCACCTACGGTTTCCCTAATAGGTGGAATATCGGATGCTACAAAGGGAAGGCCCATTACCATAGCCTCTATGAGTGCATTTGGTTGCCCCTCTCTAGTGGACGGAAAAAAATAGCAGTCAAGTGTATTTAAAAATATTGGGATATCTTTTCTATTTTCAAACAGCAGAATATTCTTATTTAGTTTTTCAGATAAAACCAAGTCATTTAAGCTTTCTTTTACGCCATTCCCGCAAAGCAAAAAATATATGTTTGGATATTTTTTTACTAAACGAAAAGCTACTTTTAGTATTGTTTGATGGTTCTTAGCTGGATTGTAACGGCCTGTGTGTCCAACTACAAAGGCTTCGTTAGATATATTCAATTCAGCCCGCAAGCTCTCTGTTGTCTTCATGAAAGCATCTGAATTTAAACCATTCAGAATTACCTTAAATTTTTCATTATTACGCCAATCAATTTTATAAAAATAATCAAATGCAGCTTCTGAGTTTGATAATATTGTAGTTGAGCAATTAAAGGTTAAATCTTTTACTAGCTTACTATAGAGCTTCTTTAAATAAGATTGCTGATAAGCATCCATTGCCGAACGATAGAAAGCAACACGTGTTCTCACTCTAGATAAAGCGGCTACTGCTATAGGAAATCCTGCAAAATTTCCTGTAAAATCGCAAATAATACTAATATTATTACGTTTGATAAATTGATACATCAACATATAAGATGAAAGGTCAAAGTAACTATGCTTTCTTTTAATTATATTTACGTTTGATATTTCAAGATAATCACTCTCTAGTTGCCCACCTCGGCCACTTTTACAGTAAATATAAACTTTATTAAATTCACTATGTTTATACTGCAAGAATCTTAATAAATAATTCTCTATTCCGCCACTATCTAAACTATTTACAAAAAAAACTATATTCTTATCATTCATCTCCATTCCTATATTTAAATATTGCAGGCTAATATAAATAGTTATATAAATCACCATCTTTTGTTATTATATTATAAATAGACCACATGGTTTCTATAGAATATGAATCCTCAACATTATACCTAAGAATAATAAACAAATCAGTATAAATACTTAAACCAAACAACAGTAAAAAAATAAATATAAATGTCAGTGTTTTCCGACCTCTATAACGTGAATATAAATATATCAAATATATCGAAAAAATAATTCTTATATAAGTTACATATCTATTAAAAACAACTGGTAGTGAAAATGTGGTGTTTACAACTGCCATTAAGAAAATAATAAATATATAAAATATATCATTTTTAGACGGCTTATAAATCAACATTAAAGCTATTGCAAAATAATACCAGATATTTCGAATTAAAGAGAGTATCAGTGCGCTACCTGTATACACAGTATCTGACGACGAATAGCTATCAATTTTACCTATATATCCTGATGGTAATGATATTAAGCTAAAGAATCCTGTTATAAGGGTATTGGGCAAAATAAAAAAAACTAAGCTTAGAATGAGCAATAGCTTAGGAAATCTAAAATCTTTATTAAAAAAAGCGATAATCGTTACTATAAGAATTAAAGAATAGCTAAAATGTGTGGCTATAGCTATAAATAATACAAAAAACGCTTTTAAATACATTCCCTTAAAATACAAAAAATACAAAAACCATAAAAAAACACTACCCGCTAAAAAGAATCTCAATCCAGAAAGAACATTTATTACTGAAAATGAAAGTATAATAATAATAAAAGTTACATTACTATATGAAAAACTTGGATTAGCTATACTTTTAACTATACTTTTGGCTGCTGTAAGTGTTAAAAACACGCTCAATAAAGTAATAAAAAAGAAAAAATATTTTATATCTATGCTTGCTTTAGAAAAAATAAAATTAAATATATCAAAAATATAATCAGGCCTATTAACAACTCCAAAATATGAAAATAGATCCATCAAAGAGTAATTAGAAAATAACTCATTACGCTCTATGTATCGAACTTTATCATTTGAAAAATTTGGAATATATCTTAAGCTAAAAAAACCTATAATTATCGATACTAAAAAACTAATTCCAGTATCGTTTTTTTTCCATAATTGAAAAAACATAAACGGAATAGACGCAATAGGCGATAATAAAAATGAATTAAAAGTTATTGCCGCTAATTTAGAAATTTTCATTTTAACCATCTTTTATAGTTTTGTTAGTTCAATAAATTTAGAGTAGGCATAAGATACTTTAAACGATACTATCCAATTTTGATAATTAATTAATTCATCCTTATAGAACACTAAGTTTCAATTCTAAAAACCAAAGTAGTTATAATAGCATTAGCTGAAATTCATATTTCAACTTGATTATGTGTGGCTAATTATTAATATATAGAACTATCAAAAAACACTTATACCCTATCACTTATACCAAGTGTTTAATCTAATTATTATAATTCAATCTTGTAAAACCCCAATAATTTTAAGTTATGAAATATTTTTATTACATAAAACGGCTAGATCCGAAAGTCTAAAAACCATATCTGCAATAATGCTCTATCTTTTAAACAAAAATTAATTAGAAAAAATATTTATAACGAATCACTTCTTGAAAAATGAAGATTCACTCAACGATAACAAGTACTTCTCTTTTTCAATTTTACTCATCCCTTTAGACCTTACATTTTTAGCAATCATTTTTTCTTCAAAATCTTCAATACTAGAGATTATCTTTGCTGGATTACCGGCTACAACAACATTATCTGGTATAGTTCTTGTGACTACTGAACCTGCTGCTACTAATACATTGGAGCCTATAGTGACACCAGGCATAATGAGACTGTTATTCCCAACATACACATTGTCTTTGATCTTCACTTTACCAAAAAAATCTATATTTGGATGCTTGTCTCTAAGGATGTCAGCTCCACCATGTGTAAATATTTTAACACCGTTAGTAAGTCTAACTTTATTGCCGATCGTTATTAAATAAGGCTCAGATCCAAAAGTTACATTTTGAATTCGACAGTTTTCACCAATATTAGCACCGTTAAAACGTGCTAGCTTTTCAACGGACCAAACTTTCTTCCGATAAAGACTTAAAACCTTTTTAAACATTTTACTTACCTTTTTTAAATAACGTCTTTATAGCTTTTAGATCTTTATTAACATTCAACACTTTAAATATATGAATTAACACCAAATATACTAAAAAAATCACAGGAAATACAATTAAAACATAAATACCTGGCGATATATAAGCATCTGCAATATACAAATTAAATAAGATAGTAACAACTGCGATCAAAACTATTTTTATCACAATTATTAGTTCACTCCAATAGGGCACATTATAAACCTTTCTTGCGTAATGATAGTTGATAAAAAAACTTATTACACTTACGAAAAGAAAGCCATATAAAAGATTATAAATACTTAAAGTAACAACTCCATAAACTATGGTGATAGTTAATAGCATTTTTTTGAAAATCTCAAGCTTTAAGATCACATCCGTCCTATCAAAAATTTTAAATAGAACCCTATTCAACATTTCTTGTAGATAGAAAAAAGATGCTAATATCAAAATCTGTAAATAAGTAGCTGATGTAAGCCACTCTTCTCCATATAATATTTGAATAATTAGTTCTGAATAATAAAAAATTGTTATACAAATAAAACCAACTAAGACTGTAAATACTCTAACAATATTAGAGTACATTTCGTTGAATTTTTTCTCGTCGTCTTGTATTTTAGCGAGTGTTGCATAGACAACACCTGATACAGTATTTTGTATGATGCCTATTGGCATTTCTTGTAACTTTTTAGCTTGATAGAAATACCCTGATTGAGAGATAGCAAAGTACTTAGCAAGGATGAGTTGGTAGCTATTGTCAAATGCCTTATCTAATATTGATGCTAATGTTGTGTTAATACCAAATTTATAAACGTGCTTGAATGATTCTAAACTGAACCTATAGCTTCTCATCGATCCAACGTAAAACCACAGCAGTACAGTTAAAGTAATAGCCGTTGATAACTGGAGAATCACTAATGAGATGGCACCTGCACCTTGCATAGCGGAGTAAATAGCCACTGCCGATCCTACAGTAATAGCTGCTATTTCAAAGTATGACTTAACTTTAAACTGTAAAGATTTTACTAGTTTTACAGACTGAGTTATCCTCAAAGCGTTCACAATCAACACTAATGATGACAGTCTTAATAAATTAGTAAGCTCACTATCGTTATAAAAATCAGCTATATATTGTGCCGAGCTTAGCAAACCTAGCATCAGCACTATTGAAATAGCTAAATTGAATATAAAAACTGTTGAATAATCTACTTCAGTAGTATTTTGTTTACGTACTAATGCGCCTGACAAACCTGATTCAATCAATATTGTAGATATAACTATAAAAAACATTACAATACTGACTTGCCCAAACTCTCTTGGACTAAGTAAGCGCACTAAAATAATATTAGTAATTAACCCAACAGAGAGATAGCCGAATTTTCCGAAGAAAGACCACAGTGTATTGAGTAACAAACTACGATTGAGCTGATTATCATTCATTAGATATTAAACTTTTATTATTTCTATCAACTCAAGAATTCTACATACCAAGGCATTGCTTTCTCAATACCTTGAATAATATCAAACTGTGGCGCATAGCCTAATGCATTCTGAATCTTGCTGATATCTGCTTGGCTATGGCGTACATCACCAGCACGGAAGTCTCGATACACAGGCGCTTGGCTATAACTCACACCGTTATCGCTTAGACTCTCTTTTAATGCGTCAAATAGCGTATTAAGTGTGGTACGACCACCGACTGCTACGTTATATACTTGGTTCTTAGCATCACTATTAGCAGTCGCTGCCAAGATATTGGCCTGTACCGCATTTTCAATGAAGTTAAAGTCACGACTGGTGTCACCGTCACCATTGATGAATACCTCATCACCTGCGATCATGGCAGCCGTCCACTTAGGTATCACTGCTGCATAAGCACCATCTGGCGTTTGGCGTTTACCAAAAATATTGAAATAGCGCAAGCCAATGGTATTGAAGCCATAGGTACGAGAAAACACATCAGCATATAGCTCATTGACATATTTAGTCACGGCATAAGGCGATAACGGATTGCCAATAGCATCCTCTACTTTTGGTAATGCAGGGTGATCACCATAGGTAGAGCTACTGGCTGCATACGTAAAGCTAGATACGTTGGCATCACGGGCAGCCGTCAGCATATTTAGAAACCCTGAGATATTGGTCTCATTGGTCGCGATAGGATCAGCGATAGAGCGCGGTACAGAGCCGAGTGCTGCTTGATGCAACACGTAGTCTACGCCCGTACAAGCCGTTTGGCAGTCTGCCAAATTGCGGATATCACCCTCTATAAAGGTAAATCCTTGCCATTGCTCGGCACTCACTAATGCTTGTACTTCATCTAGATTGTGCTGAAAGCCAGTCGCAAAGTTATCTAAACCCACGACTTTTTGATTGAGTAACAATAGCTCTTCTAGTAAGTTAGAACCAATGAATCCCGCTACCCCAGTAATTAACCAGGTTTTTGGCTCGTTAATTAGTACTTTTTGAACTTTTTCATATGCAGTTGACGTCATAACCATTACTTTCCGTATTTTTTATAAATTTATAAGCGGATATCAGTGTCTTCTTTGGTAAAGACATACTTTAAATCATAAAGCACGTGTTCATTCTTGCCAAATGCTCTAATCTGATCTACACCCAGCTCGACGAACTCATTATGCGCGACCGCTAAGATGATACCATCATAGTTATTCATAGCGGGCTTGCTGATAGGCGTCACATTATATTCACGCTCAGCTTCTGCTTTATCTACCCAAGGGTCATAGACATCAACGTCGATATTATATTCTTCTAACTCATGGACAATGTCGATGATTTTAGTATTACGCACATCAGGGCAGTTTTCTTTGAAACTCAGCCCTAAGACCAGAACTTTTGCCCCTTCAACCTGAATACGCTTTTTAATCATGGTTTTGACCAACTGCGTGACCACATACTCACCCATGCTGTCATTCAAGCGACGACCAGCCAAGATAATTTCTGGATTATAACCAATTGCTTGGGCTTTATGAGTCAAGTAATAAGGATCTACACCGATGCAGTGACCACCGACGAGACCTGGACGAAATGGTAAGAAGTTCCACTTGGTGCCAGCCGCTTCTAAGACTGCTTGGGTATCGATACCCATTTTATTAAAAATGACGGCTAACTCATTAATTAAGGCAATATTGACATCTCTTTGAGTGTTTTCGATAACCTTTGCCGCTTCTGCTACTTTGATACTTGCTGCTTTATGAGTACCTGCAGTGATAATTAAGTTGTATACCTGATCGACGAAGCTAGCGACTTCAGGAGTAGAGCCTGCCGTAACCTTTAAAATATTGGTCACGCGATGTTCTTTATCACCCGGATTGATACGTTCAGGACTGTAGCCCGCATAGAAGTCTTGGTTGAAGACTAATCCAGATACTTTTTCTAATACTGGAATACAAACCTCTTCGGTCGCGCCAGGATAGACTGTCGACTCATAAACGACGATGTCGTCTTTTTTTAGTAATGTACCAATCGCCTTTGAGGCATTGATCAATGGCGTCAAATCAGGCTGCTTAAAATCATCGATGGGTGTCGGTACTGTTACGATAAAGAAATTACAGTCTTTCAGCGCTTGAATGTCTGAGCTGTAGCGCAAATGTGTCGCTTCAGCTAATTCTTCGTCACTAACCTCTAAAGTATGATCGCTACCCGCTATCAGAGCAGCAATACGACTGGCATTGATATCAAAACCCACGACTGAATGCTGCTTGCCAAACTCAACCGCTAAAGGTAATCCTACATACCCAAGACCAATAACGGCGATCTTTATACTATTAATGTCCATCATCTTTCCTATTAAACAATCTTTTCAGTGAGTTTTGTCTTAGATTCTAAAGTCTCAGTATTAGGGCTTTCTTGATACCCTGTTACAAAGTACTTAAACCGCTCTTTTAGCCATATCACATCGTGCTTTTTGGCTCTATGACTCAGCTCGCACAATGTCTCTTCTATATCATCTAATGGGAAGCTGTGCTCCATTGCCTGCATGATGAGTGGGTGTTCTGTGTTTTCAATATTGTCCTCACCGATGATAAGCTCTTCATAGAGTTTCTCTCCTGCCCTCAGCCCCGTAAAGACAATCTCTATATCACCATTAGGGTTAGCAGCTGTTTTGGTGTCATGGCCACTGAGATGAATCATTCTACGCGCCAAATCGACGATTTTCACAGGCTCACCCATATCAAGGACGAATACCTCACCACCAGTTGCCATTGCCCCAGCTTGTATGACCAAATTCGATGCTTCTGGAATGGTCATAAAATATCGAGTGATATCAGGATGAGTAACCGTGATTGGCTTACCTTCTTCTATTTGCTTGGTAAATACTGGCACGACCGAGCCAGACGAGCCTAATACATTGCCAAAACGCACCATACTAATACGGGTGCTACCGCTGGTCTTACTCAACCCTTGGCAGACCAGCTCAGCCAACCGCTTGGTCGCACCCATGACATTGGTAGGTCTAACTGCCTTATCGGTAGAGATGAGCACAAAGGTCTCTACATCTGCTGCAATCGCTGCACGAGCACAGTGATAAGTACCTTTAGTATTATTAATAACACCTTCAAAGGGATTGTGCTCAACTAAAGGCACATGCTTGTAAGCAGCGGCATGATAGACCGTCTTTATGTGATATTGCTCGAATATTCTAACAAGATTGTCCTCATTGGTGACATTACCAATGACTGCAACGATTTCAATATCCTGATAGCTGCTGTGCATCGCTTGTAATGCTATGAGCTCCTGATGGATACTATAAAGCGCAAATTCAGATAACTCATACAGCACAAGACACTTTGGTTCGTTCTTTATCACTTGACGGCACAGCTCACTACCGATAGAGCCGCCGGCACCAGTCACCAGCACACATTTACCAGTAATATTCTTCTGCAAGAGGTAAGCATCTGGCTCGACCGTCTGCCGATCTAACACGTCTAAAATATCAACCTTACGCATGCTACTAACGGTGACCTTGCCATCTGCAAGCTCTTGTAAACTCGGAAGATCTTGAATTTTTATAGAGATACTTGACAGCGTATCTATGATTTGTCTTCTACGAGTACGACTAAGAGAGGGAATAGCCAAAAACACCTGCGCTACTTTTAGTTTCTCTACTATGTTCTCAAGTTCATGAGCGGCATAAATCTTTCTTCCTAGTAAATACGCACCTATCATTTGCCTATCATCATCAATATAAGCGACGACATTGTATTTATTGGAATGTCTCAAGCCTTCTAGCAAGTCTCTACCAGCTTCTCCCGCGCCATAAATAATGACATTATCGCAATTATCTTCTAAACGATGCGGTTGACGTCCTCCCTGCCAACGAATTAACAACTCGCGAATGGTCAGCCTACTATTCCATAGCCACGCAAAAAAGAAGAATAAAAATATAATCGGTACTGAGCGTGGTAGGTTCTGGGAAAGATTTAAAGAAATAACAATTTCATAGACGACAATGAGTAATATAAATAATAGAGATACTCTCCCCATCTCCGCATCAAAAAAGCCTCTAGCGACACCTTTATAAAACCCAAGGACATATAAGCCGATGATAGGAATAAGCGCATACAAACATAAGGCAACCGGACTAACATGATGGGCAATATAACCATGTCGCAATGCCAGCGCCAAGAATAAGCAAATTACTGCTACTGCAAAATCTGCAGTTAATAAAATGGCACGCTTAACATGACGTGGTAGTGATAATAAATACTGAGCCGTAAGCTGTAACCATTTTTTTAGGTTACTGCCTGACTGATAAGGATCCATAGACTTTGATTTTATAGACATAACATCCAACTACCTGAAGTGTACTTTTGGAGTCGACAGTGACGAGCTAGCTATTGATTATTGCCATAGGCATAATTATAGTGATAACTGTATTTACTCATCAGACCTTGCTGTACATCGTTAAGAATAATGCCATCTACTTGTATGTTGGATTTATTCATCTGCTTGACGGCATAAACCAGCTGTCCCTCTATTGAATCATCATATCTCGTCACCATGAGCACCTTGTCCGCGTATTGGCCTAGCACCATGGCATCTGAGGCTGCCAGTACTGGTGGTGAGTCGATAATAATATAATCGTACTGAGACTTTAGCTCTGCCATCAGCTGACCAAAATTATCATTCATCAGTAGCGATGCAGGATTGTGCGGATGCTTGC
>Ga0208014_1000927_pt1 | contig 10504 bp, 10 predicted proteins | sample 25_taG_FD_184099 | JGI IMG/M metagenome (GOLD analysis project Ga0208014, IMG submission 184099) | Marine viral communities from Cariaco Basin, Caribbean Sea - 25_WHOI_OMZ (SPAdes) (version 2) | ecosystem: Environmental > Aquatic > Marine > Oceanic | place: Caribbean Sea: Cariaco Basin...
TTAGTAATTTTTACTTCTAATTTACAGTACATTAACCCCGAAGAGCATGACAATTGTCATGTAGCGAAAGAAAGGTGTGCGAAAACTCCTAATGTATTTCCGTTAATTTTTCAAGCTGCAGTATCTTTATGTCACGGCCAATAATATCAATAATACCATCCTTTTTAAGGCAGGAAAGGCTTCTTATAAAACTTTCTGTAGAAATACCGGCAACACTGGCCATATCGCTGCGCGAAACCTTTAAAACGGGAGTATTATCGTCTTTTACCTTTTCAGCAAATTCCAGTAAGGTACTGGCTGTTTTTTTAAGGACCGATCCATATGCCATTTCTAACAGGTGAGTTCTAAGTACATCGAGGCTGTGTGTTATTTCTTCAGCAAATTCCAGCATCAAATCCCGGTTTTGTTCCAGCATTTGTAGAAATTCGTCATGAGATAACCTGTACAAAATACTTCTTTCCAGTGCCTGGGCACTTTCGGGATAATGGTTGGATTTTTTATAGCTATAGAAGCCCAAAAAATCCCCTTTTTGAAGAATAGTCGTGATAAGTTCTTTCCCGTACTCGTCAAGCCTATAGGTCTTCACCATCCCGTGTTCCAGGAGGTAGACACTGCAGGCCATACGATTTTCCATAAAGATCTCTTCATTTTTTTCAGCCTCTATCTGTTCGCCATAAGTGCGCACATATTCTTTAAACTCTTCGAGGTGAAACTGGTTTTTACGGCCGGGACTCTTTTCTCCCTCCAGCTGCGCTCGTTTAGTAAGACGCTTTTCAATGGTTAAAATGAGATCTTCTTCGCTAAAGGGTTTGGTGATATAATCATCGGCTCCCAGGTTCATTCCCCGGCGCACATCGGCAGGGTTTGATTTTGCTGAAAGAAAGATGAACGGAATATTCCTGGTGTGGCGATTTTGCTGAAGCGCGGTATACACCTCGTACCCGTCCAGCTCGGGCATCATGATATCTGATATAATAACATCGGGTAGTTCCTTGTATGCCTTTTTTAGTCCGGTTTTGCCTTCATGGGCTAGGAAAGTCCGGTAACCGGAAAGTTCGAGTAATTCCCGGGTGTTTTCTGCAAGAACAAGGTCATCTTCAATAAGGAGGACTGAGTTCTCCATGAGCTTGATATTTAAACTGATATATTGAAAAGTTACAAAAAACACTTCTCATTATCAGCGAATTAAAAATGTGAAATAAAGATACGTCAGAAAACCATATTTAGGAAATATTTAAGACCTGAAAGCCTTTTTTTTTCTCTTCTGTTTTTATCTTTAGATAAACCATTTTTAGAACATCGGTTATTGTTCTGAAGATTAAGATGATATGCTATGAAGTCATTGACCTGTCAAAGCTGCGGATTGCCTTTTTCAAAGAAGTTTAGAGGCACCAACAAGGATCTTAGCAAGAACTCCGATTATTGTTTGAACTGTTTTAAAGATGGAACTTTCACTAACCACCAGCTCACCATTCAGGACATGGAGAAAAAATTGCTGGAGATGGCCCGGCACCACGATGGCCTCACACTTGAAGAAGCCCAGCAAACCATCAAAATATTACCCGATTTAAAGCGCTGGAAGATGACGCACATCCTTTAAAAAAGGGTAGAGGTTTATACTTTCCTTAACTTCAGATTTTAAGAAAACCTGTTATAATTCTTTATCTTTGAGCTAAGTTCAAAAGTTAAAAGAGCTATAATTTAAAACCTAAAACATGAAAAACTTAAGCAGATTTTTTGCAGTTTTTTTAGCTGCAGTTCTAATGAGCTGTGGAAATGAAAAAAAAGAACAGGAAACTATAACTATTGGAGATGGAGGAAATCTTGAAACAGTGGAGACCACCGAAGATGCAGCTGCTGATGATACAGCCCAGACCAATGATGCTATACAGCGGCAGGATGGTGTGGTACAGGTTAACCTTACCGGGAATGATCTAATGCAGTATAACCTCAATGAGATTAAGGTAAAAGCAGGTGACAAGGTAAAACTAACCCTTACCCATGTGGGAGAATTACCCGAAAATGCAATGGGCCACAACTTTGTACTGCTTAAGCAGGGAACAGATGTGGTTGATTTTGCCCAAAAAGCAGCTACTGCAACAGGTAATGAATACATCCCTGAAGGAACAGACGCTGTTATCGCCAAGACCGAAATGATAGGCGGTGGCGAGGAAACAACTATTGAGTTTACTGTTTCTGAAGCAGGAACTTACGATTTTATTTGTAGTTTCCCGGGGCATTACGTTCAAATGCGCGGAAAATTTATCGTAGAGTAAGCGCGTAATTTTTTATTCTGGCGGATAAAAAGGCTGTTTTAATTTTTAAAGCAGCCTTTTTCTATTCCTGCTCTTTATTTTTTTCCTCTTCTGCCTGTAATTTGGCCTGTCTTTTAAAGTAGCCTCTAAAGAGGATATTGTGCTGCAAAGCTTTCATGTTCTCGTCAAACTTATTGGTAGCTTCTTCAATATTCTGTAGGGTAGCATCTAGTTTATCTACAGCACCGGCATCGTTCAGCAGATAATCCAGCGTGCCTTCCCCATTTTTTAGATCAAAAGAAACCTGCTGCAGGTTAGAAGTCATTACCCCAATTTCAAGAGCAGAAATTTCAAGATTTGAGATAATTCCTTCAATTTGCTTTGCCGCGGTAGTATCACTTAGTAAAACTCCCGCAACACTTTCTTTAAAGTTCACCTGAGTGGTTATTTTGTTGAGGTTATTGACCATAATTGAAACTTCTCCTGTGGCCTTTCTAAGGTCTTTAATACTCTCCTTAATATTAACTGCCATTTCCTCGTCTTTAATTAAAGCCCCCAGGGTGCCTTCCCCTTTATTAATGCTGTTGGTTATTTTCAGCAGGTCGGCGGTTAAAAGTGCAGCGTTCTCATTAGTTGTGTTAAGAGTGGTGAGCATATCGGCTGTGGCAATCTTGCTAATAGATTTAATAGTATCTCCCGAGCTCACTGGAACGGGTGCCACATCTGCCTTTTCTCCCGGAAGAAGGTTTATGATCATACTCCCTACCAGCCCGTCAGAACTTATTGTGGCGAGGGAGTTCTTCCTGATAAGATCCATAGTGCGCTGGTCAATTCTCATGTTTACGGCAATACTGGTGTCGTTCACTATGGTAATGCTTTGCACCGTCCCCACATTTACTCCGGCAAAGCGAACATTGTTTCCGCGCTGTAGACCATTAACATCTTTAAATACAGAAACAATGACGCTGTTATTCCCAAACAGATTTTGCCGGTTTCCTATGAAATAGACTGCGGTTATGAAAATTATAATTCCCACAATCACGAATATTCCTAATCTCAGGTTCTGTGAATTTGAATTTTTCATGTCTTTTATTTAAAGAAGGCCCTTATTCTGGGGTCTTCAGAAGTTGATAGTTCTTCAAAGGTTCCCTGCGCATAATTAGTACCGTCAAGTAACAGGATCATCCGGTGGGAGATCACTCTGGCGCAGTCAACATCATGGGTAATGATCATTGAAGAAGTTTTATACCTTTTTTGAACGCTGGTCATTAATTCAATGATCTCCTTGGCTGTAATGGGATCAAGGCCGGTAGTGGGCTCGTCATAAATAATTATCTTGGGTTTAAGAATGAGTGCCCGTGCAAGGGCTATTCTTCGCTGCATCCCTCCCGAAAGTTCATTTGGCATAAGATCAATTGTCTTTGCCAGTCCAACATTCTCCAGTGCTTCAAGTACAAGTTCATCGGTGTCTTTGATGTTCATTCTTTTGGTGTGCCGCCTCAATGGAAACTCAAGATTTTCTCTCACCGTCATTGAATCGTAAAGAGCACTACCCTGAAACAGGAACCCAATCTCTGCTCTAAGTTCATCCATTTGAGTGCGGTCAAGTTTAGTGATGTCCTGACCTAATACTTTAATCGTCCCGCTATCCGGTTCCATGAGACCTACAAGACACTTGATCATTACCGACTTGCCCGAGCCCGATTTCCCCATGAGTACCAGATTTTCGTTCTCGTACATTTCCAGGTTAAAATCCTTCAACACCACCTGGTCTCCAAACTGCTTGTGCAGGTTTTGGATTCGTATCACCGGTTTCCCTTTTGGTGTGGAAGAAGATGTAGGTTCGGCCGTCATGCTATCCATATATTAATTGGGTTAGAAAAACTGCTATAAAATCTATAATGAAAAGCAACATGCTCGTATATACTACTGCGGAATTTGAAGCCCGACCCACACCGGCTGTTCCTTTACTGCTATTGTAACCCTTGAAACACCCCACCAGCCCAATAGCAAATCCGAAGAAAAAGGATTTTCCCGTAGCAGGCAGGAGGTCCCTGAAACCAAGGGCACTAAAAACCTGATTAAAGTACAGCATAAAAGAAACCTGCCCTTTAATGTTCTCTACCAGGGCCGATCCAATAAGTGCAACAAAGTCACCAAAGATTATAAGCAGCGGAAGCATAAGGGTCGCAGCTAGAATTCGGGTGACAACAAGATACTTGAAAGGATTGGTGCCCGAGACTTCCATAGCATCTATTTGTTCGGTCACTTTCATAGATCCCAGTTCGGCACCTATGCTTGATCCAATTCGTCCGGCACAAATAAGAGCGATGATCACAGGGCCAATTTCCCTGACTATAGAAATACTAATCATATTCGGGATCCACGATGAAGCTCCAAACTCTTCTAAGGTGGGCCTGGATTGAAGTGTGAAGACCAGGCCAAGAATAAAACCTGTTACTCCTACGAGTAACAAAGATTTATTCCCCATTTGGTAACATTGCCGTAAAAACTCTTTGAATTCAAAAGGCCGGCTGAACAATTCCTTAAAGAACCGTGCGCCAAATTTTGACAGTGCTCCAATTTCAGCAAAAAAGGAGTACAGGTTTTTTTTCAATGGAAAACTTTCAGCCATTCCCTTCAGTTTCTAACTTAAAACTACTTTATAAATTTCGAAATAAGTATGATATCTCTCAGGTTTACGTCAGGCTTCAGAAAATATCAAAAGCTTTTTCAGAATTTAACATTGCAGTTTTAGGGTTAAAAAACTAATCTGTAAATTGGAGAGTAGACTAAATAAAAAAATATAGGCAATGATAATTACCTTAACTGCCAATCCTGCCCTGGATATTTATTCAAAAACCGAAAGGCTCGAACCCAATGAAAAATTGAGATGTGAGGCACCGCTTATTGATGCGGGAGGAGGGGGAGTAAATGTCTCCCGGGTGATCAAAAGACTGGGTGGCCAATCTACCGCCGTTTATGCTAAAGGTGGTCACACAGGAAAACTTTTCTATGATCTTCTGAAAAAGGAAGGGGTGACACAAAATCCTGTAGAGGTGGAAAATGATTTGCGGCAGAATTTTGCAGTTACCGAAACTGCCACTGGAAATCTCTATCGCTTCGGTTTTCCTGGGGCTCAATTGCAGGAATCGGAATATGTGGCTTTACTTGAAAAAGTAAGCAATTGTGAGAAAGGTGATTTTCTCGTGGCAAGCGGGAGCCTTCCCCCTGGTGCACCTTCCAATTTTTATGCCCGCGTAGCTGCAAAAGCAAAAACCTGCGGATTAAAATTTGTACTTGATACTTCAGGAAAATCTTATCAGGGAGTTCTGGAGCAGGGAGCTTATCTTTTAAAACCGAATAAAAATGAACTCCGCGATATTACGGGCCAATCGGCAGAAAATCTGGAGGAGCAAAAAAGCGCTTTGCTCAATATCCTTAAAAAGTATTCCGTAGAGATCATTGTGCTCTCTTTGGGGGGTGAAGGTGCGCTTTTGGCTACAAAAGGGGAAGTGAAACATTACCCTGCCCCGCAAGTGGAGCACGTTAGTTCAATAGGGGCAGGTGATAGTATGGTTGCCGGCCTGGTTTACGCCCTTTCTACAGGCCAACCTCTCAAAAATGCCATTTTGTACGGACTTTCCTGTGGCAGTGCGACCATAAAATCGCCGGGGACCGAACTCCTTAAAAAAGAAGATGTAGAGGTTCTTTATGAACAGCTGCTTAAACAAAATTTAAGGGAAGGCAGAACAATCTAAATATGAAGTAACAGAAATAATTAGAGGATGTCATGGAACAGAGGTTAAACAGCGCGAATGCCTATCTTAAAACGGTAGAGGAAGTGGCGGGTGAACTCTCTGCAGATATCCGCCGTGGCCTTTCTAAAGAAGAAGCAGAAAAGCGGCTGAAAAAGTACGGCCCTAACAAATTAAAGGAGGCTGAAGAAAGAAGTCTGTGGCACCTCATCCTGTCCCAGATCAATAATCCGGTAATTTATTTGCTATTTGCTGCAGCCGCGCTTGCCCTTATTTTTGGCGATTTTGCTGAAGGAATAGCCATTTTCATTGTACTTATCGTAAATACCGTTATTGGTTTCTGGATGGAATTTCAGGCGCAGAAATCCATGAATGCCCTCAAAAACCTCGATAAGGTAAGGGCCCTTGTGCTGAGATCTTCAGAAGAAATAGATATTGATGCTGAAAATATAACTTCAGGAGATATTATCAAACTGGAAGCCGGAGATCTCGTTCCTGCCGACGCCCGAATTATCGAAGCTGTTGAACTTAAGGTTGATGAATCTCCCCTTACCGGAGAATCTGTACCTGTCGAAAAGAATTCCGAAGTAATTGAAGAGGAGCTGCAGGTGGCCGATCGCAAAAATATCCTCTACAAAGGTACTGCTGTTACCTCGGGCACTGCAACAGCCCTTGTTTTTGCTATCGGGATGGATACCGAGGTTGGTAATATCTCTTCCCTGGTTGAGGAGCAGAACCGGGAAGATACTCCTTTAAATATGAAGCTAAACAGGCTCACCAAAAAACTGATCTGGGTGATCCTGGTGATGGCAGCTGCCTTTTTCTTCTTTGGCTGGCTGGCGGGAGAAGAACTTTATCAACTGGTGCAAACGTCTATCGCCTGGTCTATTGCTGCTATCCCTGAAGGCCTGCCCATTGTTGCCAGTATCGCCCTTGCCCGCGGAATGGTAAGGCTGTCTAAAAAGCATGTTTTGATCAAAAGTCTGAGCGCGGTAGAAACGCTGGGAGAGACTACCGTGATCTTTACCGATAAAACCGGAACTTTAACAAAGAATGAACTTACCGTTCACAGCTTTTATCTCCCGGATAACGGACTTCTGAAGGTTGACCGGCACGGGCATAAACCATCTTTACATGTTGATCTACAGGAAAAAAGTAATTTAAACGAGTTGCTGAAGATCTCTGTACTTGCCAATGATGCTTCCCTGGGAAATCCCGAAAATACTGAAGAAAAACCGGAAGCAGCAGAGGAGGGAAAACCGGCTAAAGGAGACCCTCTTGAGTTTGCCCTGCTGGATTTTGTGAGCAATTTTGACCCGGAATTTTATAAGGAATTAAAGGACTTGCCCCGGGAATTACATGATCCTTTTGACTCAGAGTCTATGGTGATGGGAACCATTTACAAAGAAAACGATCATTTCTATATAGCCGGAAAAGGATCTGCCGATGCCATTCTTTCCCGTTCTACACAAATCCTGAAGCAGGGAAAACCGGAAGATTTTACAGAAGATGAAAAGGAGAAATGGAAACAGCGAAATCATGACCTGGCCGCCGATGGTTTGCGCGTACTTGGTTTTGCTTTTAAAACAAGTCAAAAATGCCCTGATGGCGAAGAAGCCGAAGATTTTCTGCATGACCTCAATTTTGTGGGGCTCCTAGGATTTATGGATCCTCCGCGAAAAGAAGTGGCTACAGCAATAGAGACCTGTAAAGCTGCAGGCATTAAAGTGATCATGGTAACGGGAGATCATCCTGCAACAGCGGCTAATGTGGGGCGTGAGGTAAAGATCGTTTCAGAAGAAGAACACCAAACCCCGGTTTTACATGGCAAAGACCTGCATAAACAGTTTGAAAAAAGCACCCAGGATGAACTCATGGGTATCAGGGTATTTTCACGCGTAGACCCCGGGCAAAAGCTACGTCTTATCAGCCACTTTCAAAATATGGGCGAGATCGTGGGTATGACCGGTGACGGAGTGAATGACGCGCCGGCTCTCAAAAAGGCCAATATTGGTATCGCTATGGGCAAGAGAGGTACGCAGGTAGCCCAGGAGGTCGCCGATGTGGTACTCAAAGATGACTCTTTTGGTTCTATAGTCAAAGCTGTTGAGCAGGGGCGCATCATTTTCGGGAACATCAGGAGGTTCGTGCTTTATCAGCTTTCTTACCACCTTGCTGAGATCATTTTGATCGCACTTATAAGTTTCTCACTCTTTATCCTGCCTATTTTACCTCTGCAGCTGCTGTTTCTCAACCTGCTTTCAGATGTGTTCCCGGCTCTTGCGCTTGGTATAGGCGAAGGTAATCCTAACGTCATGAAGTTGCCCCCAAAAGATCCAAAAGAGCCAATCATTAGCCGGTGGAATTGGGTGCAGATTGAAATTTACGGGGTGCTCATTGCTGCCAGTGTTACGGGAGCTTATTTCTATTCCCACTTTGTTTGGGAAGAAACGGAAGAGATCAATAATAACATCGCTTTTTTAAGCCTTGCGTTTGCGCAGTTCCTGCACGTACTCAATATGCGTGAGGGCAAAGAACCGTTGCTCAACAACCAGGTTACCCGTAACAAATATGTGTGGATGGCGGTGGGCTTTTGTGTGGCTGTGGTTCTCCTGGCCTACTTTATCCCGGTAGTGGCCGGGGTGTTGAGCCTGCAGCCTTTGCAAACAAACCATTGGGTTTTGATTGCCGGTGCCGGCATTTTACCCACTTTCATTATTCAGGTCACAAAACTCTTTTATAAAGACTTCTGATGCCCTCAAATTGAAAAATTTCAACTTCAGGTTAGCGCAGGAAAACTTATGCCTAAAATTAACAGGTTAAGAATAGTGCCGTATTTTGCATCCTGCCAGTTCAACGTGATGAGAAACTGAGACAGGATGGCCCCTATAATAGCCAGAATGGGCCAGTAATTTGAAGCCATTAAAAAATAGACATCTGCTATAAAAATAAGCACAGCACTGGTAAGCCATAGCATTCCTTCAAGTTTATTGATACTTCTGGAGAGGGTAGGTAAAAAATCTTCATGAACAGCTTTTACTACCCCCATGAGGTGTAAAATTGCATGTGTGAGGAGCAGGACAGAGATTAAGATTTTCATGGCTTAATAAATAATGGTTTTGTGGTATTACGGTTTCGTTTAAAGGCAGGCACAAAGTCTATTTCAGGTTTTGGACTTATCAAAGTCGGAGCTTTTGGATTGGAAATAAAATTCACAAAAGCCGGGTTATTCATTTTTCTTTGCAGGCTATGCTCATCCTGAGGGAGCAATCGTAAATCAAAATTTTGAGCATCCTGCAGGTTTGAAAAACGGTATTCTTGCTGAGAGAAAATCTTCACCGCAGGATGATATATATTTAAAACTTCTTTTAACCTGAAGCTGTCAATTTTTGCCTGTTGGGCATTCACTTTGCCGGGGTAGATCTTATGTATTTCAAGTGAAAAGCTGAAGTTTCCGAAGATTTTTTTAACCGGGGCAAGACTGGCTAATGAAACCTGAACGCCGGGTTCTGCTATGAGCAGCAGTTTTTTGGGAAGTCTGGGCTTCGCAATATCAGGGAGTGCCAAAAATGGCATTTTTAAGCCGGCATATAGTTTGGTCAACACCGTCAAATGACTTAAAGCTCTGTTTCTGGTATTCAAAATAGCCAAAGAGAATTTTTCTTTTCTTTTGTAGAGATCTTCGGGCGAATTCAAGATGTGCAGCTCATAATCTTCAGCAGGGAAAAAGCTCCTTATATTTTTCTGAATGGCATCCAATTCTTGTTTGATGACGAATTCGAGACAATTTAATTGAGATTCATTGTAAGACGGCCTGCAAGCCAATCTTTGTTTTATGGAAAAGGTCTCAAAATAGAAATGAGTTTTTCGGCCTCTCATGAGATGAAGGGCGTAGAGCAAGCCACTTCGGGGAAGCGACGAAACATCTGAAGAAATCAGAATATTGTTCATAGCCGAAAAAATTAGAACAATAATTTACTGAAAATTCCAGATAGATTACATGATTTTTATCAGATTATTAATAGGTAAAATTCTTAACTTCAATAACTTCTCCCGAATTTAAGCTGTCAAGTTTCTCCTGGCCTATACGTACCCTTACCAGCCTAAGAGTGGGAAAACCGGCTGCTGCAGTCATTTTTTTTACCTGTCTAAACTTGCCTTCAGTGAGTGTAATTGAAATCCAGCTGGTAGGGCCGTGCCTTTCATCCCTAATTGGTTTTGCCCTGGGAGGAAAATCAGGAAGAGATTCCAGCATCCTGGCTTCGCAGGGTTTGGTAAGATATTTTTTTCCATTGATCCCTATCTCAACTCCGTTACTTAATTTTTCAATGTCCTTTTCTTTAATGAGGCCATCTACCTGCACGTAATATTCTTTTTCTACATTCCCTCCTGTAATCTCTGCACTCACCTTACCATTGGTGGTAAGCAAGAGCAGGCCTTCCGAATCTTCATCCAACCTGCCTATCGACATAGTGCCTTCGGGGAAATCCC
>Ga0208014_1000928_pt1 | contig 10488 bp, 5 predicted proteins | sample 25_taG_FD_184099 | JGI IMG/M metagenome (GOLD analysis project Ga0208014, IMG submission 184099) | Marine viral communities from Cariaco Basin, Caribbean Sea - 25_WHOI_OMZ (SPAdes) (version 2) | ecosystem: Environmental > Aquatic > Marine > Oceanic | place: Caribbean Sea: Cariaco Basin...
CATTCATAGTACGATTGGTTATGTGTCGCCTTTTGAGTTTGAGAGACGATACTATGATAGTCTTTGTGAGTCAGACAAAGCTGCCTGACTCAAGCAATCCACTCTCCGATATAGTCGGGGCGGTTCATAGTGTGATTACTGATGATATTAAAGACGATGCCATTAAAACTAAAGGCTACTTTATTTATCCAAGCCAACTGTTTGCCACTATCGCAACAGGCGCTCATAGAAACGAAAATCTCAATACCGATTTAGCGGCCATATTCAAAGCGATTGAAGGCTCAGCTAATGGCTATCCCTCAGAGCCTGATATTAAAGGCTTGTTTGCTGATTTTGATACCACTAGTAACCGCTTAGGTAATACGGTTGCCGATAAGAACACACGCTTATCAGCGGTGCTTAAAGGCGTAGCAGGTCTCAAGTTAGACCAATTCTCTGATAATCAAATTGATTTGTTTGGTGATGCTTACGAGTATCTCATCTCTAATTATGCCGCCAATGCAGGTAAATCAGGTGGTGAGTTCTTTACCCCGCAAAGCGTCTCTAAGCTGATTGCACAGATTGCCATGCACAAGCAGGAAACTGTTAATAAAATATATGACCCAGCAGCAGGTTCTGGCTCATTGTTACTGCAAGCTAAGAAGCACTTTGATAACCATATCATTGAAGAAGGCTTTTTTGGTCAAGAGATCAACCACACCACGTATAACCTTGCGCGTATGAATATGTTTTTGCATAACATCAACTACGACAAGTTTAATATTGTGCTGGGCAATACACTGTTAGAACCGCATTTTGGTTATGATAAACCTTTTGACGCCATTGTTTCTAACCCACCTTATTCCGTGAGATGGATTGGCGCTGATGATCCAACGCTGATTAATGATGAACGTTTTGCGCCTGCTGGGGTACTCGCGCCTAAGTCAAAAGCCGACTTTGCTTTTGTTCTCCATGCGCTGAACTATCTATCCAGTAAAGGTCGCGCCGCTATTGTCTGTTTCCCTGGTATCTTTTATCGTGGCGGTGCTGAACAAAAGATTCGCCAGTATCTGGTAGACAACAACTATGTAGAAACCGTGATTTCGCTTGCGCCTAATTTATTCTTTGGTACAACGATTTCGGTCAATATCTTAGTATTGTCAAAGCACAAAACGGATAGCAAAACGCAGTTTATTGACGCCAGTAAATTATTTAAGGCAGAGACCAATACCAATATTCTGACTGAGGCAAACATTGAGCAAATTATGCAGCTGTTTGATGGTAAAGCAGACAGCGATTACTTAGCCGTGAGCGTCGATAATAGCGCGATTGCAACCAATGACTATAATCTGTCCGTCAGCGCCTACGTCGCAGCTGAGGACACGCGTGAAGTGATTGATATCAATACCCTCAATGCTGAGCTGAAAGTCACGGTTGCTAAGATTAATCAGCTGCGCACTGATATTGATGCTATCGTTGCGGAGATTGAGGCATGAGTCAGTTAAGTTATATGGATAAGCTGCTTGATGGGGTTGAAGTTGAGTGGAAAGAACTTTGGCAGGTTACTACTTGGGATAAAAAATTCAATGCTGTTGAGCGAGAAAAGCAACCGAACGTAATTAAATATCATTATTTTCTAGCAAAGGATTTAAAATCGTTAGCTCTAGAAAATGGTGACGTTAAGCTTTTGACTACAAATTCATCAAATATTTGGACTAGTGAAGAACTTGCAGGCGATAAGATAAGTGAAGGTGAAATAATAGCAATTCCTTGGGGCGGTAATCCAATAATTCAGTACTATAAAGGCAAGTTTGTAACTACTGATAATCGTATTGCAACATCAACCGAGAAGAACATTCTTAGTAATAAATTTATTTATTATTATCTATTAAGTAAAATCGATTTAGTATCTTCGTTTTATCGCGGATCTGGTATTAAACACCCAAGCATGTATGATGTGCTTCATATTTCTATCCCTATCCCACCCCTAAACATCCAAGCCAAAATCGTCCGATTTTTAGACGCATTTACAGAGCTTACCGCAGAGCTTACCGCAGAGCTTGTAGCACGTAAACAGCAATATACCTACTATCGTGAACAATTATTAACGTTTGAAGAAGGCAAGGTTGAACATTTACCTATGGGAACAGAAGGTATTGGCCAGTTCGTTAGAGGGAAAGGATTACAGAAAAAAGATTTTACTGAGACAGGTGTTGGTTGTATTCACTATGGACAGGTTTATACACACTATGATGCATACGCATATAGCACTAAGACCTTTGTTTCTACTGAGTTTGCTAAAAAAGCACGGAAAGCACAGTATGGCAACTTAATCATAGCTACAACAAGTGAAAATGATGAAGATGTATGTAAGGCTGTAGCTTGGCTTGGGAATGAGGAGATAGCTATAAGTAATGATGCTTGCATTTATAAGCATACATTAAATCCAAAATTTGTTAGCTATTTCTTCCAAACTGAACAGTTTCAGAAACAGAAAATTCAATATATTACAGGCACAAAAGTTAGGCGAGTAAATGCTGATAGCTTAGCAAAAATAAAAATCCCTGTACCCTCTTTAGCAGAGCAAAAACGCATCGTCACCATCCTAGATAAATTCGACGCCTTAACCACATCCCTCACCGAAGGCTTACCGCGTGAGATTGAATTGCGTCAGCAGCAGTATGAGTATTATCGTGAGCTGCTATTGAGCTTCCCAAAAGCTGAGGTGGCAGACCATGACTGAACATACCCAAACCATTGCTGAATCGAACAATTTTATCGTCCTCAATAAATATACCAAGTGCGATCAGCCTGATGGTGGCTATCAAACCGAAGACGATTTAGAACGTGAGTTACTCAAAGACCTACAAAACCAAGGTTATGATTTTGTCGCTGATTTAAACTCCCCCAAAACCATGTTGGCTAACGTGCGTGTGCAGCTGCAAGCTTTAAATAACGTGCAGTTCACCGATGATGAGTGGCAACGCTTTGTCTTGGAATACCTCGATAACCCTAGCGATAACAGCACCGATAAAGCCCGTAAGATCCATGATGATCATATCCATGACTTTACGTTTGACGACGGACGGCTACAAAATATCGCTCTACTCGATAAGAAAAATATTCCACGCAATAAAGTACAGGTGATCAAACAGTTTGCCCAAACTGGCACACAGGCGAACCGTTATGATGTCACGGTTTTGGTCAATGGGCTGCCCTTAGTGCAGATTGAGCTGAAAAAGCGTGGCGTTGCCATTCGTGAAGCCTTTAACCAAGTGCATCGTTATAGCAAAGAGAGCTTTAACTCTGATAACTCCCTATATAAATACATTCAGCTGTTTGTGATCTCAAATGGTACAGACACCCGCTACTTTGCCAATACCACCAAGCGCAATAGAAATAGCTTTGATTTCACCATGAATTGGGCGAGATCAGACAACACCTTAATCAAAGATTTAAAAGATTTCACTGCTACTTTCTTCCAAAAGCATACCCTGTTGAATGTGCTGATGCATTACACCGTCTTTGATGTGAGCGATACCTCATTGGTCATGCGCCCTTATCAGATAGCGGCGACTGAACGCATTCTGTGGAAAATAAACAGTGCCTATCAAGCCAAAAATTGGAGCACTCTTGAGAGTGGCGGCTTTATTTGGCATACCACAGGCTCAGGAAAGACCTTAACCAGCTTTAAAGCGGCACGTTTGGCGACTGAGCTACCCTTCATTGATAAAGTGTTTTTCGTGGTAGATCGTAAGGATCTTGATTACCAAACCATGAAAGAGTACCAGCGCTTCTCTCCTGAGAGTGTTAATGGCTCAGACAGTACCGCAGGGCTAAAGCTCAACCTTGAGAAAGACGATAATAAAATCGTCGTCACCACCATTCAAAAATTGAATAATTTAATCAAAGGTGAAGGCCACCTATCCATCTACGATAAGCAGATAGTGTTTATCTTTGATGAAGCACATCGTAGCCAGTTCGGTGAAGCGCAGAAGAACCTGAAGAAGAAGTTTAAAAAGTTCTACCAGTTTGGCTTTACAGGGACGCCTATCTTTCCAGAGAATGCTTTAGGAGCAGAAACCACTGCCGGAGTGTTTGGTCATGAGCTGCATTCCTACGTCATCACTGATGCCATTCGTGATGAGAAGGTATTGAAGTTTAAAGTCGATTACAACGACGTACGCCCACAGTTTAGCGGCATTGAAAGCGAGCAAGACGAGACCAAGCTGACCGCAGCAGAAAATAAGCAGCTGTTATTGCACCCTGATCGTATTCAAGAGATATCGCAGTACGTGTTAACGCACTATCGACAGAAAACCCACCGTCTAAAGTCTGGTGGCAAAGGCTTTAACGCCATGTTTGCTGTCAGTAGTGTAGACGCTGCTAAGGCTTACTATGAAACCTTGAACCACTTGCAAAAGGACAGCGACAAACCGTTAAAGATCGCTACCATTTTCTCTTTTGCTGCCAATGAAGAGCAAGATGCATTGGGGGATATCCCTGATGAGGGTTTTGAGCCTACTGCCATGAACAGCAGTGCCAAAGAGTTTTTAAGCAGTGCTATTGACGACTATAACGCGATGTTTAAAACCAACTATGGGGTAGACAGCAAGTCCTTCCAGAACTACTACCGTGACCTTGCAGAGCGTGTCATCAAGCAGGAAGTGGACTTACTGGTTGTCGTTGGTATGTTCTTAACGGGTTTTGATGCGCCTACCTTGAACACCTTATTCGTGGATAAGAACCTGCGCTATCACGGCTTAATGCAAGCGTTCTCACGTACCAACCGTATCTATGATGCCACCAAGACCTTTGGTAACATTGTGACCTTTCGAGACTTAGAAAAAGCGACAATTGACGCCATCACCTTATTTGGTGATAGAAACACCAAAAACGTGGTGCTAGAAAAGAGCTATAAAGAATACTTAGAAGGCTTTACCGATATTGCCACAGGTAAAGCGCGCCGTGGTTATTTGGAAGTGGTCAAAGAGCTACAACAACGTTTCCCTAATCCCGATGAGATTGTCAAAGAGTCTGACAAAAAGGATTTTGCTAAGTTATTTGGCGAGTATTTGCGTGTCGAGAACATCTTACAAAACTATGATGAGTTTGCAAGCCTAAAAGCACTGCAAGACTTGGATGTGACCGATGCTGACGCTGTTGAGACGTTTAAGGATGAACATTACCTAAACGACGATGACTTAGCTGCTATGCAAGCCATTAAAGTGCCTGCTGAACGTACGGTACAAGATTATCGCTCAACCTATAACGATATACGCGATTGGCTTCGTCGTGAAAACGCAGCTGACCAGCAGGGAGAGTCTTCGATTGATTGGGATGACGTGGTGTTTGAGATAGATTTGCTTAAATCGCAAGAGATCAATCTGGACTATATCCTTGAGCTAATTTTTGAGCATAATAAAAATACCAAAGACAAGTCTGCCCTAGTCGAGGAAGTACGACGGTTGATTCGAGCAAGCCTTGGCAACCGTGCCAAAGAGAGCTTAGTTGTAGATTTCATCAATCAAACCAACTTAGACAATATCCCAGACAAATCTAGCATCATTGATGCCTTCTTTAGCTATGCTCAGGTAGAGCAGCAACGTGAAGTGAAAGATATGATTGTCGCTGAAAATCTGAATGAAGGTGCTGCTAAGCGTTATATCGCTGCTTCTTTAAAGCGTGAATACGCCAGTGAAAACGGTACAGAGTTAAATGCCATCCTACCTAAACTAAGTCCACTCAATCCGCAATACTTAACCAAGAAGCAAAGCGTTCTGCAGAAAATTGCGGCTTTCGTTGAGAAGTTTAAAGGGGTTGGTGGGAAGGTTTAATTATCGATCTTAAAAGAAAGGTATCCTGAATTTTGTGTAAGTATTGGCACAAGCTAAAGAGACCATCCCGAATTCTGTGTAACTGCCCTTTAGATTAAATGCTTACTGATACGGTCATCAAACATAATCATAAAGCGATTAAGGGCAGACGTCCAGTTACGGATCGGCATCGACCACTTCTTGGATGCTTGCTGGGTTGCTAAGTACACCACTTTGAATGCTGCCTGATCAGAGGGGAACACCTTACGCTTATTCACCGCTGTCCGAATCACACTGTTTAGTGATTCAATAGCATTGGTGGTATAAATCGCTTTTCTGATGTCTTTAGGGTAGCTAAAGAATACCGTTAAGCCCTCCCAGTTATTACGCCAAGACTTGACCACATGTGGGTACTTATCACCCCAGGTTGCGTCAAAGGACTCAAGATTGGCCTCTGCTAAATCCAGCGTATCAGCGCCATAGATGGCCTTTAAGTCAGCGGCTACGGCCTTCTTATCTGTCCAAGGGACAAACTTCATGGAGTAACGTACCATGTGCACAATACACAGCTGAACCTGAGCTTTAGGATAAACGGTGTTGATGGCATCAGGGAAACCCTTTAAACCATCGACACAAGCGATTAGGATGTCTTGCACCCCGCGGTTTTGCAATTCAGTGAGAACCCCTAGCCAGAACTTAGCGCCCTCGTTCTCTGATAACCACATGCCAAGCAGCTCTTTCTTGCCATCAAGACCGACACCTAGCGCTAAGTAGATCGCCTTGTTGATAATTTGCTTATCTTGACGGACTTTAACCACAATGCAGTCTAGATAAACAATAGGAAAGATGCTGCTCAGTGGTCTGTTCTGCCAAGCGGTGATGTCCTCTAATATGTTGTCGGTTACTCTGGAAACCAATGTGCTTGAGATATCGACATCGTAAAGCTCTTTAATGGTTTCGACGATTTCAGTGGTGGTTTGACCCTTGGCGTAAAATGAGATGATCTTGTCGTCAAGGCCTGAAATACGACTTTGATGCTTAGCAATCAATACAGGCTCAAAGCTGCTATCACGGTCTCTTGGGGTGGAGATCTCAAGATCGCCCGTGTCACTGCGGACGGTCTTTTTAGTATGACCGTTACGCTTATTAGGCTTGTCTGCTTTTTCATGCTTGGGGTAGCCAAGATGATCTTCCATCTCAGCCTCTAAAGCAGTATCGATAAAGGATTGCATGAGCTGCTTCTGGAAGTCTTTGATGTCATCAAAGCTGTTCATGCTACCAGCCATTTGCTCAGCCAGTTTTTTAATGTCAGATTGAGTAGTCATTGCTTATTCTCCGATTAGGGGATTATAAGCAGTTACACACTTTTTAGGAAAGTCTCATAATTTTCTTTACAAATAACCAGCCTATTTTTAGCTTCCTCAATCTGTCCTTGTCGTATATAGGCACATGCAAGATTATAAACATTTTCAGGTTGAATCCTTTCAGCATTTTCCAGTTTTTCGAATGCCTGTAGATTATAAGAATTATTTTCTTCCAGTTCACCTAGCATTAAAAGATTCACTCCCCAAGCGTGATTAATCGCAAAAGTGAATGGATTAATTACATCGGCGCTTGAAAATTTCTCAATACTTTGTCTGTAAATTGCTACATCTTTTGTCTTATCAGCTAATTCAGCTAATATATATCCCCAACTAAGATAAACCTCGTACATATTTGAACTTAAAATCTCTAATTTTTCAAAACGGTTAAAGACAGACTTAACAGTATTACTATGTATATCTAAAAAACCATTTTTGATTTTTAACCAATCCCTACTTGCCTCATTAATTTGTGCCAGAGCATACATATATTTAGTTTCTGTATTCACATCATCAAAACAGTTAATAGACGAAATCTGCCCATGCGCCTTCTCTACAGAATCTATAACTTCACTATACTTACCTTCCATCATAAAGTTATTTAAAATAGCATTTAAAGATAATATTTGACTTCCAAGTTTGACCATTTGCTGGCGTAACTCACTTAATATATTTATTTCACTGTCGGTATTCGGTATCGGAAAATCGATTACTTCATCTAAAACTTTTATTGTATGTTGTGCATGTTGTGTAAAGAAACTTGGTAGGCAATCAAGTTGTTGCATGAGAGTCACAAAGAAATCATCAGCGTCGTGTCCGCCAATATAATGCGCATGATTTTTATATTTTTTAAAGAAGTTTTGTAAATGCTTTGGTACCTCTTTTTCATAGCCAATCCAAAATAATCTTTGTTCGCCACAGTAATGTTTATCAATTTGCTCAAAAAACCCGTCGTTGAAACCACTATATCCAGCGACAATGACAGGTGAAGTATTTAAGGTTTGAGCTATAAAATTAGTCATACTGTTAGCATGGTTTTTAGTTTCATTCTCATCATTTAGCTGTCGGAAACCATAGCTTTGACCATGTAGATATATAATAGATGGATCAATTATAAGATTTTGTAGGTTAACATCTGCATTTGTAAAATCATATATAGAAGGATATAGCCCAATCAGACCGCATGCACGCATCAATATATTGTCAAAATTAAATGTTAATACTCTTTGTGTAAATCCAGCTTCCATTAATGCTGCTAGACCAATATGTGCCCAGTTTATATTTGCATTTTTTATGTGGCTTTGAAGGAGTTGTCTACGTTCTTGATGAGTTAAAGCATTCATACACTTATTATAGTTACTTCTATCTTCTTCAGATAGATTGCTCAACTGTACATCAAACTTACTATTCATCTCCGTAACTAGTTTACCTGCTAACGGTATACCAGCTGATTGAGAGCACCCTGCTCCTGTCAAAATTGTGTAAGGAGTACCATTATCTTTAGCTTGTTTTACTAATTCTGCAATATCAGCAAGCTTAAAAGTCGGCTGCTTTACGTTTATAGTATCGAAGTAAAGTCCTAACTCCTTGGAGACATACTCATTAAATTTAAATGTTTTTTGAGAAGTTGACATTACTATCCCTCTAAATGTAAAAAACCCCATGCAACAACATGGGGTTTTTATATTAGATTACAATAGTCTATTATTTTTTAAGCATCATATGGGTCACGTAAGACAATGGTCTCTTCACGATCAGGACCGGTTGAGATGATATCAACTGGGCAACCAATCAATGCTTCGATACGTTTGATATATATTTTGGCGTTTTCAGGCAGCTCATCGTAGTTAGTGATACCAACCGTTGATTCGCTCCAGCCTTGTAGCGTTTCGTACTTTGGCGTCACCGCTTCGTAGAACTCTGCATCATGCGCGCCTGCACACTCAGTCTCAGGTAAGTTATAACCCACACCGATTAGCAATTCTTCTAGACCATCTAACACGTCAAGCTTGGTTAGGCAGATACCTGACATAGAATTCAGTACAACAGCACGGCGTAATGCTTCAGCATCAAACCAACCACAGCGACGCGCGCGACCAGTAGTCGCACCAAACTCATGACCGACTTTAGCCAAATGCGCACCAACATCATCAAACAATTCAGTTGGGAATGGACCACTACCAACACGGGTGGTATAGGCTTTCGTGATACCAAGGACATAATCTAAATATAATGGACCGATACCCGTACCTGTAGATACACCACCAGCGGTTACACTTGAGCTGGTCACAAACGGATAAGTACCGTGGTCGATATCAAGTAATGTACCTTGTGCACCTTCAAACATGAGATTCTTGCCAGCAAGACGCAATTGGTTCAAATCTTCAGTGACATCAGTCACCATGCCTCTGATTTCTTCTTTCCACTCTTTACAAAGCTTAAGCGTCTCATCAAAATCAATCGCTTCAACTTTATAGTACTGAGTCAGTTGGAAGTTATGATATTCGATTAAGTTACGTAATTTTTCTTCTAAATCATCACGGAACAAATCAGCAAGCTTGATGGCACGGCGCGCAACTTTATCTTCATAAGCTGGTCCAATACCACGACCAGTCGTACCGATTTTACCACTACCACGCTTGGCTTCACGCGCTTGATCAAGGGCAACATGATATGGCATGATTAATGGGCAGTTAGGAGAAATACGTAGGCGCTCACGTACTGGTACGCCATTCTCTTCTAAACCTTTCATCTCTTTAAGTAGTGCATCAGGTGCTAATACAACACCATTACCGATAAAACAGGTAACGCCTTCACGCAAAATACCAGATGGGATTAGGTGTAAGACGGTAGTTTTACCATCTACAACTAACGTATGTCCAGCGTTATGTCCGCCTTGGAAGCGTGCAACTGCTGAGGCTTTTTCGGTTAGTAAATCGACGATTTTACCCTTACCTTCATCGCCCCATTGGCTACCTAAAACTACGACATTTTTACCCATGATAAATCCTTACCTTAATATATTGAGGTGTGTGCAATAAGTGTTTAAAACTACCTATCAAAACGAAAGTAATGCTAAAAACGATACTTTAAACAGAGCATGTTTTTAACGACTTAATCACTAAATATCTTTTTATAGCAAACACTTTGTTTAAAGCGTTTATAAACTTTAAATATGTTTGAAGTTAAACCGCGTGTAGCTGCCATTGGTTATCGACAAGGCTTAAACGATGAGTCATACCCACTGGCATATCTTCTGCCGTTAATGGCATGGTCACGCGATAGCCCTGCTGACGTAAGCTTGCCACTTGCTGTAATAATATCTGCAGCTG
>Ga0208014_1000930_pt1 | contig 10465 bp, 10 predicted proteins | sample 25_taG_FD_184099 | JGI IMG/M metagenome (GOLD analysis project Ga0208014, IMG submission 184099) | Marine viral communities from Cariaco Basin, Caribbean Sea - 25_WHOI_OMZ (SPAdes) (version 2) | ecosystem: Environmental > Aquatic > Marine > Oceanic | place: Caribbean Sea: Cariaco Basin...
TGACGGTGGGCGTATAAGTGAGGATTTGTGGGAGAGAATAGCCCCGGATTTTTGCAAATAGGATAGAGCTGTATCAAGAGTTCCCAAAAAGAAAAGGTCGTATATCTTCGGGGTTTGCTACCACTATAGGGCGGGCGCGACCTGAGCAGGCAGCCTGATTGTCGACTATTTCCGCATTTAATGACTGCAGGACGTAGTGACACATGGCTTGCCGCGGTCGTATGAGCAGGGTCCCGTTAGTCATCCCGTACTCGGCTTCCACCATCATCCTCTCTTCAGTTGATAGCTTCGGGTTGGCAATAAGTTTAATTGCTGCTCGGGTATTCCAGTAGAGGTCTTTATCCCCGCTGACGTAGGTGACTCCTCGTACTGTATCCAGAGCAATTATGCGGTTCAGGTTGAAGTCTCGGTAAGAGTGAGTTCTTTTATCGAAGGCGCGGGCATGCCAGCGCAGGCCGGAAAAGGCGATCGCGTGTGGGTGAATCCGACGTTCAATTCCCGCCGGGTGATTCCAGGAGCGGTAGGTAATGTCGATTGGGACCCGATTCAGGACCGCCGCCACAACGTTCTGAATGACGGGCTCGCGAACGGGAATGGGGCTTGCGGTGGCAAAGTCGAAAATGCCTTCGTGACGCTTGTGCCGTGCGCACAAAGCCACATACTCGTCCAGGCTACCGTCACTGAAGTGGCAGCGAAACGAGCAGTTGGCGCGGTACTGCCGTCGGGAGGCGTCATATTCGATTCCCCCGAAGCGGGCCCGGTAGTCGCGGAAGTCCCTGCCCGCATTGGTGCGATCCAGGCTGAAGAGCTCTCCCAGGGTCGTGGCGTTGCACCCGCCTTCCCAGCGAATCAGGAGCTCCAGGGCCTGATGGCGGGTCTCGCGCCGGTAGTCGTGATGACTCATTGCCGACGCTCTACTGGTACCAGCTCCAGAGTCTTGCCGGCCGCCAGCAATCGTTCCTGGGTGAATCCCGCCTTTCGCTTGCCCAGGAAATCCACTCGCTGAGCAAGAACGGAACCGGGTGTCACGGTGTTTTGGACCCGGGCCCACTGGTCTTGCTGACGGTCAAAATCCGCTTCGCTGCCGGCGAAATCTGCTAGCTCATCAATGTCAGGTAGGAGAACCTTCTCCGCACCCAAATCCAGGGCTATCGCGAGACCGGCCGGATCGAAGTCAGGGTAGGCATAAAGACGCAGTCCGTGTTGTTGGGCCATGGTCTGGGCCCAGGTTTGGCCGCTGGCATGCTGTGTGTCGCCGCGGTACACCGCGAGCCACCGGTGCGGCTCCACCGCCAGCGGTTGATTCCGGAACCGGTGGAACGCTCGGCTGTTCTCGATCACCACCAATGCCCCTGCTTCAAGCGAGCGGATTGAATCGCTAGAGAGTGACAGGCAAGCATTCTCCACCGGCAATACCGGTAGCTCATGGCCGTTTACCCGTACGCCCGGGCTCAGGGCTTGTACCAGCACCCGTTTGTCATGGGTTGATCGGTTGGCATGCTTCTCGTGGAGGCTGTGAGCGGCTACCTCTTCCCGGTGTCCGGTGCCATAGTATTCCGGTGGTGTATTCCAAAGCACCCCTTCGCGTTCCAGCCAGGTCTTCAGCTTGTCCCGCTCTGCCGGCGTGATCACATACTCCCGACCCACGACCCGACCGTATCCCTGATTCGCCAGCACCTCATGGGAACGGTTAGCCCTGTGCTCACGTTTGGCCGACTGGGCCACGGTCAGAGCTGCCTGAATCACTCGTTTAGTCGGCATGGGGGGCTGTCCTTTCGTAGTGCACGGCCTGGGGCAGTTTTTCCTCAGGGACGGTGTCGGCGTAGATGATCAGGTCGTGGAAGCGTTCGGTACCGGACAGCGGGTGGTCGGCCCGGGTGACGATCTGGCGCTTTATCTTCTCGCCGAGCAATGCGCCCTCCGCGGTGGAGGCTCCATCTTCAATGTGGGTGTTAAGCGCGTAGAGGAACGTGGCCACTGCCCAGCCGGGCAAGGCAGGATCGTCTGGCGCGGATTCCCAATATTCTCGAGCGCTTACGGGCGTCCTGGATGCCAGGGCCTCGGTAATCAGGGCATCGAAGTGCCGCAGGCCTTCCGGTGGCGCCACCGCCTTGCAGGTGACATCCGCGCCCTGGAACGTGGAAGCCGGGCGGACCTGCGCCTGTGATGGCATGTTGAGCTTGGCGGCCAACTCGGCCACATCCTCGGTATAGAGGGTAGTGTTCGCATTGGGCCCGAGGTCGGGCGCCGCCGCGAGCTGTATTGGGGGGATCCGGTTTACGCCAGGGCACTTATCGGCCCTGGCGGCCGCTTTAGAGGGGAAGAACCCGGGATCCGCCTGGAATTTTGCCACCACCGCCCGAATTTTCAGGGCGCGTTCCTCTCGCTGCCGATCCTTATGCAGCCATGCCGTGATCTCGGAGTTGGCCACATTGATCCGTTCGATAACGGGGATGGTGAGAATCCGAAAATCCACCACCCGGCCCACAAACCAAGAATCACTGTCGAATGGCGCCTCGCGCAGCTGCTCCGTCACTAGGTGGTACTCCTCGGTGAGCTTGGAGAGTCTCTGGTGGTAGAACTCATTCATGCGACGGCGCTGGGCCGTCTCCGTTTGAGTGCCGATGTTGTCATGCACTTGGCGTTCCGCCTTGCGGGAGCCGTCATCGAGCTGGTCATAAATACCGTCCAGACACTCCTGAAGGTCAGTCTCAGCCATCTCGATCTGGTCCAGGTCACTGCTCAGCCGGGCCTCCCGAAGCGATTCAAGCAGGGTAGCAGCCAACTCCACATGGCCGTGTAAATCGGTATTGATCAGGCTAATCCGGTGGGGGCGCAATGCGTTGTCGAAGGCTTTGCGCATGTCCGGGCTCAGGGTCACGGCATCGCGTTCACTGTTGAGTCGCAGAATCTGCCCCTTGATGAGCCGATCCGCCCGCCGGGCATCCCCGTCCGCCAGCGGCACTTCACGCTTCTCGTAGGCTTGGACGACCAGCTCTCGGGCCTTGTCCAGCTGGCGAAGCAGGGCGCCCAGAGGGTGCTGATTGAGCGGTTTGTCCTTATCGGAGCTCACAACAGGTCCTTCTGACTATCGGTACCCTGCCCAGGGAGCGGGAGCTCTTCGTTTTCCTGGATGAACACGATGACGTCCTGGATCAGTTCCACACGGCCGGTGAAGGAATGCACCTCTCCGTCCTGGCGGGCCGGCACCAGCAGTCCTTCATCCTTCAGGGTCTTGATCAGGGCATCTACCTGCTGCCGGGTCCCTGATTGCGGTTTGGATGTCTTCAGCTTCCCCAGCTGGTCGCGCAGGCTAGGGCTCACCTCGGCGGCAGCAACCACCTGGTTGGGGCGGATCACTTGCCCTGGGGCCAGCGCCGCGTCCGCGTCGGTCGCCTCCATCAGCAGATTGATGACATTCAGGTGCTCGCGCAGCGACACCATGATGTCCCGGAAAAGCCGGGTGGCATCGGCACGGGCGGGCTCGTCCACACGCGTGTGTACCAAGTAATGCCCGGCCCCACCGGACGTCTCAGCAAGTTCGTAGCCAAGGGCACGCACCCACTCATCGACCCGCCTGCGTACTTCGCTGTCTTGCAGGAGCCGGGCTTGCTCGGGGGTGGACCAAGGGCAGAGGACCTCCCCCTGCAGGAGCCGTTTCAAGGTATCGGTGTAGACCGGCGAGGGCATATCACTCATCAGGATGGCTCCCTTTGTTCAGTGGTCGGGCCAGGGGGCATAGGTGCCACGCGCTGCCCGGGCCATTGCATCTGGATGAGGCGACGCCGGCCGTTACTGATCTCCAGCTCGTAGGCCTCATGGAAATACGCGAGATCGGCTGGGCGGAGGTCCGGCGTCGCCGTGAGCAGGGCGATATCGTGCTCCGCTAGCATCTTGAACAGCACCCGCCGGTTGGTGGCATCGATAGTCCCGAGCTCGTCCAGCGGCCAGAGCATCGTCACCGTGTGCTTGCCGCGGACCAGATCCACGAAGCCCTGGAACAGCAGGATCAGCACGATGGCCGACAAGCCGTTGGAGGAAATATCTTCCAGCTGTCCGGCGTTCACCGCTGTCATGGGCCGGCCCTCAATCTCCAGGTGGAACTTGAAGCGGATGAGGGAGGAGAAGTCCTCCTGCTGGCCGCGCTTGTCCCGAATGGTTTGGCTGTAGGCCTCAATGGCCTGCACCAGCGCGCGGTCTGGTAACTGCTTTCGGCTGGATTTGGCCCAGGTGCGGTACAGCTCCGCCAGCCGCGTCAGGTCTTTCCAGAAATCGAGCTCGGACAGGTCGAGGGTGATCTTGGGCTCCACGCGGTCGATGAGATCGAAGTGCAAGTCCTGCTCCAGGTGGGCCACCAGGTCCCGGTTGAACTTGCGCACCCCATTCTCAAATGCCTCGAGGCCCAAGCGATAGCTGTCCAGTGTGCTGAGGTAATTGAACGCCACCAGCAGCTGGTCCTGGGCGAGCTTGTGGCTGCCGCCTTCGAAGTATTCCTCAACGGCTTTGGCCTTGCTGACCACCGCAATGTCAGTGCCGGCCCAGTCCGCTTGGCGCTGCAGCCAGTAGTCGTGGCTGGGGCTACCGGGGTAACGCTGAAAGGCGTCCACGAAGGCATCCACTACGCGGCCAAGACGATCCAGGTCTTCCTGAACCAGTCTGTGCTGCTCCAGGTATTCCCGGATCAGGGGCTCGGCGGGCAGGGTGCAGTAGTACTCCAGATCCTCCTCCGGGGCGGTCAGGCCCACATTGCTGGTGGCCTCCCGAAGGGCCGCGCTGGCCTGCAGGATCTGCTGTGCCGTTCGTTTGTTCTGGAGTTCGCCGCGCTGGGCCGCCAGAGCCTGCTCGGTCTGGCGCTTTTCGTTCGTCCAGGCGGCCCGCAGGGCCTCGATCTGATCATCAAACTCGTCACGCTGGGCCCGCAGTTCCTCGGCGCGCTGTGTTGCCACGGCACAGTTCGGCCAGTCGTTCTCCAGAAACGCCTGGTAGGTCTCCACCTGAACTCGGTAACTCTCAAGCTGCTTGCAACGGACATTGAGCTCGTGGATCTCTTTCTCCAGCCTCGCGATGTCGTCAGGGTTAACCCCGCTTTCCGCAATGGCGGACTCCAACTGGGCTGTCAGTCGGGCCATGGTGGTCTCATGGTCGGTCTGGCGCTGATTCTTGGCCTCGGAGAGGGCCGCCAGTGCTTGCTCATGTTCGTTGGCGGCTGCCGTCAGCGAAGCCTCATGCGCCGCAGCAAGTTCGTCGCGGGCCGCGGCCTGCTCTTCGAGCAACGTTGCATGTTCGTCCTCAAGCTCGCCGAGCCAGGCCTTGGCTGCTTCCAGATCCGTTTCAAGGCGAGCCCGCGCCTGGCGCTCGGCGTCCCGGTGAGTGGCCCTCGCAGTATCAAGAGATTCTGCTGCCTCCCGGCGCTTGCGCCGGGCAATGTCCGCGACGTTTTGTGCGGTACTGCTGGCCTTGTTTGCGGCCTCCCGGCGCGCAGCGGCCTGGTCCAGTTCCTTCTCCGTTTGCACGAGGCGGCGCTCGGCGGCCTCGTGCTGGTGATGAGCGTCATCGTAGGCAGCCTGCAGCGCCTCAGGCGCTTCTGGCGCCGGCAAGGACTCAACGTCCAGTCGCACACCAGCAAAAACCAACGGCTCCGCCCCGGGCACCAGCGCCGGGGAGAGGCCGTTTTGCCGAAGCAGCGTCGGATTGATCACCCGGCCCAGGGTGTCTTGCCAGTCGGGTAGTGACTCATTGAGGAACTGCATCAGGGACCCGGGTCCGCCTGCTAGAAACTGCCCAGCATGCGCGAGTTCCTCCTCAGCCTTGTCGGCCTCGTGCCGGTCCTTGTCATACTGGTTGTTGACCCGGTCAAAGTGCGCCTGGGCTTGGTTCTTTTCCTCCAGGGCCGCCTGATGGACATCAAACGCCTGCTGTGCCTCCTCATCCTTCGAAAGATACAGCGCCTCGGCGGCTTCAAGCTGGCGGACCACCCCGGGGTCTACCCGGGGGTGCTTGAGTTCAGTCTGAAGCCGAATCTTGTCCTCCCGGGCCTGCTGGCGCCGGTCCTCAAGATGTTGTCGGCCAGCTTGCTGGCGGTCGTAGAGTGCCTGGCGGGCTTTATGGTAATCGCCGTCCAGCCGCTCTCGCTCGGAGGCCCGGCCCCGCTCGGTTTCAGCCACTGCCTTTTGATACTGGCTTTCAGCCTGCTGGTCGCGAGATTTCTCATCGGACATCGCTGCCTGAATGGGGCCTTCCACGTCGGCCAGATCTGCCTTCAACCTCTGGTGCTCGTCCCGGCGCGCATCCAACGTGGCCAGCTTGTCGGGAAGTGTGTCGATATCCCGTGCTTTTCCGGGCAGGTCATCTGCGTCGAACCTTTGTTTCCTGGCCCTAAGTTCATTCTCGATGGCCACTTGGTCGTTAAGCTGCGCAACCACGGCGTCACGCCGACCGCTGGCCTCCGACACCTGGGCATCCACCGCGTGTCCGCGGGTTTCCAGGGCTTTCTCTTTCTCTGAGAGCTCTACGGCAAGGCCATTGATCTCCCCGCGCAACTGATCATCAAGCGCCTTCGCGGCGAGGGCGGTGGCGCTGCGCTTACCCTGGTGGAGCTTGAGTTCGCCGAGTGCCCGGGTCAGTTCGGGAAGGCGAGCGTGGAGGCCGTTCAAGACCGAAAACGCGTCAAAGTGCTCTACCAGCTCGGATAGCTGCCGGCGGTTGGGCTCAAAGCTCTTTAGGTTGTATTGGGCCTGAGGGCTTAGGTTATTGCGTGCATAATCCTGGATGATCTGGGCAAAGTGTTCGAAGGATACGTTGCGCTGGAACATGTGGGTAACCAAGGGAACAACGGCGCCCATGCGCGCATTGCGCGAAACCAGGCTGTAGCGCAGCTGGTCCCGGTGGGTCCCGTCAAGGAGGATCGCCCGGTACTCGTCATTGCTCTTGCACACGTAATGGGCCAGGCCGCGCTCCTTGAGGCGCGGGAGAAGCTCGGAGGATGGCAGGAATTTCTGAGCCTGCACGTTCAGGAAGAGTGACTCATCGTAGCGGCCGTCCACCAGGACCTGCTGGTAGGTGTCGGGCCCGGAGCCGGCACGAAAGATGGCCATTTTCCGGTCGTCATCGGCCCCCACGTATTCGAACACCAGGCAAGAAGCCTCACGCGGCATGTACCAGCTGGCGAAGCTCTTGCGGCCGCTGGACGTCTTGGTGATGAGGTGCCGGGGGTGCTCCCCGTAGAAGATCGGCACTAGCCGTAGCAGCGAGGTCTTGCCGGCTCCGTTTCGCCCGTTGATGCTGGTGTGTCCAGAGACCGTCACCTCCGTGGCTCGGCCAGGCATGTAGCTGTCGATCAGGATGATGCGGGCTAGGCCCCTGTCCATGGCGGTCTCCTTGCATGATGTAAAATACATCAGGTCATTAGAGGTCAGCATATAGAAAACACCACCCTGTTCAAGGGGTGGCCAAAAGGACAGTGGTGGGGCTTATTTGGGTTCGCGATTTTTCATGGGGTTTTGTAAGGTGCTGATAGCGTTGAATATTATGTTCTTATTGGGTGTGTTATAGTGTCGTATAATTGCATGCCGTTGCTGTATTGGCAGGAGTGGAACATGGCGCTTAACTCATTGAAATCGAAGGTAAAGTACAGGATCAGTCGGAATGCTGGCGTGGTCTTCGTGCCCGCTGATTTTAGTGATCTGTCTGATCGGGACCAGGTTGGTCGAGCCCTGCGTGAGCTGGTGCGGGAGGAGGTGTTGATCAAGTTCGGGCAAGGTCTCTATGCCAAAGCCAAGCGTTCCTCGCTCAGTAACAGGCTTGTTCCGGTAAAGCCGCTGCCAGAGCTGGCCCGTGAGGCCCTGACCCAGAAGCTGGGTGTTGAAGTGGTCTCGTCTAAACAGCAGGCGAGCTATAACAGCGGGCGGTCGACGCAGGTACCCTCCGGACGGCTGATCGCTGTGAAGGGGCGTGTTTCAAGGAAGATGGCTTACGATGGCAAATCAATCAAATATCAGCATGTCCCTTGATCCCGACGTTATTGAGGACATTGCGGCGGAGATGGGGATCAGTTCTGCCTTTGTCGAGAAAGACTGGTATGCAGTTCAAGCCTTGAAGGCTCTTGCCGAGCACGAGAGTGATGGGTTTCAGGCCATTTTTTCTGGGGGTACCAGTCTTTCCAAGGGCTATGGACTGATACAGCGCTTTTCCGAAGACTTGGATTTCCGTTGTTTGGCGTTGCAATCGGGAAGTGCGGGGCAAATGAGAAAGCTTCGACGTGCGTACCGTGAAGGTATTCTGGGCGCGGTTGAGAGTGTTGACGTTTTAGTGCTGGATAGAGACCAAGTTACCGTTGCCAGTAACTACGTGAAATTCGAGCTTGGCTATCCGCAGAATCATGATACCAGTGCTTCGCTACGAGCAGGCTTGCAGATTGAATTCAGTTTCACCCAGCCTCGGCTGGAAGCGGAGGTCAGGCAGGTTCAGTCTTTCGTTTCGTACTACACAGAGACTGAACCTGAAGTCGAAATCTTGTGCCTGCCGCCGATTGAGACAGCAGCCGACAAGTTAAGTGCGTTGACATGGCGTGTGCTGAAGCGTGATCGATCAGCTCATGGTGATGATCCTGCGATGATTCGCCATCTTCACGATATTGCTGCGCTGATCTCTGTGATTCGGGAAGATGAAGAGCTGTTTGTGGAGGTCGCAGAATCCTCATTCGAAGGCGATCGGCAGACAGGAAAGCGCGATACTCAGGCCCCGTTTACAGAGTCGATTCAGGAGGCCATCGAGTGCCTGGATAACGATGAGGAGTATCGCGAAGAGTACAGACAGTTCGTGGATGCGATGTCGTACGCTGACGATGATCAAAGTGTGGATTTTGATTCGGCTGTAGAGATCTTGCAGGAAGTCGCCGCCCTGTTCGAATAGGGATTGAAGCTGTCTTCAGTGGCCTCGATATTGACGCCTTACTATGATTCCAGGGTGACTATCGTGTGAGCTGGTATCAAGGTGTCGTCTAATTCTTCTTTAGGAGAAGTTATTGTGTGCTTTTTCAATATTCTTGACACGATTCAAAGCACGCTTTGCATCACTTATAGCGTTTAACGCTCGCTCCAACTTTGACTTCGCAAACATTGCTGTCTCCCGACTAGTTTCTCATCACTAGAATTAATGCATAACGTTCGCCATAAACGGCGCGAGGAACCAGCGTTCGGCGACCGAAGGGCACGAATCTAATGGCTTGGTTAAAAACTTTTAGGATCTGCCCAGCTGCTTCGCCAATTTTCCTTTTGGAGATAGCTCGGAACCAAGTAGACCTCTCATCTGTTGGAATTCACAAGACTTACGGAATGATCGATACATGTAGATCATGTTTATGCTCAATCGGCTTAGATTAGATGAGAGCTCTTGGTCTGCCTCCGCGCCAAAAAAGACATTGAACTTAATGCCTGGGATGAAGAACGATATATGCATATTTTCTTCAATGTCCCCAGAAGGAAGCGACATTATGGGAACTGGGTCGACATCGTTATCTACGCACACGGTGATGTAGATATCCCTAGGGAACTCCGCCTTCTTTAGGAGATATTGCTCTAACTGTTCCTTGAAATGGTCCGGGAGAGCATTGCTCAGGCTAGCGATATCGTCATTGCTCCAATCTGCAGCGGTCACCCTCCAAGCAATACTGGCAGCAAAATACATGAATTTTTCGGAGTTGAGCTTAAAAATATCTTCTGGAGCGAAGTATGAGGATCCATTCAAATGAATGCTCGGTGAGGAACTATCCAGAAGTCGCTTGAGTTCGAACGCTTGAGCATTCTTCATGCACTTCCCCACCACATATTTCTCACCATGCTTGTTAAACCTGTCCTCGCACGCTCCGCACAACAACCGCTTTGTAACTTGTGAATTGGAATAATACGCTGATTGTTGACTTTTGCTGGCCCATACTGGCGCAGAGTCGTGAGGGTGAAACGTGCGAGTAATGGCCTTGTATATGCTTTTGGGCATTAGATGGCTTTTCTTTAGATCCGAATACTCAGCACACAGCTCGCACTTCTCTTCGGTCATCCACTGCCTCATTGAATGTGTATAACACCCGCTTCAGCTGCACAAAAATACGAAGATTCTGGTGTCAGACTGCAAGCGTTTATTAGGCACCGTATTCTTTTTGTCCTTTAGCCGAAAGAATAAGATCATCTAAAACAGCAGCTTCATCTTCGGTTATTTGGAAGCTAGGACAACCCTCAATGAAAACTGTCAAATTGACATAGTCATAATCAGTTATCTTTACAGCGACTTGCTTACCTTTCTTATAGTAGACAGCGCCTCTACTAGCAGGGTGCAGCTGTACAGATAAATTATCTATATCAACATTGTCAATGGCCATTTATTTTGACCCACCTTTGGCCAATAAAATTGACCCACCCTTCATAGTCTAGCTTGTAACTTTCTGCTTCAGTCGATAGCTTTCTCCTCCCAG
>Ga0208014_1000931_pt1 | contig 10465 bp, 9 predicted proteins | sample 25_taG_FD_184099 | JGI IMG/M metagenome (GOLD analysis project Ga0208014, IMG submission 184099) | Marine viral communities from Cariaco Basin, Caribbean Sea - 25_WHOI_OMZ (SPAdes) (version 2) | ecosystem: Environmental > Aquatic > Marine > Oceanic | place: Caribbean Sea: Cariaco Basin...
ACGGACACTGCGAGTTCGGAGTAAGAAGAGAACCCCGCGTCGCTACGCTCCGATGGGTGGCAGCCTTGCTCCGGTCCGGGTGGCAGGCTTCACATGGAATGGGTGGCAACCTTCAGCGGTTTACGCATATGACTCCCCTTACTATCTCGCATGCTTCCTGATCAGGCTCGCATATCAATCTATTCTGGTATGGCTGGTGCTTTCTGTCGTCTGCAGCATTAGAAGTTATGCTTCTTGCCCAGTCAGAACTCTGAAACGCATCCGTAATTTCAACCCAACTCTTAACCCCGTCCACTTCAATTATCGCATCCGGTGGATCCGGTCGATCAAGAACCTGCAAATGCTGACCTTGAGTCCCGAGAAATGATGCAAAACTATCAAGCACGGATTCCTCGTGTGCTGACTGTATTTCACGATGATTCATTTTTCCCCTCACAGCGCATAATATTTGTATATGAGTCCCTATAGTCACTTTCCCCACAACTCATATCTCAATTCAACAATCCTCAAAAGCTAGGCAGAAAATCCCTTCAGGTCAATAACTTCGAGTGGTTTTCAGCTCTGTAACTCCAAGCAAAAATGATCACGAAGACTAGTATCTCGTCTCATCAAGGAAACCCTAACCAACTGATTAATCGCAGGAATCATAAAAGCTACAAGGCAGTCCTCAGTTCATGATCACGATGATCATATTTCCTGGCCTCCGGTACGTTCGAGGCGACAGAAACAGGCCACGCGGTCTTCGTGGTTTCCGCAACCACCCTGTCAGGCGGCGTTGAGGGCTGGTATCGTTTTCTCCCCAATTTCGTCCGGTACTGGAGATTCACTGTGAAAAGTTGGTTATTTCTGGGCATTGCCATTGTTGCGGAAGTGGTGGCAACCAGCGGGCTGAAAGCCAGTGAAGGCTTTACCAAACTCTGGCCCAGCCTGCTGGTGATTGCGGGCTATACCCTTGCCTTTTACTTCCTCTCAATCACACTGAAGGAAATTCCGGTGGGCGTGGCCTATGCCATCTGGGCGGGGCTGGGTATTGTGCTGGTGGCGTTTATCGGCTGGCTGATTTATGGGCAGACGCTGGATGCCGCCAGTGTGATTGGTATGGCGCTGATCATCACCGGCGTTGCGGTGATCAATCTGTTTTCCAGGTCAGTCGCTCACTGATCTGTCGGCAAAACCGGAGTCTCTTGCGATGCACCTCCCTTTCTGGCTGACCACCGCCCTGCTCTTTCCGGTACTGCTGTACCAGGGCAGGCAGGCGCGCCGCACAACGCCCAGGCTGCCAGAGGCCGGGGGATCGCCGTGCGGTCAATACGGTGAAGGCGCCCCCGCCAGGCGAGTTCTGGTGATTGGCGAATCCACGGCGGCCGGTGTCGGCGTTGAAACCCACGATCAGGGTCTGGCCAGCCAGTTGGCGAAGCGGATTCACGACCGCACCGGCCAGACCACTGCCTGGCACACCTTCGGGATCAACGGCATTCGGCTTGGGGCCTTGATCCGCGAGCTGGAAACCACAGAGTTGCCAGAGGCGGATGTGGTGCTGCTGAGCATGGGGGTGAACGACACCACGGGGTTCACGCCCCGTTTTCGTTTCCGCCGGCAGTTGCGGGAATTGCGACACTTGCTCGCACCGCGGTATTCCGGGCCCATGCTGCTGCTCAGCGTGCCGCCCATGCACCTGTTTACAGCGCTGCCTTCACCACTTCGGTACGTGGTGGGTTGGCGGGCCCGGCAGCTGGATAAGGTCTACCAACGCCTCGCCCAGGAAGCCTCTGCAGACTTTGCCTATCTGGACTACCCAACAGTGACCGATCCGGCTCTCCTCGCCAGCGATGGCTACCACCCCGGGCCGGAGGGCTACGCGTATATGGCCGCGTCCATCGCCCCCCGCATCCAGACGTCCTGAGTTCTTGCTGAAAAACAATGGGGGCGGCTTCCCTTGTTACGTCTTCTTTTTCACCTGACAATAGCCCTCTAGCAAAACGTCAGGACAGCCACAATATGCTCGAACAATTCGCTTGGATACCGGAAAACTTTACCTTACCGGCTTCCCTGTTCAGGCCGATCATCAGCACTATTCTTCTGGTGCTGGCCATTTTCATTATGCGCACCCTGACTGCCCGATTCATTCGTCACAATGTTGCGTCGTCAGAACTGCGGGGCCGCTTGCTGGTGAATTTCCGCAATGGCTTTTTGCTTCTTGGCATTCTGGGCGTGGCATTGATATGGGGCGATCAGATTCGCTCCCTGGCGTTGTCGATTGTCGCAATTGCGGTTGCGTTTGTAGTTGCGACCAAGGAACTGATCCTCTGTATCTCCGGCTCGATCCTTAAGAGCGGCGCTGGTTCATTCAATCTGGGTGATCGCATCCAGGTTAAGGATTTTCGCGGCGACGTGATCGACCAGACCCTTCTGGCAACGACGATTCTGGAGGTGGGGCCCGGAAAAACCGGGCACCAGCGTACCGGCCGAATGATCGTCATTCCGAACTCGCTGTTCGTCGCCGAACCCGTGATCAACGAGAATTTTACTGATCACTGGGATTTTCATGTTTTCACCATTCCTTTTAAACGGGAAGACAACTGGCAGGCAGCCCAGAAAGCGCTTCTGGAGGCCGCTAACCGCCACTGCTTTCCCTACCTTGAGTCAGTTCGCACGTATATGAAAAAAGTGGGTGTATCCAGGGGGCTGGAGGTTCCATCGGTGGACCCGAGAGTCACCATCCAGGCCCCGGTAGCGAGCGAGATCCACCTCGTCGTACGCCTGCCCGCCAAATCCGGGCAGCGCAGCTACATTGAGCAGGCAATCCTGTCCGAGGTGTTTTCAAGCGACGACTTCTCAAACAAAAAATCTCAGACGTCTGATAACGCCCCGGATGACAAAGCCCCCGAGTAATGCTCGTTTCGCTGATTCAGGGCGTCAGATGGCGCGCCGCAGATAACGCCGGTAGCGCGGTCGCCAGAAATTGCGTTCGATGGATTGGCGGATGGCCTCTTCATCAGACCTCAGAGCCACACCCTCCTCCTGGGCCTGCCAGGCCACATCGAAGGCGATGGCGCGGCTGATTTCCTGGATACCGCCCAGTTCCGGCAAGAGCCGATCCCCGGTGCCCTGCACAATCGGCGCCTGCTTCGCCAGGGCGTTGGAGGCGGCGGTGAGCATGGTGTCCGTTACCCGGGAGGCGCCGGCCGCCACCACACCCAGTCCAACGCCGGGGAAAATGTAGGCGTTGTTGCACTGGGCAATGGGGCAGGTTTTACCATCAACTTTCACCGGCTTGAAGGGACTACCGGCGGCCACCAGGGCCTTTCCGCCGGTCCATTTCAGGATATCCTCGGGCGTGGCCTCCACCCGGGAGGTGGGGTTGGATAAGGGCATTACCAGGGGTTGGTCACAGCCGGCGTGCAGGGTTTTGATCACCTCCTCGGTGAACAGGCCGGGTTGGCCGGAGACACCAATGAGCACCGATGGCTTGGCGTGTTTGACCACATCGATCAATTCCCGGCCTGACCAGTCCTTGAGCCGCTCCGGATCCTGCGCCAGTGCTTTCTGGAAATCCTGCAGGCCGTCCTGGTCGTTGGTCAGCAGCCCGTCCCGGTCGACCATGTAGACACGCTGGCGCGCCTCATGCTCGGACAACCCCTCGTTGGTCATGGCAACGATAATCTGCTCGGCAATCCCGCAGCCGGCGGAACCGGCGCCCAAAAACGCCACGGTCTGATCACTGACCTTTTCGTTCTTCGTTTTGCAGGCGGCCAGCAAGGTGGCCAGGCATACCGAGGCGGTGCCCTGGATGTCGTCGTTGAAGCAGCAGGCCTGGTCCCGGTACTTGTTCAGTAATCGCATGGCGTTGTTTTGCGCGAAGTCCTCAAACTGCACCAGCACGTTGGGCCAGCGGCGCTTCACCGCTGTCAGGAAGTCGGCCACGAAGTCGTCGTATTCTTTCTGGCCGATGCGCTTGTGCCGCCAGCCCATGTACATGGGGTCATCCAGGAGGTCCTGGTTGTTGGTGCCCACGTCCAGCATGATGGGCAGGGTATTGGCCGGGCTGATGCCACCACAGGCGGTGTACAGGGACAGTTTGCCGATGGGTATGCCCATGCCACCAATGCCCTGGTCCCCCAACCCGAGAATGCGCTCGCCGTCGGTCACCACGATCACTTTAACCCGCTCCTTGGTGGCGCTGCGCAGCAGGTAGTCCAGGTGCTCGCGGTCCGGATAGGAGACGAACAAACCGCGATGGTTGCGGTAGATGTTGGAGAACTCCTGGCAAGCGTCACCCACGGTCGGGGTGTAGATGATCGGGACCATCTCCTCCAGGTGATCTTCCAGCAGTCGGTAAAACAGGGTTTCGTTGTCGTCCTGGATCGCCCGCAGGGTGATGTGGCGGTCGAGATCGTTCTGGCACAGTTTGTACTGTTTGTAGGCCCGCTCCGCCTGCTCCTCGATGGTTTCCACATGCTGTGGCAGCAGGCCGATCAGGTTGAAATCCATGCGCTCCCGGTGGGTGAAGGCACTGCCCTTGTTCAGCAAAGGCATCTCCAGCAACGAGGGGCCGGCGTAGGGTATGTACAGCGGGCGTTTTTCCGTATCAGTCATGATCACCTCGTAAAGCAGGTGGGCTATGAACGAATCGAAGTCGCCGATCCGTGTCTGAATGCTCACGATCTCTTTAAAAAGGATAGTCGCTAAGGTCGAACTCGTCCCGCTGCGGTGTCGGCCAGGAAAGATTGGGCGGGCAAGAAAAAACCCGTTCCCGGTTCTGAATCTGGTGATATATTAAACAAACCCAGCCAAAACCTGTTCTGGTGGTAGTGAGACCAAGCGTGCCCAAGGGTTCGTGTTTCCTGCTGTCACCCAGTCTGCCACTTGTGATCTCGTTGGAGTCAGCCCGAAGGGCGATGGCTTCCCGGCCATTATGGCCTTTGATAATGCCAAACGGCGCTGTCATGGAGGAATGAGATCATGAAGCCTGCTGTCTGTTTGTTTCGCTCTGCCCGCACACTCTGTGCGCTGGCATTCCTGAGTATTGCTGGTGCCACCGTGGCCACTGAGCCTGCGGTTTACACCGGCGCGCCCGTGGCAGTGGGTAATGGCACCGCACGGGTGGTGGTGACAATCAATGGAATGAACGAGCCGGAGTCCGTCTCCGTGGTCCTGACCCGGGATGCCCTCCAGGGCCTGCCCCAGATCCAGGGTGAACAGATGTTCTGGGAGTATTCCCTGCCCATGCCGGAGACCGGTCCGCGCACGGGCTACGACCACGTGGTGCTCGACTGGAACCCGGCCGGGCATATCCCGGAAGGTGTCTACAACGTTCCCCATTTCGACGTGCATTTCTATCTGATCAGCGGCGGTGAGCGTGAAGCCATAACCTTCCACGGCGAGGGCCGTGAGCTGGCCATAATGGCGCCAGACCCACAACTGGTTCCGGCTGGCTATGTCGTCCCCCCGGATACCGCTGTGGACAGGATGGGAATGCACGGTCTGGACCCTGCGGGGCATGAATTCCAGGGCCAACCGTTCAGCCACAACTTCATCTACGGCTATTACAAGGGCGAGCTGATGTTCGTTGAGCCGATGGTATCCCTGGCCTTTCTGGAGTCACTTCCGGAAATGACCTCACCGGTAAAGCAACCCCAGCGGTACAGCTACCCGGCCTGGTATCCGGCAACCTACCGGATCGGATTTGATGCCGGTAAGGGTGAGTACACCATCGCGCTCCAGAACCTGGCCAGGTTTGACTGAATCTGCCTCAGGGCGCCAGCTTGCGCTTCAGCGCCCTGGAAACCGACAGCGGCAGGCTGGGCAATGAGCGCAGCATCCAGGGCAGTATCCGACGCTTCACCCCGCTCAGGGATTCCGGGATCACCGCTTCAATGAGGTGTGGTCCCGGCATTCTCTGGGCGTATTCCAGGGCTTTTGCCATTTCCTCGGCGGTGTGTGCCCGCACGGCGTGAACGCCCATGCCGTTGGCCATTTCCGCGAAGTTGATCACCGGGCCACGCAGGTCCAGCTGGGATTTGGCTTTCTCCCCGGCCTCTTCCGCGCCTACCCGTTCCAGTTCAATGTTGAGCACGGAGTAGGAGGCGTTGTTGAAGATGATGGAGGTTACGTTCAGCTGTTCCCGGGCCATGGTCCACAGGGCCTGGATGGTATACATGGCGGTGCCATCGCCGATCAGGGCGATGACCGGCCGGTCCGGGCAGGCCACGGCGGCACCCACGGCATTGGGCAGGCCCTGGCCAATGGCGCCACCGGTGAGGGTGATCATGTCGTGGCGGGGTGCGCCGGCGGTCATTACCGAGAGCATCAGGCTGGAGGTGATGCCTTCGTCCACGATGATGGCGTTCTCGGGCATCAGTTCACCCACCGCTTTGCAGACTTTCTCGGCGGTCAGCTTGCCCCGTGGCCGGCCCGGCCGTTTCGCCGGTTGTAGTTTCGGCTCGGCCTGGCTGGCGCCAACGGCGTCGTTGAGTTTGTTCAGGCTGGCCAGAATGTCCTGGTCGGGTGCCACCAGGGTATGTACCTGGCAGGTATCCGGCACCAGGTAGCTCTTCTTGCCGGGATAGGCGAAGAAGGAAACCGGTGCCTTGGCGTCCACCAGAACCAGGTGTTCCACGTCTGTCAGTTGCACCGTGGCCAGCTCCGCCAGGTAGGCCAGGCGCTCGATGTAAGGCAGGCCGGCGCCCCGTTCCATGCGGGTGGGGAAGGTTTCCGCCAGCAGGGTCACGCCGCTGTGGGCGGCCAGCTTGGCGGCCGCCAGCATGCCGGGTTCGCGCAGGGAATGGCCGCCCATCAGCAGAGCGGTTTTCTTGCCGGAACGGATGGCCGAGGCAATGGCCTCCACCGTGGTATCGTCTGCCAGCTCCGGCGTCGGCGGCGCCATAGGCGCGCTGGGCACGCCGCCCTCCCCCCAGGATACATCGGCCGGCAGTATCAGCGTGGCGACCTGCCCGGGCGCCGTACGGGCTGCGGCAATGGCTTCGGCGGCATCCTGGCACAGGGTTTCTGTGCTCTTGGCCGTGCGTACAAACCCCGGCGAAACGTTGCGGGCAACGGTCTCGATATCAGACTGCAGCTGGGCATCGTATTTCACGTGGTAGGTGGCATGGTCGCCAACAATGTTCAGCACCGGCACCTTGCCCTTGCGGGCGTTGTGCAGGTTGGCCAGGCCGTTACCCAGCCCACAGCCCAAGTGCAACAGGGTGGCGGCGGGTTTGTCGGCCATGCGGGCGTAGCCATCAGCGGCGCCGGTGGCGACTCCCTCGAACAGGGCGAGAACAGCCCGCATTTTGGGCTCGTCATCCAGAGCGGCCACAAAGTGCATCTCACTGGTGCCGGGGTTGCTGAAGCAGACCTCAACACCGGCGTCCACCAGGGTTTTCATCAGGGCTTTTGCGCCGTTTGTCATTGTTGTTCTCCAAGCTTTCCGGGTTCGGGGTTTCTATCCAGTTGATCTGTGCCGATGTCGGCGATTCGGGTAACGCCGGTCAGGGTCATGGCCAGTCGCAGTTCCTGCTGAAGGCTGGCCAGCAGGTTGTTCAGGCCAGCTTCGCCGGCGCCGGCCAGGGCCCAGGCCCAGGGGCGGCCGATCATCACGCCTCGGGCACCGAGCGCCAGGGCACGGAAAATATCCACGCCGCTGCGAACGCCACCGTCCACGAGAATTTCCGTTTCTGAGCCAACGGCGGCCACGATGTCCGGCAGTTTGGCTGCGCCGGAGGCAACACCGTCCAGCTGCCGGCCACCGTGGTTGGACACGACGATGCCGTCTGCCCCTACACTCACTGCCTGGCGGGCATCTTCCGCATCCAGGATGCCTTTCAGCAGCAGGGTGCCCTTCCAGTGCTGGCGCAACCATTCAATATCGGCCCAGGTCACGGTGGGATCAAACTGGGCGTCGATCCAGGCCTTGAAGGCATCCAGATCCCCGGCACCCGGCACCACATCACTGAGGTTGCCGAAATTCAGCGGGCCGCCGCGCACGGCCACATCCCACAGCCAGCCGGGGCGGGACAGCAGTTGAACCGCCTTCAGCGCCTTCGCGCGAGGACCGGTGCCGGACAGGCCATTGCGGAAGTCCCGATGGCGCATCCCCGGCTGCGGCAGGTCGACGGTAAATACCAGTGTCCGGCAGCCCGCTGCCCAGGCTTTCTCAAGCAGGGCTTCGATGCGGGCCCGGTCACGAATCATGTAGAGCTGGAACCAGGCCGCTCGGGAAACGGCGGCCTGCACCTCTTCCACCGGGCAGATGCCGACGGTGGACAAGGTAAACGGAATACCGGCGGTTTCCGCGCTTCGGGCCGCCTGGACTTCCCCGCGCCTGGCCATCATGCCGGCCAGGCCCAGTGGTGCCAGAACCACAGGCATGGCACAGGACTCTCCGGCCAGAGTGGTTGCGGTATCCACCTGGTCGACATCTTTCAATACCCGCTGGCGCAGTTTGATGTTGTCCCACTCGGTTTCGTTGGCCCGGAGGGTCTGTTCGTCTGTTGCTCCTCCGTCCAGGTAATCGAACAGGAATTGGGGCAATCGGGCACGGGCTCTTTCACGGTAGTCTTCCGCGGTGGCCGGGTAAGCAAGTTTCAAAGTCATAGCGTTCAACCTCCGGCCGCAATGGCGCGTATCGCTGCCCGGGCCGTCATGATGCACCCGGGCAGGAAGGTGCCTTCCAGGGAGCGTTTTCCGTTAGCACCACCGCCACCAAAGCCTGCCGCTTCGCCAACACAGTACAGGCCTTCAACCGGCGATCCCCCGGCATTGAGGATGCGGCTCTGCAGATCGGTTCGCAGTCCGCCCAGGCTCTTGCGGGTAATCAGCTGCATGCGGATGGCGATGTAGGGGCCAGAACCCGGCTTCTGTAGCGGTGCGGGGTTGCAGGTGCGCAGCCGGTCCGGCTTCCACTCACGGGCGTGTTGGATCATCCGGATCTGGGCATCGTTATGGAGACTGGTGCCCTTGGCAAAATTGGCATCGAAGGCATCGGCGGTGGCCTGGAGCCTGCCCGGGTTGATGTCGTGGGAACAGGTCAGCGCGTTCATTTTGCCGGCCAGGTCGGCGAGGTTATCCGCCACCAGGAAATCCCGGCTTTCATGCTGCATTTGCCTCACCAGGGCATGGTTGCCCAGCAACAGCTCTTTCACGAACAGGGGGAACTGTTTGTCCCGGATTCGGGCATTGTGCTCGGCGCCGGAAATGGCAAATTCCTTGGCGGCAATGCGCCAGTTGAGCAGATGCCAGGTCCAGGGTTTTTCCTGTTCCGCCACCCGCTGGCACAGCCAGTGGGTATCGAAGCCGGTGACCAGGGGTTCCGGGCCAATCCGCTCGCCCCGGTGGTTCAGCCACAGGGCGGATTTGCAGGGAATGGTGGAGAGGCCATGGCCGGGGAAATGGGGGTACGGATGCGGGAAGCCCGCCGCGTAATTCCACATTTCGCCGGCGTGGGTAATCTGGCCCCCGAGGGTGTCGGCCACCCAGTGATGCATGCGGCCATCGGCATAGGGGTGGGCACCGTTCAGCATGCCGGTGGGTTGCGGGCGATCCACCGGCCAGTTGGCCCGGCATTCCTTGTGGCTGCCGTTGATGCCGCCGGTGGCCAGAACCACCGCCGAAGCCGCGAAGCGCACTTCCTCACCGGTGGCCTCGTTGATGGCCAGGGCACCGCTCACTTTGCCGGCTTCATGGTCCAGTTCGGTGATGCGGTGCTGGTGCAGCAGGGTAAGTTTGCCGCTGGTGTTCTCCCGGTGCAGCGCGGTCAGCAGGCAACGGATCAGTTCCCGGGCGGTGCCCCAGACCACATGGTAGCGGGGCAGACGGTTGCCATCGCCGAAGCGACCACGCTCGACCCAGTTCACCGCCGGCAGGAACTTGATGCCTTCGTTGCTGAGCCAGTCGTAGACCTCAGAGCGTGAATGCTCCACGTAATAACGGGCCCATTGCAGGGGCAATTCATCGTCGGGCGCCAGCTCGCCAAAGCTGAGCCAGTCGTCCAGGGCAATCTCCGGTGTGTCGGCAATCTTCATGCGTTTCTGCAGTGGCGTGCCCACCAGCATCATGCCGCCAAAGGCCCACAGCGCCAGGCCGCCCATCCGTTCTTCGGTATCCCGGTCTGCCAGGGTCACGGACTTGCCGGCGCGCAAGCCTTCAAGCGCCGCGACAATGCCGGCCAGCCCGCCGCCAACCACCAGAATATCTGAGGAAATCACCTTGGCCATAGTGCATCCGACCTGATCGCAATGAGTTGTCAGCTTTAAAGATATACCGGTACCATGGCTTTAAAATTGACTTCAGAGGCCAGAAAAATTGACTTTAGAGGCCACAGTTTCCATTGGCTGGGTGAATACCGTTATCGCGGCGGCGCAAAGGCTGTCTGTGGATGAAGGCACGTTGCTGACAACCGCCGGTATTCCGGAGGCCGCCGGTACCCGGGAACGCTGGCCCATTGATGACATCACCCGGCTCTGGC
>Ga0208014_1000932_pt1 | contig 10436 bp, 13 predicted proteins | sample 25_taG_FD_184099 | JGI IMG/M metagenome (GOLD analysis project Ga0208014, IMG submission 184099) | Marine viral communities from Cariaco Basin, Caribbean Sea - 25_WHOI_OMZ (SPAdes) (version 2) | ecosystem: Environmental > Aquatic > Marine > Oceanic | place: Caribbean Sea: Cariaco Basin...
CTTTCGTTGAGAAGTTTAAAGGGGTTGGTGGGAAGGTTTAATTATCGATCTTAAAAGAAAGGTATCCTGAATTTTGTGTAAGTATTGGCACAAGCTAAATGGCAGTTACACAGAATTCAGGACGACATCCTAACTCGCAGTACTATTAATCATCACTGTTAGCGGCTTCTACTTGGCTACGAATAATCTTACCAGTCATGCTATCAATAACTACTTTATGTATTTGAGTGCCTTTGATAATCTCAATTTTGTAAGCAGGTTTACCAGAATCTATATCAAATCCTGCTTCAATAACTTTTCCTTTTATACTTTGGTTGGCCTTTTTTATCGCTTGATTTAGACTGGTTTTAGACTTTTTCATGACGTCATATTCTGCCATATCTTCTTTATCCAACTTTTCTTGCTTACTGCTCACAGTTTTACCGCTATTTGCATCAACCTTTACTTCATATTCAATATTATTGGCGACAATCTTAACCTCGTAATTGCCACCTGCTGAATGGTCGTTTCGATCAAAGTCAGCGCTAACAACATCGCCCCTAATAGTTTTTTTAGCAATAACAATAGCTTGCTCAAGACTGATCTTGCTTTGCGCCGCTGCTACGGCCTCACTGACTTGGGTTTTTGTAGAGGCGCTTTGTCCTACAGCAATAGCAGCAGTGCTAACACCAGCAATACTAAGTACCATAATGATAGATTTGCTTAGAGTTGATAAATTTTTCATGAGGTTATCCTTTGTCTTTGAGTGTTTTTTATGACATAAAGATTGTACCAGCCACTGTATGTATTATTTCAGCCTACAAGATAAGACACAGAAGAAGCGTAACGCTGGCCAAGGGTTATATTAGCCAAGTTTTATGGAAAGAAGCCGTTTAAATTTGTAAGATCAATAAATGAGTTTTGTATTAAATATTATTATTGTGCTGATCAGACAGTCGACGTTTAATAAACCACGCAATGATAATGAATACAGCAATTAATAAGAAAATCTTAGAGTAAGGCGCTAGCATAGTCGCAATGATCTCGTAGTTTTTACCTAAGTAAAACCCTGCTAAGGTTAATATAGTCGTCCAAATGCTTGCCCCCAAAGCCGTCAATATTAAAAAAGAGCCCAGCGGCATTTTATTCATCCCCGCAGGGATAGAGATTAGTGAACGAACACCAGGCACCATGCGACCGAAAAAGACTGCTTTTTTACCATGTTTATCGAACCAAGCATTGGACGATAAAACATCCTCAGACTTAATAAATACGTACTTCCCATACTTTTCAGTAAACACGATTAGGCGCTCTTTATTGAACAAAGTTCCCAAATAATAGAGAGGTAGAGCACCCAAAACGCTGCCAAATGTACCCGTCAGTATGACTAAAAATATATTTAAATCACCCCTAGCTGCCGCAAAACCCGCTGCTGGCATAATAAGCTCAGACGGTATAGGCGGAAAAACATTTTCGGCAAACATAGCAAATATAATGCCGAGATAGCCAAATTTTGCCATAATAGCCAGCACCCATTCACTCATTTGATGCATTGAATTACCTTATTGATGATTTATCTCTTATGGTAGTGGAATAGAATGGATTCAAATCAAAGGTTATATTTAACAGGAGGTCCTAATCATTATTTAACCAATGCCTATTACTATTGATAACGGTTAAGAAGTATTTTTTTGACACCAAATCGTAGAATACAATCTTATAGCAAATACGTTCACAATTTTATATAGAAGATTTTTCAAAAATGCTTTATCTTTCATTAAAAATCACATAGAAAAAAGTGGCTAGCGATAGCCACTTTTTTTATGCCTTACTCTCTAGTAGGTACACTTAGCTTTACGCAACCAGACAGGATGTGTCATGAGACATTTTTATTTAGACTTCATCTTCACAGCTATCGCATTGATGGTCGCTGCGTGGTGGGGATATTCACATGGCGGTATGGGCGGTTTGATAGCCACCCTATCTATTACCGCTATTTTGGCCGTCATGGAGATTTCATTATCGTTTGATAATGCGGTGGTCAACGCTTCAGTCCTCAAAGGCTGGGACGAATTTTGGAAAAAGATATTTTTAACCGTTGGTATTTTAGTTGCTGTATTTGGTATGCGCCTGGTATTCCCGATTGTCATTGTCGCCGTTACCGCTGACCTTGGCATGATGGAAGTCATCAACTTAGCCTTGAATGACCCTAAAGAATATTCAGCACGACTATTGGCGCATCATGCTGAAATCTCTGCATTCGGTGGTATTTTCTTATTGCTCGTCTTCTTAAACTTTATCTTTGATGATAAAGAAGTGCATTGGTTTAATTGGCTTGAAAGTCGTTTGGCAAAGCTTGGCAAAGTCGATGCCATGAGCGTCTTCGTGGCGCTTATTGTGTTGATGGTTGCGGTATCGTTTGCTGATCCTACTCAATCATCTGCGGTTCTAATTGCTGGTATTTGGGGAATTCTAATCTACTTAGGTGTGCAAGTGGTATCTGGTATGTTAGAGGGCGATCTTGAAGCAGATTTAGAAAACAAAGAAAATGGTTCGGGCGCAGCAGCGACCAGCGCGATTATGAAAGGCGGTATTATCGGTTTCTTATACTTAGAAGTTCTTGATGCTTCATTCAGTTTCGATGGTGTGATCGGCGCATTTGCAATCACTAATGACGTCATCGTGATTATGCTAGGTCTTGCTATCGGTGCAATGTTTGTACGTTCGATGACTATCTTCTTGGTCGATAAAGGCACACTTGATGAGTTCATCTATCTTGAGCATGGCGCGCATTATGCCATCGGTGCCTTGGCTATCATCATGCTGCTATCGGTGAAATTCCATGTACCAGAGATTATCACTGGTCTAATTGGTATCGCCTTTATTGGTTGGGCGCTGCTTGCTTCACTCAAACATCGTAAGCAACAAGCGAAGCTGATTACTTAGGGTTTGTATAACAGGTTATATCAAATGACTGGCATAACCTGTTTTCTGTCACGCATCTCCCTCTATGACTCATATTGCCCAAAACAAGAGATATACATGCTAAAGAAAGCCGAACACACATTAGAGAAAACCATATTTAACAGTCGCTGGTTATTGGCGCCGTTTTACTTGGGATTGGTAATCGGTATCGTTTTATTGTTTATTAAGTTTTGCCAAGAACTGTGGCATATGATGACCCATGTGTTTACGGCTTCTGAAGCCGATGTCATCGTCGGCACATTGGCGCTTATCGATATGTCATTGGTCGCAAGCTTACTCCTCATCATCATCTTTAGTGGTTATGAGATCTTTGTCTCAAAAATTGATACAGAAAACCATGAGGATCGTCCTGAATGGATGGGGAAAATCGATTTCTCTGGTCTGAAACTTAAAGTCATCGGTGCCATTGTCGCCATCTCTGCCATTGACCTTCTCAAATCATTTATGGATATACCGAAAGAGATGAGCGATGGCAATGCGGATATATTGATGTGGAAAGTGATTATCCATATGACGTTTGTATTCTCTGGCTTGTTATTTGCCTTGATGGATAAGATTGTCGGTGACACCAAAAAACATTAGAAAAACGGTAATAAAAAATCCATTCATTGATTTATAAAAATAGACGCTAAGGAGCGCACATGGCAGGGGCCAGTTTATTAACCTTACTTGATGACATCAGTGTGATATTAGATGATGTGTCACTTATGACCAAGGTTGCCGTTAAAAAAACGGCAGGTGTATTGGGCGATGACTTAGCCCTTAATGCTGAGCAAGTTTCAGGGGTTAAAGCAGACCGTGAGCTGCCTGTGGTTTGGGCCGTCGCTAAAGGCTCCTTCGTTAACAAGCTTATTTTAGTGCCATTAGCACTGCTTATCAGTGCCATTTATCCCCCTTTAGTCACCTTTTTACTCATGTGCGGGGGTGTATATTTGGCTTATGAGGGCGCAGAAAAAATTATTCATAAGTTCTGGCCACATATTTTACCTCATGACGAAGATCAAATTGCCCGACTACGTGCCAATGCTGATGAGACGATTGATTTGGTTGCTTTTGAAAAAGAGAAAATTAAAGGCGCGGTGCGTACCGACTTTATCCTCTCAGCTGAGATTATTGTCATTGCGCTCGGCTCAGCAGTTGGAGCAACGCTTTTAGAGAAAAGCTTGGTACTGTCCATTATTGCCGTCGCTATAACCGTTGGCGTTTATGGCTTGGTAGCAGGTATCGTCAAAATGGATGATTTAGGTCTCTATCTAATGAAGCAGACGAGCAATGCAAAGCAGAAAATAGGTGGGTTTTTATTGTCTGCGGCACCAAAGCTGATGAAGTTTCTATCGATTGCTGGCACATTAGCGATGTTTCTAGTGGGCGGCGGTATTCTAGTGCATGGGATTGATTTTTTGCATCATGAAGTGGAAGACTTAGCACACTTAACAGGCATATTTGAAAGCATAACAACGATGCTGTTAAATGCGTTAGTAGGCTTAGTCGTCGGTGTTATTGTCGTGGCTATCGTTACCATGATTGGTAAAGTACGCGGTAATAAATCATCTTCTGCCCATTAAAATCCACCAGTGATTGTGTTCATTTAACCTTCTTTTCAAGAGCGTAATAAGCCATGTTTGAATTTGATTTAAGCTTAAAGTTAATGATGTATCATCTTATTCAATTGGGCATTGCTTTCATATTGTCACTACCGATTGCGCTTAATCGTGAGATGAAAGATAAGGGTGCCGGACTCAGAACCTTTCCACTAGTAAGTATTGCCTCCTGTGCTTTTATGCTAGTCGCTGTCGATATCTATCACGGCTCACAGCCTGAAGCGAGAATCATGTACGCGATTATTACGGGTATGGGCTTTATCGGTGGTGGTGCTATTTTTAAAGGCAACGATAGTGTAAAAGGAACGGCAACGGCGGCAAGTTTATGGAATACCGCTGCTATTGGTATCTCTGTCGCTTATGGGCGGTATGAGATTGCGATCATATTGTCGGTGGTCAATTTCTTAATCCTACAATTTTCGGAACCGTTTAAGGTGAAGGATAAGCTGTAGTCTTTATTTTTTCTTAGTTTCACTCGGTATACCTAAAAAATATGTTTAGCAAAGTCTAAAAGTATGGTTCCCTAGTGAGGACTTGAGTCTTAAGCTGTAGGCTAATAATATCGGTATATTGAGTTATTTAGGTAGTCGCGGTGTACTTCGTTGTGTACTTATCATACATATTATATTCGTGATCGGTGCGCTATACAGGCATCGCACTACTTGTTTTAGATATGAATTTAATAACTATAAAATCGACAGCACGGCTCAAGGCTATGCTTTTCCAAAAAAAATGGTATTGATAGAGTTTTATACCCCCTAGTGAGCGTTACCAGTATTAGCCAAAATACAAGAACATCCTACTTCTAAAGAAGATTAGAGCAGTTAGTAACAGTTGCAACCTTTCGTCAAGTTTCATAAAGCTTCGCAAAGCCATAATCCTTTATCATTTCCTTTATCGACAGAGTAAGGCTACATCAAGACATTTTGTCTGATGGTAAGCGATACATCTTAATTAATAATTCATGCTTGATAAGCATTTGGAAGGAAATGATAATGAAAAAAAATAATGATGAGTTCTATTCTAGCTGCTACTGCTTGTTTTGCGATGATTGGTCAAGCAAGTGCCGCACCTGCACCGCATTTTGTAAAACATAAAGTCTCCCATGGACAGCAACATAAATCCCCTCAGAAAGTTGTAAATAAGAAATTTGTGGCTCAAAACCATAAGCATGCATCTAAAGTGGTGTATGTTCAAAACCGCCGTTAGTTGACGTAATTTTAATCGTGTTATCTGACAAAAAACAGCTCCTAATTAGGAGCTGTTTTTTGTATCGCAGGTTATGTTAATAGGAAATTTATCATTAAATCTCTAGGTTCGGTGCTTGTGTTTGTCTTATGTCCTAATCTACTCGTTTGTGTTATTTGTACAGAAAAAACCTTAAAGAACAAGACTGCACTTATCGAGAAAATAAGCTTAGACTACCTGCCCTGCATCTAGTACGGATAGTCCAGTGCCTAAACGTCTTAAAAAAATAGGTATCATTCTCAGCATAGTCATCATTATTGGTGGCACACTCACTTTTGTCATGACATGGAAAAGTATAGGGTTTAATGAGAGGTTTTTAGCGTCTTGGATAAGCTCTTTTGCGCTTTGTGTGGTTTTCATTGCACCCATTGGTGGCATTATTGCTATGCTGATTCATAAAGCTTTAGCTGCCATATTACCCAATATCTCAAAAGTCAGAATGAACGTTATTTTTGGCTTATGTATGGCAGTGACAATGGAATCCATTATGGCAGTGATTACTACCATTAATACCAATAGCTTCTCTGATTGGAATTCTCTTGCTGCTGTTTGGGCTGCCACTTTACTGGCAGCCTTACCGATCGGCATCGTGTTTTCAGTTATTGTGTCACTTATTATCAAACCCAAGCTAGAAGCAATTTTAGCTGAATAACTTATCTATAGTTCTCCTATATAGGTCATGAGAGTAAAGGTTAAATGAAGTTCATTTTTTTGGAGGTTGTGATATGTCGTCACACTCATCTTTTTTATTAATAGGCGCGTTAGCAGCGCAAGCTAACACCACTAAAGATACGGTTCGCCATTACTATGAAATGGGATTATTGAAATCTCGCAAATGCCAAGCAGGCTCAAGACTGTACACTGAATTTTATCCAGAATGTGTTGAGCGTATTGAAATGATTAAGAGTGCGCAAGCCATCGGGTTTAATCTGAATGAATTTAAGGAATTCCTGAATGATTATTACGATGGCACGATTGATGTCGATAAACAATTGAGTGTTATTACCCAAAAGCTCGCTGAAACAAAGCGTCAGCAAAATAATATTATCAACATTATTAACCAACTTGATGCACATCATAAGGTTTTAAAAGATATAAAGATGCAAAATACGGGTCGTCTTTCTAAAGTTGAATGGGAAGAAAGAATAGCGGAGCAACTGTTAAAAAACGATAAATATGAATTAGTGTTAGTCAGCTCTTAAAAGTTTGGCTATACACTCATCCCAATAAGGCGGCGCCCCATAATAGTCTTCCATAAAATCTATAAAACACCTGACTTTGTGCGGTAGTAGTCTTCTATGGGCGTAGATGGTGTATAAACCCAAAGCCTCAGGTTCGATTTCTGGCAACAATACTACTAGCTTACCCCTACTAACGGCTTCGCTGACAATAAACGTCGGTTGCAATACCAAACCTGCACCTGCAATAGCGGCTTCCACCAATACATCGCCGTTATTACTCCGAAACTCGCTACCTTGCTTGAGGTATTTTGCTTTTAACAATTGGTATATTTCTTCCTTAGCGTCCATGTTCATATAGCTGTAGTGTAAATAGCGATGATTCACTAAATCTTCAGGTTTATCGAGTGTGCCATGCTTTTTCAAATATTCAGGCGACGCGCAGAGAACCACACGAATAGGGGCGACTTGCTTGGCAATAAGTGAGGAGCTTTTCAGCTTCCCGATACGCAAAGCGACATCAAACCCTTCCTCAACGATATCGACTTTACGATCAGTCAATTGTAGATCGACAGTCACCAAGGGATAACGCATCTGAAAATCAGTGATTAACTGTGCCATATGCCTTAGAGCAAATGAGACAGGCGCACTTATGCGCAACACGCCTTTAGGGTTCTGTTGTAAGCCACCCAATTGTGACTCCATGTCATCAATGCTAAGTAAAATCTGCTGCGCATGAGCGAAGTAATGATTACCAGCTTCGGTAAGGCTGACTTTACGAGTAGTACGATTAAGTAAACGACTGTTTAGCTGTTCTTCCAGCTTAGACACATACTTACTCACCAATTGCGGTGAAAGTTGCAAAGTATTTGCCGCCGTAGTAAAGCTGCCTTCGATCACCACTGCTACAAAGGCGCGCATCGCATCGATTCTATCCATGTTAACTCCTACTTATATTTAGCCATTAACGCTATTATCAATGATATGTTGTTAATCATCCAATATTATCTATCTTATTCTTTTGCTGCATTGATAGTAAAGTATATTTATTCCAACAGACTAAACAACTTTTAAAATAAATAATGAGGTAATCGTAAATGAAAACATCAATGATAAATAAAATTTTGCTATCTAAAGTTGGTACTGCTGCACTAATTCTACGTGTACCAGTAGGTTTGATTTTGGCAGCACATGGTGCTCAAAAATTATTTGGCTGGTTCAATGGCAACGGCTTGGCAGGAACTGCTCAATGGTTAGCTAGCTTGGGTATGGAACCTGGATATTTGATGGCTATATTGGCAGGGAGTGCGGAGTTCTTTGGTGGTCTTGCCTTAGTATTAGGGTTGCTAACTCGACCAGCTGCAATGGTCGCTGCATTCACTATGCTAGTCGCTATCTTCTCTGTTCACATCGGCAATGGCTTGTTCGCCTCTGACGGTGGTTATGAGTATGCCTTGGTTCTGATGGTGGCTTTGATTGCTTTAGCAGTACAAGGCGGCGGTTATCTTAGTATGGATAAGGCGTTGTCAGAAAAGCTAGGGCGTGTCTAATAACCATTAACTATAAACTAAAATTTAATGACTATTTAATAACTGGGAGTAAGCATCAATGTTAATCAATGGCAACTGGACTGAAAACTGGCAACCGGTACAAGCAGAAGACGAGCAAGGGCGTTTTATCCGTCAGACCTCATCATTTCGTAATTGGATTACCGCCGATGGACAACCAGGTCCGACTGGTATTGGTGGCTTTAAAGCAGAAAAAGGTCGCTATCATTTATACGTAGCATTAATCTGCCCTTGGGCCTCACGCACCTTAATGGCACGCGAACTAAAAGGTCTGCAAGATATGATCGATATTACCGTGGTCAATCCGCAGCTTGGCAATCAAGGCTGGCAGTTTGGTGGCTTTGACGGCGCTGAAAGTGATCCTATTAATCATGCCCAATTTGCTCATCAACTGTACACCAAAGCAGACCCTAATTTTACTGGGCGAGCAACCGTCCCAGTATTATGGGATAAAAAAACCAACACCATCGTTAATAATGAGTCCGCTGATATCTTGCGTATGCTCAACACTGCTTTTGCAGAACTCGTGCCAAATGACGTTGATTTGTTCCCAAAAGAGCTTGCTAATGATATCGAAGCCTTAAATTCGACTATATACGGCAATCTGAATAACGGAGTATACAAAGCAGGGTTTGCAACAACACAAGTGGCTTATGAAGAAGCTTATCAGCAAGTATTTGACACCTTAGATATGCTTGAGGCGCGTCTGAGCGATGGTCGCCACTATCTGTTTGGCGAGCAGCTGACGGAAACAGATATTCGCCTATTTGTGACTTTAGTACGTTTCGATGCCGCTTATCATGGATTATTTAAATGCAACCGTAACTTGATCAAAGACATGATTTCGCTCCATGCTTATATGCTACGAATCCTAGCGCTTGATGGGGTCAAAGAGACGATAAGCTTACAACATATCAAAGCAGGCTATTACTCTATAAAAGCGTTGAATCCCAATGGAATCGTGCCTATGGGTCCTTATAGTATTTAATAAAAATAAAGGGATGGTGCTCATGAATCTTCAATCAACCACAGTAAAGCAGCCAGTATTTTTTATACCTCATGGTGCCGGGCCTTGCTTCTTTATGGATTGGCAGCCAGCGGACACTTGGGATCAAATGGCTGACTTTTTAATCAGTATCTCAAATCGTTTGTCAGAGCGTCCCAAAGCTATTTTGATCATCAGCGCCCATTGGCAAACGCGGGAGTTTAGTATAACGGCCAGCAAGCAACCTGAGCTGATTTATGATTACTACGGCTTCCCTGAGCATACTTATCAGCTGATTTATCCCGCACTTGGTGCACCAGTATTGGCTGAGCGGATTGGTCAGTTGCTTACCGATGCCGGTTTAAGCAATAGGCAGGACCATTCTAGGGGTTTTGATCATGGGGTGTTTATTCCCTTAAAGCTGATGTTCCCTGATGTGGATATTCCAGTGGTGCAGCTGTCCCTACGCAATGATCTAGACCCAAAAGCGCATATAAAAGCAAATCAAGCGATTGCATCATTACGTGAAGAAGGCGTGTTGATCGTTGGCAGTGGCATGAGCTTTCATAATATGCGCGGCTATGGTGATACCAAATTTACGGCACCATCAGAGATATTTGACGAGTGGCTGACAACAACGGTTGCAGCAGATTCAGATGAGCGCTTTGCGGCGCTTTCTGACTGGTCGCAAGCACCTCATGCATTGGATTCTCATCTGTTAGGCGCAGAAGAGCATTTGTTACCTTTAATGGTTATTGCAGGCGCAGCAGGAACAGATAAGGGCGAAAAAATATACTCACAACAAATTATGAAAACTGAGATATCAGGCTTTCAGTTTGGCTAGGTTTATTGGGGGGGGGATTACCTGTAGTGGTCAACTAATTTAGGACAA
>Ga0208014_1000935_pt1 | contig 10396 bp, 7 predicted proteins | sample 25_taG_FD_184099 | JGI IMG/M metagenome (GOLD analysis project Ga0208014, IMG submission 184099) | Marine viral communities from Cariaco Basin, Caribbean Sea - 25_WHOI_OMZ (SPAdes) (version 2) | ecosystem: Environmental > Aquatic > Marine > Oceanic | place: Caribbean Sea: Cariaco Basin...
TAGCCTAGAGAAGGATGTACTGATTGTTTTTTTTAAAACTCGATCAAAGGGACTCAGGTGAAAAAACCACTCCTTTAAATATCTACCAACAAAAAAGCCGCCTAAAAATTACTTTTTAGACGACCTCGTAATTTGAAGCTTTAACCGAGGTTGTTATAAAAGTCATCAAATAAATCAGATATTTTGTCTTCTTCTGGCCTGCTATCTAAAATCAAATTTAATTTTTCTTGAACCGTCTCCAGCTCATAATTTTCCAATGTAGCAAGTTTTTCCACCTCTCCGTGTCTATACAACTTAGTAAGAACAACCTTGGTAGTGGAACCAATTTCTCCTACATGGAACCAGTTGATAACCTGGTCTTCTTGCAAGTGTAGAATGATATGCTTCACATGAATTTCCTCTTCATCTTCCCCTTCCATAAAGGGCACCTCCAGAGAATTTGTAAAAAAGAGCAATGCTCCGGCGCCATTTTTTAACTCTACCAGTCTCTGATCCACCCTAAAAACACAGGATTTATATTGACACCTTAGATCTGGTGTAATTTTAAGTTCAATATCCTTTTTCTCCTTTAATTGAAAGCTCAGCAATTTGAGCAATAGTAAATCATTAATCAGCCTATAAGTCGTTGCACCTTCCGCATTGCGTAAGGCTGCAAAAACCTCAAAATCCTCACTGAATTCATAGAAAAAATGAGAGAATTCTTGACCATCGTTTATTTGTGAAACAGATTGTTCAATATATTCCTGAACCTCTTCTGCTGGAAGAACCTGCTCTTTATGTTCCCGCACTACATTCTCCATTTCATTTATAACTGTATCAGCCATTTTTCGTTGTTCAAATAGACTAAGATTTCTCACTTCCAAAAAGCTTTTCTTATGAACAACTTCTTTCTGAAAATATTTATACTTCCAGGTAATGGTAAGGGTTCCCTGGCTGTAAAGTATATTAATTATTTGATTTGATCCATCTTCGTATAAATTACACTCTCTTTTATCAATTTTGGTTATACTCCCTCTATTGTTGTAGGTGTACTCATTCAACCTGCTAATGATTACGTAAAATTTTTCTTCTAAAGGTTTCTCCTGAAGATCTACATTATCCTTTTGATAACTGACCGTCATCTTCACGATAAAAAAGATAATTACTGCGGCAATTATTATCCAAATCATTTGTTTAAGTATTTATTAATTATTTTTCTTTTAGCGGCTTCCACCGTACGACCTAATTGTTTTCTATTGGACATAAAAAAATCCAGGTCATAATCGTCTATTAAATTCTTTTTTAGATAATCAGCTCGTTCATTTAAAAGTTCTTGAAACGGTATTCCCTCTAACGGCAAACCTTTTTTCGCCATCTGGCTCAGATAATTCTCCGCTATCTCTTGAAAGTGCACTTCAGCATTTCTTCTTGCAATTATAAGAATGTCATTGTGTTGCTCAAGACCATATATAGACATCCTGGTTTTCACTCGCTCGCTTACATTCAGGCTATCTTCCAGATATTCATTTATAGTTTCACAATTTAAATCTGAAAGCTCTTCCTCTTTCATATATTTCCCAGTAACCAGAGTTTGGTTTTTCTGATTATTGGAGATGATTACCAATACTTCTTTTGGAAAGGTGTTTTCAATTTTAACTATGAGCTTTCTTACCTGATATTTGTAGGGTTTTGGATCAACTACGGATATTTCAAAGTTATACCCTATATAGTAATCTTCGTATTTAGAAAATTTTAAAGTGTTACTGGTCCAATTAAAAAGTAGATTATTAAAAAGAAATCCTTCTTCTGTAGTTTGAACCTTATATCCTTTTTTGGTAAGCCAGGTTTTAAACATTAAGGGGATTGTTTTTTCCGTATTTTTCCAAAAGGTGCTAGTTCTAAATTTCTTGTCGTAAGCTATTGGACTAGTTAAATCATCGGATTTAGAAAATTCGTAAAGTAGCTTCTCTAACTTTCGAACTTCTCTTCCTCGTTTTTTTTGAGGATCAACTTTAAATAAAGTACTTAAATTCATTTTTTGGCGGTTGTTAAGTTAACAGTTTTTGTTAAAAGTAGGCATATATGCCTATATAATTTTTGTGAATCTCCCCGACTTTTAGTCCGTGGAGCATTACACTGAAAAAGAATTTTTAATCGCGTTTGGAAAAAATCTGAGAAAGCTCAGACAGCAGCAGGGGTTTACACAAGCTCAACTTGCTAATGACCTTGGTGCCGAAATATCCCAGATCAGTAGGATTGAAAGAGGGATAATAAATACATCTGTAGGGAATGTAAATGCTATCGCAACAGCTTTACAAGTTGATCCGAGGGAATTTTTTAACTCCTCAAAATTTTCCTCTTAACCTCCTCAATATATAAATATTTTCTTAAAAAAATGTAAATAAACACATCCCACCTCAAAGATAGGATGTGTTTTAAGAGGGAATTACTTGTTTTTTAATTTAACAGATAACTTTTCCATTTCACTCTGTACCTTCTCCTCCAGTATCTGTCCGTAATGAGCTTGTGTGATACCGATCCTGGAATGACCCAGAAGTTTACTTACAATCTCAATAGGAACGTCGTTTAGAAGCAGTACAGTGGTGGCAAAGGTTTTTCTGGCAATATGGTGAGTCAGGTTAATTTTTAGCTCACATAGGTCTGCTATTTCCTTTAAATAGGCATTAAAGTGTGCATTTGTTTTTGAAGGTAAAACTTTCCCTTCAGCTACTTTTCCACCATAATTGTCAATGATTTTTTGAGCTACCGGGAGAATAGGAACTGAAATAGTTTTACCTGTTTTTTGCCGTTTTAGCCTAATCCAGTTTTTCCCATCTTCACCCTTTACTACATGCTCTTCCCTAAGATTACTCATTTCTTTAAAAGCTAGGCCAGTGTAACAACAGAAAACAAAACAATCCCTCACCTCTTCCAACCGCTTATTCCCTAATTCTTTTTTTTGTAGATGGGAAAGCTCATCCTTTGAAAGATAAACAACCTCCTTTTTAACTGCTTTAGGTTTATGCATTACGAATGGGTTTCTATCAAGATACTCATGTGCTACAGCAAAATTGATCATCTTCTTGAACCTCTGTAAGGTCTTATTAATGGTACTTTGTTGCATATTCTCCTCAGTTCTCAGGTAGTATTCAAAATCCTTTATAAACTGATATTTCAAGCTGCTGAGTTTCGCCTCTCTTTTCTTGAACTTCCAATGAATGAACTTTTTGAGGTGACCTTTCGTGTTCTCAAATTTTTGCCAGGACACTTCCTTAATATCCTTACCTATCAATTTTTTGTAATAGGTATTATGCTCCTCATAAACAGCCATGACACCCATCTCCTTCTTAACATTCTCACCAATATATATTTTGTAGATATCCTCTACATCAAATGGATCTTCCTGAATCTGAAGCATTAAAAAAGCCTGACCAAGTTTTTGCTTAATCAGGCTTATTTGTGAATTTACTGTTTTTGAATTCTCAGCTTCCTCGAGGACTTTCTGTTTTTCTTTATCCCAGTACTTAGGTTTGATATAAGTTCCTGTAGAGAACTGTTTCCTAGTCTTATTGTAGGTTATTCTACACCACAACGAGGTTAGCCCAGCTTTATTAATTTTATTGGACTGGATTAAAAATAAGATTTTCATAGTATATGTATTTGGTTAGTTTTTGATTTTTATGAAAAGTGGGTACCAGAGGTATTTTTGGGTACCGTATAGCTACCTTTTTTGGAGAGAAAAAGTTGACAAGTTGACGAAGAAGAGAAAAAGTTCAGAAAAGGCTAAAAACAGAAAAAGCCCTTTCCTAATAGTATGGAAAAAAGCTTCTCATTGGCGCAACACTAATAAAATCAGTGTTTCAACCCTAAACCCAAGTACTTGGGCAACACAACACAACTTCATTTTAAAGCAAAAAAAAAGCCTCAATTTCTTGAAGCTTCCTTATTATGCGGTCTGGACGAGACTCGAACTCGCGACCCCCTGCGTGACAGGCAGGTATTCTAACCAACTGAACTACCAGACCGTTGCTTTATTGCGAGTGCAAATATACAGCACATTTTCAGTTCTACAAACGTTTTTTAAAATATTTTGAAAGTATTTTTTACCCACCTAAACAAACTTCTGACGTTCAACTAAATACGTAAGTAAAATTTTTTCAAAATTTTCATTGGTATCGGCCTGTACGTACTTAATTCCGTACTGTGCACACTTCAGCTTAAGCCTGCTAAAATAGGTGTTCACCTCCTGCAAATAGCTATCTCTCACATTATCAGCATAAAGGTCTATTTTCTCGCCCGATTCAACATCTGTGAAGCGATGAGGCTCTTCTCCAAAATTAAAACTGAATTCTTTTTCCCTGTCCAGAACATGAAACAAAACCAGTTCATGCTTGTTGTATTTTAAATGCCTTAGCGCTTCAAAGAGCTTCTCCTCCTCCACTTCTTCCTGGAACATATCAGAAAAGAAGAAGATGAGCGACCGTCTCTTCATTTTTTCGGCGATTTGATGCAAATAGGTGTACGTAGCTGTACTCTTATTGCCCACGGGGCGGCTTAGGGTCTCTTCAAGCACATGTAGCAGCATACGGCGGTGCCTGTCGCCTCCTTTTTCGGGTGCGTAATATTCATATGCATCGCTGTATATACTAAGGCCTACAGAATCCCGCTGCATTTTGAGTATTTGCATTAGACATGCCGATGCTAAAACAGAAAAACCTATTTTATTGAGGTTAGAAAGGCTTTGATCCCTTTTCTCTGGAAAATGCATGGAAGCAGAGTTATCCAGTATCAAATGGCACCGTAGATTGGTTTCTTCCTCATATCGCCTGGTAAAGAGCTTATCGGTCTTTGCAAAAAGCTTCCAGTCTATATGCCTGGTACTCTCGCCGGGATTATAAACCTTATGCTCTGCAAATTCTGAAGAATACCCGTGAAAAGGACTTTTGTGAAGCCCCGAAATAAATCCTTCCACAACCTGCCTGGCCAGTAACTCCAGGTTAACAAATTTTCCGGAATGGTGAATCTCCTGCTCTAACTGCATTTCTGAAAATTTCTATCCAAGGTACAAATTATAAGGCATAAAAAAATCCGGGGAACTCCCGGATCTCTTTATATCTAAACTTGTGATCTACTATAGCAGTTGATCCAGCGCTTCGGCATAAGTATTCTTAGGAGCAACTCCTACCTGTCTTCCCACTACTTCACCATCTTTAAAGATCAATACAGTAGGAATGTTTCTCACACCGTATTTTGCAGCAAATTCCTGGTTTGCATCTACGTCAAGCTTCCCAACTACTGCTTTCCCTTCATATTCTTTACTAATATCATCAATGATAGGACCTACCATTCTACAAGGGCCGCACCATGCTGCCCAAAAATCTACCATTACAGGTTTGTCGCTTTTTAGTACTTTCTCTTCAAAAGTAGCGTCAGTTATTTCTAAAGCCATATTTCTCGTTTTAGTTCATTGTTCTACTAAAGACAAAAATAGGCAAAATTATAAGGAATCAATACCTTAAGAAAATCAGATTTACCTATCTGCTCATTGTCACCTCCTATAAAAAGCCTTTTCACTCCTCAAAAATGTAAGAAAAACCTTTCATTATTTTCACCAGCTCAACCCTTCATCTGGTAATTTAGATCTTAAACGTTTTATCTGAGATATCAATAATTAGCATTTAAGATTTCGTTATCTTTAATATATAAGTAATTAAAAATCAGCGCTTATTCGTATAACTTTACCCTAAAAAACATTGCCATGTCTGCACTCTCTCACCTCTGGAAAGAACAAACTGAAGGTTTTTCATTTGTTCAGAAAATTATCATCGGTACTATACTCACTTTCATTCTTGTTACAGCTGTTTTTGCACTTTACCTGGTATATCTGGAACTACAGAAATAGCCTGAAGCACGACTGAAGTTTTACCCGATGAAGAAAATTTGTCGGGAATGAAATAATAAAAAAACACTCTCCAAAAATGGCATTTTTGGAGAGTGTTTTTTTAATTCAGTTTATACAATACCTGTTGTTCTTCCAGCGCGTTTAGTAGTTCCTGGGAAATCCTAACTTTCTGTTTTCGGCTGAGCATGTGCAACTTTATTCTTTCCTTCATTTCATACACCACAAAATTAAGCCGGTTCTCCCCGCTGTGATTTCTGAAAATATCAAAAAGAGCATCGATCTTATCCTCCTGAAGTTCATCTATATTCAGCTGAATAGTGAGTTTCTTAGCGTAATTCTCCATTACATCGTGCAGCAACTGAATGTTGTTGAACTGCAACCTTGGCTCTCCTTTTCTACCTGTTTCCCTGTTAGGATAACCCTCTCTAATAAAGATCTTCGCGTGAATAAAAGAGTTGGGCACCAGGAAATGGCGGTACTTGAGGTACTCTTCCTTGAACATTCTAAACTCGTACGAATCTGAATAATCTTCTACGATAAAACTGGCCCAACCCTGCCCCTGTTTATTCACTCTATGCTGTACATCACTAATTACCCCTCCAAAAGTGAGTTCTTTATTTACGGCTTCTTCCAGATTTTGGAAATCGGCTAAAACGGCGTTACAGAAGTATTTTAATTCGGTTTTAAAATCATCTAGCGGATGCCCGGATATATAGATCCCCACTACTTCCCGCTCCCGCTTCAGTTTTCCCATTGTACCCCATTCTTCGCAGGGAGGCACCACCGGCTCCGGGATCTGCACTTCACTGGTATCTCCAAAAAGGCTCACCTGGGCCGAATTTTCATTCTCCTGGTATTTGGCTGCATACTTCACTACCTTTTCCAAAAAAGTAATTCCGTCACCTTCATCATGGAAGTACTGTGCCCTGTGCGTATCGCCAAAGCTGTCAAAACCGCCAGCCAATGCGAGATTTTCAAAAGCTTTTTTATTGGCTGCCCTTAAGTCTATCCTCTTGGCCATGTCAAAAATGGATTTGTAAGGACCTTTATCTTTCCTGTTTTCAACTATGGTAGCCACAGCTCCTGCACCTACTCCTTTAATCGCTCCCATTCCAAAGCGGACAGCGTTTTCCCTGTTAACCGAGAACTTGTAGTAGGATTCATTAACATCAGGCCCCAGCACGTTCAACTTCATTCGCTTACATTCTTCCATAAAGAACGTCACCTGCTTAATGTCATTCATATTATTGGAAAGTACCGCCGCCATGTATTCCGCAGGATAATGCGCTTTTAGATAAGCGGTTTGATAGGCAATCCAGGCATAACAGGTAGAGTGGGATTTATTGAAGGCATAAGACGCAAAAGCCTCCCAGTCTTTCCAGACTTTCTCAAGCACTTCCCGCGGATGCCCGTTCTTTTCTCCCCCATCAAGGAATTTTGGCTTCAATTCTTCCAGCAGCGAAAATATCTTTTTACCCATCGCCTTCCGCAAAACATCGGCTTCACCTTTGGTAAAGCTGGCGAGCTTTTGCGACAGCAACATCACCTGCTCCTGGTATACCGTAATTCCGTAGGTTTCTTTGAGATATTCCTCCATCGCCGGCAAATCATAAACGATTTCCTCATCCCCGTGTTTACGTGCAATGAAACTTGGAATATATTCCATTGGCCCCGGCCGGTAAAGGGCGTTCATCGCAATAAGGTCATCAAAGACCGTTGGCTTAAGGTCTTTCATGTGCTTTTGCATCCCGGGAGATTCGTATTGAAAAATCCCTACCGTTTCTCCTCGTTGAAATAGCTCATAAGTCTTCTCATCATCTAACGGAAAACTATCAGGGTCAAGATCAATATCATGCCTGCCCTTCACAATCTTTACCGTGTCTTTAATAAGCGTCAAGGTTTTAAGCCCCAGGAAATCCATTTTTAGGAGCCCAGCACTTTCAACAACCGAGTTGTCAAATTGGGTAACATAAAGATCTGAATCCTTGGCCACGGCCACGGGCACGAAATTGGTAATATCACTTGGTGTAATGATCACCCCGCAGGCATGGATCCCGGTATTTCTAACAGATCCTTCCAGAATCCTCGCCTGGTTAACTGTTTGAGCCTCAAGGTCATCTCCTTCAGCAATATTAAGAAGCTCATTCACCTTATCTACCTCTTCACTCCTAAAGCTACTCCTAATGGTCTTTTCGTCCATTCCGAATATCTTGGCGAGCTTGGTGTTGGGAATCAGCTTGGCAATCCTGTCGGCTTCATTTAAAGGCAGGTCAAGTACCCGCGCGGTATCCCGAATAGAAGATTTCGCAGCCATGGTACCATAAGTAATGATCTGCGCCACCTGGTTGGCGCCGTATTTCTTGATCACGTAATCCATAACCCTGCTTCGACCCTCATCATCAAAATCAATATCAATATCGGGCATACTCACACGATCGGGATTTAAGAATCTCTCGAAAAGCAGATCGTACTTGATAGGGTCGATATTGGTAATTCCAAGGCAGTAGGCCACCGCACTACCTGCCGCCGATCCCCGTCCCGGTCCCACCGAAACATCCATGTTGCGTGCTTCCCTAATAAAGTCTTCCACGATAAGAAAGTAGCCCGGGTAACCGGTATTTTCAATTACCGAAAGTTCGAAATCGAGCCGCTCCTTAATTGCCGGGGTAATTTCACCATATCGCTTCTCTGCCCCAACAAAAGTAATGTGCTTTAAATAAGCGTTTTCACCTCTCTTCCCTCCATCAACGGCATCTTCAGCCACTACAAATTCTTCAGGAATAGTAAAGGCAGGCAATAAAACATCCCGTGCCAGCTCATAAGGTTCAATCTTATCTACAACTTCCTGAACATTTGAAATTGCTTCCGGCAGGTTTTTGAACAGCGACTTCATTTCATCGCCGCTCTTAAAGTAGTATTCATTATTGGGAAGCCCATAGCGATAACCGCGGCCACGGCCAATTGGCGTAGCCTGTTTTTCACCATCCTTTACACACAATAAAATATCATGCGCATTGGCATCCTCCTGTTCACAGTAATAAGTGTTATTGGTTGCCACCAGCTTCACCTCATGTTTCTTAGCCAGCTCCACTAAAACAGGATTCACCCTGTTCTCATCTTCCTGGTTATGGCGCATTAACTCTACATACAGGTCATCTCCAAATTGCTCTTTCCACCAAAGCAGCGCTTCTTCTGCCTGATTTTCACCAACATTCAGGATTTTCCCGGGAACTTCCCCGTAGAGGTTTCCGGTAAGAACAATGATATCCTCCTTATACTGCTGTATCACCTCCCTGTCAATCCGCGGCACGTAGTAAAAACCTTCGGTATAAGCTATAGAAGACATTTTTGCGAGGTTGTGATACCCTTTTTTATTTTTGGCCAGCAACACTACCTGGTAACCATTATCTTTTCGGCTCTTGTCTTTGCGATTTTCACACACAAAGAATTCACAACCCACAATCGCTTTAAGTTCGCGGGCTGTGGCAGGCTCATTATTTTCGGCGGCGGCTGCATTTTTAGCCTTAACGCCCTTGTTATAAATACCAACTTCTTTTACAAAGTGAAAAGCCCCCATCATATTAGCGTGATCTGTAAGTGCTACGGCCGGCATATTTTGTTTTGCGGCAGCATTAACCAGATCTTTAATGCTAATGGTAGACTGCAAAATGGAGAACTGGCTGTGGTTATGAAGATGAGAAAAGGCAACTTCATCAAGCTTTTCGAGGTTTTCCTCTATTTCTGCGGAAGAAATTTCAGTCCCTTCTTTCTTCTGAAGCCTCTTCCTGATCTCTTCGGAAGCCTTCTTCAGGTTGATGTGCTTTAAACCGATTAGCTCAATGGGCTGCGGATTTACTTCTGAAAAATTCTCGAAATAATCGGGTTTTACATCCAGTTCTTCCGAAGTAAAGATCCTCTTCCTGATAAGTTCAAGAAAACAACGCGTAGTTGCTTCCACATCGGCAGTCGCATTATGGGCTTCAGCAAAGGGCTCATGAAAAAGGAATTCATGCAGCTCAGTCAACGTAGGGAGCTTAAACTTCCCTCCCCTACCACCGGGAATACAACACAACTGTGCAGTTATTTCGGTACAGGTATCCAGCACCGGCAGGTTGTTCAGGTTGTTTTCCATTTGCAGCCGATGAAATTCGGCTCCCATAATATTCACATCAAAACCTACATTTTGCCCCACTACAAAATTTGAGCGGGAAAGGGCTATGTTGAACTTCTCCAACACCTCCTGTAGGCTTACGCCCTGCTCTAAAGCTAACTCGGTAGAAATCCCGTGCACCTTTTCGGCATCATAGGGAATATTAAATCCTTCGGGCTGCACCAAATAATCCTGATGCTCAACTACCCGCCCCATATCATCGTGTAACTGCCAGGCGATTTGTATACAGCGCGGCCAGTTATCACTATCGGTAAGAGGAGCATCCCAACGCTTGGGAAGACCCGTGGTTTCAGTATCAAAAATAAGGTACATAAAATAATATTTTAGAGGCTTTTAGGCTGATT
>Ga0208014_1000938_pt1 | contig 10383 bp, 13 predicted proteins | sample 25_taG_FD_184099 | JGI IMG/M metagenome (GOLD analysis project Ga0208014, IMG submission 184099) | Marine viral communities from Cariaco Basin, Caribbean Sea - 25_WHOI_OMZ (SPAdes) (version 2) | ecosystem: Environmental > Aquatic > Marine > Oceanic | place: Caribbean Sea: Cariaco Basin...
TGCAACTGGACCTGCTGCTCAACAACGTCACCGACGAGGAGATCTTCTCCCCCGGCTCGTTCGACGGCGTGATCCGCGAAGAAGGCCGCACCTACCTGGCGCGCGTGAAGTACCTGTTCTGATGGGCCCGCTTCAATGACCGTGCGACAGCGGTTCGTCGTCCTGCACCGCTACGTCGGGCTGGTGATGGCAGACTTCCTGATCATCGCCGGCCTCACCGGCGCGCTGCTGGTGTGGTATTACGAGCTCGACGCCCTGATCAACCCGCAGTGGCTGCACGTCGAGCCCCCGGCGGCGCACAGCGAACCGCTCTCGCCTTTCGTCCTGCGCGACCAGGTGGACGCCGCCTACCCGGACGCCAACGTGCACTGGATGATGCTCGCGCCCCCGGACGCCCACAGCCCGGTGCGCTTCTTCCTCAGCGCCAAACCGGGCGCGCCGGCCTTACCCATCGACGAAGTGTTCGTGAACCCCTACACCGGCCAGATTCTCGGCGGCCGCCTGTGGGGCGACCTCAGCCAGGGCCTCGCCAACCTCATGCCCTTCGTCTACCGCCTGCACCACTCCCTGGCGCTGGGCACCATAGGCACCTGGATCTTCGGCCTCATCGCCCTGCTCTGGACCCTGGACTGCTTCGTCGGCGCCTGGCTCACCTTCCCCCCGCCGCGCCGCCGCGACGCCCGGCACCGCCCCCGCCGCTTCTGGAAACGCTGGGCCAAAGCCTGGCGCCTCCGCTGGCGCGCCGGCGGCCACAAACGCGCCTTCGACCTGCACCGCGCCGGCGGCCTCTGGCCCTGGGCCCTGCTGCTCGTCTTCGCCTGGAGCGGCGTCGCCCTCACCCTCTACGACCAAGTCTACCGCCCCACCACCGGCCTGTTCCTCAGCTTCCAGGAAAACCCGCTCGACGCCGTGCCCACCCGGGCCAACCCCAGCCCACAACCGCCCATCGGCTGGGAACCCGGCTACCACGCCGCCCGCCAACACCTGGAAGCCCTGGCCCAAGACCGCGAGCTCACCATCCACGCCCTGGAACGCTTCGCCTACACCCCACACAAGAACGCCCTCAAACTGATGGCGCGCACCAGCAGCGACGTGAACGAGCGGTTCGGGGAGACCTGGGTGTACGTGGACGCCACGGACGGCGCCCCGTTGGGCCACTACCTGCCCACCGGGGAAGCGGCGGGGAACACGGTCACGACCTGGCTGACCAGCCTGCATATTGCGGCGGTGGGTGGGGTGGGTTATCGGGTTGTTGCGACGGGGTTGGGATTAACCGTGATCGTGCTGAGCGCCACGGGAGTGATTATTTGGCGACGAAAAAAGATCGTGGCAATTAAACAGAGCGGGCTCAATGAAATTGTCCCCGAAATTCGAACATCAAAACTCACCCGCCATGCAACACCAACACAAAGAGAGAGCATTACACTAACTCCAAATTCTAGGCATATAAAATAAGATAATCTCCCAAACCGACACCCACCAAAAAAGCAGCACAACGCGGAAGCCCCTTCATACCGGTTTACTACAATACCGGAATTTAAAAAAGCCAGCTCATAGCATCTACTAAGCGGCGGCATTCAAACGTTCAAACTCTCTCTCATAATGGGAAAAGTGGGCATGATTAATATCAAAGGTCGACTCAAACGCGAGATTTAGCGCACCGAAAAACGCCGCGTTAGACAAACCAACCTTTGCAGCTTTACGTTTTACCAGAAGGAATACAAATTTCTGAGCTGCGCTTGCCAGGAAGTGGCCACGAATATAATCAGTCAAATGGAGGCCCGCCTCCTGCCTCGACTTCTCCAACTGATCCGATAGATTTGGATCAGTTTCTAGCCCCAAATCTTTAAGATGCCGCTCAACTTTCTTAGGACAGACCTTGTCGCTCTGATTTGACACGAGGAAACGGTGACAGTTGTCACCAACAACACCAAGTTTCTTACCCTCGCACTGATCAATTAAATCATTTATTAGTAGCGTTGAGCACCGACAATGAAAATCATCCAGCCAAGACTGGCATTCTTCGAGGGTAACACTTCTGGCCGGCAAGCGGCCTATTTTCCTGGCAACTTTCATTAAAACTTTTGCGCTAATCAATGTATTCTCAACTGAATAGCCGGCCGTCTTAATGATACAGCTGCCATCTACCCGCTCTCCGTTAAAGGGACTGAAATCATTATCCATTGCGGCAATGTCGTTCAACTCGCCTTCGTCAATCAACTTAACATATTTTCGAAGTTCTTCTTTCCCGCCGACCTCTTGGACCTCTACATTAAAATCAGCAAACTTCTCAAACATAAACTCCCAAAACGGAACGTCATCGTCGCCTTCAACGTAGAGCATCTTATCGACGCGATAAAATCTAGTGAGGACGTTTTTAGCACCAACCGAATATTCAAGCTTCGCCATTGATCAGATCCTCCATATCGAAAATGGAATCTGAGAATTTTGACGCTACCTCTGGCGAATGCGTGGCTGCAATTACTTGAGCATTCGGATTCAACTCCATAATTGCAGGAATTATCATTCTTTGCCATTCGATATGCAGCGATAGCTCTGGTTCATCGGCCAGAAAAATGCAGGGCGTTTCTTTTTGCAGGAGAGCCTCTGTTAGCAGGATCAAAAGCTGTTTTTCTCCAGATGAAAGGTCACGCAGCTCAATCCCGCCCTGCTTCGTTGAGACGGTCAAGTTTCCGCCCTCAAAATCAAACTGCTTCTCTTCTATAAAAGTTCTAGCTATAGATAGAAACTTATTTATTTGAGAAAATATGCGCGTAATCTCTGTCTCTGCATCTAAAGACATTTCTATGATTTTCCTGCTTTTCCTCAACGCTTCAAGCGAACGGAAATCAACCTTTTTGCCTGTCTCGCGCTCCTTGCTTCTTCCTTCTCTTAGTTCCGCTAATGCCGAAATCGCCTCATCGATTGCGTCGACGTGGAAATTGATTTTTTTCCTTACACCAGAGTCGATGGCATTAAGTTGACTATATGCGGAAACCAATTTTCTCTTTTCCGCCTCTTTATCAAAATCGAACTGGTACCCCGCGCCTCTTGAGTCTTCCTCGCCATACAAAATTGAAGCCAATACATCTTTCTGCAGTTTAGTAGAAACGGATCTGGCGCGCTGTGACAACTCCAATTGGTAGTGCGTCAATCGCTGCATCAGTTCATTCAGCCGATAATCTACAGGTGCCACCAAACGGGTGCCATTTCTATCTCTAACTTCATAGTCATCACTACTTCTAAGGCGGTACACAGACAAGGATGAAAGGGACACCAAACCAGACAATACTTTTCTAACTTCAGACGACTCCTCCTGCGCGCGCCGCCGATAATGCATTGCCATACGCCTATCATCGGTCGAGACAAAACGCATCAGGTACTTCTTGCGTGATATTTGATACTCGACGACAAGAAAGGGCGACCTGTCATCATCTATTTTTGTGGCTTTTATCGTACGCTTTTTTTTGCCGTCAGAAAGAGATACAACGACGCTTTCGAAATCGTTTGAAGCAATCGCATTCATGTCTACCGAGAGGACGGCAGACAAGATATTCATAAATGTCGTCTTCCCAGTCCCGTTCTTCCCTATGATGACGTTTACGTCGGGACGGAATTCGCACCCCGCATCGAAACGATGCCAAAACTGATCGATTTTTACGCTCTGCAATTTGTACACGCCTTTACACCCTTTCTAATTTTCTCGGTTCGACTATCGCCAGGCACAGGAACACCTTTGGCCTGATCTACAATGTAGGCATATAGCCTCCATATAGATCAAAAATGATAACTACTGTTATGACGCCGCCCTACCCCCAACGCAGACATCGACGGATCGCAGACGCGGACATGCAGGCTATGATATTTCCAGATCCTGACCTTTTCTTCCAAAAGAAAGCTGCGAGAGACACAAGCCTAAAAAGGAAATGAGAGCTAGAACGCAAACGTACATGGCAGACCCTCGCCCCTTAAGATGACAGGATCTTTTCCGTGATTCCCTAGCCCTATTTTTCATCACTCTTTAATTGTCCAGCCTTTAGGCAGAAGCTGGCAGTCATCTATATCCTGCTTAATAATTTGCAGCAGAGATACCCTACTGTGCAGCGGCAAGCAAAGCGTGTCCGGCACCCGGATAGCAAAAACTGCCAAAGGCTTGTTATGCATTATCGATAACCTTAATTACTCGCCTGGAAAGTTGCTGGTACTTTTCAGCGTCTTCGTAGTCTAGATCCGCATCTTTTAAATGGACAGCCTCATTGCGCAGAACTCTAAGCTTCCTAAGAGTCTCTATAACACCCTTCCCTAGGCGCTCATAATCCAGGGACTGCATAAAACCCCTGCCAAGTCGAAAAGGTTTTCTTTCGTCAATTTCTAACCCGTTTCGCTCGGCATAATCCTTAAGCGATCTCTCTACATGCAACCATGACTCTATAATCGCTCCGCGCGGAGATAGCCTCGCGAGCTCGGATGAACCATCGTCTTTATCAACGGGCGCTGATAGCTCGTCTTGCGATGCGGCCGATTCAATCGCTTCGTATAAACCTCTTTCGAAATCGAGCTCGGTGTCTTTGTGTTTTAGACGTCTTATTTTTCTAATCAATGAACTAATATCGTTTCTCAGAAGAACGACACAAGTGACTACCGCGGCGGGCCATACAAGACTATTTGTCATCCCTAGAATAAACTCGAGAACACCCAAATTATCCCCCTGTGTGCCAAGCATTAAATCACGTGCTCGTTGATTAAACAGCGAAAAAGGTAGCCCTATCACGCCTTGCGAGTTCCACTGATATAGATTCCGAACACTGGACAAAGTAGAAACGTGATCAACATCACAAGTCAACACCAGTATCCGTCTATCGCGCAGGACAGAACCTGTCCAGAAAAGACTCTTTTAGATAGTGATTACCAACTAACCCTAAAAGCCAGTAATCACTCACCCCAAGACAAATCCAACGCTTTTACTTCTTTTACCTTACCGAGCCTACGCACGGGTTGCGTGGACGGGCGCTTCGGTGACGGTCTCCGGATTTGGTGCTCGCTTCTTTCAAGATCTTGGCCATGGCGTCAACGAAGTCGTCCTTGGTTTCGGTGGGCTCGACGAGGATGAATTGGTGGCTGGTGCGGCACTCGGGGTAGGCGGCCTGCTAGCCTAGGCATCGGATTGGTTAGCACACCGCCGCAAACGCGAGATTGTCAGCTTCTGAGTTTGCACCATCAGATATAGGCTATGTCGCAAAGACATTGGCCTGCGCATATTGGCGCTCCATAAGGCATCATAGCCCTATAGAACCATATCTGGAGCCAAACATGGGTACAGACCCCGAAGCCCTGAGAGACGCCGCTCTGGCACTTTCCGAAGTGGAGCGGGCAAAGCTGGCCAGAGACCTAATAGCCAGCCTGGACGGCCCTGCCGATGACGATGTCGCCGAAGCCTGGGACATTGAGCTTTGCCGCCGCATCAATGAAGTAGAGGCCGGGAAAGCTCAATTGCTGGACGCCGAAGACGTTCTCGCGCGCATACGGGCCCGGACCGGATAGAGAGTTAGTTTTGATCGTTGACGTCAGCAAGAAAGCTGCCCGGGAGCTGGAAGAATCCGCAGCCTGGTACAAAAAAGGAAGACCTGGGGCTTGGAGCTCGCCTGGCTGACGCTTTGCCCACGCCGTGCGCCTTCTTGAAGAACCAATCCGCCGCTCACTCCCGTGGGTGGCAAAGCCGGCAGCCGCGGGGCCAGCCGTTGCTTTTGCATCGCTTTCCCTTTTCCCTCGTTACCCTGAACCGTAGGTCGATCACGGTTGTGATTGCATTCCTCCATCATTCCCGCAAGCCGGGTTACTGGACAGATCGCGTCTAGGATTCCAGCCATACCGGTCATCAAGCGCCCTGCGGTGGAGGGAAATGCTTTCAAACAGAAGCGCAAATGGCTTACAAGGATTTCAGCCTCAGCCTACTGTGTTCAAACGATGGGGCGGCTAGCCTGGATATCGGTGCTTAAACACACCCTATCAGCGGTCGTCTCGGCCGAGAGAATGCGGTACTTTTGTGCCCACAACCAGTCGATGGTCGGGTAGCGCGTAGCCATACAAGACCTTCGGGAAAAGCGCGTGGCCGTCTGATAGCGGTGTTTAACTGCCCGACCGCCCTAATGGGCACTCTTTAAACAACCCTATCAGTGGAGCACGACCATGAAATACCGCACCCTCAAAGTCCGCAAAGGCCACCGGGACTACACCCTGAAGAGCAAGCCCTACAGCGGCAACCCAATCACTCCATTCCTTCTTCTCAAAGGTACCTGGCTGGAACAGGCCGGGTTTACCATCGATACACCTGTATCGGTATCCGTTGAGGATGGACGGCTTTCAATTATTCGGGATGTCAGCCGGTGAGGACCGAGCCCCAGCGACAAGCTGGGGCTCCTTTGCCGATGGAGGAGAAGCAGGAACCGATACCACTAGTCCACTAGAGTTGGGGGAACTACACACTGCAACCACACACGGCTGTCAGGCCCTTAAGAAGGTTGTGATCTAAGCCAATTACACTGTTGTTCTATCAGATCTAGATCAATGGTTTTAGCCCTTCGTCGCCACTCAGGCCAGCTACGAGGGTCAGCCCAACCTAAAGACTTAACCTCTGAAGAATCATGTAAATTAGAATCAAATTCCAGGATAGCACCAGCTGCTTTTTGCCAAGCCAATGCCAATTCTCGCTCTATATCACGATCTTGACGGTTTAAAACATCTCTATTATAAACATAAGCCCTGGTTTCGGTGACAGCTTCCATAACTTTTTCGATAGCCTCGAGCTTCTCTTTGGGGTCTTTTTTAGGGTTGAACCTGTCCCAAACACCCAACCCATTCTTTAAGGCCGAAAGAATGGTTGATACCTCTCCAAGTGCCATAAGCATCTACCCTATTTTTAAATCTAACGATCGGGCACATTCACCCAGTTCGAAACGCACCGCTCTGGAAACCAGACGCCGGTATACTTGGTTGGCTAACAGTGCAAACAGCTTTATCTCTCAAAACTTAGCTTTTCTGTTTTTGAAGGTTGGGCACATCAAGCTCTTCTATCTGGCCTATTGCAAATGCCTTGAGTTTCTCTCATGACGGCAAACGGCAACTGCTCTTTTTGCACCCGCAGTTGCTAAAAATCATAAAATCAGCTTTGAATTTCTATCGTGCCGCCTATAATTCCTTTCGGATTTGATCCATGTCACCAAACTCGTTCTTCTCATGTCAAAGCCGAGGAAAGATTGTCCAGAGAGCGACTAAGTGGCGGTATAACAAACGCGCCCTGAAGTAATATGAACATACGCTTGATGTAGAGGTCCGCCCCTTGTAAGATATTATTAAAAATATCTTTTTGATAAATTAAAATTTTTCCTAAAAATAAAGTTGTTAAATGGTCTACTATTTTTTCTGCCACCTGGCAGCCTGCTTCTCTATTTTTCTCGGACATCCGTCTGAGACCAAACATAGGCGCTTTAATCACTTTTAAGCCTTCATTGGGCTCCTTTAGATTTAAGGAAAATACATTGTAGTTAGAGCCATGACCTTTCATACCGCTATAAAACGTCCTTCCTGCGCAATCCATTATCGCCTGATGGCAATCCGTAGCTTCGACCTCCCACGACCATCTGCGAAAATTCAAACTCCGCGTTCAACAGTGTTTGAGAAAGTGTGCGCCCTTGCTAAGCCAGGGTTGCTTATCGGCCCTGCGTCGCGTGCAAAGTTTTTCTATGCTTAGCCTTTTGGGCCCCTCCTCATCAAATTTCCGAGTGCCTTTTTTAACTCGGCCTCATCTTTGAGTGCTTGTGACAAACGTTCAGAAAGCTCACCCAACACAACACGCACACTGCCAGCGATGGTGAGGCACTCCTCATCTTTCATGTTGTGAACACCATCACTTAATGCACCGTGAAGTAGGGCCAGCGGGTTATGGCCGTTGATGAGCAAGCTCTCAGGTATAGCAGGTTTCGCCATATCAAGAGCTTTGGCAAACCGAGGTTCAGCTAGGGCTTTCTCGAGCAGGCCGAGATCCTCCGGGGTAGCATTCAGTTTATTAGAAACTTTGATGATCTGCTCAAGTATTCGGTTCTTTTGATTCTCCACCACGCGGCGGTAATAGATAAAGGCTCCGACTCCGAGCCCCAAGTTCTCACATTTTCGCCCCTTGAGAAATTCGTCCCGGTCAGGCCCTATAAGTTTGATCAGGCGCGACGAAACAGGGGGGCCAAATGTTGGTAACTCTCCCATTTTGTAGCAATGCCCGGCTTCCTTGAGTTCCACGTCTATCTTTGCAGCTATAGAGAAGGTTTTTTCGCTTTCCTGACAGTTTGAACATCGGTAAGTTATGTAAAGGAAGGTATAGCTCTTAGAATTAATCCTTGAGTTTTCCCCTCTGACGCAACGAAAGAACCTGGTGCCATTGCACATTTCATTGTCGCAATGGAGCTGCAATTCTGGTGTTTTTAGCTTCGAATAATCCCCGTACTGAGCGGACTTGCGGCCTCCCATGTCAGAAATGGCCACAACCTGATTCGGCGGATTGGACTCAAGGAAATCTGACAATCTCATGTGGTCAGTTTCTTCTTTTACTTGAGCATCGTGTTCTTCAGTCATCAAAGAGCTTCCGTAATGGAGACTGGCACCTCAATAATCAACACGGTTCAGTTTACCTGGCGCCGAAATTGCGCAGTTGATTGACTTGTTAATCGCTTTTCAAAACACAGAAAAAACATTTAATAACAATATTTCCATATGAGCCGCGACTCTAGACTCCCCAATCTGAAGGGAATTTGGATGGCCGCAGCTGTTCCTTAGCTTGAGGCAAACCTCAAGCTCTTGTTTTACATTTTTCCCTATTATCGAGAGCGCTTCCAGAATGTGTAAAAAATCAGACTCTTTCATTTTTCCTATATCGTCAGATTTTTTCGCTTTTTTCCATTTAGAATCTCTTCTCAAGGCCTCGGCATTAAACTCGCAAAGCCTGTTTCCTATAACGTATTTATGCAGTACCGAAATTGCCCCCACCCAAGAAAGAACGACAGCCGCACGTAGATGGCCAGCTTCGTAACACTCAATGGCTTCTTCAATGAATTTCTTGGTCTCCGCATCAGTAACGGAAGGAAGATGCTGGCGGACCTTAGAAGCAACTATAGGTGCGGAGCTTGAAGCGTAAGGGCCGGCAATTTCAGAAATTCTCTTTCTACCATCGGAGGTCAACTCCCAGCCTTCGGCAGTTCTCACCGCCATCCCATTAGCGGAAGAAAGGCTTGCCGAAACATTCCATTTTTTTATTTCCCTAAGGCCCGCCGATACAGCCAGATCCTTAATTTCTTTGACCTGCTTAGACTGCGTATCATCAACGGCCAAGCAAAGTAAAATCTTATCAAGCCGAGAATACTCTTGCTTAGAAAGGAGATCTTTTAATCGTGCCGCATCAATCAAGTTAGCTTCCTAGCATCTTTTTTACTTTCTCAATACCAGCTTTTGTAATTTTATACTTCTTTCTTGCCTGTCTTGATGAACCGGATTTCTTTAGCTGAATTGCAAGCTGAGGCTTAGTTCCCAATAATGTGTCAAATTTTTGGTTTGGGTTCGTTATTCCATGCCCGAGATCTTTCAGGTCTTTGTTTAGCGCCGCCGAATTTACGTCGGGCCGGCCCAGCATCTCTTGGTGCCAATAACCGGCTACCAATATTTTTTCGGCCGGAGTTGACGGGCTCGCTTCGGAGAAAAATTCGGCAAATGTTTCATGCTTCTCAACATCGTCGACGTCTTCGCCTGAATCTATGTCACTCAAATCACCATCAGCACTAGGGTTATTCGGCTTTGGTTTTTTTATTTCTACGCCATACTTGTCTGCCGCCCATCGCAAGATCCGCATTCTTGCTTCAGGATTTAGCTCCCCCATCGCTGCAGCAACTTTGCCCATAGCTTCGATTTCTGGATCCATTAACCCATTCTCCGTAGTCCGATCTAGTGACGCATAATAGGTATCAGGCTGCGAGCGCATTTACCGAATAGCCAAGCACATGACCCATCGCCGCTTCGTGTATCGGCTAAAGTCAGAGCTTTAGCCCTCTAGAAGTTAAAACGTGACCAACATCACAAGTCAACACTTGTATCCGCTTGGCGCGCAAACACAAAAAAGGGGCCAGAAAAGGCCCCCTCAAATAGTAACGACTAACTAACCCTCAAAGTCGCATCATCACTCACTCCAAACCAAATCCAACTCCTTCGCCGCCTTCACTTCATCCAGCCGGCGCACGGGCTGGGTGAACGGCGCTTCGGTGACGGTCTCGGGGTTGGTGTTGGCTTCTTCCAGGATCTTGGCCATGGCGTCGATGAAGTCGTCCATGGCTTCCTTGGTTTCGGTTT
>Ga0208014_1000942_pt1 | contig 10299 bp, 10 predicted proteins | sample 25_taG_FD_184099 | JGI IMG/M metagenome (GOLD analysis project Ga0208014, IMG submission 184099) | Marine viral communities from Cariaco Basin, Caribbean Sea - 25_WHOI_OMZ (SPAdes) (version 2) | ecosystem: Environmental > Aquatic > Marine > Oceanic | place: Caribbean Sea: Cariaco Basin...
GCCAACCGTTACCAATCGATCTCTAAGAACATATATTGAACCTAGGTTCGATAATTTAGTCTCTAAATTAAACGGGAATGCTGTACCCTGGATGATCCCTGACGTAGATCATCCAGGATGCATCTATCGTCAAGAGACTGATCCTTTGACAAGGGCTAAAGAGAAAACCCCAATTGGCTCCCAGACAACTCCCGGTCCCACTGCTAAAGCCGAGCAACCATCTCGCCCTATAGCGCCAGAAACAAGCGATGTAGGGCATTTTTCGCTACTAGATAGCAGCATCGATCAGATATCATCTGACTTAGAGACAATTCTCAAGAATGTGTCCTCCGGGCTCCCTAACCCCTTCAAGACTCGCTATCAAGTCGAGGTATTCCACGATGTCAATCGGCCAGGAATAAAATTTGTCCAGTATGAGAGTGGTGCTGTTCTGGTACCCGAATTTTCGGGATTCGAAACCATGGTTTCCGCCGGCCGAATTGACGACTTTCATAGTGAGTTCTCCTTGAAGCTGCTCCCTTCAAATCACTTAAACATAACACGGATTCAGGAAAGTGGGGGCTTGCTCCTCCACGAGCTTACCGCTGGTAATAGTGATTTCGACACACTGAAAGTTTTAGTTGAGCAAGCCAGGGATCGTCTTTATGAAGATCCTTTGGCTCCCTTGTCGCTTGCCTATCTTTACGAAGCAAGTGGTAAAAGAAGAACAATTAAAGAACTTTTCCTCGATCTCGCCGCTAGGACTGACAAGGTAGCGATAGACCTCGCTCTTTTGGCACGGATTCCGATCAGGTATGATGCCAAAAACCAAAAGCTTTTGGCTCACGATATTCCCCTTTCCACACAGCTTCCGATATTAAATCGTGGTTGGTCAATTCTGTTCACCGAACCGATTGACCCAGTTTTTTCGCCATTACAACAAATAAAGTATTTACCGGGAACTGACGCACATACTGTTCTCAGGGAAGAATATGGTATACGTATTATAAGTAAGTGGATGTTAGAATATTTTGGTAATTTTCCAGAGTTATATGAGGAAGCCCCAAAAACTCAGCAATAGTGCACAGAAATATAGTCTCGAATGATTAAACTGTGGAGCATAGTCATGGCGCATATCGTATTCATTCACGGGGTAAATAACCACAATTATTTCCCAAGTAATATTGAAGCGAGCTGGTGGAGCTTTTTAGTGGAGGGATGGCGTCAACACAATTTTGGAGCAATACCCAATCCACCGAAAATAACAGTAGGCTACTATGCACAAAGGCTTTACGCTGCATGTTATGGTACTACTTATCTTAAGGAAGTTCTTAATCAAGAGCTGCCTAAATTCGATCTCGACAATCTAGTCACGCTAGTGTCCCGTCTGGGTAATTCGTTTATTTATCATTAATGACACTCAACTTTGCTCGCGCCACTGAAGTCATAATCGATTCTGCGCTTTTGTGCCAGCGGAAGGGCTTTGCCAGCTTCTCATTATGAGTTTGGATAAAGCGACGAATCGCCTTCTTCAGTTCGCCGACACTGGTAAAAATGCCACGGTACAAAGCACGGCGTTCCAGTTGACCAAACCAGCCCTCCACGGCATTCAGCCAGGAGGCGCTGGTTGGTGTGAAGTGAAGCTTGAACCGGGGATGTTTCTCCAGCCAGGCTTTTACCTCTGGTGTTTTATGAGTCGAGCTGTTGTCCAGAATCAGATGAAGGTCCTGCTCTTTCGGTGTTTCTCGATTAATCTGTCGCAGAAAGTCGAGAAACTCTTTGGCTCGGTGGCGTTGCGTAATGCGCCCAATCACTTCGCCGTTCAGAATGTTCAGAGCCGCGTATAAGCTGGTCGTGCCGTGCCTCTTGTAATCGTGGGTGCGACGCTCGATCTGGCCGGGTTTCAATTGCAACTTTGGTTGAGTGCGATCCAGTGCCTGGATCTGCGTTTTCTCATCAACAGACAGCACCAGGGCGTTATCCGGCGGATTCAGGTACAAACCGACAACATCGAAAACTTTATCAGCAAAGTCCGGATCATTGCTGATTTTGAAAGTTTTCAGCCGGTGCGGTTTCAGGTCAGCGGCTTTCCAGATCTGATGCACTTGCCAGCGACTAACACCGGCATATTCGGCCATCAACCGGACGCTCCAGTGGGTTGATTCCTTGGGCAGCTTTTTGACCGTGTCATCAAGAATTGCCTTAACCTTTTTCTGATTCAGCTTTCTGGGTTGCCCGGGTCTTGGTGCATCCTGAAGACCGCTCAGGCCCTGTTCGGTGTAACGATTACGCCACTTGAATACCGTGGCCGTCGTGGTTCCCAGTCGCTCAGCAACGACTTTGGGTGATTCACCGGCATTCAGGGCCAAAACGATTCGCGCTCGCAGAACGAGATTCTGACTCAGCGTGCTTGTTCGCAACCAGCTTTCCAACTCCAGTTGATCGTTTACCGTAAGATTAAAGGGAGCTGGTTTCCGGGCCAAAACAGAGTCTCCAAACTCGTGAATAATAGCTCGAATTATAGCATATATGCGCTTAGGAAATACCCGGACGGAACACTAGCGCAGTGGTCGAGAATCGCACAGGAAATTTGTGGGTGGTTGCTAGGAAAAACCGAGAAGCCACCGAAAGAACTGACGAAGCAGGACCTTCAAGATTGGAACAAGTTTGTTGAGCCGGTGGCCAAGGACAACGGCTCGCAAATGAATATCAACGTTTCTGACAACGGAAAGGTAATCCAGCAATTCATAATTAACTCAACAGAAGCGAATGCTATGCAGAATCGAATCGGGAATCTAATTTCCGATTTGGATACGCCGGAAGGGAATGTCCACACCAGAAAGGTTATGTACTGGTACCAGGCGAAATTCGATCAGAACTCAGATACTGGAAATCGGGCAATCATTGATGATCTGTCAAAATCTGCCCTGAAAGTCATCTTCGATAATAACGCCGTGAAAGATGAGATGCTTCATCCTGATCCAAAATTCGGGAAGCCCTGGCATGAACTTGCCTATGTTGTAGATGTGGAGGTTGAGACTGTTAGAGGTAAGCCGAAAATGTACAAGGTCTTGCGATACTACCCTGAATACACCTTCGACCCCGAGGAAGAATGACCTTTAAACGATGCGTCAACGGGACCCGCTTTCCGCTGGCACTCCAAACCAGCCCGTTACGCCGGCGTTAAGGCGAGTATGAGTTCACCTAAACGACACCATTTCGTACCCCGTGCTTACCTTGAAGGTTTCAAAGAATCTGCCTCAGATTTCTTGAATCTTTACAGTAAGCGCTCAGGTCTCTGGCGGCGACAGAAGGCCAATCAAGTCATGGTCAGAAATAAATACTACGCTCAGAGCTGGGTGCCAGATGGAGTTGATGAGAACGTTCTCGAAAAGAGTCTCGGTAATGAGCTGGAGCCCAAAGGGCTCAAATCCCTAGAGCGTCTCGTTAATAATCCTGATCAACTGACAGATGACGATACAGCAAACATTATTGCGTACATTGAATTTCAACGAATCCGGGTTCCGCGTCAAGCTGACGAAGCAATGCGCTTAGCGAAGTTGGCAATAGAGACAATGGTAATGGAGAACCCAGGCGGAAAAGAGGTGCTTGAAACTCATCAGGTATCAATCAAAGATTCATTCCGCTTCGATTTCATGAGGTGGGTGAGCGGAAACATCGGGCCCTACCTTGCTCGTATGATATGGGAAGTTGTTGAAGCCCCCGAAGGTAGTTGTTTCATTACAAGTGATAGTCCTGTTTCATTTTGGAACCAAGGCTTCGTGCCGCCATTAGAGGCAGGTATCGGCCTTTACGGGACAATCGTATTTTTTCCTCTTAATTCCAAACATCTTTTGATGCTCCGGCATCCGGAGTACTTGGCTGGAGAAAAGGAGGCATCGGAGGAACTGCCAAAAGACCTAGACTACGAGGACGGTAGCATTGAGTTACGCCGAGGATTGGTTTTGGATAAGGAGTCCATCAATCATCAAAACTGGATAACTTATATGCTGTCCCAGGACACAATTGCGGGATGTTCTAAAGCTTGTATTGATGCCGCAGTTGGAAAGGAAACTAGCGGGCATCGGCCATCGTCTTAACAAATTATTCCAGTACGTTGCGCCCTGACGGGTCGCCACCGGACGGCCTTTTCTCCGCCTCGCTACGAAAAGGCCGCCACTGAATTTTGGCATTATCGCCAAATCTGAATGTCCACTTTGCGACCTCCGGGCCTCTCGAATTTCTAAACAAAAGCGAACCTTCGAGTCAGGTCTTTCCTCCAGAGCCTCCAAGCTAATCACAGCCATTTCATCCAGTATGATTGCGAGAGCAAATTGCAGACGCTGAATGATTACCTGGCAGAGATGGCCATGCTCAGCTAAGCTATTGTTTATTCGTCTATGTGCAGCGTTCTTGATGGTTCAAAATCAGTAATGATGACGCAGTCATATTTCTGCAATGATAAAGCGCGCCGCCTAATTGCTGTTAGTTGCAAGAGGCTCAAATGAAGATCGAAGAAAGTTTACCGATTGCAAGCAAATATATAAGTTCATGCGATTGGAGTGATTTTAGGTTTTCTTGGGAAAAAGCATTTGTGAACGCGGTGTTCGCTAATATCGCATATAGCCATATAGCTGATTTCGAGTTAGAAAATACAGATAATGTCAATTTAATACCTTCTTCTACTTATGCTGACTCAATGAAAGCATACATTGAAAGCCGAACTAGAGTAGATATCAAAGAGCTATTTAATGAATTCGAGGCCGAGATAGATAATTTCGTGATAGAGGATCGCCTAGGTATAGCTTCTGTTATTCGTATAAATGAATTGTTATTTATTTCGCTCAGAGGGACAGAGTTTTTCAATATATCCGACTGGAGATATAACCTTTATGCGAGGAAGTTCAGCCCAGTATTTACATATGATAATAGGATAAAATTTCACAAAGGATTTTATGAGGCGGTACTAGCTTTTAAGGAGCGCCTTGAACGGGAAATCATCGATCGTTATCCAGACAACATATATATTTATATTTCTGGCCATTCGCTCGGTGGCGCAATGGCAGCAATCTTATACGGTTTATGGGGTATGGGAATTCATCATATGCATTCTTCATGGAGATCTTATAGAAATATGGTAGGAAAAGGAGTTCAAGGTGCATACACTTTTGGTATGCCTAGATACGCTAACAGTTACGCTACTACATTCTTCCCAAACCCTTTCCATATTCTGAACAGTCGAGATCTTATTCCAAATGTCCCGCCAGAATCACTCGGGTATTCAAATTGTACGAATAACTATCCTTTAGATAAATCACTATCAATGAAAGTAAAGTACTATGGAAGGTTTAGATATTTTAAAAAGATAGGCTCGCTGATCCTTTTCAAGAAGACAGAGCATCACAGCATTGAGAATTATGTTGTAAGGATAAATCACCAAATAAAGGCAACTAATAATTAAATCAATTGGGACGCAGCGTGCTGCGCCCATTATTAAGCGCGTTATTGCCAAAACTGAACGTTCGCTTTGCGACCTTCGGGTTTGCGAGGCCTCGTCGCAGGCAGAAATGCCTATTCTGAGCCATACTTAGAGGCCCTCACCCTTCGCAGGGGGCCAAATCATGATATTCTCTAGCAGCCACTCTCCCTGGAACAAGGGAAAACGCGTCGGGCAAAAGCTACCTCTCAAACTCGAACAGATCTGGGCTATCCGCATTCGCTTAGAGATCGCAGAGAAAATCCGCGAATTGGCGATGTTCAACATGGCAATTGATTGCAAACTCCGATCCTGCGACATGGTTAAGCTATTGGTTCGAGATATTTCCAGAAACGGAGAAGTGCTGGAGCGCGCTCAAGTGGTTCAGCAGAAAACCAATCAGCCCGTCAGGTTTGAGATAACGAAAAAGACACGTGAATCGGTCGAGGCATGGATCAAGTATCGCGGACTAACGGGCATGGACTATCTGTGGCCGAGCCGGACCAGGAGGTGCGACCACATAACCACCCATCAGTATGCCCGGATCGTCAAGAAATGGGTCGAAAGCATTGGTCTTGATCCCTCCGTCTACGCTACTCACACGCTGAGGCGTAGCAAGGCGACATTGATCTACAAGCAGACCAAAAATCTGCGAGCTGTCCAGTTGCTGCTGGGGCACACCAACATGTCCAGCACCGTGCGGTATCTTGGTGTGGAGGTGGAAGATGCTCTGGAGATAGCTGAGCAGATTGAGATCTGAGTGGTTAGAGCTGGCCCTTCGACCCTCGTAGCTGAGACCTTTACGGGCTTGGGGCAAGTTGACGCTCATTTTGGACCCGCCACAACCTGATCAATTCCTAAACAAAAGCAAATATTCGAGTCAGGGTTTTCCTTCAGAGCCTCCAAACTATTCACAGCCATTTCATCCAGTATGATTGGTGGAGCAAATTTCGGACTCTGAATGATTACATGGCGGAGAGGGCCATGCTCGGCTAAGCTATTGGTTTATGTGCAGCGCTATGGATGGTTCAATGTCAATAATCATGACGCAGTCGAATTTTTGCAATGATAAAGTGCGCTGCCTAATTGCTCTTATGCAGAAAATGAGTAGGAGGCTTGCATGCCGAGAAGAATAAGTTCCGCGCAAATGCGCAGCAAGCTCAGGCAGGCACAGAATAAGCAAAAACAGGCTATAGCCAAGTATAACCGTGAGGTCAGGCAGCATAATCAGAAAGTTAAGCAGGCGGTTAACAGGTACAATAGCGAAGTAAGAAAACACAATGCGAGGGTCAGGGCCAATCGACAAAAGATTGAGTCCGAACTCCGAAAAATGAGGTCGTCTAACTCGTCTAGATACCAAATAGTTAGAACTTCTGCCATGACGCTCAATACTTATTATGAGCGTTTAGATGCTAAAGAGAATGATTTTGAACATTCCAACTTTGGTTATGACTTCTTAGACAGATCAGAGCAAGAAAATGCGAATAGCTTAGCTCTTTCAAACGCACTTGAATCTGACGTTGAGGATAGCGAAGGGCAGCAATCCGATCTCCTTCGCACTGAGATCAACGAAATGCTGCAAGAGTTGTCGCCTGAGTTGAGCAACCGCTGGAAGGGAGCCTTATTCTCTTTGAATCCAGAAAACCCGGATGCCGCTCGACATTTTTGCACAAGTGCCCGAGAAGTTTTTGTTCAAATTCTAGACATCAACGCTCCAGATGAGAAAGTGATGGAAAAAGCACCGGATTGCGATAAGACTCCTCAAGGTCAACCAACGCGTAAAGAGAAAATTAAGTATTTGCTGGGGCGTTCCGGAATACTCACAGAGGAAGCTGTCAATTTTGTGGATGAGGATGTCAAAAATGTGCTCAGCCTCTTTCGTGTTTTCAATGATGGCACTCATGGGTCATCCGGGAAATTCGGCATCACAAAGTTGCTGTCGATTAAAAATAGGGTTGAAGACGGAATTACTTACCTGTTTTCAATCTGTCGTCATGTATAACCAATCCATGCACCGGATGCCAAAACCTCCGCTTCGCTGCGGTTCTGTTACTGGTGATGAGGATGGTTAACTTGAGCCGGTTTCAGTGACGAGATATCAAAAAATAAGGACTATATGAACTACATATTCCTCGATACATGTGTTTTGCTGGATGTATCTACAAAACGAGGTGATCTGCCTCTTTTATCTGCTTTAGAAGAGCTAGTTAGCGCAAAAAGAGTAGAGTTAGTATTGGCTGATCTAGTTGTTGAGGAGTATGAACGAAATAAAGAAAATGTGGCGAAGAAAACTGCGCAACGTCTATCTCAGGAATTTAAACAGGTCAAGGCTGTAGTAAATGAGTTTGCGATTGAAAATCAAGCCGCGACCATAGACGTTCTAAATGATATCAACGCGAGACTACCTCTTTTGACTGATGCGAACTACGCGACTATTCATAGGGTTGAAAGACTAATTGAATATGCTGTAATAACTTCGATTAGTGAGCGATCAAAAATCGCTGCCGTTCAACGTGGGCTAGAAAAAAGAGCGCCGTTTCATATTAGTAAAAACTCCGTCGCGGATGCTGTCATCATTGAGCAGTTTTTCGAATTTCTGAGTGGTCTCGACCGTAGCGATGACAGTTGTATCTTTGTCACCCATAATCACAACGACTTTTCCTCTAAAGATCACCGAAAGCCGCATTCGGATTTTAACGAAATTTTTTCAACCCCAAACTCCTTTTATTTTAACAATCTGGCTTCAGCTATAGACCATATTGACTCCGACTTACTCGCTGAAGTCGAGTTTGAGCATGATTTTTCAGAAGAAACCAGAGGATTGAGAGAAATATTAGATTCCATGGATGAGCTAGTCGATAAGATCTGGTATAACCGTCATCAGAACCTTATGTGTCGCCTAGAAGATGGTGAAATTGAGATCGTACCTGAAGGTACAGAGCGCTATGGCTCAGATGTAATTCATGAGCACATCCTCAAAGGCGCTATCCAGTCTGCTGAACGGGTTGAAGAGAAATATGAAGATACTGGCCCATGGACTGACTTCGAGTGGGGAATGATCAACGGTAAGTTATCTGCACTGCGCTGGGTGTTGGGTGACGATTGGGATATGTTAGACACCTAAAGTTAAAACTCCAATGCACCCGACAAACCGGTAAATGCGGCGTTATGCGATATGAGGTGCACGGTGGATCTTGTATTTTTTCTGAGAGACCGGCTGAAGTTTGCTAAATACTTTTATAGCAATGCTTCAAAGCCGTTCACGATTATAGTGGCTGCGATCGAAAACGAAGAGCCACCATTTCTTCCGGAGTATGATGAGTCTGAGGAGCCTCCATATCTTCAGGAATGGCAGGATGCTAAAACCGGACTAGAGTCCGTAGGCTTGACGGCATTGTCAATGGTGGCTTCATCACTCCAGCTTTTCCTAAATGACTGGGTTCACTTGCGGCATGAGCGACGGCGTGGCAAAAAGTACAAACGAAAGCACGCTAAGGGATGGTTTCATGCTTATCGTAAGATCTTCGAGGATGTTGGCCTTGATATGGAGAGTTGCCCTGCGGATCTGGACTTGATCGAGCAGGCTGTTCTTGCCCGAAATCGGGGCCAGCATCCGGAAGTCTTAACCATGCTACAGACAACTCATTCCAAAAGTGACTTGGAGAAATATCCATCTCCATATTTTGTTTCTGATGCTGATCAAAAAGCCATCAGCTTTGACGATGGGGAGTTGTCCTGGTGGTTGTCTCCGAATGTGTATGTTGATGAGGTTAAGCTAGAGGCCGTCATCGCCGAGGTCGAGAAGTTATGCGAGTGGCTTGAAGCCGACTGCTGACATCCAGATAGGGATAACCATTGCGGGCACGGGGACGCCCATTACATTACGCCTTTGGCTCCATTCCAAGGGCGCGCGTGCTGCAAGCATTATCGCCCAACCCGAATGTCCGCTTTGCGACCGAGGCTACTCACGGACCTCAGTTTAAACAAAAGCGAACATTCTAGTCACGCCTTCCCTCCGCCTCCGAAAGCACCACTGCCAAATCCTCGGGCACCGGCATGGGTGCAAACGCGCTGACGTTTGCACGACCGGTGTTTCCGACCGGAACCCAAATTCGGGAAAAGACCAGGGCGGCAATGGTTCGGGTCAACTGCCCCAGCACCTCACGAACGTCTCTTGTTCGCCAACCCAGTCTGAGCATCCGTAAGTGGGTTGCAGCGTGCGCCAGAGCATATTTCTGGCTGAGGATATGGGCACGTTCCAGATGGGTGAAGGCTGTCTGGAAATCGCCTGCGCCTTCCGCCCTGCCTGTCGCCTCAAGCTCCGCAATATAGGATGGCTTCAGTTCACTGTGCATTGATGTTTACTCCCCGTAGATTGGCAACGGCAAGCCGATAATCGACCGCCTGCCCCCGAAAGGTTCAGCCTTTCAGTGCCAGTATGCGTTTGGCACCCATCAAGACGATGCCACCGACAATTCCGCCAATAATCAGATCTGGGTAGTTGGACCCGGTCCAGGCAACGAGCAGCCCCGCAAGTATTACCCCCAGGTTGATGACCACGTCGTTGGCTGAAAATATCCAGCTGGCTTTCATGTGAGCACCGCCTTCACGGTGTTTTGCGATCAGGAGCAGGCAACTGATATTCGCAATGAGAGCAACAGAGGCGACGGCCATCATCATTAACGACTGAGGATCACTGCCGAACAGAAAACGTCTGCTAACTTCAACCAATACCCCAGCGGCAAGGATAAGCTGGAGGATGCCTGCCACATGGGCCGCTCTGACCTGCATTTTGATGCCGTGCCCAACGGCGTAAAGTGCGAGACCGTAGACGGCGGCATCGG
>Ga0208014_1000943_pt1 | contig 10297 bp, 9 predicted proteins | sample 25_taG_FD_184099 | JGI IMG/M metagenome (GOLD analysis project Ga0208014, IMG submission 184099) | Marine viral communities from Cariaco Basin, Caribbean Sea - 25_WHOI_OMZ (SPAdes) (version 2) | ecosystem: Environmental > Aquatic > Marine > Oceanic | place: Caribbean Sea: Cariaco Basin...
ATTACTATCACGGTGACCGAAGTAATGATGTAAATCACATCTTGCGGCATTCCCAATTCATAGAAAAAGATAAAGGCGAGGCCTCCTACAATACAGGCGGTAGCGTAGATCTCTTTTCTAAAGATCACCGGGATCTCGTTACATAAGATGTCTCTTACAACGCCACCAAAAGTTCCTGTCATTGTTCCCAGGGTAATGGAAATAATGGGGTTGAGGTCGTTTTGTATACCCAGTTCAACTCCTGTTATTGTAAAGATCCCCAACCCTATAGAGTCAAACAGGAAAAGAGATTTTTTGAGGTGGTCCAGTTTTTTTCTGAAGATTATAGCCAGTATGGTTACTAAACCTATAAGGTAGATGTAGATCGTATTTTCCATCCAGGTAACCGGCGTGCTGCCTATCAGGATATCCCTTATGGTACCTCCACCAATAGCCGTTACAAACGCGATGATAAAAATTCCGAAGAGATCAAGCCGGCGGTTCATTGCCGAAAGTGCACCCGAGATTGCGAAGGCTACGGTTCCTAAAAGGTCCAGGATATTAAAGAAGGACAGTTCGATCATATCACAAAGGTATGGTAATAGCGGGAGCTTCTAAAACGGCTTATCAATGGCTTAAGTTATTGCTGTATAACAAATCTGTATGTATAAAATTCCAGGTTTCTTTTAAAGTTACTACTTTTACATCAAGAAATTTTTATATCATGAGTGAAACCAGAGAGAGAATCAAATGTCTTATAATAGGCTCGGGTCCTGCGGGTTATACCGCTGCCATATATGCTGCGAGGGCAGATCTTCACCCCGTAATGTACACAGGGATGGAACCCGGCGGGCAGTTAACTACCACTACCGAAGTTGATAATTTTCCTGGCTACCCCGAGGGGATTGACGGTCCTGCGATGATGATAGACCTCCAGAAACAGGCCGAAAGGTTTGGAACCCAGGTGCGCATAGGGATGGTGACCGAAGTGCAGTTCAGCAAAGAACAAGGCGGAGTACACCAGGTGTGTGTTGACAATTCAACCTGGGTTGAAGCAGAGACTGTAATCATTTCAACAGGGGCAACGGCGAAGTATTTAGGGCTTCCAAGTGAGCAGCGTTTAAGAGGCGGCGGCGTATCGGCTTGTGCTGTTTGCGACGGATTCTTTTACAAAAACCAGGAAGTTGCAATTGTTGGAGGAGGAGATACTGCAGCCGAAGAAGCTACTTATCTTGCCAATATTTGCACCAAAGTGACCATGCTGGTGAGAAAAGACGAACTTCGTGCTTCAAAAGCTATGCAGCACAGGGTTTTCAACACCAAAAACCTGGAGGTAAAATTCAATTCTGAAGTTGATGAGGTACTGGGAGAACAGGTGGTTGAAGGCCTTCGAATAGTAAATAATAAAACAGGTGAAAAAGAGGAGATCAAGATCACCGGACTTTTTATCGCTATTGGCCACAAACCAAATACCGAAATATTTAAGGGACAACTGGATATGGACAGTACCGGGTACCTGATTACCAGCGGGAAAAGTACTAAAACAAATATACCGGGTGTATTCGCATCGGGCGACGTGCAGGATAAAGAATACCGCCAGGCAATTACTGCTGCAGGTACAGGATGTATGGCTGCGCTTGATGCCGAAAGATATCTTGCTACAGTAGAGAGTAATGAAGAAGTAAGTACAAAATAACTTTTGGAATTACTTTAAAAAGTAAGGAATCCGTCTCATTTACCAGAATGAGACGGTTTTTGTTTTGCAATAGTTTTAAGTCAGGTTTTGGTATTTTTCTTTGTAAACAAAAAGGAGAGTGATCTTTAAGCACCCTTCTTTCTAATATTTTGTACCAGGGCGTGTAATCTAAACTCTAATTCTACTTTTTCCGGCATCAGCAGTATGTTGTAGACTTTAAATTTACAGCTCATTTAACTGATAATCAGTATTTAAAATCGATAAAACACCTCTGAATTAAAAGGACTGAGAAGCCTAAAACGACAAAAAAATTGGCTGCCTCAAATGAATGAAACAGCTTCTTGTTTTTGCAAATCATTGTAGAAGATCTTGCCTGGTTGAGCAAAGTCATGACCTTCTGGTTTTCTCTAATCCTGCCCTATCGCTACTTCTCGACTCCGCCCGAGGTGACATAGCCCTATTCATAATTACGTTAGGTTGTCGTGAAGCATCGGGAGTTTCAGCTTTTTTTTGGATCCTAAAACAAGTTTAGGATAAACTTTTCTAAAAAATCCGGGCTCTTAGATCTATTTTCTAAAACCGTAGCGATCTCTTTAAACCCTATTCCCCTGCAAGTTTAATTATCACCTGCTGGTTCACCTCATGTCCGCCGTTAAAAGGAACAAATTTTAAATTTTTCGGGAATAATTCTTTTATCCGCATTTCTTCCGAAGCTAAAAAGTCTTTGTCTATAAAAGGATCTTCAGTTCCATAAACAAAATTCACCTGCCCCTCAAAAAAGGCAAAATCGGAGGGCTTTAATTCCGAAGGAATTCTGCCGGAATTCAGAATAAGCATTGACGGTTCTATTTGTCTTTGGGCCATCCAGCGGGTTACGACAGAGACACCCTGGGAGTAGCCAAAAAAGATCAGGTTTTTGGCATTTTTGAGACCTTCATTTTCATAAACTTCATCCAGGTATGCGAGCGCATTTTGAATCTCCTGCTGCGTATTTTCCCGCGTGGCCCAAGAGGCGCCAACGTGTTCGTATTTACCGTTGAGATAATATTTTGACGGTGCCTGTGGAGCAATGATGTAGTTCTTTTGCTGGTTGAGATGCCTAAAATACTTCAGGAAATATTTACTTAGGTACCCAATGCCGTGGAAGACCACCCAAACATTTTCAGTTTTTTCGGTTTGTTCATTCAGGGTGCTGTAGGTATTGACCGTTTGGTAAGAAACTTGCTTTTCGTTCATCATTTTCCGGGGGTTTTGTACTTTTACAAAGAAACCAATCTATTTGTTATGACCAATGAGGAAATTCTGGAGCTATCGAAAAAAGTTTCGAAAAATACGCTCATGGAAACCCTTGATATAGAATTCACTGAAGTAGGAGAAGACTACCTCATTGCGCGAATGCCCGTCACTTCAAAGGTTCACCAGCCCGACGGGGTGCTGCACGGTGGTGCCTCTGTTGCCCTGGCCGAAAGCGTGGGCAGCCTTGCCAGTTATGTTTTTTTAAATACAAACGATTTTATTGTTCGCGGTATAGAGATCTCTGCCAATCACCTAAAAAGTGTTTCTGAAGGTTACGTTTTTGCCAAAGCGACTTACCTGCACAAAGGCCGCACCACGCAACTTTGGAATATCAGGATCACAGATGAAGCTGAAAATCTCATTTCTGTAGTGAAACTGACCACCATCACCCTCCCGAAAAAGAAAAGTAATGCCTGAAGCTGAATTTTTTCAAAAGCTGGAGGAGCAATTCGAGAGCGCATTGCCATTTGTAGCTTATCGAAAGCCGATACTAACTGGTGACCGGGCAACTGTCACTGCTTTTTTGCAGCAGGATGACGAGTTGAATTACACCGAAAATTTCACCGAAAGCGGCTTTGTTTTTGCCCCTTTTGACACTTCAGAAAAAGCAATTCTTTTTGCTGAAAATACTTCGGAAAAACTCCATTTTGAGCAGGTGGTTTCTGAAGAAGGTACAGCTGTACTAACCTCTCAAAAAGGGCAAATTTCAGAAGAAAAAAAGTTAGGTCATATTGAGCTGGTGAGGAAAGCAGTTTCTGTATTGAGGGCAGGAGAAATGGATAAAGTTGTGCTTTCACGAAGGGAAGAAGTAGAGCTGAAGGAGCAAAACAGGCTGCAGCTATTTAAGGAACTGCTGAAAACCTATGCAACAGCCTTTGTATACTGCTGGTATCATCCAAAAATAGGCTGCTGGCTTGGTGCAACGCCCGAAACACTGTTAAAAGTTGAAGGTCGCCGGTTTAAAACCATGGCCCTCGCTGGAACTCAGAAATATCATGGAACAACAGATGTGGAATGGGGCGAAAAGGAAAAGCAGGAGCAGCAATTTGTTACCGATTCTATTGTGGAAAACCTGAAGGCTTCGGGTGTAGAAGATCTGGAAAGATCTGATACCTATACTGCCCGGGCAGGAAATGTATTGCATCTACGGACAGACATTAACGGAGTGTTGGACAGTAAGGCCACCCCATGGGGTGGCCCCACTGTAGGTGTCTCCCGGGTTATCTCTGCCCTTCATCCAACCCCGGCAGTATGTGGTCTTCCAAAGGAAAAGGCTAAATCTTTTATTCTTTCAGAAGAAAATTACGATCGGGAATTCTATACCGGATTCCTTGGAGAGCTGAATTTGCAGAAAAATGTGCAGCGAAGTAGAACCAGAAGGAATGTAGAGAACCTGGCCTATCGTGCAGTGAAGAAAGAAACTAATCTCTTTGTGAATTTGCGCTGCATGAAAATAGAAGATAATAAAGCTGTACTTTTTGTTGGTGGCGGCATAACCAAAGACTCTGTGCCCGAAGATGAATGGCAGGAAACGGTGAATAAGGCAGAGACTATGAAGAAAGTTTTGTTGAAATAAAAGGAACCTATCTCCTCACCAGACCTCACAGGTTTTTAAAACCTGTGAGGTCTAAATTGGGTCGTGGAGGAAAACAAGATAAATGAAATACCCCAAAATACCTGTTGCAAGATCAATTGTTGCGCTTTGTGAAGCCAAAGGAATCCATCATGTGGTGATCTCTCCGGGCTCTAGAAATGCGCCCCTTACCACGGGCTTTGCCCATCATCCAAATATAAAGACTTATAGCGTGGTAGATGAGCGCTGTGCTGCTTTTGTAGCTGTTGGCATGGCCCAGCAGCTGCAAAAACCTGTTGCTGTGGTTTGCACCTCGGGTTCGGCATTGCTCAATTATTATCCGGCGGTGGCAGAGGCTTTTTACAGCGATATTCCGTTGGTGGTGATCTCTGCCGACAGGCCTGTAGAGCGCATTGACATTGGCGACGGACAAACCATTCGCCAAAAGAACGTTTTTGAAAACCATATTTTATATTCGGCTAATTTATATTCAGAATTAGTGCTGGAAAATGAGGCGAAAGACAAGAAACTTCAGCAGAAGCAGTTTGAGAGTCGGAAGCACAACGAGCGGGAGATCAACCTGGCACTGAATAAAGCAATAGAAGAAAAGGGGCCGGTGCATATCAACGTTCCGTTTTATGAGCCGCTTTATGAGACGGTAGAAGACGTAGAGGTGAATCCTATACAGATCTTACCGGAGATCATTGAAAGAACTTACTCCCAAAACCAGTTGCAGGCTTATGCCGATCTTTGGAACAAGGCAGCGAGAAAGATGGTGATTGTAGGCGTGTCTTCCCCAAATTTAGTAGAGCAGCAATTTCTCGATAGGCTGGCAAATGATCCTTCAGTAATTGTATTTACTGAAACCACTTCAAACGTGCAGCAGGAGAAATTCTTTACTCGCATTGATACCATTATTGGCCCCATTGAAAAGGATGAAGACAGGGAAAAGCTTTTTGATAACCTGCAGCCTGAAATCCTGCTCACTTTCGGCGGAATGATCATCTCAAAAAAGATCAAAGCTTTTCTACGGAACTATCAGCCGAAACATCACTGGCATGTAGATCCAAAAAAGGCATATAACACCTTCTTTTGCCTGAACAAGCATTTCGAGACTTCAGTAAATTCATTTTTTAACCAGTTTTTTCCGCTCACAGAGATTTCTGAAAGCAATTATGCCGAATACTGGCAGGAGGTGCGAAGCAGAAGAAAGGTAAAACATGAAGATTATATGGGCAGGATCCCATATTCAGATCTTAAGGCCATGCAGCTTATTTGCCCTGCAGTGCCTGAAAATAGCATTGTACAGCTGGCAAACAGCTCTACAATCAGGTATGCACAGCTCTTCAGGTGGAAAGAGAGCCTAAAAATATACTGTAACCGCGGGACCAGCGGGATTGATGGCAGTACTTCAACTGCGGTGGGAGCTGCAATAGTTTCAGAAGCACCGGTTTTGATGATCACAGGAGATCTCAGCTTTTTTTATGACAGCAATGCGCTTTGGAACAATTATATTCCGAAGAACTTTAGGATAATCATCTTAAATAATGGTGGGGGCGGGATCTTCAGAATACTTCCGGGAGACAAGAATACTGAAACCTTCGAAAAATATTTTGAAACCGTTCATCATCTCAATGCGAAACCTATTTGTGACCTCTACGGATTTGAATATTCACAAGCCCAAACTTCCGAAGAAATAAAGGAGCGCTTAAATGCCTTTTTTGCCACCTCAGAACAGCCGAAGGTCCTGGAAATTTTCACGCCTCGAAAGGTGAATGACGAAGTGTTGCTGGAATATTTTAGCTTCGTGAAATAGCCGTTTATTATAAGTAACTTTGCCAAAAATTATTTTATGCTTGCCATTGGAGAATACCACACCCTTAAAATAGATCGCGATACGGAACCCGGACTTTTTTTAAAGGATGATGAAGGTAACGAGGTACTGTTGCCTAATAAGTACAAACCTGAAACTTTTGAAATAGGAGATGAAATCACCGTTTTTGTCTATCTGGATCATGAAGAAAGACCGGTGGCAACAACCCTTAAACCTTTTGTGAAGCTCGATGAATTCGGGTTGTTAAAATGTGTGGAGGTGAGCGAGATTGGAGCTTTTATGGATTGGGGCCTCGAAAAACACCTTTTTGTGCCTTTTAAAGAGCAGGCAGTTAAAATGCGGCAGGGTGAGCGCTATCTCATTTTCTGCTATCTTGATGAGCTTACCGAAAGGTTGGCTGGGTCGAGTAAACTGGATGCCTTTTTAGACAATTCGGAACTCACAATTAAACCTTTTGAAGAGGTAGAGCTCATTATCGCTAATCCTACTGAATTGGGATGGAATGTGATTGTGAACGAGATACACAAGGGCTTGCTGTACAAGGATGAAGTTTTTCAAAAATTGCACGTTGGCGACAGGCTTAATGGATATGTGAAAAAAACCCGGCCCGACGGAAAGATAGATATTACTTTGCAGCGTCCCGGCTACCGCAGTATTGAACCTAATGCGCAGGAACTGCTAAACCTTATTGAAATAAAAGGGGGTTTTTTAGCATTGACCGACAAATCTTCGCCCACAGAGATTGAAAAAGAGGTGCAAATGAGCAAAAAAAGCTTTAAACGTGCCCTTGGTAATCTTTACAAGCAAAGGAAGGTTGATATTAAAGACAACGGGATCTACCTTAAAAAAGGAGAGTAATAAGGAGAGACATAAGCTCTTACGCCTGAACGGGAGCGGTAAGGGCTTTGTAATATTGGTGACCGCATTTCTTCATAAGCCGGTATTTTCTTTTGTCCACTAAAAATGTCATAATTAGAACTTCGGTCGTGTACCCTGATGTCATTGGTAATTTCTATAAGGGCCTTTTCACCCTGGCTTATGGTAGGTGCTGGGGATTCCATTTCAACTAAAGCCGCTTCTTTTGCATAGCGTTCTTTTTCCATCATAGAAATAAGGTTCACCTGCCTCTTCTGTACTTTTTTATCAAAACTGATTTCTTTTAATGAAAATCGATTTTCGGGGAAATGGTTTACAGGAACAGAAAGCCCTGGCTGTATTCTGGTGTAGTTGATAAATACTTCTTCCGGCGCAGGAAAATTAGCCTGATCAAATTCGGGAAAAGAATTAGTACCTGAAGAATTCAATTCCTGGGAATAGCCACTTACACCAAAAATGATCAAAGTAAGAAGGGTTAGAATTTTATTCATGTTACCTATTTGATACTAACTAAGCAAAAATCGTACAAATTTTTCATTGTTCCGAAAGATAAAGCTTTTCTTGCGGCAGGTTTTATTCCCCAAGGAAAATATAAAAGCCTTATTTTTGAGTAAAATTAGATCACTATGACCAAACCAGATTATAAAACAGCAAAGGAATACGAAGATATCACCTACCAAAAGTGCAACGGCGTGGCACGTATTGCGTTTAACCGCCCCGAGGTTCGCAATGCCTTTCGTCCAAAAACTACCAGTGAGCTCTATGATGCTTTTTATGATGCCCAGGAAGATACTTCAATAGGAGTGGTGCTGCTTTCTGCGGAAGGCCCTTCCCCTAAAGATGGCGTTTACAGCTTTTGCAGCGGGGGAGATCAAAAAGCCCGTGGCCACCAGGGATATGTGGGAGAAGATGGAATGCACCGGCTGAATATTCTTGAAGTGCAGCGGTTAATTCGGTTTATGCCAAAGGCCGTGATTGCAGTTGTTCCGGGTTGGGCCGTTGGAGGAGGGCACAGCCTGCACGTAGTTTGTGACCTTACCCTTGCAAGTAAGGAGCACGCGATCTTTAAGCAAACCGATGCCGATGTTACCAGTTTTGATGGAGGATACGGTTCTGCTTACCTTGCCAAAATGGTTGGACAAAAGAAGGCACGCGAAATCTTCTTTTTAGGAAGGAATTATTCGGCACAGGAGGCTTATGAAATGGGAATGGTGAATGCAGTTATTCCGCATGAAGAACTGGAAGATACGGCTTATGAATGGGCACAGGAGATCCTGGCTAAATCTCCTACCTCAATAAAGATGCTGAAGTTTGCCATGAACCTTACCGATGATGGCATGGTAGGGCAACAGGTGTTTGCCGGGGAAGCTACCCGCCTTGCTTATATGACCGATGAGGCCAAGGAAGGGAGAAACGCTTTTCTGGAAAAAAGAAAACCTAATTTTGATAAAAAATGGATCCCGTAGCCTCTTCAGAATTTTCAAATTTTGAGTTGGAAGTAGCTTCCCTTCCCAGAATTGAGGAAGTGAAGCTGCATCCCATTTCAAAAAAATATCTTGTGAAGTTGCAGGTGGGTACCAGCATCTCCTTTATGTTCTTTGCTGTGGCATTGTTCCTGGGGTATACTTTCTTATCTGCTCAATTTCATACTTATCTTTTCTGGGCCGCAATCCTGCTGGTCCTCCTTTTTGGATGGTCTATTTTTAACAACGTGATGTATGTTAAGAAGAGCGGTTATGCCTTGCGGGAACAGGATATAATTTTTAAACGCGGCTTTTTGTTTGAAAAAACCACAGTTGTTCCTTTTAATAGAATTCAGCATGTGACTGTAGAGCGGTCTTTTCTTGATAAGATGCTGAATATTTCTTCTTTAAAAGTATTCACCGCCGGAGGATCGGGTAGCGATGTGAGTGTTCCCGGAATAAAACCTGAAACAGCTACCTCTCTAAAAGAGGAAATTTCAGGAAGAATTTATAACCATGCCTGATTATAATTTTTCGGAGCCACAACGGCAATCTGGCGTGGGGCTGATATTGATCTTTGCGACCTCTCTTTACCATATAGGGAGAAACTTGTGGGTGCTGGTTTTTTATTTTGCCTTTAAAGAAGTAGATCAGCGAATGCTGTTTTTTGGCGGGGCGGCACTTATGCTGGTGCTGTTGCTAAGTCTTGGCTACAGCATCCTTTATTTCCTGAATTTTAAGTTTCATCTTGACGAGAAGAATCAGGAGTTTGTGCTTCAAAAAGGGGTTTTTTCATCTGACGTTATTAATATTCCCTTTGAGAAGATTCAGCAGGTAAATTTCCGAAGGAATATTCTGCAACGCATCATTGGCGTGTACAGTGTGGTTGTAGAAACAGCAGGGAGCCAGGACAAGGAGGTCGAGATTAAAGCACTATCTGAAGAAAAGGCTAATCTCCTGGCCGAGAAACTCATGGCACGAGCCGAAGAGGAACGCGCCGAAACTTCCGCAGAAGTTGAAGAAGATCCTGAAAAAATACCTGCAACTACAGCAAAGGTCTTACCTCAATGGGAGCATAAGGTTCAATTATGGACGCTTGTAAAATTAGGGCTTACTTCCAATTATCTTCGTGGGGTTGGTATCATAGTGGCTTTTTATTTTACCCTAAGGGAGCAATTCATGTTTAACGATGAACTTGCGGCGCAGCTTCAGGAACCGCAGGTGTATTTTTCTCAGGGTAAATACCTCTTCATTATTTTTCTATTGCTGGTGGGGATGCTGTTAACGGTGGGGGAGACAGTTGTAAAATATTTTGGACTTCATTTGCAGAAGTATAAGGACACCCTACAGGTTGAAATGGGGCTGCGTAACAATACAAAAGTTAATTTAAAGGCCAGCAGAATCCAATTGCTGCAAGTGCTCACAAACCCTATTCAGAAGAAAATGGATCTGTTTCAGGTAAAGATCTCTCTTGCCAGTAGTGAGAATGATCTTGAAAAGAATCAGGTGAAAATCGCCGGTTTGCCGCCTAAAGTGGTGCAGCAGGTCAAAGATTATTTTTACCAGTTTGAAATACGGGA
>Ga0208014_1000948_pt1 | contig 10273 bp, 7 predicted proteins | sample 25_taG_FD_184099 | JGI IMG/M metagenome (GOLD analysis project Ga0208014, IMG submission 184099) | Marine viral communities from Cariaco Basin, Caribbean Sea - 25_WHOI_OMZ (SPAdes) (version 2) | ecosystem: Environmental > Aquatic > Marine > Oceanic | place: Caribbean Sea: Cariaco Basin...
ATCCCAGTAGGCTTCGCTGCTGCCTACACCATTGGCTTTACAGTGCTCATGAGTATGCTCCGTAAAGAGACGCGCATGAGCTTTATGGATGTGCTCGGGGCGTTAGAGGATGGGGCACGATTGTCGCTAGCGGTCATGGCCGCTTGTGCTGTGGTCGGTATTATTATTGGTGTGGTTAGTCTGACCAGCTTTGGTACCGTTATGACCTCCTCAATCGTAACGCTAGGAGCAGGGTCGTTATTACTCACCCTTATCTTAACCATGCTAGCTTCCATGGTACTGGGGATGGGCTTGCCATCGATTCCAGCTTATATCATTACGGCAACTATGGCAGCACCCGCGCTGGCAGGATTTGATATTCCTATTCTATCCGCGCATATGTTTGTCTTCTATTTTGGTATCTTTGCTAATATTACCCCACCGGTTTGCTTAGCTGCCTTTGCCGGAGCAGGTATCGCTGGTGGGGATCCGATGAAGACGGGCTTCCAATCGTTAAAGCTAGCACTCGCCGGCTTTATCGTGCCGTTTATGTTTATCTATAACCCTACCATGCTAATGATTGACCCAGCAGGTTTAGCCGTTACCGCAAAAGAATTCCCACTACCACCGGTTATGGAAATCGTAATGGTAGTCATCACTTCCGTTGTGGGCGTTATCGGTCTTAGTGCCGCTGTTGAAGGCTACTTTAAGGGCGTTATGAAACCATTGATGCGGGTAGCCTTGGCCGCCGGTGCCCTATTGCTTATCTATCCTGAGCTGATGACCGATGTGGCAGGGGCTATTATTGTTATCGGCATTGCGGCTTGGAACGTAAAAACGAATAAGTCGGTGATTACCCCGTCAGCTGTTTAGTAGAGACAGTCTGCTCTGAGCGTTATTAATAAAAAAGAGGTCCTAGCGGGCCTCTTTTTTTATGAGCAGTTTGTTAAGACTTAGCTATTTTATCTTAGCTATTTTATCTTAGCTATTTTAGCTTAGGTATTTCATCTCAGTTATTTTATAAAGATTCAGCAGTTTTTAGGTCGCACTAGGAGCGCATCGCCAGTCGCTTTACTAAACCCTCAGCTAGCGCTTTTACCATCATCGCCTGACTCTGCACAAAACCATTATATTTGGGCAAGTCATCGTCCATGTCTTCGACGCGGCGGTTATAGAACAGATGCATGGTAGGTTTAGGTAGAGCCGACACATCAGGATAGTTGCTAGTAGGAACTAAGACTATCTTGTCTCCTAGAGCCATTTCAATACTGGGCTTATTGCAACGGGTGCACAGACCACGGCTGATATTGGGCGGCAGTTTCCAACGGCGAAATTTGGTTCTAACAAGGTTTAAATCGCTTACATCGGGCTTGAGCAATACGGTCACATCGTTAAAGGCAGCGCCAGTGAACTCTTGGCAAATGGTGCAGTGACAGATAAAGCGGCCAATAGGCTTTGCATTGATAGTATAAGTGTTGCTATAACAGGAGCAAGAGCCTTCCTGTGGGGTGAATTCGCTGCTCATGGTCAGTCCTTAATCAGAGGGAGGAAAAGGGCGGTTGTCTCCCTCATTTTCTAAAAAAGAGGGGTTAGGTTAGGCTTTAGAATATAGCATTATCTAAGCTCGTGCGGTAATGGCTTTTGGCCGTCATCATTATTATCCCTATAAAAAAAGAGACCTACTAGTGGTCTCTTTTTCATTGCTAATTAACTTCATTAAGCCGGTATTAACAACCTAACTTACCTTCCGCTTCTAACGCTTTTTTGCTGCGAATTGGCGCTGGGCAGTCTTCACCATAATACTGACGGTCGGCGAAGTAGCTCGAGCGTACCATGGGGCCCGCCCAAATGCTAAAGAAGCCAATCTTTTTGCCGTAGTCCATATAACGTTGGAACTCGTCAGGATGCACATAACGATCCACAGGCGCGTGGCTCTTACTCGGGGCCAAGTACTGACCGACGGTAATCATATCCACATCATGAGCACGCAAGTCGTCGAGTAGGGCGTAGATTTCTTCTTCGGTCTCACCAAGGCCCACCATAAAGCCACACTTGGTCGCGATATCAGGGCGACGCGCTTTATAGTGCTTGAGCAAATCGAGTGAATGCTGATAATCCGAACCGGGACGGAACGCCTTATAGAGGCGGGGCACGGTTTCGATATTGTGGTTGAACACATCTGGCGCCGTCTCAGTCAAAAGGTCTAGCGCGATGTCCATACGCCCGCGGAAATCAGGGACTAGGATTTCGATTAAGCAATTTGGGCTTAGCGCTCGCGACTCATTAATCACATCCACGAAATGCTGCGCACCACCATCTTTGAGGTCGTCGCGATCCACCGAAGTGATAACCGCGTATTTTAACCCAAGACCTTCGATGGTCTCAGCAGTATGGCGCGGCTCATCCGGGTCTAGATTATTGGGGCGACCGTGTGCTACATCACAGAATGGGCAGCGACGGGTACAGATATCACCCATAATCATAAAGGTCGCTGTACCATCGGCAAAGCACTGCGGCAGGTTTGGACAAGCCGCCTCTTCACAAACGGTATAAAGCTTCTGTTTACGCAAAGTCGATTTGATCCGAGCCACTTCCGCTGGGGAAGACATTTTGACGCGAATCCAGTCGGGTTTCTTAGGTGCTTCAACCCCCGACAGTACTTTAATTGGGATACGCGCAACCTTATCGTAACCGCGCAGTTTTTCTCCCTGCACTGCTTTTTTAGGTTTTGGTTTGGCAGCTGGCGTGTAAGTTTGTACCGCCGTTTGCTCAACCGTTTTTCCAATAAGGGTGTCGCGCTGAATAGCAAGGTCGCTCATAAAGGTATCCTAACCGTTTATAGCCTATCGTCGCTGACCGTCATGCCTGCACAGCTTGGCTTATAGTTATAGCACTCGCTGCTTAGAGTAATCGCAAGCTTTATTTAGAGTCATGATTTGCAATCAGGGGCAAAAGATATCTGCGTGAAACGGTAATGTAGTAGAGGATGGTCTAAAATCCATGAAGTATTGGCAGAATTTTGATGCGCTTAGTATAACAAATTTGCTAGCGTCTAGCACCCGCCGTGATAAGGTAATGTGCTCAAAAACCCTCTATAAGCTAAGGGTTATAAGCCAACTAACAGAGTATAGCCAACATTTTTCTATGAGTAATTATGTAGGTGATAACCTCCAGTAAACGAGATTATAACTGTAGTAAACGAACTAATAAGGAGCTAATAGGCGGAAAGCTAGGCATGTACTTGGCTGATAATATTAACCAGCACTGTGATAGCCAACTCTGAGAGTATGAAAGTGGGATTACGCAAATTTTTACTGGCAATAATGATTGTATGACTAAACCCATTAAGCGTTTTACAACTAAGCTAATGCGGTCATGAGCTACACCTTAATTGGCCCGACGTTATCAAGCAAAAGTAGCAGTAGTATTTCACAAATAAATAGTGAATATGGGCACGTAGGTCATGGGTTTTACAGATTCGGCATTAACTTTTTGACCGATTTAAGCTATCCTATGCAGATAATCCATATCCTTATCGCACACTTAACGCAGGTCGTCATCCCGACTGCCCACGCGGTGTGCAACCGCCAACCTACGAGGACGACAAACGTGTTAGAAGCTTATCGTAAACATGTCCAAGAACGCGCTGAACTAGGGACAGTTCCGCTACCATTGACAGAATTCCAAGTCGCTGACTTAACTGAATTATTGAAAGCCCCTCCTGCCGGCGAAGAAGAGTTCTTATTGGACCTATTGGTCAACCGTGTACCTGCCGGTGTTGACCAAGCGGCTTACGTTAAAGCTGCATTTTTGGCCGCTATCGTAAAAGGCGAAACCACTTCTCCGCTAATCGACAAAATCAAAGCCATCGAAATCCTAGGCACTATGCAAGGCGGCTATAACGTCATGCCTATGGTTGATGCTTTAGATGAGCCAGAGTTGGCTGCTGCCGCTGCTGAAGCACTAAAGAAAACTTTGCTAGTTTTTGATGCGTTCAACGACGTAACTGAAAAAGCGGAAGCCGGTAACGAACACGCGAAAGCGGTTATCCAGTCTTGGGCCGATGCAGAATGGTTCACAAACCGTCCTGAAGTGCCACAAAAAATGACTTACACAGCATTTAAAGTTACTGGTGAGACCAACACTGATGACTTGTCGCCAGCGCAGGATGCTTGGAGTCGTCCAGACATCCCATTGCATTCACTAGCGATGCATAAAAACTCTCGTGACGGCATCACTGCTGACGAAGAGGGCGTTCGTGGTCCAATGACTATGATCGAAGAGCTCAAGAAAAAAGGCCATCAATTGGCTTATGTTGGTGACGTTGTTGGTACTGGTTCTAGCCGTAAGTCTGCGACCAACTCAGTACTATGGCTCATGGGTGATGATATCCCTAACGTCCCAAACAAGCGTGGCGGCGGTCTAGTCCTAGGTAGCAAAATCGCTCCTATCTTCTTTAACACTATGGAAGATTCTGGCGCATTGCCAATCGAAGACGTCAATGTCGATAACATCGAAATGGGTGACGTGTTTGATATCTATCCACACGATGGCAAAATCACTAAGCATGACTCTGACGAAGTATTGTCTACGTTTGAGCTAAACTCGCCAACGTTACTTGATGAAGTGCGCGCCGGTGGCCGTATTCCATTGATCGTAGGTCGTGGTCTAACCAACCGTGCTCGTGAATATATGGGCCTTGCTCATTCAGACGTATTTGCTAAGCCAGATCAGCCTGCTGATACCGGTAAAGGCTATACGCTAGCCCAGAAAATGGTCGGTAAAGCTTGTGGTCTAGAGGGCGTTCGTCCTGGTATGTACTGTGAGCCTAAGATGACTACTGTCGGTAGCCAGGATACGACGGGTCCGATGACGCGTGATGAGCTAAAAGACATGGCTTGCCTAGGTTTCCAAGCCGACCTAGTTATGCAGTCATTCTGTCACACGGCCGCTTATCCAAAGCCAGTTGACGTTGAAACTCAACACACGCTTCCTGACTTTATCATGAACCGTGGCGGCGTAAGCTTACGTCCTGGTGATGGTATCATTCACAGCTGGTTGAACCGTATGCTACTTCCAGATACCGTAGGTACTGGTGGTGACTCGCACACGCGTTTCCCAATGGGTATCTCTTTCCCAGCGGGTTCTGGTCTAGTCGCTTTCGCTGCGGCTACTGGTGTTATGCCACTAGATATGCCTGAGTCTGTGCGCGTCCGTTTCGTAGGTGAGCGTCAGCAAGGTATCACGCTACGTGACTTGGTCCATGCTATCCCGATGCAAGCCATCAAAGAAGGTTATTTGACGGTTGAGAAAAAAGGTAAAATCAACGAATTCAACGGTCGTATCCTTGAGATTGAAGGCCTAGAAGACTTAACCGTTGAGCAAGCATTCGAATTATCAGATGCTTCTGCTGAGCGTAGTGCTGCTGGTTGTACTATCACCCTATCTGAAGAGTCAGTGACTGAGTACCTAAACTCAAACATCACGCTACTTAAGTGGATGATTTCTGAAGGTTATGGCGATGCGCGTACTATCAGCCGTCGTATCGAAGCTATGCAGGCTTGGTTAGAGAAACCTAGCCTAATGCGTGCTGATGCTGATGCTGAATACGCTATCGACATGACTATCGATATGTCTGAAATCAAAGAGCCAGTCCTTTGCTGCCCGAACGATCCAGATGATGCGAAAACTCTAGCTGACGTCGCTGGCGACACTATTGATGAAGTCTTTATCGGTTCTTGCATGACCAACATCGGTCACTTCCGCGCGGCAGGTAAACTGCTACAAGAAGTCCCTGCAGGCAGCTTGAAAACTCGTCTATGGATTGCGCCACCAACTAAGATGGATGCTCGTCAGTTGATGGAAGAAGGTTATTACAATATCTATGCACAAGCCGGCGCTCGTACTGAAATGCCAGGTTGTTCACTATGTATGGGTAACCAGGCGCGTATCGCTCCAGGCTCAACAGCGGTATCGACGTCTACACGTAACTTCCCGAACCGTCTAGGCCAAGGCGCAAACGTCTACCTAGCCTCTGCTGAACTTGCTTCAGTCGCTGCGGTATTGGGTAAGCTACCAACCAACGAAGAGTATCAGCAGTACGCTGGTATGCTAGACAGCATGGGTGGCGAAGTTTATCGCTATCTAAACTTTGACAAAATGACTGATTACACTGAAGAAGCTGACAAGATCAACGTCGCTCAATTGTCGTAAGTTATTCTGTTAAATCGCTCTAACTGGCTTAGATTTTAAGGTAGTTAGGACAATAAAAACCCCGCATCATTATTGGTGCGGGGTTTTTTTATGCGCTATGGATTAGTAATAGAGTTATGAACAAGACCTAAGACTAAAAATAAGAACTAAAGATTGGCCTTAATATCGGGGCTCTTTAAACATGTGGAAATATGCCTATCGACAGTAGGCGCTCGTGCAGGACTATGGCCGTGCCTCTTCCAGAGGCAAGAAGCACAAAATCCATCCCTAGCCCTTCCTTTATTAAAGGAAGGGAACATTCTTTTAAAAATAGGTTTGTACTAGGCTGATTATCACAGTGACGACTATTTAACCTCAGAGCTATCTGCATTAATAGTTAATCAATTAACTTCAGTTAGAGATAAGCCTTAAGACTAATTTAATGTAAATGCCCCTCAAATGACCTGTTAAAAAACTGAATTCTCAACCTTTCGAGATTTCAGCAAGATTTGCCCCCTCCCTTTTCAAAGGGAGGGTTGGGGAGGGATTTTATAATCTATTTTAAAATACTGAAACCAAGCTGTTCAGCAATCACTTACCCTGATAAACCGGCTTACGCTTTTGCATAAAGGCACTGATGCCTTCTTTAAAGTCTTCAGTCTGCGCCAACATGGTTTGTTGCTGCACTTCCATATCTAGCGCCTCATTAAGCCCCATAAAGGCATGGGTATTAATAATATGCTTCATCGATGCCAAGGCCTTGCCCGGTAGCGCGCTTAGGCGTTGTGCCAATGCCCACACATGGTCATCCAGTTTATCTGCACTCACTACGGCATTCACGAGATCTAAGCGTGCCATATCTTCAGCTTTTAACTTATCGCCTAACATGACCAGTTCAGTGGTCTTCGCCGCGCCAATTAATTGATTCAGTAGATAGATACCACCGGCATCAGGAATCAGACCGATATTCACAAACGCTTCAACGAACTTGGCATTGTCTGCTGCGATACGGAAATCACAAGTTAGCGCTAGGTTCATTGCTGCGCCCGCAACTGCGCCTTCTAATTTAGCAATAATAGGTTTATGGATGTCACGTAGCTTTAAGCTGACATCACCGGCTTCGGCGACCATAAAATTTAGCTTGTTGGCTAAGGCATCGCCTTCCATACCATCTTCCAACATCTCGCCGATATGCCCGCCACTCGAGAAATGACCACCAGCACCAGCTAAGATAATCACCCGAACTTGCTCATCTTCTTGTGCTTGAATAAGCGCATCCATCATGGCCGCTTTGAGCTTGGTACTAAAAGCATTCAACGTCTTAGGGTCGTTCATAGTGATGGTGGCGATATGCTCTTCGACCTGATATTGCACTAGATTTTCAGACATAAAACTTCCTTTTAAGTAATTCATAATTAAGTGGTTTGAGAGATATTGAGCAATTTATCAAAGCGATACAAATACACTCATTACTATAGCAGTTTGGGCTTATAAGGAAAGTGGGTTTTGTGAGCGGGTGGGGTCGGTAGATTCTTAAGGAGGGTGTGCTAAGGATATGAAAAGGATTGCAAAAAAAACTTCGGATGTATTTTTTAAGTGCTAAAGCTGGAATCGGAAGTAAAGAAAGTTAAGTTGTAGGTTAATATGGTCATTACGCGCACTGCCGAACCCTAATATTAATATAACTGCCAAAGAGACAATAAATTGATATACCTAATCTTAGATGTTTTTTATAACGATATTGGGGAAGAGTCCATAGCCAAAGTCTCTGGTATTCGCTTTCAAGGTATCGAGCAGACCGAAATTTTAAGCGAGCATATTGTCACAGTAGAGAACGTTGCTCCTTATGAATCAGGGCAGTTCTATAAACGTGAAATGCCTTGTCTACTAGCCATGCTAGACAAAATTGACGACCCCTATGACGTGATTATCATCGATGGCTATGTGTTTTTAGATGGGGTGAGTAAACCAGGATTGGGTAAATATCTTTATGATAGCTTAGTCGTTAAAAAGCCGATCATTGGTATCGCTAAAAACCATTTTCAAGATGTCAGTGAGGACTACGCTGTTTGGCGAGGTATTAGTAAGCATCCGTTATACGTGACGAGTGTGGGTATGGAGGTTGATGAGGCTAAGCATTTGGTGGCGAATCTGGCCGGTAAGCATAGAATGCCTACTATGGTCACCGCTGTGGATCAGTTGGGGCGAAATTGATGAGCAGTTGGGTAAAAAATACTTAGTTCCGCTTGCTGTTAGTCATTTATTAAAAAAGAAAGAAAAAAATATGAATAATATCCAAAAACTAGGAAAACTATTAAGTGTAATTAACGACCTCTTCTCTATTGGAGATTATGGGGTCAATCATATTGAATTTTTATTTATTGGTGTCAAAAAATTATTAGAAGAAGATATTGATACTAAAAAATATTTCTTCAAAAAAATCATGGATAATATTGAGCAGGACAGGTGTCTAGATATAGAGCCTTGGGGGTATGTTGACTCAGACTTATTGTGCTATTTGGCCTATACGACTCGTTGGCGGGAATTCTATGACTTTATTGAATACCGAAAAAATATTATTAGGCTGTATCGCAAAGATAGAGTAACTAAAGATATAGCAGATGCTATAAGCTTAGCACTACAAGACGACTGGGAAGATACAGAGTTTTATAATATGTTAGACAGATAAGGTGTTAAATACACTCAATAATTAAGGGACATAGGCTGGGCATATAGCCCAGCAATTCTCAAAATAGTTTCAACCCTTTTCAAAAGTTTCCAACACCGCTACAAAACGATTAATCTGTGCTTGAGGTGTCGCCCAAGAGGTGACAAACCGCACAACACTGCGGTCATTATCTAATTTTTCCCAAGCATAAAAAGTGAAGTCCTTCTGCAAATAATCAATCACCGCTTGCGGTAAAATGGCAAAGACCTGATTGCTTTGGGTTTCTACAAAGAGCTCATGACCATTGTCTTGTAAAGCCGTCGCTAGTTGCTGCGCCATAGAGTTGGCATGACGACACATCTCTAGATATTTATTGTCTTTGAGCAAGATTTCAAACTGTAGGGCGAGTAGGTAGCCTTTCGCCAATAAGCCACCATGTTGTTTAAGATAAACATTGAAGTCTAAAGCCAAGTGCTTATTCGGGATAATGATGACTTCGCCAAACATCGCGCCCATCTTCGTACCGCCCAACCAAAAAATATCGGCAAACTTAGCGATATCCGCTAGGGTGACTTGTTGAGCGTCACTAGCCAATGCTGCACCGAGTCGAGCGCCATCAATGAACAAATACATGTTGTGTTCACGACAATATGCCGACAGCTGTGCTAATTCGTCGTAGCTATAGACCGTACCTAGCTCCGTTGTGTTGGAGATATAAACGGCTTTCGCGCGCACGACATGCGGCTGCGAAGTATGGCGCTGATGTATTGCGTCGATAGCAGCAACAGTAAGCTTGCCATCGGTCGCATGAGTGGTGATAACCTTATGACCCGTAGCTTCAATCGCGCCCGCTTCGTTAACGGCGATATGGCCAGAGGTACAAGCGATGATACCATCGATGGGCGAGAGCATAGCGGCGATACAAACCAGATTCGCCTGCGTACCCGTGATGCCAAAATGAATAGCAATATCGTCGGCATTATTAGAATTCTGGTCACTATTGCCGAGTTGACCCCGTAAGATTTCACGCACTTGCTCAGAATAGTCATCAAAGCCATAGCCAACGTGCTGCTGCAAATGCGAATCTTGCAAAGCAGCTAAAATATCAGGATGGGCACTTTCGCTATAGTCATTCAAAAAGCTATAGGTCATCAGGGGTCTCTCTTATTTATGGGTGGTAAGTTATAGTTTGGTTCACTGAAAAAAAGCTTATAGCAAGCGGTAAAGCTGAAAATTAAAAAGCCCAAACCCGCGCTAAAGTCATTAGACCAGAGCGTGTCATGAAGGGTTATGGTGGCTAGAAAAATTAAGGTATAGATTAATCGTTAAAAAAGTAGTGAGTATAGCCGTATGAATGCATTAACCATAAGGGCCCATACCGTCAGTGACAGTGCCGAAAACGGTAGCGCGTTTAATCACTTCAGCGGCCCAAGC
>Ga0208014_1000949_pt1 | contig 10265 bp, 8 predicted proteins | sample 25_taG_FD_184099 | JGI IMG/M metagenome (GOLD analysis project Ga0208014, IMG submission 184099) | Marine viral communities from Cariaco Basin, Caribbean Sea - 25_WHOI_OMZ (SPAdes) (version 2) | ecosystem: Environmental > Aquatic > Marine > Oceanic | place: Caribbean Sea: Cariaco Basin...
CCGCTTACCAAAAGCGTTTCAAAACAGTTATTGGCAGTTTATGATAAACCAATGATCTATTACCCGCTATCTGTATTAATGTTAGCGGGAATCAGGGAAATTCTAATTATTTCTACTCCTGAAGATCTTCCTAATTTTCAGAATTTATTAGGCGATGGAAGAGACTGGGGTTTAGACTTGTCTTACGCTGAACAAGCTAAACCTAATGGGCTGGCTGAAGCGTTTATTATAGGTGAAGATTTTATAAATAACGATGATGTATGCCTGGTTCTTGGGGACAATATATTTTATGGCCAGGGTTTTAGCAGTCTACTTGAAAATGCGATTAAAAATTGTAAGGAACTCGGTGAGGCTACCGTTTTTGGCTATTACGTAAATGAGCCAAAAAGATATGGAGTTGTAGATTTTGATGAAACAGGAAATGCGCTTAGCATAGAAGAAAAACCTGAAAAACCAAAGAGTAATTTTGCAGTTACCGGACTTTATTTTTATCCGAATTCAGTTATCGAAATCGCTAAAAAATGCAAACCCAGTGCTCGTGGAGAATTGGAGATTACCAGTATCAACCAGGAATATCTAAAGCTGAAGGAATTAAAAGTAGAGGTTATGGGCCGTGGTTACGCCTGGCTAGATACCGGAACACATGATTCTATGTTAGAAGCTTCTAATTTTGTGCAAACCATAGAAAAACGACAGGGCTTAAAAATTGCCTGTCCTGAAGAGATTGCTTTTCGCAAGAAATATATCAATAAAGCTCAATTACAAAACCTGGCTACCGATCTAGAGAAAAGTGAATATGGAAAGTACTTGATGAAGTTAATACAATAATTTCACTAAATCTCCTGATTGTTGTTTATCTCTTATTTGCTTCTGAAGTCTATGGAATATATAATCAAATTGCTGTAGGAATTTTTCGCTAATTTAATTAAGAGAGTCTTATTTTCTTTATCCTGATTATGGAGTTCTAATATATTCTGCAAGAAAACTGCTTTTACAATAAGAACCTGAAAAATCTAATATTTTAAAACCCTATTAATTCGATAGACTAATAGGAAATATTATATTTGCGGTGTAGCAATCCATTATTTAAAGGTGAATCTGTGAAAAGCGAAATTGAAAATAAAGTTCTCCCAGAGCATTTTGTGGCAATAAATGCTGCTATTGAAGCAGGCTCAGAAATAATGAGAATTTATGAGGGTGGTAATTTTCAAATTGAATCAAAGGAAGATAATTCACCAATAACCCTCGCCGATAAATCTGCGAATACCATAATTAATGAGTTTTTAAAACCTACCGGTATTCCAATTATAAGTGAAGAAAATATCGAAACTGATTTTTCAGAAAGAAAACTATGGGACTCCTGCTGGATCGTTGATTCTTTGGATGGTACCAAAGAATTTATAAACAAAAATGGTGAGTTTACAGTAAATATTGCACTGGTAAAAAATAACAAGCCGGTTTTCGGAGTGATTTATATTCCTGTGAGTAAGGAACTCTATTTTGGTAATGTGGTAGAAGGGAGATCTTTTAAAATGATTATTGATAATAAAACTTTAGAAGAAGATTTATTCAAATATGCTGAAGAAATATTCCCGGTCAGTGATCAAAGAACTATTCGAATCGCAGGAAGCCGATCTCATGTTAATGAGGAGTCCCTCGAGTTTATTGAAGGGATTAGGAAAAAATATTCTCAGGAAGTAAAAGTTATTCCTAAAGGAAGTTCCCTTAAATTTTGTTTAATAGCGGACGGAACTTTGAATATCTATCCCAGAATAGGTACTACTATGGAATGGGATACAGCGGCAGGCCATGCTATTTGTAAAGCAGTAGGGATTAGAGTTTTTGATATGAAAACCAATAGAGAACTTGTTTACAATAAGCAAAACCTAAAAAACAACTCATTTGTCGTTTCCAATCTTTTAGATGTAAGTTGAAAAATTATTTAGAAAGGAATAAGAAGAAGAAAGGTTGAACCAGTAATTAAAAGAAACCGGAGCGTTGAGGTAGATAAAGAATGTGAAACCTTAGAGTAAATTAAATATTTAAAAGGTTTTAAAAAAACTTGAATTAAAGTAAAATGAGCAAGTATTATTTAAATTATTTAGATGAATTAGAATCGGAAGCGATCTATATTTTGCGTGAGGTATGGGCGCAATTCGAGAATCCTGTGATTTTATTTTCAGGAGGAAAAGATTCTATTCTAGTAACCCATTTAGCTAAAAAGGCTTTTTATCCCAGTAAAATTCCGTTTGCGCTGATGCATGTAGATACTGGCCATAATTTTCCTGAGACCATAGAATTTCGAAATGATTTAGTGGAAAAGCTTGGCGTAAAGTTAATTGTAGGTTCAGTCCAGGAGTCGATTGATAATGGTCGTGTTGCCGAAGAGAAAGGAAAGAACGCTACCAGAAATGCTTTACAAATCACCACTCTTCTCGATGCGATTGAAATGAACAAAATAGATTGTGCTATTGGCGGCGGAAGAAGAGATGAAGAAAAGGCCCGGGCCAAAGAACGCTTCTTTAGCCATCGTGACGATTTTGGGCAGTGGGATCCTAAAAACCAACGACCAGAGTTATGGAATTTGTTAAATGGGAAACATTTTGAGGGAGAGCATTTCAGAGCATTTCCTATTAGTAATTGGACAGAGATGGATGTGTGGAATTATATTAAACGTGAAAACTTAAGTATTCCGAGTTTATACTTTGCCCATGAGCGCGAAGTAGTTTTTAGAAGTAATTCATGGATACCGGTTTCAGATTACCTTAAACTAGAAGAAAGTGAGCAAATAGAAAAAAAGAAAATACGTTTCCGTACGCTTGGTGATATTACCATCACCGGTGGAATAGAATCTCATGCAGATAATCTGGATAAAATAGTAGAGGAAGTTTCTTCGATGCGCAAAACAGAAAGAGGAGATCGTTCTGATGATAAAAGGAGTGAAACTGCCATGGAAGATCGTAAGAAGCAAGGCTACTTCTAGAGAACGTCATCCTGAACTTGTTTCAGAGCCTGCTCCGTATTTTCTTCGGAGATCTAACATGAAGAAACTGAAAAAAGTTCGATGTGGTTTTAATACAATGAAATATTAAGATGGAAATAAATAACAATCAATTATTAAGATTTACTACCGCTGGGAGTGTAGATGACGGAAAAAGCACGTTAATAGGTAGACTTCTATTCGATTCGAAATCAATTTTTGAAGATCAATTGGATTCCGTGAGCAAAACCAGTGCGAAGAAAGGTCACGATGGAGTGGATTTAGCACTTTTTACTGATGGATTAAAAGACGAACGGGAGCAGGGAATAACTATTGATGTGGCTTACCGTTACTTTACTACACCTAAGCGTAAATTTATTATTGCCGATACTCCAGGGCATATTCAATACACTCGTAATATGGTTACAGGAGCTTCTACGGCAAATGCCGCGGTTATCTTAATTGATGCCCGTCACGGCGTGATTGAGCAAACAAAAAGGCATTCTTTTATCGCTTCTTTACTTAATATTCCGCACTTGATTGTGTGTATCAATAAAATGGATCTGGTAGATTTTTCCGAAGAAGTATACAATAATATAGTAACTCAATTTGAAGAATTTTCTTCTAAGCTCTTGATGAAAGATATTCGTTTTATTCCTATTAGCGCGTTACTTGGGGATAATGTAGTAAATCGCTCTGAAAAAATGAAGTGGTATCAGAACGGCACTTTGCTTAGTACTTTGGAAAATCTACATATTAGTAGTGATATTAATAAAATAGATGCTCGTTTTGCGGTGCAAACTGTTTTGCGGCCTCAGAGCGAAGAATGCAGAGATTACCGTGGTTATGCCGGGAGAATTGCTAGTGGAATTTATCGGGTAGGGGATGAAGTTGCTGTTTTACCATCTGGTTTCCAATCTAAGATAAAGTCGATTAACAGTGGAGAAAAGGAATTGGAAGAAGCTTATGCTCCAATGAGTGTTTCTATGACACTTGAAGATGATATTGATGTAAGTAGGGGTAATATGATTGTGCCGAAAAACAATCAGCCTGAAATGGAGCAGGAGTTTGACGTGATGTTATGCTGGTTGGCAAATGAAGCAGCTAAACCCAGAGCCAAATACACAATTGTGCATACTTCCCATGAGGAGCGCGCTATAATTAAGGATGTGGTCTATAAAATGGATATCAATACTTTTGAAAGAGATAGTGAAGATTCAAGTTTAAGTATGAATGATATCGCCAGGGTAAAAATAAGAACTACCCGCAGATTGATGTTAGATGCTTATAGGGATAATCGTAATACCGGCAGTGTTATACTTATTGATGAAAGTACTAATGAAACCGTAGCCGCGGGGATGGTGGTGTAAGGGTTCTTGTGAATTTGATATTTGGTTCTTTTCATTGCTTGTTAAGTGGTTTACAGGATGGGCATTTGTTCTGTTAAAACCCTCGTTCTAAATCTGATAAATAAATCGCAGCGCATCGTTTGTCTCTTTCTTTACGCTTACATCCTTAGAAGGAACTTAATTCACCTCGCCAATGAATTATAGATTAATATTTATAATAAAATGGTTGTTGGTTGATATAGTATTTCAGATTTATTTTTAAATCTCGTCATTCTGTACCGAAGCATCGGGATAATTTAGAATCTAATTATTTGAAATACAAACTTTTAAGGATTTTAAACCCTTCTCACTGAAATCTAAAACATTCGAGATAGTTTAATTAAAACCGAATTTTTTAAACCTTAGTTTCCGAAGCCGTCTTTCAAATATTTCTTAACGTTTTTTCAAGCTTTAAGGTTTCTTTAGCAATAGGCTCATAAAGAAATTCTATCTTTGCCGCCGATAAAAAGTTGAATTAAAATTCTCAAATGACTGAATTTCAGGAGAAATTAGAAAATAAAAGAATACTCGTTACCGGTGGTGCCGGCTTTATTGGTTCCAATTTATGTGAAACCTTAATAGACTTAAATGCAAAAGTGGTTTGTCTGGATAATTTTGCTACGGGTCATAAGCATAATCTAGAGGTATTTGAAAACCACGAAAATTTTAAGTTGATTGAGGGGGATATTCGAAACCTTGAGACTTGTCATAAGGCCTGTGAAAATGTAGATTATGTATTGCACGAAGCAGCTTTAGGTTCTGTGCCAAGGTCTTTGGCCGATCCTATTACCAGTAACGCAGTTAATATATCTGGATTTTTAAATATGCTTGTGGCTGCTAGAGATGCCGGTGTTAAAAGATTTGTATATGCGGCAAGTTCTTCTACTTATGGGGATTCAGAGAAACTTCCAAAAGTAGAAGATGAAATAGGAAAACCACTTTCTCCCTATGCAATTACTAAGTATGTGAATGAATTATATGCCGATATTTTTCAGGATGCCTATCAATTAGATACCATCGGATTAAGATATTTCAACGTTTTTGGAAGAAAACAAGATCCAAATGGAGCTTATGCTGCTGTAATTCCAAAATTTGTGATGCAGTTTATGAAGCATGAAAGTCCGGTAATCAACGGCGATGGAACTTACTCGCGTGATTTTACTTATATAGATAATGTTGTTCAAATGAATTTACGGGCAATAACATCTGAGAATGAAAAAGCCGTAAATGAAGTTTATAATACGGCTGTTGGGGATAGAACCAATTTGGTAGAACTTACTCAACTATTGAAAAAGCATCTTTCTGAATTTGATCCTGAAATTGCTAATGTTGAAGTTAAACATGGGCCCAATAGGGCTGGAGATATTCCCCATTCCTTGGCTTCGGTAGAAAAAGCAGAGGAGTTATTGGACTATAATCCAAGTCACCGAATTGATGAGGGTTTAAGAGAGGCTGTTACTTGGTACTGGGAGAACTTAAGAGAATGAACGTTGAGCAATTAAAATGGGACACTGATTTTTTTGGTTTTAATGTGGCTAAAATTGCAAAGGATTATTTGCGGCTGGATGCGACATCAAAATTAAAGGGCATTTTTAATCAGGATATAACCCTGGGTGTCTATAATTCCTCAAAACCTGATTTCGAAAAGTTTGAAAATAAATATTATGATATTGTTAATGTTTATAATCGTATTCCAATAATTAAGAAGGTAAAAGTTTCAAGCAATACACATCAGAATATTTTTAGTTACCAGGAGGAATCACCTTCTTTAGAATTGATTGAATTGGCTAAATTGGCTGGAAAGGAAGGAAGATTTGCTCGGGATTCTCGATTTTCAGAAGAAACTTATAATAGAATCTTTGAACAATGGATAACTAACTCTGTTAAACGTGTTGTTGCAGATGAGGTGTTGGTTTTTAAGGTCGATGAAAAAATTGTTGGTTTTGGGACTATAAAAATTGAGGGAGATTATGGTTTTGCTCCTTTATTTGCCGTGAATCGGGAATATGAAGGAAAAGGTGTATCCTTTGCTCTTATGAGAGCTATTGAAAATAAGGTTATTGAGAAAAAATGTAAATATCTTGTAAGCGGTACTCAGGAAATTAATAAGAAGGCTTTAACTTCCTTTAAAAGGTTTGGCTTTGAACTTCAAACCCCTGAATATGTTTACCATCTTTGGAAAAAGGAATAATTTAGTATAAATGAAAAATAAAAAATTAGCAATTATCGGTTTAGGTTATGTCGGTCTTCCCTTGGCAAGGCTTTTTGCAACCAAATATCCAGTAATAGGTTTCGATATAAATCAGGCGAGAATTAAAGAACTGATGAGTGGTCATGATTCAACATTAGAGGTGGAGAATGATGTTTTGCAATCGGCTTTAATTCAAAAGGAAGAATTGAAAAATGGAAATGGTTTATACTGCTCCGCCGATCTTGAAGATATAGCAGATTGCAATTACTATATCGTCACCGTACCAACTCCGGTGGATAAAAATAATCGTCCAGATCTTACCCCGCTATATAAAAGCAGTGAAACCGTAGCTAAAGTACTTAAGAAGGGAGACATAGTTATTTATGAATCTACCGTATATCCTGGTGTAACTGAAGATGAATGTGTTCCTGTTTTGGAGAAACATAGCGGACTTAAATTTAATGAAGATTTCTTTGTGGGGTATTCTCCGGAAAGAATTAATCCAGGCGATAAGGAGCATACCGTAGATAAGATTTTAAAAGTTACCGCCGGCTCCACGCCGGAAATAGGGAAGAAGGTTAATGATCTATATGCTGAAGTGATTACTGCCGGAACCCATTTAGCGCCAACTATAAAAGTAGCTGAGGCTGCAAAAGTTATTGAAAATTCACAAAGGGATATCAATATCGCTTTTGTAAACGAACTGGCGAAGATCTTCAATATGATGGGGATAGATACCCAGGATGTTCTGGAAGCTGCCGGAACAAAATGGAATTTCCTTCCATTTAAACCCGGACTTGTTGGTGGACATTGTATCGGGGTAGATCCTTACTACCTGGCTCAAAAAGCACAGGAAATTGGTTATCATCCTGAAATTATCCTTGCTGGACGAAGAATGAATGATTCTATGGGGCAATATGTAGCTTCTGAAGTTGTTAAGCTTATGTTGCAAAATGACCAAAAAGTAAAAGGTGCTAATATTCTGGTGCTGGGCATTACCTTTAAAGAGAATTGCCCAGATGTTAGAAATACTAAAGTGGTAGATGTTATAAAGAACCTGAAGGAGTATGGAACCAATGTGACCATTTACGATCCCCTTGCGAATCCAGAAGAGGTTAAACACGAATACGGACTTACAACTGTAAAAGAAATACCTGGTGAAAAATATGAAGCTGTGGTTTTAGCCGTGGCGCATAAAGAATTTTTAGAAATGAATCTAGATCAGTTAAAGAACGGGAATACTGTAATTTATGATGTAAAGGGAGTGCTTGGGGATAGATGCGATAAGAAGTTGTAATTCGGGATTAGTTAATTAGTGAATAGGGAGTGGTGAAATGGAGATTGGTTGATTTGTGATTAGTTAATTAGAGAATAGACAATTATAATATTTGATTGCTTTCAAAAATTATGGTTTTGAATGAAGAATTTTTATAAGTTATTAAATGTATTTTAATAATTAACCGCTTAACCAATTAACTGAAAAATGGCATCAAATTTCGAGAATTTAGATTGTTGGAAAGAATGCTATAGTTTAAAGCTTTTTGTAAAGCAAGAAATATTAATCAAATTACCGAAAACCGAACGTTTTGAATTATACTCCCAGTTACTGAGATCATCAAGGTCTGCCACTGCGAATATTGCCGAGGGATGGGGAAGATATCATTACAAAGAGAATATTAAATTTCTTCTCAATGCAAGAGGATCGGTAGCTGAAATATTGGACCATGGAATTGAGGCAAAAGATTGCGATTATATTTCAGAAGATGTGCTTGAAGAAATTCGGAATAAAGTGGAATCATGTCTGAAGCTGATAAATGGTTATATCAAATATTTGAGAAACAGAAATAATGAATAAATGGAAGTTGATTTTTAAATAGTGAATTGGAATTAATTAACCAATTGACCATTTAACCATTTAACTAATTAACTAATACAAATGACACAAATTAAAAACATCTGCTGTATAGGTGCAGGATACGTAGGCGGACCTACAATGGCCGTGATCGCTCAAAAGTGCCCTGAAATAAACGTAACCGTAGTAGATATAAATGAGGAAAGAATTGCGGCCTGGAATGATGAAGATGTAGAGAATATTCCAATTTACGAACCCGGTTTGTCAAACGTAGTAAAAGAAGCTCGGGATAGAAATTTATTCTTTTCAACCGATGTAGATGGGGCAATTGATAAAGCTGATATGATCTTTATTTCTGTGAATACCCCTACCAAAACCTATGGTATTGGGAAAGGAATGGCTGCAGATCTAAAGTACATTGAACTTTGTGCCCGGCAAATAGCCAGGGTTTCCAAAGATGATAAAATTGTTGTCGAAAAATCTACTTTACCAGTGCGAACCGCCGAAGCTTTAAAGAATATTCTCGATAACACCGGAAACGGAGTAAATTATCAAATTTTATCGAATCCGGAATTTCTTGCAGAAGGTACCGCAGTAGATGATTTGATGAATCCAGACCGGGTTTTGATTGGTGGAGATTTAGATAACTCAGAGGGAAAAGAAGCCGTGGAAGCTTTAGTGGATATCTATGCGCACTGGATTCCTCGCGAACGTTTGCTAACTACCAATGTATGGTCTTCTGAATTGTCTAAGCTTACAGCAAACGCCTTTTTAGCTCAGCGTGTTTCTAGTATAAATGCAATGAGCGAACTTTGTGAGAAAACAGGGGCAGATGTAAATGAAGTTTCTAAAGCTGTAGGAATGGATTCCAGGATTGGGGCAAAATTCCTCAAATCTTCGGTAGGCTTTGGAGGATCCTGTTTTCAGAAAGACATTCTAAACTTGGTATATATCTCAAAATCTTTAGGTCTACATGAGGTAGCGGACTACTGGGAGCAGGTGATTTTAATGAACGACCATCAGAAGCGAAGGTTTGCAGCTAATATGGTGAAAACCCTGTTTAACACGGTTTCCGGTAAGAAAATTGCTTTGCTAGGATGGGCCTTTAAAAAAGATACCAACGATACCCGCGAATCGGCGGCTATTTATGTGGCAGACTATTTGTTAAATGAACAGGCTGAAATAGTGGTGTATGATCCTAAGGTGAAACCAGAACAGATTTATGCCGATCTGGGTTACCTGGGGACCAGAAGTGAACAGGAAAATCGCTCCCTGGTTAGTGTTGTAAACGATCCCTATGAGGCTACAAAAGATAGCCATGCCGTTGCTATTTTAACAGAATGGGATGAGTTTAAGCAACTCGACTGGAACACCATCTATATAGATATGCTGAAACCGGCATTTCTTTTTGACGGTAGGAGGTTGCTGGTTAAGCAAACCATGGAAGAAGTCGGTTTTGAATTTTATGCGATAGGAAATTAGAAAATAAATTAATGAAAAGAATTTTAATAACCGGTGGTGCCGGCTTTCTGGGAAGTCATTTATCTGAAAAACTTCTTAATGAAGGAAATGAGGTATTATGTGTAGATAATTTTTACACAGGTTCAAGAAAGAATATACATCATCTCTTGGATGATAAAAATTTTGAACTATTAAGACATGATATCACTCATCCTTTATTTGTGGAGGTAGATCAAATTTATAATCTTGCATGTCCTGCGAGCCCTATTCATTATCAATTTGATCCCGTGCAAACTACCAAAACAAGTGTATTGGGAGCCATTAATATGCTTGGTCTGGCTAAAAGGTTGAAAATTCCGATATTGCAGGCAAGTACCAGTGAAGTATATGGGG
>Ga0208014_1000955_pt1 | contig 10233 bp, 6 predicted proteins | sample 25_taG_FD_184099 | JGI IMG/M metagenome (GOLD analysis project Ga0208014, IMG submission 184099) | Marine viral communities from Cariaco Basin, Caribbean Sea - 25_WHOI_OMZ (SPAdes) (version 2) | ecosystem: Environmental > Aquatic > Marine > Oceanic | place: Caribbean Sea: Cariaco Basin...
TGCAATTTTTCTATTCCAACGATTGTTTTGCACAAAAATCACCCTCTTTTCATTTCTATAATATTACTACCGAGGATGGATTGTCCAGTAATCTGATTAATGATATTACCCAGGATTCTTTGGGATATATATGGATAGCTACCAATGATGGATTAAACAGGTATGACGGAAATAACTTCAAAGTTTTTAAAAGTGGAAATCCGTATTATCATATTTCCAATAACTACGTTCAGAATATCACTATTGTTGGAAACAAGCTGTATATCGGTACTGACGGTGGGTTAAATATTTACGATATAAAATATGAGTCTATAGAACTCTTTGATACGAAGTACTCTGATATTCTGGGAAATAGTATAAGTGCACTTCATAAAAGGCCTGATGCTAATATTTTAGATATTGGAATATATAGGGCGGGCTTACAACATTTAGATCTGAACCAAAATTCTTTTCATAAAGCCCCTGCAATAAATAAGTATTTATCTTCCAAAGAAGTATCCTCGATAATTCAGCGGGACGGTTATTTATATGTAGGAACTTTTGATGATGGCTTAAATCAAATCGACTTAAAGACTAATACCTTAAAAGCAGATTATTTAAAACTAGGAGCAATAAATACCACGTATCTTGATCGTAAGGATAATATTTGGATTGGCACCAGAAACGGTATTGTGATCATTACAAAAGACAATACTATTCTTAGAATAGAGCAAGGAATTAATTCAGCAGGCGGATTAAGCGACAATGATGTATTATGTTTTCAGGAAGACCACAATGGATACATGTGGGTTGGTACTCGCAATGGAGGGATTAATCTTATAAAAATGGATAATCTACAGAAGGAGCAATCTTTGGATATACAATGGTATTTGCCTTCAGAAGGTTCAGAAAGTATAAATAACCGCACCGTATCTGTTCTTTACCTGGATAAGGAAGAGAATATGTGGGTAGGTACTCCTACAGGTATAAGTTTTACGAAGACAATTGGAGAAATAGTAGGGATTCGTAAGCATAAGAACGATACTGATCAAAGCCTTAGTCATAATAGAATAGGAGCGGTTGCAAGTTCTAAAAATGGAAATATCTGGGTTGGTACTGATGGCGGCGGACTCGATTATTACGATCCTGAAACAGAGGTTTTTAAACATTACGCCCAAAATACTGATGAAAACAGTTTAAGTAGTAATTATATTCTTTCGTTACTGGAAGATTCGAAAGGGAGATTATGGGTAGGTACTTATCGTGAGGGTTTAAATTGCCTGTACAATGGGAGTTTTAAGCACTATCTTCAGGGAACAACTTCTGAAGGAAGTGATGTACGTGTTATTTTTGAAGATCATCATCAACAAATATGGGTGGGGACCAATCGAGGTGGATTATTTAAATATAATGAAGATGCCGGAATTTTTGAACATCTTCCAGCTCTGGAAAAGCTGGATATTCGTGATATAGACGAAGATCAGGAAGGCAATTTATGGATGGCCACATACGGATCCGGACTTAAGAAATATACCCCTAAAACTCAGCAGCTCACCACCTATGCTACCGATGAAGGACTGGACTTTCCCAGTAGTATTATATTTAGTGTATTGTGTACAGCAGAAAATGACGTTTATGCCGGAACAAGGTATGAAGGGCTGGTACATTTAAATACTGTGACAAACAGGTTTGACCGGATCTCTGAAATAGATGGATTAAGCAACAATTCTATAGTAGGAATGGTTAAAGACAATAGTAAATATATTTGGTTAAGCACTTTTAATGGTATAAACCGGTTTAATATAGAAAATAAAGAGGTCGTAAATATATCTTCACTCACCAATTTACAAAATGGGGAATTCAATATAGGAGCTATTACAAGAAGTAAGAACGGTGTAATTTATATTGGGGGAAATAATGGGCTGAATTTTTTCCAATCTTCTGAAATATTAAAAGAGGATACCCAGGTCTCTATTTATTTTGAAAACTTAAAAATTTTAAATCAAAAAGTCAGTGTTCAAAATAGCAAGGACGCAATCCTTGATAAATCCCTTGTTTTTAAGAAAGATGTCAATCTGGCTTACAAGGAAAACTCTTTTTCTATAGATTTTCATAGTTTAAATTTTCCTTTCGTAAAAAACACAGAATTGATTTATAAATTAAAAGGCTATAGTGATATTTGGATAGCTGCAAATGGTGCGGGTACGGCAAATTTTACAAAAGTTCCTCCCGGTAATTATCAGCTTCTGGTAAAAAGTAAGTCGGGATTAAAGGAAATTAAACAGGCACAATTGGGAATTACTATCGCCCCGCCTTTTTGGAGTACCTGGCCTGCTTATATTCTCTATATACTGTTTTCGATCTTACTTATATACCTGATATCCCGATATTATAGTGAACGAATTAAATTAAGAAATTCTATTGCTTTTGAAAAAAAACGATATCAACTGGAGCATCAGCTAAACGAAGAACGGTTGCGGTTTTTTACCGGATTTTCGCACGAGCTTAAAACACCGCTGACTCTAATTTTAGCGCCTATCGATAATTTACTGGAGAAGATCAAACAAAAAGATTCAAGGGAGGATCTAAAGTTTATTAAACGTAATGCAAATAGCCTACAGCAGGCTATTAATAAATTATTAGAATTCAGGAAGTCTGAAGAAGGCCTTAGTGAACTTCATTGCGGGACTTATAATATTAAAGACGAATTAAAGCGCTGGTTAACCAATTTTCAGCCACTGGCTAAAGAGAAAAAAGTACATTTAACATTAGAATATACCATTGCTCAACAGCATTTGTATTGTGATATCGAGAAATTTGGAATAATTATCAACAATATATTATCGAATGCGGTAAAATATTCAGAGGTAGAAACTGAAGTTAAACTGAAGGTTTTTTGTGAAAATGATGATCTAAAAATAAGAGTAAGCAATCAGGGAGAGGGAATTAGTCCGCAGGAAATAAGCCATATTTTCGAATGGTATTACCGTGCCAGGGAACATCGCCAAAAAATGGGAACGGGTATTGGATTAGCCTTATCTAAAAGCTTTGCCGAGCTTCATGAGGGGACGATTAGCGTTACAAGTATTCCCGGTAAAAATACCATTTTCACCCTTTGTATTCCAAAGAAATTCCTGGTAGCCGATAAAGAGGTTATAGAAAATCTAACAGAGCCTTTACCGGAAGTTCCTAAAGAGGAACTTTACCAAGCCGTAAATACGGAACATCAAAAAAGTCTTAGCACGGCAAGCAATAAAAATATCATCTTGGTCATAGACGATAACCCTGAAATCCGACTTTTTTTAGAAAATATCTTTAAGGAGGAATACGATTTACTGTTTGCCCAGGATGGGAGTGAAGGGGTTAGTAAAGCGATAAAGTATATTCCAGACATTATTATATCTGATGTCATGATGCCGATAAAAAATGGTATAGATCTTTGTTTAGAATTAAAAGAAAATATAGAAACCAGTCATATTCCAATCATATTGCTAACAGCAAGGGAAAATACAGAAAGTATCAGTTCTGGGTACAAAGGTGGGGCCGATCTTTATATCACAAAACCTTTCAAACCAAAAGTGTTACTTGCACAGGTGAGTAGTTTACTTACTAACCGGCAAAAATTACGTTCTTATTTTTCCTATTCTCATAACCTGAAAATAGAAGATGATAAAGAAATCAATTCTAATTTAATCCATTCTGAAAAACAATTTCTGCAAAGTATCGAAGCTATCGTATTAAATCCTGATCATTTAAAGAAAGTGAATACCACTTTTCTTGCCAAAGAACTGGGGATGAGCCGGACTCCGCTTTACCGAAAGGTTAAAGCGCTTACCGGGTTTAATATTAATGAACTAATTAGGGATATTCGGTTAAAAAAAGCAGCCGACCTAATTTACCGGGAAAACTATTCGGTGACTGAGGCTTCTTTTGCAGTTGGTTTTAACAGTATTAAATATTTCAGGAAAATCTTTAAAGAGAAATACGGCAGTAACCCTTCTGAATATAAATCTGAAGCATGATGAACTTGTAATTTTCCTGCTACGGAACTAGAGGAATTTATATTGTAATGCTGCTAAAATCGAAACTTCGTTACAATATTTTTTGCATAGATTTTAGCGGTCTAAACGATTTGTTTAGTTCAAACTGAAGCTATTTCAATGCTTAGTGTTATTTAGCAGGTCTCTCGTTTCCATTAATGCATAGCCCAGTAGATTTAGTCCATTCCAAAAATATGGGATTTTAGCATTCTCATCGTTTTGAGCAAGCCCTATTCCCCAAATGCCATCAACAGGACTAGCTTCCACCAAAACCCGGTCGTTTGTATTTTTTAAAAATCTTGACAATTCTTTATTTTGCCTAAACTTGTAAAAATTACCTCTTACTACAATTTCAAAGCGATTTTCCTCCCAAATTCCTTGATTAAAATTTCTGACTTTTCTTCCAAGTTCTTTTACTTTACCAGATTTAGCACTAGTTATTATTTGCTCATAAATTTGTTTATCCTCGAATAGCAGAGCTTTTTCAGCCATCATATAATGTTCAGCTGTATGATATTTAATTCCATTAACTTCAAATTTAGACTCGTACAATTGACTTAAACAACATTTCGATATCTGCTCAGATTTCTGGTGTCCCAAAAACAAGAGAAATTTAAGGTTCTCACCTGCTTCAAGTCTTTCAATTATTTTTTCGTTGCTGTATTTCATTCAAGATTAAGAGCAACTTGTTCTAGTTATTGCAAGTTGTGGTATTCGTTATAAAAATCCCCACAGCTGTTAAGATATCTTTTAAACTATTTTGTATCTAAAATAAAAAGAATTTGAGATGAATTGATACTCTTGAAGATGATTGTCGAATTTATATGGTTTTCAATTCCTTTTTTTCCTCTTTTGAAATTGAATTTTGAAGTTTTAACCAAAGGCTCTTTTCATTTTTGTCATTTCCACTTTCTTCAAAAATAATATTGAGTTTTTCAGCAATTATTTTTAAATGAGCACTATAGTTTTTATTCAGAAATAAAACAGTCTCTTTATCTTTACTTTCGATCCTTGAATACATTAATCCCTTTTTAATGTAGCAATTCTTTAATTCTATTTGGTTAATTTTTAGCTTTCGAAAAATTTTCTTTTGCACGATATAATTCTTTTTCTCACTATTAATTAGCCATAATATAGAATGTCTTTTGTAGCCGAATTTATTTTTAACAATCAATATTGGAATGGATAAATCAATCCTATCTAATAATTTTGATTGCGGCTGGAATTCAACTAAGCTATTTTTATCTGAACTTAAAAATTTAAGAATTGGATAGATAATTAGGTATTTTATCTTATTAATTGAACTTTTTGCTCTGCGATATAGAATTAATGATATCAAAAATATGAAGATTGAAAATATAAAAGAGACGGTTGGATAGAATATACTTAATACCACAAAACCTACTGTAAATACAATCTTGAATATTTCAAAAAGTGTATCAATTATTGGAATAGGAGAAAGAAAAATTAAAATTTCTATAAATAATCTTATGGCCATTACAACTGTCAAATAATAAATAGAAGCTATAAGAATTAAAAGCATTTTTATTGTTACACCTACAAAACTAGCTTGGTATAAAACTAAATCTTCTTGTTCTTGAAAACCTAAAACTGTTGGAGTTATAATAATCATACATGTAATAATAACAGATGCTTTATTATCTAAAAAATTAATTACTGTTCTAAGTGGACCATTAATTTTATCCCCAAAAAGCTTTACTATAGAAGTGAAACTAAGTAAAATCCCTGATGTTATTAAAACAAACCAATTGTTAAAAAAAGGATTTGTAGCTATAAATTGATTTTTAATATCCAACATTGAAAAAAGTGAGGTTGTAAAAATTGTAATGTATGGATTAAAAGCCATCGGGCCTAATTGACCTAATTGTTGAATTAATATCTCATTAGAATTAAGAGCATTATTTAACTCTTCTTGAGATTGCGCTAAAAGCAATAGTGGAGTAAAGATAAATAAGATGAGAAGAGGTAGCAGTTTTTTATTCATTGTAATTGCTTATAATTCGCAAATAAAGAATTCGTATAATTGTCATTTACTTTTATTGAGGTGGATTTTCATACTATGCTCAGAAAGCTTTAATATCCTATGAAAATACCCAATTTATTTATCGAATATCAACATTTTAAAATTATATAAATAGTTTGAGCGGTGAATACGGTTTCCCGTAAAATGTCGCTTTAATTTTCTTCTTCGGGAAACACCAAATAAGATAGATGCTCTACTTAAAATATCAGATAAAAATTTTTAAGCTCAGGTAGTAAGCTTATAGACTTCTCGTTTTAACCATGATTCATCCACTAGTTAGCATTTTTTAGTTGCGATTATAATTCCGGTGGACCAGTTCATTTTAGTGAGGTTAAAATCTTTTCGGTTTTCTAAATATCCAATTAATTGGTCCACAATCTCCTGATGTCCATCTGGCCAGTTCGGTTGCACCGACATATCATCAATAATATAAATTCCACCAGGCTTTATCAAATTAAGAGTTTCCTCAATTTCACTATATTTCCCAGGCCATGCATCAGCAAAGATTAAGTCGAATGCTTTTCCAGAATAGTTTTTTATCCACTCAGTCCCATCCATGCCTATTATTTTCACTCTTTTATCCTGTTCAAAATAGCTTTTAGCAATGGCAACGAGTTCTGAATCATTATCAATACTTGTAATTTTCGATTCAGCATCCATTCCATCGACCATCCAGGAAAGCGATAGCCCAATACCAGTACCTAATTCCAGAAAATGACCTTTCGGTTTTGACGAAACCAGGGTTTTTAAGAGTGTTCCAACATAGAGGTCAGATGGCATTGTAAACCCTATTTCGTTACTTTTTCTTTCAATTTCAGGATAGATTTTGGGAATGCCAGTAATTTTTGAATCTTTCATTTTTAAGTAGCATAATGCTTTCAGTATCCCAGATTATTGGGCAGAGACACTAAATTCACAAGTGCCTAAAAGACTTATTTAGATCTTGTTTCTTTGAAAGCATTTTTTAGGTTAATGTTAATATTGTTATTTTAATTCCAATCCCACAACAAAATATTCCATGTGTCAGTCTGGTCGGTAAATGTATATATGGTTTTAAATCCTAATTTTTCGTGGGCAAGCATGGAAGGGAGGTTACTTGAGGAAACCTCGGTTACACAATAGTCATAAAGTTTGGAATATTCTTCCTTATGCTTTTCATAGAGTTTTTTAAAAATACCTTTTCTTTTAAAATGATCCTGAACACAGATTTGGCCCATTACATAATAGTTGAGTTGATCAAGTTTTTGGCCATTATACTCGATTTTTTTTAATGTTTCGAACATTGGGATAAGCGCAGGGATTAAATCTTCGAATTCTTTTAACATGACCAGGGCATATCCAATGACCTGATCGTCCATTTTAGCAATGACCTGTTTTGCCCTGGAATTCATTTTTTCAATCATTTCATAACTATGCGTTACGGTTACAAACCCATTTGTGGTTGCAGAGTCTATGGATAAATTGCTTGATTGATTTTCTTTTTGAATTCGGAGGATGTCGAGCAATTCAGATTTTTTATCAGCAAGTTTAAGTTCCATATTTCAAAATTTTTGAAGATTTTATTTCGCCAGTTGGATTAGATACGCCGTCCCATTCAGAACATATTGGGAAATTAAATTAGCTAATTCTTGTAGATTTCTAAAATTATAATTTTAATGATGAAGAATAAATTGTAGTGAATTGCTATAGTGTACTTGCTTTTTATGTGATATTATTTACAAGAATTAAAATTAATTTTCTTAACATTTTTACGCAATGACTTATAATAGGTTTATTAAAGGATTAAGTTATTGTTTTCATTATTCATATTCACAAATTTAACCTGCCTGAAACAAAAAGGGAGCTGTATTCACAATTAAGCTTTCTAGCGATCATTTTTTATTTTTCCCCAGGCCAATACTTTTACTCCTTTCGAGTAATGAATCTTGCTTGGTTGTTCGCTAATTAACTTTTTGAATCTTGGATAATTCAATTCCAATTTACTTAAGTTAATTTCGTTAATAGGCCATTCTAAATGATGGATTTCAAATTCATTTATTGATTTGTCAGTATCTTGGAAAAGAGCATATCTTTCTGTTAACCAGTTGATCAATTTAGTCTTTTTTGTTATTTTATTTCCAATGGTGAATTGAATATCAAGCCTATCGTTAAAATATGAATTTTCGGATTGATATTTTTGATTAGCCCTCTTAATTTTAGAAAATCTATATGGAAGCTCTGAAATACCTCTTTCGATTTTACAGGATAGCATTTTTCCACCTTCGATACTTAAAAAGTAAACTCCGGTTTTATTATTTGACTTCACATAAGTACGGATATTGATCTCATCGAAGTTTGATATTGGAGGAAAATAGGGAAGGTTTTTAGGTCTAATCTTTTCCATTGTAAACGCAACAACCGAAATCCAGGGTTTACCATCAAATAAGTCGATCTCTAATTCTTTAGGAACAAACTTTTCCAATTCGTTTAAGTCAACTTGATAATGTAGAAATAGTGCATTATTCCATTCTTGATAAAATTTCCAATTATTATTCGGAATTTTCCAAGGTCTGTGTGCTGTGGTAGTTAATAGTTCTCGGATTGTCATTTTTGAAATTAGCTAAGGCCAGGGGGAATAAACCTTGGCATGGTTTTGTAATAAATTTAGCGAAAATGAACCGAAGTCTATAAATATCCGCTTGGATTTTCCGAGGGGGCATCGCAAGGTTTCCCCAGCTATGCCAGCATAGCGTTAGTTATGGGCGGTATCACCGTTTCTATTCAACTTTTCAATTATCCAATCCATTAATTCATTAGGTTCAGCAAGTGACCAGGAGTGTGGATGTCGCATTCCATTCAATCGATATCCTTTGCCTAAAGCATTAATAAATTCTGCATCTTTATTACCAGATATTCTCAACTCATTAATCATTGCAGTTTGGTCCAAGGCGTTAATATCATACAAATCGGTATGTCTCTCCTTTAAGTGCCAATCAATATCTGGATCAGAGTAGATTCTGATTGGAGTATCCATTAGGAATTTAGCATTGCCTCCACCTTTTTTCTTCTTTGAATACATCGAATTTTTAGAGTAAATATTTGGTACTTCTTTAGGTGAACCACCAAATTGTTTATTAAGTTTTGCTAAATAATCTTTTGCCTCATTCACGGCTACTTCCGAAAAGTTCAGTTCTTTAATTCGCTTAAATGAATAGTAAATTCTTGCCAAATCCAGTGGAGGATCTATTCCATAAACAGCAACAGGGTTGATTGATGTTGAATTGGGATTTTCTTTCGAAAGTTCTACATATCTAATCGCATTCATCCCTCCCAAAGAAAAACCTCCGATTATGATTTTGTCTTTTGGTGCTTGATATTTCAAAATGGCATCTTTAAAAGCAGTATTCAAAAAATTTAGTGTGATGCTATCAAGGTAAAGGTTGTAGTTAATTGAAGGTATTATTAATAGAATGCCGTTCTTAAATGTTAGCTCTGATAATTCAATATTATTATTTATTACATTTTCAACTTTTTGTGCAGTAGGAGGTAATAATATAAGAGTACCTTTAATTTTCTCATTAGGTTTTAGTGCATAGTAGAAAAGTTCATTTGAAGTTCCATCATTTATATACAAACGAGTTTCGTCAGCAATTTCAATTTCGTTTTTCTCAAGGTTTTCTGAAAGAGTTTTATTGAGGTTTATTTTGGATGTTATTTGTCCAAAAAAAGAGTAGGAAATTAACAATATCAATATGTTCGTTAGTGTTTTCATAGCTCTTCTAAAATGAGAGATAACGATATATGTATAACGTTGGTTACGAATTGATTAAAAGTAATATAACTAAATTTACCAAGCTTTATCTTTGCTGGTTTTCCGCGTAGAAATCAGAACATAAAACCACAATTGCTTGATTACAGTGTTTTACCCAATTAATTTTACGAATATCAACATTTTAAAGTTATACAAATAGTATTGGTCGCTAAGGGTTAGGAAGATTAAAGTTGAAAGATTTTTAAATTTCTTTGAAAATTGCTGATGCTGCCCCGGAATTTAAAATATCCTGAACACCTATTTTAATGGAATAAAAAATCTAATACGGCTTATACTGTTAGAGTGCTAATTGCTTTTATTCTGGTCTAAATGATTTAATTATAATCGCTTGGATGATTCAAAAAGAAACAGAGGGATAA
>Ga0208014_1000963_pt1 | contig 10173 bp, 13 predicted proteins | sample 25_taG_FD_184099 | JGI IMG/M metagenome (GOLD analysis project Ga0208014, IMG submission 184099) | Marine viral communities from Cariaco Basin, Caribbean Sea - 25_WHOI_OMZ (SPAdes) (version 2) | ecosystem: Environmental > Aquatic > Marine > Oceanic | place: Caribbean Sea: Cariaco Basin...
AGACGCAGCAGCTCAAGCAAGCGCTTTAGCAGCCGATAACGAACGTAAAATATTGGCAGCACAGACTGAAAAGGCTAATCAACAAACGCATGCTAAAGCTATGCGCGAGGCTCAGGCTGCAGCGGATACCAAAGCAAAGGCAGATCGTGAAGCGCAAGCCGTATCCGATGCCAAAGCTGCACAAGCCGCCCATGCAAAAGCTGAAGCCGCGACTCGTGAGAAAGCTAATCAACAAGCTGCTGCTGCAAGTAATACACCAGTCAATTTCACTGCGACCAACGCTAACTGGGCATCAGCACCGAGTTTTAGTTTTCCTGCTCGTGCCAGACGAGGTGCTAGATCAGGGGAAACCTTTAGAGTTGTCTTGGTACTACAAGTTAATAAGCAAGGCAGCATTGATAATGTGAGCTTAGCGCAATCTTCTGGCAACGCCGCACTCGATAGGGATGCTCAACAACAAGTACTTTCTGGTAAATTTAAACCCTTTACGAAAAATGGCGTACCAGTGGTGGGTAATGTAACTTTACCTATCAGTTATGCAGCACCATAAAATTTAGTTATTTAACGAGCCTATTATTTTTAGAGAATCATTACTGATGATTTTTCATGATAAGTGGATATGCGGTACTCGCAACAAACTCATATGATTGCATAACATATTAAGGAGTCTGATATGAATTTTACAAGCTACTGGCAATACAGCGATTTGGTGACCAAAAGCTTGTTTTTCTTGCTATTGGTCTTATCGGTGCTCTCTTGGGTAACTGGTATTATTCGTATATTACAAAGCCGAAAATTGGCCGCCTGTGTTGCTGATGATTTGAGTCAGCAGGTTGAGATGAAGCGTTCAGCTGTGATTAACTCTGATGCTGCTATGCATCGATTAGTCATTGAGCAAGCACTATTAAAGCATATCGGGCGTTACCGTTTTGCTAGCGAACGCGGCCTACCTATTTTAGGTACCACTGCAGCGATCGCGCCATTTATTGGGTTATTTGGTACAGTGTGGGGTATTTTTCACGCGTTACATAATATCGGTACCAGTGGGCAAGCAGGACTTGGACAAGTGGCAGGACCAGTTGGCGAGGCGCTCATTATGACAGGTCTCGGTATTGCCGTCGCAATTCCAGCAGTGGTGTTTTATAACCTTGCCGTACGTATCAATCGACGGGTAATGTACCATGCCAATGATAGAGCCCATGATTTATTGGCGCAGTCTGTTGATTTAGCAGCAATGCAACCTTCAATGGAGCCTCATAATGTAGCTGAAAAGCAAGGCATAACCACTAATGTCACTTTTAGTAAGAGTGCTCATAGCAATAGTAGTATTCATACTGATACACAAGAGGCTTACCAACAGTAGCATTGCTAGATTTTATTTATAGTCAGAGCACTTTTAAACCGCTACGGTGTTACCCGCACTAAATGTACTCAGTGTACTATCTGCGGTCGGTCGCCTTGTAGCGATTCTAAAATTCCTTGACTATATAAAGTTGTTGTAAATGCCAGCGCTGGATGGCTTTTTAAAGCAAAAGTTTATGATTTTGTATAAGACTGACACACGATAGAGAATATTATGGCATTTCAGTTAAGTGATGATAACGTCCAAAGTATGAATGAGATGAACCTCATTCCACTGATTGATATCATGTTGGTATTGATGATTATCTTTTTATTGACAGCGACTGTTTTGAATCCAACAGTACCGCTCGATTTACCCAAAACCAGTGCGCTAATCAATGAGCAGCCACCTGAAGCAATCCAAATTAGTATAGATAAAGATGCTGGTATTTTCTGGGATAGCGATCCTATTAGTATGGAAGAACTAGGGGTGCGTCTACAACAGCAAAGTGGAGCTGGTAAAGACCCTTCCGTGCTATTAAGAGCAGATAAAGAAAGTAGATATGAGACGGTGGCGCAGGTACTGGCGGTAGCCAGTCAAGCAGGGCTGAGCAAAATAGTCTTTGTAAATGAATAGTAATGAAAACTAGGAGCTATTTAGCAGAGTTGGCTTTCAATATAATCAATCCCGCTATTATTAAATACAAATAAGATAATAATAAACATAAATATCATAACAACCTTTCTCTCCCGCCTTGCTTGGGTAACCTAGCGAGGTTTTTCTTATCTAGTAGATAAGGTCTGAGTGCTAAATGTATCTTGAACATACTCAATCTTAAAATCACTCATCGCTAGGAGGTCTAAACCATAATTATTAAGGTAATGATTTTTTAAGAAATAGGTATCATTCCAATTGATAGGGGGAGTTGAAGAGTCTTAAAGTATAGGTTTTAAAATATCTGCTATAGATCCATAAGAATAAGCCTACAGTTTTTCTATGAAAAGTCAGTCTTAGAAACGTTTTAAGCTCTCCAATAGAGAGGTTGTAAATACTTCTCCGTGTGATTGATTGTAAAACTGATAACTACAACTCTTCTCAAAGTGGTCACAGACTTCCTTGGCGAATTCTTTTTTACTCATCAGAGTGGGCACTACTACTGGGATAGTGGTTTGCTCTGCAGAGTGACTAAAAGTGAGTCGTATTTGTTTGTGTTTATTATTGGATATATCTGCAAGTTGCGCTTTAGGAAGGTTTTGATACGCTTGCCAATAGTTAATCATCTCTCCATCTTGCCACCATAGCGAAGGATCAGCACTGAAGTACTGCTGATAAGCTTCAGGGTGCTTGAACAAATTATACAATACAAACAAACCACCGTAAGAGTGTCCCCAAATCGCTTCTTGCTTTGGTTTTTCGCCTAGCTGCTCATATACCCACGGCTTAATTTCTTTTTCTATCAGCCCATAAAAATGCTCTGCACCACCATTTAATCGCTCTCTACCTTCTTCTGTAAACGCACTGTTATCTATAGTGTTGGCTAATAATGGTGGGGTATAGTCGTAGGCGCGGGCATCGACATCGAAGCGATAAGGTGTTTGGTAACCTATAAAGACTAAAGCAGGCGCTGATTTTTTTGGCGTAGACTTGGATAAGGCGCGCAGCGTTTCTGTATCTAAATCATCAATAGCCGCATTACCATCCAGTATATAAAGTAATTTACTAGGAGTTTTTACAGAATTGTTAGAGAGTTGATGATCGGTTGTTTGCTCAGGAATAGCTAACCATACTTGATAATGACGAGGTTTTGCATAGGCTTTCAGCGTTTTCAATTGTGAATCTGTTACGCTAGAGGAGGGTAGTTCTGGTGCAGATTTAATGAAGGTATGATATACGAAACGATATCCGGTATCTTTGGCATGCAATAAGCTCATATCTACTGTCTTGGTCAAGTCAGGTTTAGCATAGCTTGGTGACATCATTACTCCTGCTATGGTTATCGTTATAATTGCAAATTTTGTCTGAAATTTTGACATACCTATCCTTTATCATATTCAAAAAGCCTTGAGCATAGTATTGCTTATATGAAAACTGTAAGAGAATTAACAAATGTATTTTATATCCTTGATAAGGATTGACAACTAGTTACATTATCGTAATAATAATGCATATGATAATCGTTATCAATTACAATTTTTTTCTAGTAGTTCTGCATTTCACAAAAATCCTTCTTATGAGATTAAATTATGTCACGTTCAACTCAGTCATGTTTCAGCAAAAATCTATTATCTAAATTTTCAGTTTTATCTATTGCGCTGTTATCTTTAGGGGTTATAGGATGTCAAAATACGATGTCACCATCGAGCGTAACGCCTGTATCTACCTCTCATTCTGTGATCAACGGTCTCATGAAAACGCAAAGCAACTATGCCGATAGTCGTTATTTGACGATTGACGGCAAAGACTATCCCGTTTCTGAAAACTCTGCTCGAGTAGTCATCAATAAAGCGAAAAATGCACCAGAATTGGTCGCAGATATTTTTGATGGAAAAGGTAAAGTTGCGGTACCAGGTTATAAAGTGATGTTGATGGCTCGAACCAATTCAGTCGCTGTAGAAGCCAGAAAGCTAGATAATGGTAAAGTTATCGATAATCGCATGATTCACCGTGGCAGCAAGTCTCTTGTTGGTATTCCTGTTGTCAACGGACAAGCAAAACTTGATCAGGCACAATTATTAGATTTCGATATTATTTATGATGATTTAACGAAAGTCGTTGCAGAGGGCGAAGTGGTCAAACCACGGGGTACAAAATTAACCAAAGCAGAGACACCCATTACCAATAAGAAAGTGGTCGTGCATTCACTGACCTTGCCGAACATTGCTAGCGGTGAAAGTGCAGGTGGTGGTGTTAATTTCGAAGCCAGTGCAACGGTAGACGGTAAAGTTGTCAAAACTGGCGCTAATAGTGCCTTCAATATCTTTTATACCGCTACTAGTGATAATGCTAGAGGATTTTAGTTGTTGAGTGCTAACCGGTAAGAGCAGGCTCTGACTTCACTAGATGAAGTTAGAGTTGTTTTTATTTAATAGCTATCTGTTTTTAATGCCATTAACAAACCCAATGGGTTATCTACTATGGCTTTAAGGAATACTAACGTGGTTCATAATACCTCAAATCAATCCTCGCATTTTAGACTGTCACCGCTGTGCTATTCTATATTATCTTTACTCTTTATGTCACCAGCGATAGCGGCTGAATCAGAAGATAGTGCTGATGCATTGCCTAGTACCACTTTAGATACGATTGTGGTAACCGTGAACCCTTTATATGCCATTGATCCAAGTGAAGATAATGACTTATATAATGCCAATGTCGCGACGGTCGGTACCAAGATAACAGATTATCTAGAAAATATTCCCCAGTCTATCAGTTTGATCACCCAAGCAAAAATTGATGACTTAAATCTTGATACGTTAGACCAAATTGCTAAGCGCACGACCGGTTTACGAGTTCTGAAAGATGATGATGGGCGCTCATCTATTTACTCTCGTGGTTATGAATATGATCAATATAGTATTGTGGGCGGTGTGGTGAATTTGGTTCGAAAGCGTGGTAAAGCCAATATTAGCAATCCAGAATGCTATGGCGTATCTGCTGGTCTTCAGGGCAGCTTGAGCGCCGATGACAGTCTCATTGGTCGCACGGTGCTGCAATACAATCAGCGCTCCAATTCAGTAGTTGATGACATCTGTGGTAAATACAATCAAAACGGTACGACCTACGTCAGTGTTGATAAGCAATTGAATGATACCAGTAAATTTGGTCTGGGTTATTTGATGTAAGATCGACAAATCACCCCCAATAATGGTCTGCCTACCTTTGCTGATAAATCTTTAATCTCCCTACCTAATAATGATTTTTATGGGGCTAAGTGGAACGACTTTAACAGTCAGAGCCATGATGTGTTTGCTGATTTTGAGCATCGTCTGGCTAGTGCTGGTGTCATAAGTGTCGGTATTCGCTATTCTGATAGAGAGGCTGATTATCATTATGCCTAAGTTGCAGGTATCTGGTGGTTATAGCTATCTAGATAGTGATATCAAACAGACCTCAATACCGGTCAATTAAACGTTTATAACCTGTTAAATAAAGACCGTTATGTCCGCGTCGGCTCACTCAATACCTCTAATATGCCAGGTGATGAGCGTGAAGTAAAAGCGTCGCTGTCTTATAAGTTCTAGTTTGAACCATAGTTAAAAGTATTGTTATCACACAATATTAATGGATCAGGCGATTGAGTGAATCATGCGCCTTGTCTTTTTTATAAAACCAACTTTTTATAAAGGGTGCATTATGTCCCAAGTTTTTGATCAACATCATACAGACAAAATGCCATTACCCATGGTAGCTAAAATAAAGTTCATGAACCATGTCAATGATGAACACCAAGACGAATTGGCGCTGTTTGTAGAAGCATTTGCTGACACCAAGCTCAGTAATGATATGGCAGTTGTAGTAGCAGAGGTTTATAGCAATGGATTATTGCTCGAAGCATCAGTCCAAAATGTAGAAGCTTTGCCAAATCACAAAGTAGAAATGTTATCTGATGGCATCAGCCAGTTTTTTATTGAATTTGAAAATGTGATTGATGAAACCATTACTTTGAAGTCGCAATATATTAACCTTTTGCAAGTGGCTTCAAAGAAACTTGGCAAGCTCGCAATAAAACAGCAAGAGCGTTATTTCACTGTGATTGATGGTTATTACGCCAGCCCGAATATGTTCCGATTGGTAGTCGCTGCACCTGCTGATACGCCACTGAATTATGCAGGATACGCCTATCTGTTTGAAATGAATACTGACGTATCAATTAGTCATAACTCTGCCGCCGCCTCGGAGAAATTACAGCGTTACTATACCTTGCGAAAAGCATGGCAAGATGCAGAAACTCAGCAAATACAGGGTTGGGTGGATATTTATATTCATGGGGATACCTCTGGTGGTAATTGGGCGAGAGCGGTTCAAGCAGGAACACAGCTTAAAAGTGTACGCGATTATCCAGAAAGGATTGCGCATTTAAATGATGGTCAGTGCCTGCTTCTGTGCGACGAAATATCTATGCCGACAGTCGCTAATTTATTAGAAAACTGGCAAAATCCGATAGCGCCAATCGTCATTGTCATGACGAATGATGGTGCAGAGCTGTCTTATCTACAAGAGATCGAATTAAGTCAGACATTGGCAGAGATAAATAGTTTTAAACAAGACAATATAGTGCATATTTTGAATACACCTTCTATTGATCTTCCTGATGCTATTGTCTCAGCTATAGATACACGTTTAGAAGACGGCTCTATTCTTATAGAGAAGGTTTGGGGCGCGCTTAGCGCAGCTGATGCCAAAATATTAAGGCGCCAATTAAAAACTAAGTTTGATTTATCTCGCCAAGATATGGTTATGAAGGTGTATTGGCGAACGTCTTAAGGAGTAGGTGTATCTTATTATTGAATCTCATACTTATTTAAATAAAAATAAGGCTAATAAAAATTTGTATTTTCAAAATTACAATAAGGAGATAGTCATGGATAGACGAAGTTTCCTCGAAATTGGTTCAGGATCTTTAGCGATCAGTGCAATGAGTATGAGTAGCACTGCATCGGCTCTGCTCAATTGTAGTTTACATGACTATTAAGGCATACAGCAATGTGATGCTAGTATAGATAGTAGACTAGCTTTTATGAGTGCAAGAGTCCAAAGAAATACTCAGTGGTGCTGGTGAGCTATGCTGAAGGAATCTTGGAGAAGAAGGTGGTAAACTAACGACTCTATGAGGAGTTTATCATAACTAAGAAAACCAGAGTCTATAGTACAGTTTCCAAAGCTGAAGCTGTTAAATAAATAGAAGGCAACAACAGCAATGTTTCACTGACTGCAAGGCAGCTAGACATATCGGGTCTTCGACGGTACTGGTGCTGTTCAGTTATAAGTGGTTCCATTATACCAGTCTGTTATAAGTGGTATGTTAATAGGTTTGAAGGGTGAAATAGCTGGTTCCCTTGGGGTACAGCTATTACAGACTAATCAACCAATAACCAAGTTTTCAATACACCACTCCCATACCGCATCTACAGCAGGTCGTGATACTGATGTGCGTTTACGAATAAGGTAGTAATCAGGCTCAACAGTTAAACCTAACTTACTAACTTGTACCAAACGCCCCGCAGACAAATCTGATTGTACGAACGCCTGACAAGCAATCGCAACTCCCTGTCCTGCTAAAGCAGCATCTAAAGACAGCACGTTTTGGTTAAATACTGCACCTGACAGCTTATCTGCCGTGTTAAGAAAACGTTGCCAATGGTTGTGTGAATCATGTAGCAGTGGCATCCCTTTTAATTGCTTGAGTGACATAGGAACCCCTAAATTTAATACCCATAGTAGCAGTGTTATATAGGCCAGTTTTTATCAATGCTATATCGCTTCCACACCTTATAACCGAAATTAAGATGAAAATATATAATAAAAAAAACGTCACTGGTTTTAGGTCTCTGTGGCGTATTTGCGATATTACCTGCTGTGTCCGCATTGCAGAGTTTTGAGGTAGAGAATAATAATGATTTTAAGTGTGGCTATAAAAATGATAATGGGAAGGTTTTTGTAGCTGCAGAATATTATAGTTATGGCGATTTCTCTGAGGGCATGGCTCGTGTCTCATTAATGAAAATGGGTATGGTCAAAGGTTACGATGGCGCTGAGGATTACGAAGACTATTTATACATGCAAGGCTATATCAATGAAGCTGGCAAACTAGTCATACCGGTTGAACATCAAGCACCGCTTTTTTATGGGGTGATTATTGACTATCGTGACTTTAAAGAAGGCTTGGTTGCCGTCTATAAAAACGGTAAATATGGCTATATGAATAAAACGGGTAAAATGGTCATACCCTATGCTTACCAAACGGCAGGCGATTTCAGTAATGGTAGGGTAGTCGTCAGTAAAAATGATAAGTATGGCGTCATTGACCTATGCTGTCAAATCTGTAGACATTGACTTGGGAGATTTTAGTTACGCAGCTTGACGATAAAAGTCAAACCACACCTGTCTTGGCGTTTTATAGCCCAAACCCTTTTGGATTCTAGTCTGGTTATACTCAAGCTCAATATATTTAATGATGTCATTGATAGCTTCGAATCTCATTTTATAATCCTGATGATACACTAACTCATTTTTCAATATGCCTTAGAAACTCTCTATCGGAGCATTATCAAAGCAATTACCACGTCTGGACATTGAGCCCTTAAATTTATGCTTCTTAATGATCTTATGATAGTCATAACTACAGTACTGACTGCCTCTATCAGAATGCACAATCAGCCGTTGGTTGGGTCGTTTGTTCTTGATGGCCATATTGAGTGCACGGCAAACTAAATCTGCTGTCATACGCTTGTGGATAGCATAGCCGACCAGCTCTTTAGTGTAGAGGTCTTTAACACCTGCTAAGTATAGCCAACCCTCATCTGTCCATATGTAAGTGATGTCACTAACCCACGCTTGACTAGGACGACTGGTATCAAATTTTTGATCGAGCAGGTTTGGATAAATAAACTTGTTATGGTTTGAGTTAGTGGTAACTTTAAAACGCTTGTGACGATGGCAAACAATGCCGTATTCTTCTTTAATGCTTCTTACCATGTATTGACTGATATGATGGCCTTGCTCTGCAAGATGAGCATGCAATCGCTCACAGCCGTAGCGCTGCTTAGTTTCATCATGAGCCACGCGCACCAGCAGCTCACACTGATTGCGGTGAATCTGCTGATTGCTAACACCACGATTTACCCAGTTATAATAGCTTGAGGGCTTGACATCTAATACGTGACACATACAGGTGATGCTAAATATCTTCTGGTTAGCCTTGATAAAGACGTACTTCATCAACTGTGTTTCGCGAAGTACGCCGTGGCCTTTTTTAGAATATCTCGCTCTTCCTGAGCAACTTTGAGATCACGTTTAAGACGTTTATTCTCTTCTAGTATAGCCATGAGCTCAGGATCATATTCTTTAGTACCGATCAGCTTGCCTTTATCAGCTTTGTTTTGCCAGTTAGATAATGTCTGCATGGCTATGCCAAGCTGCTTTGCAGTCGCTGAAACATTGCCATTATTATCTGCTATCTTTTTAACGGCTTCAGCTTTGAATGCTGCACTATAGGTTCTGATTTTCTTAGTCATGATAAACTCCTCATTGAGTCGTTAGTTTACCAAGTTTGGTTCTACAGTTTTTTCAGCATAGCTCATCATCGATAAAACGGGTAAGACCGTAGTGCCTTTTAAATTCAACTGGTTAGATGATTACTATGAAGGTTTGGCTAGATATAATACCTTGAGCATAGCTCAAATAAATTGGTGTCCATAATTAGAATATATCCTTTCTTTTAGTTCCTACTTTTATCTTAAAGTATACTAGGGCGTGTCTTCAATTGGTTAAGCCATAAATAATAGTTACAATACCGCATCTATTGAGACGCTGCGAGAAGTACAAGTCATGGCAAGAACAGCACTAACAGATACGCTTTGGGATCAACTTCAATCAACGATGACACAGCATGGCTGCTATCAAATTCAAAACAGTCGAGAGGTCATGGAAGCCATACTGTGGAAGGTACGCACAGGTGCGCCTTGGCGTGACATACCTAAAGAACTGTGTTCTTGGAAAACAGCTTATAGTCGCTTTAATCGCTGGTCGAAAACTGGCTTATGGGCGAATTTTTTTTAGCTTACGAAAAGAAACTGATACGGAATGGGTATTCACAGACGGAAGCTATGTTC
>Ga0208014_1000964_pt1 | contig 10169 bp, 5 predicted proteins | sample 25_taG_FD_184099 | JGI IMG/M metagenome (GOLD analysis project Ga0208014, IMG submission 184099) | Marine viral communities from Cariaco Basin, Caribbean Sea - 25_WHOI_OMZ (SPAdes) (version 2) | ecosystem: Environmental > Aquatic > Marine > Oceanic | place: Caribbean Sea: Cariaco Basin...
GATAGCCGAGATGGTCTTCCATCTCAGCTTCTAAGGCAGTATAAATAAAGGATTGCATGAGCTGCTTTTGAAAATCTTTGATGTCATCGAAGCTGTTCATGCTACCAGCCATTTGCTCGGCCAGTTTTTTAATGTCAGATTGAGTAGTCATTGCTTATTCTCCTGTTAATGGATTATAAGCAGTTACACAGTTTTTAGGAAACTCCCATTTGGAAAGTAATTGATGCTAGTCCGTAAGGATGGGTGCTCTCGATAGCAAAGTTATACTCATTTCTACCGTATAACTCCGTATACTCTTAAAAGCTGATAAAAAGGCTTTGTACGCTATGTAGTTCTCTATGAACCTAATATCAATGACAACTGAAAAGACTTTAATAGCCTTCGGTACTTAGCTATAGCAAACTGTATAAGCTACCAGTCCCAGAATGTGGATCTAGATAGCCTATTTTTTGAGATGAAATATCTATCCTAAAGATTTTAAAAGCTTATTACTATCTAAATTATAGCCTGCTTCACTGAGCTCTTTTGATAGTACCTGTTTCCAAGCACCAGCATTATCTAATTGGTTCCAAATAACACCGCTAAAATCTGTCGGAATGTCTAAGTCACCTGATTTGAATGCACATACCTTGTGCCGGCCTAGCTTCCCCATAAAATAACCTAACTCTAAAATCACATTTTGACGGGCTCGAGGTTGGTAATTATCTGCATCTTTCGATTTACCCATATCATCTGGAGTCAGTAATATAATTGCAAACCCTACATCCGCATAATGCTCAATTTTTTCAATAATCGTTTTATTACCACTTGCCTGTTCATGAAGAACAATAGCTTCAAAGTCATTTTTTTCTAGAAAACGCGCCATCATCTCTTTTGCGTGATCGTCATGCCCATGGACAACAAAAACCTTTCTATTAGATTGAGCTCTAGCACTAACATCATCTATCTTAAGCTCAGGCTCTATTTTCCTATTTGAAGCTATGTATTCTTTATAATCTCGTACGAAGGGAATAATTAATCCTCTAACTAAGTTGTGAATAGAGGAGATTATTTTACGGTCACGGCTATTAAAAAATACATGCGCAAAGTTGGAAGCATAATCTGTGTTATTACCTAGTTTTTGGACTAATGCATACTTTAAACCTAAATCGTTTTCATCATCACCAGTCCATTGTAATTTACTAGTACCCGCCATTCCTTGCTGAGTGGCATAGCTTACTTCTAAAAACTGTTCTAAATTAATATTTTCAGTAAGTACTTCATTAAAAGGCTGTAAGTCTTCATGGCGTAACAACTGAGCTAGCTTTTCAAGCAACCCTTCATAGGTTTGACTTTGTGAGGCTTGGAGGTCTAACAAGGTATTATCGATTTTTTTGAATAGATCAACGGCCATTTTCATTCTCCTCACTATCAGCCTGTATTCTTGCTTCACTTGCTTTATCTATAATCATTTGCCTATAGGCTGCCTTGATGCCGTCAGCCATGTCGATAGCCACGGGATTTGAAGCGTAGTTTTCGAACTTTTTATCAACCATGTTTTCCATTTCAACGATAGCTAACTCAATGCTTTCAGCACTTTCAGCATCGAACTGTATACTTCCTAGTTCACCTTCAAGCTCACCAGCTACTTTTCCTAACTCACTTAATGTCTTGTTCAGTTGATCCAGCCCTTTTATCTCAAACATCTTATCTACTCCTATTTCATGACTATCGATTTTTATAAAGTTATAATAGCAGGTTAGTTCATTAACAGCGCACATTAGCCAAGCATATACGTCAGTGTATGTCGCCTGAAATATCTGTATCATTGTTTGGACCGAATGACTTTGACATAATATTGAATAAATTATATAAGCGCTCCTTTTACCTCACACTCTAGGAAGTATCATGACTAACCTGTCTACCGAAACCCTCTTTGATGAAACTGAAACGGCAAATAGCAAACAAATTGCTATCTTGAAGAAGCACTTTCCTCAATGTTTTGACAAGGATGGTCACTTTCAGCCTGAAAAGATGATGGAAGTCGTAAAAGCCAGCGAAGTAGATATGGTGAAGGAATCATATAGCTTAAATTGGCTTGGTAAAGCCTATGCTAGGCTGTTAACCAACTTACCTCCTCAAAAGCTACTGAAACCTGATACAGCGCATAACGAGAGCTTAGGAAACAGTGATAGCGGTAATATACTGATTAAAGGTGATAATCTTGAAGTATTGAAGCACTTGGTCAATGGCTACCGTGAAAAAGTTAAGATGATATATATTGATCCTCCTTACAATACGGGGTCAGATGGTTTTGTTTATCAAGACAACTTTAAGTTCACCGTAGATGATTTGAGCCGACTAGCAGGCATCGATAAAGCTGAAGCAGAGCGTATTCTTAGCTTTAATGCTAAAGGCTCGAATAGCCATAGTGCTTGGTTAACTTTTATGTATCCTAGGTTGTATATCGCTCGTGAACTCATGCGTGAAGATGGCGTGATCTTTATTAGTATTGATGATAATGAACAAGCTCAATTAAAACTGTTGTGTGATGAAGTTTTTGGAGAAGAGAGCTTTATTTCAGAAATTGCAGTAATAAATAATCCAAAAGGTAGAAGTGATGAAGTGAATATTGCTACTGCACATGAATCATTAATGGTTTATGCAAAATCAAGTAAAGTAAAACTAAGAGGTTTTGAAGCAGGAGTACATATTACAAAACGTTACAATAAAGAGGATGAAGAAGGAAAATGGCGGGAAATAGACTTAAGAAAAACAGGTGATAGCGATAGAGCTATAGATCGACCGAATATGTATTACCCTTTCTATTGGGATAAAGAAAAGAGTTCTCTAAGTTTTGAAAAAACCGATGATTCGATAGAAATTTATCCAATGAAGTCCAAAACTGAAAAAGGTCGTTGGAGATGGGAGCAATCTACTGCCAAAAATGATATTGACTATTTATATGCTCGCTATATGCCTCAAAAAAAGCAGTGGTCGGTATTTGAAAAAGATTATCTAGATCCAGACGATTTAGTAAAATCTACTAGCGTATGGAATTTTAAAGACGTTAACAGTGAGCGAGGAACCGAACTGTTTATTGATGTTTTGGGCTTTAAAAAGGGAGTTTTTAAGAACCCTAAACCTTTAGGAACTATTCATAGAGCTATTCAGCTGGGTACCGAAAATGAAGATATAGTTCTAGATTTTTTCTCGGGTAGCGGTACATTTGCGCATGCAATCATGCAAAAAAATGTGGAAGATGATAGTAATCGTAAATATATTTGCGTACAACTAGACGAAAAAACTTATGAAATTGACCAAAAAACTGGTTATAAAAAAGCTATAAAAGGTTCAGAGGAAGCTTTGAATAGTGGCTATGAGTCAATATTCGAAATAACTAAGGCTCGTATAATAAAAGCCGCCCAAAAAATCGCCAAAGAAAACCTTGATTATCAAGGCGACTTAGGCTTTAAAATCTTTGAGACCGTGGATGACTTCCGTCCTAGCGTAGATGACGAATTGCAATTGAGTAATGAAAGCCTGTTTGACGATATGGTATTAAGTGACGAGCAGTATCAAGCACTGCTGACGACATGGATGCTTTACGATAACAATGAGCTGACTGCAGACATTATAAGTATAGACTTGCAGGGCTATAACGCCAAGCTGATTAATAAGAACCTATATCTCATCGCGTCTGACTTTGGCACTCAAAATTTGAAGTGCTTGTTAGATAAGTTAGATGAGGATAAAAGTTTTGCGCCAGATAGAATCATAGTTAACGGCTACAACTTCGATACCGCCATGCAAATGGAGTTAAACGAAGCCATCAGAAGCTATCAAAACAAAAAGAAGATCACTATCAATATTATTGTTAGATACTAAATTTTTGATAGCTATTTTCTTTTTCAACTTCATAGACGAGAGTGACCATGGCAGGCTTTAACTTTGAACCAAATCTACCTCACCAAGAAAAGGCGATTACTGCGTTAATAAAGTCATTTTTGAACGTAGAATTTCATCCTTCAAGTGACTATATCATCAGCCAGTATATCAATCCTAAGATTAGCTTTAACGCTAGCGTACTAGCTAGTGATATCAAGCAAACTCAACAAGAGAACGGTATATTTGGCACAGACAAGTACAGTGATGATCTTGTGTTTGATATCTCAATGGAGACAGGGACAGGTAAGACTTATACCTATACCAAAACCATGTATGAGCTTAACAAAATCTATGGGCTGTTTAAGTTTATCGTCGTCGTGCCTACTCTTTCTATTAAAGCTGGTACGGTAAACTTCCTAAAGAGTGATGCTTTGCGTGAGCACTTTCGTCATGATTTTCAAGGTGAATATCATGATAAGCAAATTGTCACTTACGTGGTTGAAAGCAAAAAAAGTAAGAAAGGCAAAAGATCCTATATGCCAGAGTCTGTGACTCAGTTTGTGAATGCCAGTCACGGTGATAAGAGCAAAATTCACGTTTTGGTGATTAATCAAGGCATGATTAATTCGCCTACTATTCAAGAAGAAAGGTTTGATCGAGCACTGCTTGGAGAGAAGTATGATAGAGCAATCGATGCTTTAGCAGGTATCAACCCTGTCGTTATCATAGACGAACCGCATAAGTTTCCACAAACTGGTAAAACTTGGAAAAGTATATCGAATTTAGAAGCTCAGTTCACGCTACGATATGGTGCAACTTTCAAGAATGAACATAAAAACCTCATTTACCACCTAACTGCTGTTGATGCTTTTAACCAAGACCTAGTCAAAGGGGTTACCGCCTATGTTGAAACCTTATCAGGTAACGACAATGCCAAGCTCACTTTAAAGTCATTAGATGGTAAAGAAGCTGAGTTTGAGCTTAGCGAGAATGGTACCAAGACTCGCCATATACTTGGTAATAATGACTCACTTTCAAGTATCCATTCAGCGATACACAGTTTAAATATCGAAAAACTAAATAAAACTACTTTGGTGCTCAGTAACGGTATTGAGCTTAAGAAGGACGAGAGTATTAATCCTTACTCTTATCATGAGACACTTCAAGACAGTATGATTCAAAAGGCTATCAAAGAGCACTTTAAACTGGAGCGGGAGCTGCTTACTCGTAGTCCTCGTATCAAACCGTTAACATTGTTCTTTATTGATGATATCGAGGGTTATAGAGACGGCAATGAGCTCGCTGGCAGTTTAAAAACACAATTTGAGACTTGGGTACTGGCAATAGCTAAGTCCTATCTTGCCAAAGAAACAGATCCATTTTATAAACAGTATTTACAGCGTACTATTGAAGACATCAGTCTGACCCATGGTGGCTATTTCTCAAAAGATAATACGGGTAGCGATGAAAAAATTGAAGCTGAGATTAACGAAATTTTGCATGACAAAGAAAGTTTATTGTCACTGGATAATCCAAGACGCTTTATTTTCTCTAAATGGACACTACGCGAAGGGTGGGATAATCCAAACGTCTTTCAAATTTGTAAGCTACGCTCAAGTGGTAGTACGACCTCTAAGCTACAGGAGGTTGGCCGAGGGCTACGTCTCCCTGTCAATGAACACATGGCGAGAGAGAAGACTGATGACTTTCGTTTAAACTATTATGTTGACTTTACGGAAAAGGACTTTGTAGAGGAGCTGACTCAAGAAATTAATGAAACCTCTGCATCAGAGATAATGCCAGAGGTGCTAAGCAATGAGTTAGTTGAGCAAATCAAAAATCATTATGAAGTGAGTAAAAGAGAGCTTAGCAATCAACTTTATGACCAAAACTTAATTGATGATGACGAGAAGTTCTTGGAGGGTGGTTATCAAGCCCTTAAAGACCTCTATCCTGATGCCTTTGGTAAAGCACTTAAAAAAGGCAAAATTGAGAATAAGTCTAAAGAGGACATTAAATCTAAAACCAAAGTTAGACTTGGTAAGTATGAAGAGCTTAAAGAGTTATGGGAGCTGATTAACCAGCGCGCTATTTTAGAATATCAGTTTGAAGATGAGGGTAATTTTTATGAAAAGCTACTTATGGACTATCTCAAGCAAGAAATTACCGCTAATAACTTTAGTAAGACTGGGCTCGTAACGAAGGTATCGAAGCTTCATATCCACAATAACCAAGCTGGTTATCAGAGTGTATATGACGATGAAGAAGACTTTGCAAAAATCAGCACAATGAGTTACGGCAGCTTCTTACGTCAGTTATCTGAAAAAACATACATAAAACTGCCCACCTTACATAAAGCGTTCGTTACTCTTAAAAATTTAAAAGACAAAGGTGAACAAGGTCTTGATATTAATGACTATCTGAATATCCAAACTATACGTAAGTTTGCTGATGGGATAAAGTTGTATCTGTTCCAAAATGCTATGCAAAAATTTGAGATAGGCTATAACATCATATCTAATCAAGTACACCCCACCAGCTATACAGATTCAACTGGCTTACCTTTACTCGAGTTAAAGTCAGGTCAGCTAGGTATTCATTATGATAATGGTAAGCCCGATGATGCTTATCTTTTTGAAAATGTCTTCTATGATTCGCCTTTAGAAAAGCAAAATATTCAAGAGAAGATAAAGCATGTGACGGTATTTAGTAAGATTCCTCGAAATTCAATCAGAATACCAATAGCTGGGGGTGGCACTTACTCACCTGACTTTGCTTATGTTGTTGAAACTGAAAAAGGTCAAATACTCAATTTAATCATTGAGACCAAAGACACTTCATCGTCTGATAACCTTAGAGCAGAGGAAAACCGCAAGATTAAGCATGCTGAGCGTTTGTTTAATCAGATGGAAGCAGACGGGCTTAGCGTCAGCTTTAGCACCCAGTTTCAAGATGATTTGGTAAAGGATATTATTGAGAAGGCATTGGATCGAGCTGGATAAAGGAAGATGCGTCAATAATGAGAGCAAACTAAATAATAACCGTAACATTTCATTGGGTAATAAGGACGTTAAGATGTATAGAGGTTCAGAATGGGGGCGTTGGGATTTACATGTTCATACAAAAGGAACTGCCAAAAATGATCAGTTTGGCAATATAACTTTCGATGAATACTGTGAGAATTTGTTCGCTAAAGCTTTAGAGAAAGATATTAAGGTTATAGGTATCACTGACTACTTTAGTATTGAAAACTTTGAAAAAGTTAAGATTTTTCAAGAGCATATTAACAAACATCCTTCATTCACTGAATGTCAAAAAGATGCGATAAGTAAGATATTTCTAATACCTAATATAGAGCTTAGAATTATTCCAACTACTTCAAAGAGTAAACTAGTCAATATCCATATAATATTTAATCCAGAGATTATTGAAGATTTCAAAAGTGGGTTCATGACGAAAGTTGAAATGACAACTGACACTCAGCAAAAGTTCAATTTAACTAGACATGATGTTACAAGCTTAGGCAGACACCATGATTCTAAAGCCATCGATAACGATACTGCTTATAAAATTGGCTTAAGAGAATTGGTTATAAGTCATACTGATATCATAGATGCTATAAATTCAAGAAAGATTTTATCTGATAATTGCCTCATATTTGTTTCTAATAACTCAACAGATGGTGTTTCAGGTGTTGGTAAGCATGAGGTTCCACCAAGAGAGTTAATGAATACAATTTACAGAACCTCTAACGGAATTTTCTCACCGAAACTATCTGATATTGAGTACTTTATAGGCAAAAGAGCTGATGATAAAGAGGAAATAATAAAAAAATATGGTTCATTAAAACCTTGTATACATGGTAGTGATGCTCATTGTTTAGAAGAGCTGTTTGACCCTGATCTGAATCGATACTGTTGGATTAAAGCTGAGCCAACCTTTGAGGGTTTAAAACAAATACTTCATGAGCCTGAAACACGCGTGTACATAGGCTCAAATAGACCAGAACCCAAGTTAGATTACGAAGTAATTGATAGGATAGAAATCAACAATGAAAACATAGGTACTAACGTTCTTTATTTGAATCCAAACCTTAATGCTATCATTGGTGGACGTTCTTCTGGAAAATCTACCTTAGTCCAGTGTATCGCTAACAAGGTTGCTCCTAGTTCTCTGAAAAATGGTGAACCAGAAATTCATGTTCAAGAAATTTCAGATTGTATTAAAATAATTTGGCAGGATAATAAGGAAGATGATACAAGGTCTATAGATTATTTTTATCAAGGTCATATGTTTCATAAAACACATGAAGAAGGTATTGAAAGTATAGTTAAAGATATCCTGTTCCAATTAAACCCAAAAGTCTATGAAGATAGTGATAAAAAAATTGCAGGGTTGAGACAAAAAAATGCTAGTCAGCTTTCGAGCTATTTTAGTAATCAAGAACTTATCAATCAAAAGCTTGAACAGTCAAGTAGCATTGGAAATAAAAGCGATATTTCACAGCAGATTGACAGATTAAATCAGTTAATAAACAAGTCTAGTGTTGGGACCTATACTCAGCATGAGCTTGAAGAGCATAGTAAAAAACAAGCTGCTTTTAAAAAGCTGGAGTATAGTCTCAGCACTCTTGAAAGCACTATAGAAGATATAAATAATCTATCCGTAGAAAATGTATTAGAAATTAGCAATCCGTTTTTAGATAATCCTTTTTACCAATATATAAAAAACACTACAGAAGAAAAGCTTAATAATATCGAAACGTTTGTTGAAGCTCAAGTTGAAGAGTTAAAGCAGGCAGCAAAACTAGCTCTAAATACTACTAAGGATTATTATAATGAGCAAGTTTCTTTAATAGATACAGATAGTAAGTTTATCCAAATAGAGCAATACCTTAAAGCTACTGAGTCGATAAAGCCATTAATAGTTCAAAAAACTAAAGAAAATGAAAAGCTTGAAGTTATCACGCATTTAGAAGATGAGATCAATGAAATTAAAAATGAATCTAGCGTAATTTTAACTAAAACTCATGATAATTGGCGTTTAATAAATAAAGAGCCCTTACTTCTAACTAAAGAGATTAAAGTACTTGAGGATAATAGTTTAGAAATATCACCTATTCCAAAGTTTCAAGGCGAAAAATTTAATGCATTTATAGTTAAGTACATTAATCAAAAACCAGAAAAAGCACAAAATTATGCAAATTTACAATTTTCCGATGTAGAAGCTTTATTTTTAGGTTTTATAGATATTAGTGAAGCACTAGAAGAGGGTTCAATTAAGCTAAAATCAGGCTTTACAGAAGAGAATTTTCATTCTGAGTTTCTAACTACGACTTGGTTTAAGCTTAGCTATGATGTTCTTTATGAAGGTGACAGTTATATTGAGATGTCACAAGGTAAAAAAGCTTTTGTAGTTCTAAAGTTAAGCTTAGAGTGTAGCGAAAGGAAATGTCCGATAATAATAGATCAACCAGAGGATGATTTAGATAACAGAGCCATTTATACAGAACTTGTAACGTATATTAAAGAGAAGAAATCAAAAAGACAAATTATCCTAGTGACACATAATGCTAATGTTGTAGTTAATGCTGATAGTGAACAGGTTATAGTTGCGAATCAGCACGGGTCTAAAACTCCTAATAATGGCAGTAAAAAGTTTGAATATAAACTCGGTAGTATCGAGTCAAACGTTAAGTTTGATTCTGAACATGCGTCTATTTTAGATTCCAAAACCATAAAAGAGCATATTTGTGAAATTCTTGAAGGTGGAAATACTGCATTTAAGCTAAGAGAGCAAAAATATAATTTTTGATATATTTAAAGTATGAGCCCTTTAGGGAGTTTCCTAAAAACTGTGTAACTGCTTATAATCCATTAACAGGAGAATAAGCAATGACTACTCAATCTGACATTAAAAAACTGGCCGAGCAAATGGCTGGTAGCATGAACAGCTTCGATGACATCAAAGACTTCCAAAAGCAGCTCATGCAATCCTTTATCGATACTGCCTTAGAGGCTGAGATGGAAGACCATCTCGGCTACCCCAAGCATGAGAAAGCAGATAAACCTAATAAGCGCAACGGACACACTAAAAAGACCGTCCGCAGTGATACAGGCGATCTTGAAATCTCTACCCCAAGAGACCGTGATAGCAGCTTTGAGCCTGTACTCGTTAGTAAGCATCAAACCCGTATTAGTGGCCTTGATGACAAGATCATATTCCTTTACGCCAAGGGTCAAACCACCACTGAGATCGTAGAGAGCATTAAAGAGCTCTACGATGTCGACATCTCAAGCTCT
>Ga0208014_1000965_pt1 | contig 10165 bp, 7 predicted proteins | sample 25_taG_FD_184099 | JGI IMG/M metagenome (GOLD analysis project Ga0208014, IMG submission 184099) | Marine viral communities from Cariaco Basin, Caribbean Sea - 25_WHOI_OMZ (SPAdes) (version 2) | ecosystem: Environmental > Aquatic > Marine > Oceanic | place: Caribbean Sea: Cariaco Basin...
TATACTTATATACTTATATACTTATATACTTATATACTTATATTTTTATAATCAATACGTGTTATAAGGATCTGTATTTATGAAGGTTATCGCGGTATTAAATCAAAAGGGTGGTAGTGGTAAGACTACCATCGCAACCCATCTGGCTCGTGGCTTACAGCTAAAAGGCCATAGTGTTCTGCTAGTAGATAGCGATCAGCAGGGCAGTGCGCGTGACTGGAGAGCGGTTGATGAAGACAATCCGGTACCAGTGATTGGACTTGATAGACCAACACTTGATAAAGATTTAAAAAGCGTCTCTGATAAGGATTATGTGGTGATCGATGGATCACCGCAAGCTACTAGTCTGGCTATTTCTGCTATAAAGGCGGCTGATTTTATATTGATTCCGGTGCAGCCGAGTCCCTACGATATTTGGGCGACGAGCGATTTGGTTGATTTAGTGCAGCAGCGTATTGAGATGATGGATGGTGAACTAAAGGCAGCGTTTGTAGTATCACGTGCCATTCAAAACACCAATATAGGTAAGGAAGTAGCGACAGCATTACTCGATTACAAACTTCCAGTGCTAGAGACTAGAGTTATGCAGCGTGTTGCTTATCCTAACAGTGCTGCCCTTGGCAAGACAGTATTTGATACCGAATCGCCTAATAGTAATGCGATACAAGAGATAACCGCATTGGTCAGTGAGATTCAAACATTTTTTGGTGAGGAGTAAGTCATGAGTTTATCAGCAGGTCGTCCTAGTAAGAACGTTAAGGATCAATTGGCTTTATCGGATGTGACGGACAGTCCCAAAAAGACGGTACGCGTGAATTTTAATTTAGATGAAGATAAACACATTGCGCTCAAGCGGTACGCGCTTGAAAGCCGAAAAACGGTTACTGAGCTGTTGACTGAAATGATTGAGGAAAAGTTGGTTGAGCGATAAAAATCAGACATGGAAAAACTATATCAGTTGTCAGTTATAGGATTGTAGGGCTGATTTTTTACAACATCCATTCAGCCAGTATTTTTTTATATTAACAGACTAATGATGAGTATTTTTGTAATTGATCTGTTACTGTTAACCTATACGTATTTAGCACTTTACTTGCCTAAAAAATTGGCTTAACCATACGCCAGCGTACTGATTATTAATGCGTTGGCTTAATTATATAGCTGAAGGTAAAAATGTTTAACGTTCATTCATCACAGAAAAAAGCCGTTGAGCATCATCAAGGGCCGCTACTGATAATTGCAGGTCCCGGATCTGGAAAAACTTATACACTAGTTGAGCGCATCATGAACCTGATTCATGTACATAGTGCAAAACCAGAACAGTTGCTTGTTGTTACCTTCACAGAAAAAGCGGCGCAAGAGCTGAAGACGCGTATTTCTAATCGCTTGTTAGAACTAGGGTCTTTGTTCAATGTGAACGAGATGTATTTGGGGACATTTCATTCGATATGCTTGCGCATTCTCGAAGAGTATCGCGATTTCACGCGACTCAAGCGCAGTTTCGTGCTTATGGATCAGTTCGACCAACAGTATTTTTTATATCAAAGACTACGCGAGTTTAAAGATATTGATGGCATAGAGCATATTCAAGGCGAACACAAGATCCCTGCGTGGGCAAAGTCTGAAAATCTACTTGGGTGGTTGAATAAGGCGTCAGAAGAGGTTCTTGATATCGACAAACTGGTTGCTTCACCAGATGAAGCGATCTCTGCGCTTGGTAAGGCCTACAAGGTTTATCAAGGACTTTTATTAAGTGAGAATGCCTTAGATTTTTCTTGTATTCAACTTGAAACACTTGCGCTTCTTCAGCAGCATCCACATGTCTTGGAAGAACTAACTAATAAGATTACTTATTTGATGGTCGATGAATATCAAGATACCAATACCATTCAAGAGTACCTACTGCAGCTATTAATGGGCTCCAAGCGTAATTTGTGTGTAGTGGGAGATGACGACCAGGCTCTCTATCGCTTCCGCGGTGCAAGTGTGCGTAATATCCTAGAATTTCCTGCTCAGTTTGCTCCAAATGAGTGTGAACAAGTAAAGCTATCGATTAATTATCGTTCGCACCCTGATATTGTTAGCTTTTATGACTCCTATATGGGAGATAAGCCTTGGCTGCGCGAAGGTGTTAATTATCGTTATGCTAAAACGATACGCCCGCGTGAGGGTGAGTTTAAAGCAGGGCCTACCGTCGTCAGCGCAATTACACCAGAAGGTGATGATTGGCATGAAGATGTGTACCAAATGCTCATGCACCTAAAACAAAACGGTAAACTGACGGACTGGAATCAAGCAGCATTTTTATTTCGTTCCGTGAAATCAGATAAGGTTCGAGCACTTGCTCAGTCTTTAGAAGAGAAAGGCATTCCGGTTTATTCTCCGCGTGCGAATTTGTTTTTCGAGCGGGAAGAAATTCGTTACATGTTAGGTGCTTTTAATTTAGTTTTCCCTATGGTGATGGCTGAGCGCAAGAAAAAAATAGCAGATGGACGTAAGCTCTCGATATGGGACTACTATACCAATCATTGCTTAGCACCATTTATGGCGAAGCTGAAAGAACCAGAACAAGCAGATTTGCTTAAATGGTGCCAGCAAAAAGCGAAAGCGCATATAGGGCTAACCAAGAATGCTGATTCAGCTTTTCTCGCTCTATTTTATGAGTTATTGCAGTTTCCTTTATTCTCAAACTACCTTGAACAGCACAACGGTAACGAACGTGCTCAGCGTAACCTTGCTCAACTAAGTCGAATGCTTGGTAAGTTTGAATATTTGCACCGAGTGAGTGTTCTGAACCCCAAATATTTACTTTCTAACCTAACTTCCTTATTTGATAATTTTCTAAAGTTTCTATTCGAAGGTGGGATAGACGAATACGAAGATATGTCTGAATATGCGCCATCAGGGTGCGTGTCCTTTTTAACCATTCACCAGTCCAAAGGATTAGAGTTTCCGATTGTTTTCGTTGGTTCACTTGAAGGTGTTCCGCGCAAACAATACACCGACCTTGATGAAATTATTGAACATCAATACATGGCCAAGCCCCCTTTTGAGCCATTAGATGACACTAAGTATTTCGATTTTTGGCGTTTGTTCTATACTGCTTTTTCGAGGCCGCAAAACCTATTGGTCTTAACTGGGCAAGAAAAATCAGGGCATGGTAGAACGCCTTCTAGACATTTCACTGATTACACCACCAAACTTCCTTATTGGCGCGATGTAAAGCACAAGCTTGCTGAAATAGAGTTTGAGCAAGTAAAAGATGTGAATATCAAGCATGAGTATGCCTTTACCTCTCACATTACCTTGTTCGAGACCTGCGCAGAGCAATACAGACTATTCAAAGAACTTGAGTTCCAACCTGTAAAAGCAAGTCCGATGCTATTCGGTACGTTAATTCATGAGACGCTAGAAGATGTCCATAAGACGGCGATTCGTGGCGAAACTGAGCTGCTAACTAAAGATAATATTGAAAATTGGTTGCTTAGTAACTATCAGAACTTAGCCAATCGTGAACGTATGTACTTAGGTGAGTCAACTCTAGGCGCAGCATTAAAGCATGTAATGCGTTATGTTGAGCGAAAGGGTAGTGATTGGTCCGATATACAAGAAACCGAATTCGATATCTCGTTAGTCAAAGAACGTTATGTGTTAACTGGTAGCGTCGATTTGATTAAAGGGGAAGGAAATAGCGTTGAGATCGTTGATTTCAAATCAGAGCGTAAGCCAAATATGGAAAAAGATCGAGAGCGCATCTTACATCATCAGCGTCAGTTAGAAATTTATGCGTATTTGGTAGAAGCAAATAGCAATTACAAAGTCAGTAAGATGCATTTGTATTTTACTGGCGAAACAACTGGCTTACCGACCATTAGTTTTAATAAAAACATCTCAGCAATTGACCATACTATTCATCAGTTTGATAGTATTGTCGACAAAATTGAAAGCAAAGACTTCTCACTGAAAGCTCGACCAGATAAAACTTGTGTAGATTGCAGCGCACGCGCCTATTGCGACCGAAAAAATTGGACATTTTGTGCTTAGTTTTAGCTAAGCAATACGAAAATTAAGAGAATAAATCATGTCAAACGATCAGATAAATGTAGATCAATACGAATTTGAGCCGATCAAAGGCTATCCTATGTTGAAATGGCAAGGCAAACGCCCTTTCCGTTCAACACAATACTTCCCCGCTCAACTCAAAGAAGTCTATGGCCAAGAGGACGATTCAGGTTGGATTAATAAGATTTTCTGGGGCGACAATCTTCAGGTGATGAGTCATTTGTTGAAACAATTTCGTGGCAAGGTTGATTTGGTCTATATCGATCCACCGTTTGATTCAAAGGCTGATTATAAGAAAAGCATTAACTTGAGAGGTACACGCGCTGATAGTGATATGGGAGCTTTTGAGGAAAAGCAATATACGGATATTTGGTCAAATGACGATTATCTCCAGTTCATTTATGAAAGAATTATATTGATTAGAGAACTTCTTAATGAAAATGGATCTGTATATATTCATTGTGATTTTAGGAAAGTACATCATATTCGTATGATTTTAGATGAAGTATTCGGTAGTGAAAATTTCATTAATCAGATAGTTTGGCGAAGACGAACAAATACGATTAAGGGTACATCTAGCAAATTTTCCACGAATACTGATTATTTATTATTTTATAGTAAGTCAAGTAGCTTCAACTTTAACGTCCAATACGAACCATACGGTGAGGGGTACGAAGAACGCTTTAAATATGAAGATGACTACGGTAAATACAGATGGCAAGTAATGGCCACTTACTCAAAAGAACGTTACGATACTCTATCCAATGAAGGGAAACTGCGGCACTCGTCTGGAGCTAAATATCCTGAGTTTAAACAATACCTACATGAGCTAAAAGGTAGACCTGTCCAGGACATTTGGACAGATATTAATATGATAAATGCGATGGGAGATGAGAGAAGTGGTTACCCAACACAGAAACCTGAAACATTGTTAGAGCGAGTGGTTAGTGCCTCAACAAATAAGGGGGATTTAGTGTTTGACTGCTTTATGGGTTCAGGGACAACTCAAGCGGTAGCTCAAAAGCTAGGGCGTAAGTTTATAGGTGCTGATATAAACTTAGGAGCGATTCAAACAACAACCAAAAGGCTATCAAAAGAAAATGCTAGCTTTGAAGTTTTTAATGTGAATAACTACGAAATTTTTCGCAATCCAGTAGAAGCAAAAGATCTCTTAATTGAGGCTCTCGAAATTCAAAAGCTTGATTCAAGCTCAGTCTACGACGGTGAAAAAGACGGCTATAAAGTCAAAATAATGCCGGTTAACCGCATTGCGACTAAAGAAGACTTGAATGAGTTAATCGCCAATTTCCCTTACAAGCAGTTTGAGTCGCGTAAAGAAGCCAATCCAAATCAACCAGTAGAAGAAATTATGCTGGTATGTATGGGGCATGAACCTAGTTTAGGCGCCACTCTTGAAAATGAGTCAGGCTATAAACTTAAGGTTCAAGTAGTCGATATTCTTCGCGACAAATCTGATCTGACGTTCAAGTACGATTCAGAAGCTGCCATTAAGATAGAAGGCAACAAATTAGTCGTTGAAGCCTTCTATCCACGTAACTTACTCCAAAAGCTTAGCCAACAAAAAGATGATGTGGAAGAGTGGCGTGAAATGGTGGAGTCCATAATGATCGACTGGAACTTCGATGGCGCGGTTATGGAGCCCGTAGTAATAGATATTCCACCTAAAGATGAGTTCGTCGTGGGTGAATATGAGATTCCAGAAGGAGCTAGCAACATCAAAGTGAAAATCACTGACTTACTTTCGGAATCTTACGAAGAGGTGATCGTTCATGGCTAAGAGCGCCCAAGACAACTTCGAGTTAAATAACTCTTTTTACGTACACTTGCACGAATTCTATAAAATTCATCGTGGCACCATACGTAAAAATTACACTCGCCTAAGTAAAGCCTTCTTGGATTTCAACGAGCCATCGCGCCCCGGTAGTTTTCTACGTGTGCCCCAGTTCGAAGCTCTAGAAATCTATGTGTTCCTAAAGGAGTTCTTAGATAACAAACCCGTCTTCCAACTGTTTGAAGATTGGTATACCAACCAAGGTAAATTTGCAGAGCGCGTATCCGGTATCAGCACCGTAGATGGCCAAATCATGCAAGGGGATATGTTCTGGGAGATGTCTGAAAAAGACTATAAAGGCATTTTCAAAAAGATGAAAGCCAGTAACGGCGGTCGTCTTTACCCAAACTATATTTTTGCCCTGACCATGGGTACCGGAAAAACCATTCTCATGGCCACCTGTATTTTCTATGATTTCTTAGCTGGCAACAAAAAAGGAAAAGATGAGCGCTTTATTCAAAACGCTCTGATTTTCGCCCCAGATAAAACGGTATTACAGTCTTTGCGAGAAATTGAATCGTTCGATCATTCTAAAGTCGTGCCGCCAGAGTACATGCCAATTGTCGCGGAATTTAAATTCCACTATCTCGAAGATGCTGGTGTCTCGCTCAATACCATGGACGGCTCTAAGTTCAATATTATCGTATCGAATAGCCAGAAAATTATTTTACGTCGTGACAGCAAAGGTAAATCGACGGCAGATAAGCTATTCAGCTCCGGCAAAGAGATGTATCAAGGCCTTGGTGATGTAGAAGATGAAGCAATGGCTATGCTTGGTCTAGATGATGATTCTATCGTTGCCGCACCTCAAGATGAAGCGGATCTTGTGACTAACCAACGTTTTGAGAAAATTAAGCGGCTTCCTCAGTTAGGTATCTTTGTTGACGAAGCCCACCATGCATTTGGTGCAAAGCTTGCCAAAGACATGGGGATAAAAGCCGATAATACGGCGAACTCGTTGCGTAAAACCATTGATGAGCTGGCGATAAATTTGAAACAAGCCGGAACTCGAGTGGTAGGTTGTTATAACTACACCGGTACCCCTTATGTAGGTAAAGATGTTTTACCAGAAGTGGTTTATGCCTATGGGTTACGCAAGGCGATTGATAACAACTACTTGAAGCAAGTTAAGCTTAATGGCTATAGCAATACGCGCCACGAGGAGTTTTTAGAGATAGCCATCAATGATTTCTTAACAAATGCCGATGAGATTGGACGCCCTGAGAATATACTGCCGAAGATGGCAATTTTTGGTACGACTATCGAAGAGTTGACGACTGAAATTCGCCCAGCTGTAGAAAAGATACTAGCGAAGCATGGTATATCTTCTGACCGTATATTAATTAACGTTGGTGATGCAAAACACACCACTGATGACGATATCCGTGAATTTAACCGCCTAGATAGCCCGAACTCAGAAAAACAGTTCATTTTACTGGTGAATAAAGGCCGAGAAGGTTGGAACTGTCGCTCTCTGTTTTCAGTTGCGCTTTATCGTGAACCAAAATCTAAGGTGTTCATACTTCAAGCAACTATGCGTTGTTTACGTGCCATAGGTGACAGACAGCATGTTGGCCATATTTATCTTACTAAAGAGAATATGGCACTTTTGGATAAGGAGCTTCAAGCGAATTTCCGTATCTCAACAGATGAACTTAAAGAACCTGATCCTAATAAAGAAACGGTACATGTGAGAGTTGAGCAGCCAAGTATCAAGGTGCCAATCAAACGCGTTCGTCGTCAATTCAAGTTAATTGAAAAAGAAGATTTAGAAAATGGCTATAAACTAGGACTTGATGAAGTTGTTCTTGATGACTATCGACTTATCCATGAGACCCAGCAAGGGCTATTAATGCCTGATGATATTGGAGTTGTGAAAAACCGTGCTCGACAAGATCTTTCTTTCCTAAAGGAGCAGCGTACTTTTACCAAACTATCATTAGTTGCTGATATCGCTCGATATATCAATAAGCCGTGTTTAGAAATTGAAAAGATTATGGCAGCTACAGAAGAAGGTTTTGAGGGTACCTTAGAGTTGGTGAATCAATTTAATGAAGTACTGTACGATCAAGTAATTCCGCGACTTTTTAAAGCGATGTATGATATAGAATCGGAAAGTATTACTGAAGAGTTCGAAGTTGAATTAGTGAAAGAGCCACCTATAGACCCTGGGTATTATCCGGTAACAGTCTCTAAAGATAAGATTATTAGAAAATCATCTTCAGAAATTGCAAAACTAACTGGGAAAAGTTTCCATCTAGACAATTACTGTTTCGATTCAAATCCAGAGCGCCAATTCTTCTGGGATATGTTGCACGATAAAAAAGTCGATAAGATTTGGTTTACTGGGATGTTAACGCATGGTCAAAGTGACTTTGTGATTCGTTACGTGGACACAGAAACGCAACGCGTACGTAGTTACTACCCTGATTTTTTGATTAAAAAACAAGATGGATCTTATGTAATGGTGGAAGTCAAAGGTGAACACATGATTGACTCTCAAAACGTAAAAGATAAGAAAGACGCCGCAGAACTTATGGGAGTAGCGTCAGGTATTGGTTACGAGATAGTTGCGGGTAAATCTGCAGACTCAGGAAGCTATGATCGAGGTTTTTTGAACTAATTTAGATTCTGGGGCTGGTAATGCAACCCAGCTCCTTATTCATTTAACATAAACTCTGTTATACGGTCTATTTTAGGTAATTCTAATAGCTATCTATTCTTCAGAATATATGGCTCGCAAACGAAAACAGTTAAGCTCCTCAGTCATACTTTGACTGTAATATACCTCTCCATCAATATAAATTGATGCTTCAATAGTTTCCCCTATATAAGCAAGGTCATCTAATGAAAGGCTCTCACTGTACTCTGGATTAATAAATACTCCTTTCATATGCTCAGCACTAGGGAGTTGGCTTATCAGATTTTGTGTAGTTGCTTTTATTAAATCGGATTTAGAAACATTTGTAGCACTAGTCTGAATGAATTTAAATGAATTACTGCATTCAAATAAGCTTTTAATATCATAAGCATTCAAACAAATTCCGTAGCGTGGAGAGTAGACATCTAGTAGATTGATTAAATCATCCACTTCGTTAGGCTGACATTTAACAATGGCCTTTATGAAATCCAGATGATTAAAGAGGTGTTCAAACGTATCACTACCTGTTTGTATGCCCACTAGAAAATCAGCATCCACCTTCTCTTTTAGTGCTAATAGCATTTTCTCATCCCAATCATCGCTGATTATAAAATAACCGATAATAGATGGCGGAAAATAAGCCATATTTGGTTTGTACAACACTGCAACCGATATTTCTCTCCAATGTTGTACTCCATTACAGACGTCTCTATTTTTATACTTCGCAGTACTCGAAGCTACTTTATCATTAGAAGTATGGCATGACTTTTCACAATCAACGACTCTCTGTAAGTCCTCCTCATCAGAGCTTTCGTCATAATAAACACGGTCTCTTACTATATTTTTCTCATCAAGAAGCTGTTTTCTTGATAGATAATCTTGAATACTATTTCCCATAATTATCCACGCATCTAGATAGTCTTATTATGTGATTACTTGCAGGATGACATTGACGTCGTCTATTGCAAAGCAAACTTTGAATACTTTAATTATACAAGTATACAAGTATACTGATAAATAATAACTTAACTTACAGAAGTATAGGAATGAGAAATATGAAAAAAAGTGCTGAGATTTCTGAATGTCAAAATTATAGGTATTCTTTGGAACGCGTTTGGGATCCGACTAAGAAGCTAGTAGGCTTTATAGGTCTAAACCCATCAACAGCTGATGGCATTGAAGATGATCCCACCATTCGTCGATGCATAGAGTTCGCAAAATCTTGGGGAGCAGGTGGGATATACATGACTAATTTATTTGCATACCGTGCTACAAATCCAGCCGTTATGATTGAACAAGAAAGCCCCATAGGTCCAGAAAATGATAGCTACCTAGCTCAGTTGCCCAATAAAGTAGATAAGATCGTGGCTTGTTGGGGCAATAGCGGCTGCCATAAAGATAGAGCTAATCAAGTAAAAGAGCTTTTAAAGGTTGACTTATTATGCTTAGACGTAAACAAAACTGGTGAGCCTAAACACCCTTTGTACGTTAAGGGCAATACCGAACTAACAATATTAGGATAAGTAAACTTTGGTAGAAACAAGACTATACCTATGGCGAACCAATCAGGTGCTTTTACTGGTTCGGTTCCCTAATGAAGACTTGAACCT
>Ga0208014_1000966_pt1 | contig 10165 bp, 8 predicted proteins | sample 25_taG_FD_184099 | JGI IMG/M metagenome (GOLD analysis project Ga0208014, IMG submission 184099) | Marine viral communities from Cariaco Basin, Caribbean Sea - 25_WHOI_OMZ (SPAdes) (version 2) | ecosystem: Environmental > Aquatic > Marine > Oceanic | place: Caribbean Sea: Cariaco Basin...
TCTTCATCAAATTCTTCAGAGACAAATTGCTCAAGCTCTTCTCTAAACTCATCAGACTCAAAATAGCCTGCTGGAATATTTACAGAATCAAGATAAGCCGGAACATCTCCCCCACCGTGATCTGCCGTTAAAAAAATTGTATAATTACCTTCTCCAACTTTCTCATTTAATTCTTCTAATAGTTGCGCTATATTTTTATCAAGCCGCAGATAAGTATCCTGAATTTCTTTAGAGTTCACTCCAAAATTGTGACCTATCTTATCGGTACTTGAAAAACTTAGGGTAAGGAAATCGGTATCAACATCCTGTCCCAATTCTTCAGCCTCAATTGCTGCCAAAGCAAATTCTAGAGTAATATCATTTCCATAAGCTGAATTTTCAATGATATCGAATCCACCATTTTCTTTACTTAATTCAGCTAAATCATAAGGAAAGGTAGCATCTTCTTTTCCTCTAAAACCACCTTCAAAATTATTCTTGTCACTCCCGCTTTCTTTATAAGTTTCAATATCATAAAGAGTATTCCATGGTTTTAAATAAGCTTCTACCTTGTCTGAATCATTAAAGTCTTTAACCCATTGCGGCAGTTCTTCCATGTAATATGAACTGGTGATCCACTTGCCTTCGTCGTCACCGTGAAACCAGTAAGCAGCGTTTGCAGTATGACCTGCCGGAAGAATAGAGCCACGATCCTTAATAGAAACACCAATGGTTTTTCCGCGCATTTGGGTATGTAATCTGTTTTCATCACTCACTGTAGTAGTTTTCATCCTGTGCGGAGACATTTTCCCGGCATCATCTTCAGTGCCTACCGGCTCTACCGAATCATCTCCTGCGCAATAAACCGATTCATGGATAAATTTATCATACCAGCCGTTTCCTATAATTCCATGATTCATTGGGCTGGTGCCTGTATAAACCGAGGCGTGACCAGGGCCGGTATAAGTAGGCACATAATTAAAATGGTTATTTTTAAAGTTATAACCTTCATTTACTAATTTCTTAAATCCATCTTCTCCAAATCGATCCCAAAATCGGGTAAGATAATCATAGCGCATTTGGTCCACTACAATTCCTACTACCAGCTTGGGTTGCTCCCGGGACTTTTCCTGAGAAAAAGCCTGAAAGGTTAATAATCCTGTAAATAGTAAAAATGCTAATCGCTTCATCTTGTATTGTTTTATAGAAGTAGCTCAAAATTACTAAACTTATTGGGCTAAAGATTAATTCTTCGTTAAATACTTTGGAGTAATTTTTTAGTATTTTAGCTTTACAAAAATTGCTTAATGAACTATCTACACTCCATTGGGGAATATTTTTTAATGTTGAAAGGAACTTTTCACCGAATGACAAAAACATCGGTTCTTAGAAGTTTGATCCTTAAAGAAATAGACGACCTGATTATTGGCTCGATGGGAATCGTGTCTTTTTTATCCTTTTTTATTGGAGCTGTAGTGGCTTTGCAAACCGCGTTAAATTTAAATAATCCATTAATACCAAAATCCCTGGTAGCATATGCGGCAAGGCAATCTATAATTCTTGAATTTGCTCCTACTTTTATCTCCATTATTATGGCGGGTAAAGTGGGCTCTTATATCACCTCCAGCATTGGCTCTATGAACGTTACCGAACAGATTGATGCTCTGGAAGTGATGGGTATTAATTCTTTAAACTATCTTATTTTCCCTAAGATCGTAGCAATGCTTTTTTATCCGTTTGTAATTGCTATTTCCATGTTCCTGGGAATTCTTGGTGCTTATACTGCAGCGGTTATGGGAGGTTTTGTTCCCCCAGATCTTTTTGTACAGGGACTTCAGGAAGATTTTATACCATTTCACCTTGTTTACGCCTTTATTAAAACATTCTTGTTCGCCTTTATTTTGGCTACCGTTCCCGCTTATCACGGCTATTATATGAAAGGTGGCGCGCTAGAAGTTGGTGAAGCCAGTACCACCTCTTTTGTTTGGACTAGTGTGGTTATTATTATTACAAATTACGCAGTAACCCAATTATTACTAAGCTAATGATAGAAGTAGAAAATTTACATAAAGCGTTTGATGGCGAGGAAGTCTTAAAAGGGATAGATTTTAAGTTTGAAAAAAGTAAAACCAATCTTATTATAGGGCAATCTGGTTCAGGAAAAAGTGTACTCCTAAAATGTATGTTAGGTTTATTTACTCCTGAAAAAGGCGTTATAAAATATGACGGAAAACCTTATAGTGAATTTACCGAAGATGAACGCAAAGATCTTAGTAAACAAATAGGAATGGTTTTCCAGGGCGGCGCTCTATTTGATTCTATGACCGTAGAAGAGAATGTGATGTTTCCTTTAAAAATGTTCACTAAAAAACAACACAAGGAAAATAAAGAACGAGTTAAGGAGGTTTTAAACCGAGTAAATCTTGATGGTAACGAGAAAAAAATGCCTTCTGAAATAAGCGGTGGAATGCAGAAGCGTGTCTCTATTGCCCGAGCTATTGTTAACCGACCCAAATACTTGTTTTGCGATGAACCTAACTCAGGGCTGGATCCTAAAACCGCTACAGTGATAGACAATCTTATTCAGGAGATTACGCACGAATACGATATCACTACAATTATCATTACTCACGATATGAATTCGGTTTTAGAAATTGGAGAAAACATCGCCTTTTTAAAAGACGGAGTTTTAGCCTGGAAAGGAGATAAGTCACAGATCTTTAAAACCGACGACGAAACCGTAACCGATTTTGTTTACTCCTCAAACCTATTTCAGAAAGTAAGAGAAGCGCAACAAAAAGGACTTTAATTAACAGATTTCACCTGAAGCGTATCCAGTTTCAACCTAACTTTTAACCATCTTTCAAAACGTTGTTTTTGTTCAGAGATCTGGCTGGTTTTTAAGTCATCTTTCCAACCTACGGTAAATGTTGGGATAGTATCTGTTTTCGCGAAATTTGTAGTAATTAAGTTAGAGTAACCTAACTCTTCTATCCCATCATAATTTATTTTAGCCTCCTGGCTTACGTCGCTAAAAGAAAAACTACTGTTCCGGTATTTCGAAATTTCATTTTCCAATAGCGCTATTTTTTCGTCTTTATTTTCAATAAGCTCCTGGTTTTTCATATAAAGATCTTCCAGAATTCCACTTCTAACCTGCATAGAAAGCTCATCTATTGCTCCACTGGGATCTTCTCCCTGGTGTATCACTAATTCAGTTTCCTTTAAAGCCTCAATATCCTCTAATTGTTTCTGCCAGGTGGTAATAATAGTCTTAGGTACGCGTTTTCCTATTAAATATACTTCAATGCTTTTTTCTTTATAATCGTAGGAAGATTTTATGGTTTCCGTACCATCATACTTCATTACGTTAGCTATAAAGTCTTTAGCTTTAGATTCAAATAGTTGCTCCTGAAGCAGGAATACAAACAAAATCACACTGGGAATCATGACAATTACGGCGATGGTAGATGCTATTTGGGCGGTTCTTCTTCGTCTTTTACTATTTACATATTTCACCAGGGGAAAACCAAGAACTTTAGTTACCACAAAAGTTGAAAGGGCGATAAATACCGCGTTAATTGAAAAAAGATATAAAGCGCCACCAGCATAAGACCAGTTTCCAATTGCCAAACCGTAGCCTACAGTACATAAAGGTGGCATAAGTGCAGTTGCAATCGCAACACCAAGAATCACACTGGCTATGGTCCCCTTTTTTGTTTTAGCTACGATTAGTGCCAATCCACCAAAAATAGCAACCAAAACATCTAAAATTGTTGGATAAGTTCGGGCTATAAGTTCGGGTGTTTCTTCTTTCACCGGCGAAACGAGAAAATAAATATAAGCGGTAAGTACACTTAAACCCACCATTAAACCAAGATTGATAAAAGACTTTCTTAAAGTAAGTACGTCATTTATCGCAACAGACATTCCCACACCAACTATTGGCCCCATTAGAGGTGAGATAAGCATCGCACCAATAACAACTGCTGTACTACTTACATTTAGACCAATAGAGGCCACAAAAATGGAAAATATAAGAATCCAGGCATTATGACCTTTAAACGAGATATCCTTTTTTACAGCCTCTATGGTGGATTCTCTATCGGTATCATGCCGAATTTCCAGTAACTCTCTTATAAGCGCTTTTATGTTCTGCCAGATCCCTTTTGCATTTGCCCCCAAATCTTCAGATTTCTCGTGCGGAGGCAGAGATTTATTACTTTCAGGCTTTTGATTATTATCCATATAATTTTAACCTAGATCTTCTCCAAATTTTTCAATAGCTTTTTCGCGAAGCGCCTTGATTTCCTGTATATTCTTTTTCGGAGTAATTAACAATACTCTATCATCTTCTACTACCACAAAATCATTCAGGCCATCCAGAACAACTACTTTATTGTTTTGAGTTTTAATGATATTTCCGGTAGAATTTAAAGGTAGCAATCTTCCGTTTACCATAGTATTTTGGTTTTCGTCTTGCGGTAATTCATCTTCCAATGACTTCCAGGTACCCAAATCGTTCCATTTAAATTTCGCCGGAATCACATATACACTATCAGACTTTTCCATAATAGCGTAATCTATAGAAACATTTTGGGCTTTATGATAATTTTCCTCTAAAAACTCCAGTTCTTTTTCGGTATTATAAAACTCGCTCCCTTTCTCAAAAAGCCTGAAAGTTTCGGGATGATATTTTTGAAAACTTTCTACAATAAAAGCAGCGCTCCATATAAATATGCCCGCGTTCCAAACGTAATTGCCTTCTTCAATAAAAGTTTCTGCCTTTTTAAAAGAAGGCTTTTCGGTGAATTTCAATACCGGTTTAGCACCTTCAGCATTATCTTTTTTATATTGAATGTATCCATAACCAGTATTGGGAAAAGTAGGCTCGATTCCCAGGGTAATTAATTTATCTTCTGAAGCTACAATTTGAAAAGCTTCTTCAATATTTTCCTGAAATGCAGTATCTCCCTGAATCCAGTGGTCGCTGGGCGCCACTAAAATTAAGGCGTCTTTATTCTTCTTTTTAATCTTCAAGGCCCCCAATAAAATACTGGGAGCGGTATTCCGCATCTCGGGCTCCAGTCCAATTTGATCATCCTCAACCTGCGGCAATTGCTCTTTTACAGATTCCTTATAATCTTTATGGGTAAGAATTATGATATTTTCTAAAGGCATTAGCTTCGCCAAACGATGAAAAGTAGTTTGTATAAGTGTAGATCCCACGCCCAAAATATCCTGAAATTGCTTAGGATATTGAGTAGTACTTACTGGCCAGAACCGTGAACCAATTCCACCGGCCATTAAGATTGCGTAGTGATTTGTGTTTTTCATAAAAAAAGGAATTAATTTTTGAGCAACTCTACTTCTGCATTGGGTTGAAACAAATAAATTTTACCCGTGTCTACTTCCAGACATTCGTAGCGTTTTATTCTTCTTTCCCCTTTTCTAAACGTTTTCCCATTATAGATTCTAAAAATTCCTCCAAGCGGGATTTCAAAAATATAATTTTTATCGTTCTCAGGATCAAAAGTTTTGAGCGCTACAGATAATTTTGCATCGGTATCGCTACTGGCTTTAGGATTTCTAAAATGCTGCGCAATTAAAGGAAGTAATCCTGAAGGAAAAATTTCGGGCCTAATAAAAGGCAACATTAATTCCCTGAAAGTAAATTTCCACTCCTGCCCGTGGGGCTTTATTTGCCTTCCAAATTTCTCAAAAGCTAACAAATGGGCGATCTCATGAACTAAAGTAATTAAAAAACGATATTTATTTAAATTGGCATTAACCGTAATTTGTTGCGCCCCATTTGGCATTCTGCGATAATCGCCGTGCCTTGTCTTACGTTCATTTACAATTTTTAAATGAACATTATTGTCCTTTATCATTTCAAACACTGGAGAAACGGCTCGTTCTGGAATATATCTTTCAAGGATTTCTCTCATTGGCTACGGCGTACTGTTAGAAACCTGGAGCAATTTACCATTATAAAATTTATGTCCTGTAAGGCTAAAATTGGCAATATACTCGGCCATATCTTTTGCTGAAAGTGGAACTTCCAAGCCAGGAAATGCTTCTTCCAGCATTTCGGTTTGTACAGCACCAAGAGCAAGTACATTAAATGAAGGTCCTTTTTCTTTGTATTCTTCGGCTAAAAGCTCGGTTAATGTAATTACTGCCGCTTTACTGGAACTATAAGCTGAAAGTCCAGGAAATTTCACACTACCCTGTACACCGCCCATGGTACTAATATTCACCACGTGCGCATCTTTTTTCATAAAGGGCAACATTTTTTGAGTTAAACCAATTACTCCAAAAACATTGGTACTATATATCTGCTGAAATTCTTCAGCTGAAATTTTTTCAAAATCTTTATTAATAAGTGCACCGGCATTGTTTATCAAAACATCTACCTGTGTCCATTTGGTCTCTACAAACGCTGAAACTTTTTCAAGATCTTCAGCTTTGGAAATATCGCAAGATATAGCAGTTACATTTTCTAAATTTAACTCAGAAACCGGTTTATCATTTCGGGAAAGCGCCAGTACTTTGTGCCCTTTTTCAGCAAAGAGTTTCACCATTTCGTACCCCATCCCACGGCTGGTTCCTGTTATGACAATATGTTTCATTTCTGTAATAATCTTTTAATCTCAATTAAATAAATCTCTAAAGTATTCCTATTTCAACTATGTTGGCATTACTCCGAAAGCTGCTTGTTTAATTTTATTTCCTTTTCAGGTGTATTGGCCATTTTCAATATTCCCGGAATTACACTTTCTATCACGTTGGTCATATGTGCTAAATCAAGCTTTTCGGCTTCATCTGCAACGTGGTGATAGTAATCGTAATTAGTAAAATCGAACGTTGAAATTGTTTGTGCAGGCACATTAAATTCTTCGAAAAACGGGTAGTTATCGCTTCTTTTAAATAGATTATATTCTTTAGCCTGCGGTAAAAACCCAAGCACTTTTTCTCCAGAATATTCATTGAATTTTTCAGCGAAATTAGAGTTTTCGTAACCGGTGAGATAACCTATATAATCTTTATTATTCATTGGTACGCCAATCATTTCAAAATTGAATAAAGCGTATAAATCCAGTTTATCTTCTTTAAGTTGCTGTGCGATTCTCTTTGCACCTACCAGCCCCATTTCTTCCGCAGAAAATAACACGAACATAATGCTTCGTTTATTATTATCTATTTTGGCAAATTTCTTAGCCAGCTCTACAACTGCAACCGTTCCAGCAGCATTATCGTTAGCTCCATTGGCAATAGAATCTCCTTCTATGGGTTCCTGGATTCCAATATGATCATAATGCGCTCCCAGAACGATAAACTCATCCTTCAGCTTAGGATCATTACCTTCCAACATTCCAACCATATTAAATCCTTCAACGCCGTTTATTTCAAAATTATGGCGATAGGTATCAAAATATTTTTGGATGCCATTCGCCTCAAAAACCTTTTCGATTCTTTGCGCGGCAAGCTCAATTCCTTCTGTCCCGGTTTGTCTTCCTGCTAATTCGTTTGATGATAAATATTTCAGTAATTCTTCAACTTCACTTTGCTGAACATTGACATTTAAACTGGTTTTTACTTCCTGGGAAGATTGAACCGCTTGTGAATTTCCGCAGGAAAAAGTAAGCAGGGAAGCGGCAAGTATCGTAAAACTTAAAGTAATTTTTCTCATACCGTTAAAGATAAAAAAATCCCGCAAGTGTGCGGGATTTTAATAATTAGTTATTATAAACCTGAGTTACGCTAACATGGTTACCGGATTTTCCAGGTAAGTTTTAAGCGTTTTCAAGAAAGCAGCACCGGTTGCACCGTCTACTGTTCTGTGATCACAGGCAAGTGTTAACTTCATTGTATTTCCAACTACAATTTCTCCATTTTTCACTACCGGTTTTTCAACGATAGTTCCTACAGAAAGAATTGCAGAGTTTGGTTGATTAATGATACTTGTAAACTCAACAATACCAAACATTCCAAGGTTAGATACGGTAAAAGTACTTCCTTCCATATCTTTTGGTTGCAGTTTCTTGTTTCTGGCTTTCCCGGCAACGTCTTTTACATTATTCCCAATTTGGGTCATAGACATTTGATCGGCAAATTTTAGCACAGGAACAACAAGCCCCTCTTCTACCGCTACAGCAACACCCATATGAATGTGTTTAGCGATTTTCATAGATTCTCCTGTCCACTGGCTATTTACCTGCAGGTGCTTACGAAGCGCCATTGCACTGGCTTTTATCACCATATCATTAAAGGAAACCTTAACATCTGGCATTTCGTTGATCTGCTTACGAGAAGCCATTGCATTCGCCATATCCACTTCTATAGTTAAATAGTAATGTGGCGCGTTAAACTTAGATTCCCCAAGTCTCTTCGCAATAGTTTTACGCATTTGAGAGTTTTTAATCTCCTCAAAGCCTTCTTCTCCTGCAGGCACGTAAGGTTGTGGTGCAGCAGCTGTATCTTTAGTTTCAGATTTTGCTTCAGCAGGTTTCTCTGAAGGTTTATAATCTTCAATGTCTTTCTTCACGATACGGCCATTCCCACCGCTACCTTCAACATCTGAAAGATCTATACCTTTATCTTCTGCCATTTTCTTAGCCAGTGGAGAAGCAAATATTCTTCCACCATCTTTAGATGAACCTGAAGATTTCTTTTCTGAAGACTTACTTTCTTTTTCTTCAGATTTTTCTTCTTTTTTATCGTCTTTTTTCCCTGGTTTTTCTGAAGATTTCTTTTTAGACTTTCCGTCTACTGAAACATTAGAAACATCTGTTCCTTCTGGCCCAATAATCGCTAAGAGACTATCTACTTTAGCAGTTTCCCCTTCTTCAAGACCAATTTTAAGCAAAGTTCCTTCGTAAAAAGATTCGAATTCCATAGTGGCCTTATCAGTTTCGATCTCGGCCAGAATATCACCTTCTTCAACTTTATCACCTTCTTTCTTCAACCACGAAGCCACGGTACCTTCTTCCATGGTATCGCTTAAACGAGGCATAGTAATGATTTCTACGCCTTCAGGAATTCCCCCATCGTCGCTATCACCATCACTTTCAGCTTCATCTTCGCCCTCGTCTTCATCAGAATCTGAAGTGTCTTCTTCTTTATCGGCATCTCCGCCGCCTTTCAGTAATTCTGAAATATCTTCGCCTTCCTCTCCAATAATAGCAAGCAAAGTATCTACGGGAGCGGTTTCGCCCTCTTCAATACCTATGTGAAGTAAAGTTCCTTCATAGAAAGACTCAAACTCCATTGTAGCTTTATCGGTTTCAATTTCAGCAAGGATATCACCTTCTTCAACTTTATCACCTTTTTGCTTTAACCACTTCGCAACAACACCTTCTTCCATGGTGTCGCTCAAACGCGGCATGTTTATTACTTCTGCCATAATTTACTGAGGTTTATGTGCTAAAAACGGATAATCTTTTTGTTCGTAAACAACATCATACATCACGTTTTTATCTGGGAAGTCTGATTCTTCTGCGAATTTCTCACATTCAGACACCTTGTCTTTAACGCGTTTGTTGATCTCTTTTATTTCATCTTCTGAAGCATACTTCTTATCCTTAATTACATTCAATACTTTAGTGATTGGATCTAATTCCTGATATTCTGCAACTTCTTCTTTTGTTCTATATTTTTGAGCATCACTCATAGAGTGACCACGATAACGGTAAGTTTTCATTTCTAAAAATGTTGGTCCGTCACCTTTTCTGGCTCTTTTAATTGCCTCATCTAAAGCTTCTGCAACTTTAATAGGATCCATAGCATCTACAGGACCACAAGGCATTTCGTAACCATTACCAAGTTTCCAGATATCTGTTCCTTTTGCAGTTCTGGCTACAGATGTACCCATTGCGTAACCGTTATTCTCCACACAAAATACCACCGGTAAATTCCATTTTACGGCCATATTTAAAGTTTCGTGAAGAGAACCCTGTCTAGCAGCACCGTCTCCTAAAAAGGTAAGGGTTACCGCTTCGCGCTTAAAGTATTTATCTGCAAACGCAAGCCCTGCACCAAGTGGAATTTGCCCACCTACAATACCGTGACCTCCATAAAAGTTATGTTCTTTAGAGAAAATATGCATCGAACCACCAAGACCCTGAGAAGTACCGGTGCCTTTACCATAAAGTTCTGCCATAACACGCTTAGGATCTACTCCCAA
>Ga0208014_1000979_pt1 | contig 10037 bp, 9 predicted proteins | sample 25_taG_FD_184099 | JGI IMG/M metagenome (GOLD analysis project Ga0208014, IMG submission 184099) | Marine viral communities from Cariaco Basin, Caribbean Sea - 25_WHOI_OMZ (SPAdes) (version 2) | ecosystem: Environmental > Aquatic > Marine > Oceanic | place: Caribbean Sea: Cariaco Basin...
GAAGTAAAATTGATCATGCTGTAAAAGCCGCTCATAGATCCAAATGGTGAGGTGAGCAGACATCCGCTTTTGTAGGTGTGGGATTCTCCGGGTTTTAGAACCGGTTTCTTTCCTATCACTCCTTCACCTTCCACAATTTCTGTGCGGTTAAGCGCATCTTTTATCTTCCAGAATCTGGAACTGAGTTGCACAGAATCTTTGCTTTGATTCTCAATAGTGATTTGATAGCCAAAGGCGAAGTGGACTCTATAGTTTTTATAGAAAGTCCCTTCAAAATTTGTTTCTATAGAGATTTTTATGCCTCTGGTAATTTGTTGAATCATGCTAGTAGATCGCAAATGAAGCCAGCACCGAAAATATGAATGCTAATAAAGCTAAAGTAAAGAATATAATATTTATTATAATAAACTTTATCAACGTTTTAACTCTTCCCTGTCCGTAGAATTTTCTAAAAGCTTTATAGAGGTAAAAAGCGAAGATGAACATGGCAAGCGCGGTGGCAAAATTGCTGTTGAAGAGCGTATTAATGCCAACTGCTATTCCAAAAAGCACAAACCAGGTAGTTTGATTGTGGAAGGTAAAGATGAGATGTTCCATGTATGTGAAAGGCCTCCTCAAATAAAGCAGCCAGATGAACAGGGCAAACACCGGAAGGTAAAAGAAGATGATGAACGGCAGCTTGCTGTAAAAATAACTCCAAAAAAGATTAGCATCTGAACCAAATATTTTTGAGTTCACGGTTTTCCTGTAAAACCATTGATTAAATCGGGAATTTGAATAATTGAGGCTGTCTAAAGCAACTTTGGAATTTCTCATCCCGGTAGCTTCATAATGATCTGAAAATACTTGCCATTGCTTTATTCGGGCATTTAAAAAGCTCATGGTGTCCAGATCTTTTTCCGCAATATATTCTGGGGTTGAGACGCTGTCGTTGGCAGGAAGAAATACTTCTAAAGGCGGGTTTTCTATACCCTGGGCTGTTAAAATGGAATCAACTTCCTTTTGTTCTTCTGCACTGCCTTCCAGGTCGAAGTTAATGGGTGATTCAACTTCGTGAGTGACACTCCAAAGCAGGAAAAAAAATAATGGAAGCGCTTAGGTAAAACCGGTAAGGATTGGCATAGCGCACCCTCTTTCCCTGAATGTAATCTTTTGAGATTTTTCCGGGTTTAAAAAGCAGGGCTCCCAGCGTTCTGTAGAACCGGGAATCGTAAGCAAAAATTCCGGCAAAAAATTCGTTGAAAAAATCGTTAAAAGCCAGCTTTTTGGTGCTGTTAAGCTGACTGCAGTTTGGGCAAAACTCATCACTAATATCAAGAGGATGATGGCAGTTTAGGCATTCTGTGCTGCGGTACTTCAGTCTATGCCGCTCTTTGTATATCTTCGGTAAATTTTGACCCTCGTTCATGAGAAACTATGCAGATAACTTAATTGCTGATGTTTAATGAAGTAGCTGAGCCCATTCCAATAACCCTGGTAAACCTTCCGCCGGGAGGCAGGTAGTAGATGAGCACGGTATAATCGTTTTCGGTACTAACAAAATTTCCGCTTATAAAACCTTCATCAAGAATGCCATCCTTCCGAAGAAATACATATTTGTAATCGTAATATCCCTGTTTGAAGAGGCGTGCCGTTTCATAAGCGCCGGAGTTAGGGTTGTATTCGAGTTTTGTGCTTTCATCAAGCACGAAATTATTAAACTGGCCGTAAAGATGTACTTCACCACCTTCAAAAGGCTCGGGGGCAGCGAGGGCAAAATGGGTCCACACGTAGCCGGCCTCAATATCGTCTTCAAGCGCTTGAAATTTTCTCACCAAAAATTTTCCGTTGATATCGGGATTATAGGTGTAGGGTTCAAATGCCCTTATCGCGTCTGGGAAGAGGTAATGATGATATAGATCCTGGAGGTCAATGTACTGTATTTTTACGGTTGCCGCCCGCAAATCTTTGCTGTCAAAACTAAGGAATTCGTTACCGGCCCAGAAGGAAGTGAGGTCGTTGTATTTAGAAATAAGGCTGGTGCCAATGTGGTACTGTGGGCGTATGTTGTAGATCGCGGTTTTTAAATTGTTGTTTTGAAGGATAACTGCCCAGGTTGATTGTTCCGGGTTGCGAATAATGAATTCGGGCGAGTCTACTTCAAAATTCACCACGTGTTTTGTTTGAATATTTCTCACTTCCGAAGATTTTCGCACGGCTACCTGCACACGGGTAAGAGGTTCGTAAACAATGAACTTTCGGGAGAATACCAGTTCTTTATTATCGTTAAAGATCTTTATTAAATAATTACCACTAACTTTAAGCGAACGGGTATTGTCATTAGGGATGCGCAGCTCGTAGTGAGAGTAAAGCTGAAGCGTGTTGAAAGAATTCTCATAGTTAGTAATGCGAACGTTATCAAAGCCTTCTAAATACTCATTTTTAAGTAATTCTGAAGGTGTCCAGTCGTAATTAAAATGCTCAATAGTGTAATAGTAATTGGCCTCATCGCCTACCAGGTCGTCAAAAGTGAGCAACAGAGGTTCTCCCAGTTTAATAACAGGCACTCCGCTATACTCGTTAGAGCCAGTAAAGATTACGGTTCTTATAAAATTTGGAGGAGGATTTTCTACCGTCTGTGCGGCAGCAGAAAAAATTCCCAGGAGTAAAAAGAAAAAGAAGGATAAGTTTAACTTCATGCACCAAAAATAAATTTAAATATACTCAAAAACTGATTAGCATCATTATTTGTTCACTTTAACAAAATCTAAGGGGAATTTATTCATTTTAAATTGGGATTTGTGGGTCGGAAATGAGTAAATTTGCCCGATTTTAAATGAAATTTAACACTTCGTCCTATGTCCAACGACATTAGAATTAAAAGAGGGATTACGCTTCGCCTGAAGGGTGAAGCCGACAAGACCCTTGTTGACGCACCCCGCTCCAAAACCTATGCTGTAAAACCGCCCGATTTCCATTCGGTCATACCAAAGATGGTGGTAAAAGAGGGTGCAAAAGTAAAAGTGGGTGATGAGCTTTTCTTTTCTAAATACACCGATAAGATTCGTTTCACTTCTCCTGTTAGTGGTACTTTAAAGGAAATTGTGAGAGGAGAGAAACGCCGCATTCTTGAGGTGGTAATCGAGGCTGATGCTTCAGATGACTACCGGGAATTTGGTACTCTTGATCCTTTAAACGCTGAAGCCGATGCTGTGAAAAGCCGCATCCTCGAAAGTGGAAGCTGGGCTTTCCTGAATCAGCGTCCTTACGATATTCCGGCAGATCCTAAAGATACCCCAAAAGCTATTTTTGTTTCGGCAATGAACACTGCGCCGCTTTCTGCAGATGTGGAGTTTATCCTGAAAGACCGCATGGAGGCTTTTCAGGCCGGGCTTAATGCCCTTACCAGGTTAACCCCTGGGAAGGTGCATGTTTCTGTAAACGGACAGGGTAGTGGGGTCTTTAAAGGTCTTGAAAATGTGGAAATTCACAACGTTTTTGGTCCGCATCCTGCTGCCAACGTGGGAGTGCAGATCCATAAGATCGATCCAATCAATATGGGAGATCGGGTTTGGACTGTTAAGCCTGAAGATGTTGCAAACATTGGAGATCTTTTCCTTAGCGGTAGGTTCACGCCAGTACGTACAGTAGCTGTGTGTGGAAGTGAGGCAAAGGAAAGGAAGTACTTTAGAACCCGAATTGGAGCTCCGGTAATTGACCTGTCGGGTGCTGTAGATACAAAAAATGTAAGGGTGATTTCCGGAGATGTTCTCACTGGAGAGCAGGTGAATACCGGGCAGTATATCGGCTTTTTCCCAAATGAGCTTACTTTAATACCCGAGGGTAATAAGTATCGTGCATTTGGATGGTTGCCGTTTACCTACAATAACATTCCTTCTAACTCGCGTACTTCCTTAAGCTGGATGTTCCCTAATAAGAAATTTGAGGTGAACACTAACCTACACGGTGAAGAAAGAGCATTGGTGGTGACAGGGGAAATGGAAGAGGTGATGCCAATGGATATTTTCCCTATGCAGCTGTTAAAAGCCTGCATGGCGGCAGATATTGAAAAAATGGAAAATCTTGGGATCTATGAAGTGGCTCCCGAAGATTTTGCACTTGTAGATTATGTGAACACTTCAAAAATAGAGGCGCAAGAAATAATACGCTTAGGGCTGGATCTCATGATCACCGAAGTTGGATAAACTGTTTACTATGGAATGGATTAGACAAAAATTAGATAAATTTAAGGAGCCCTTTGCTAAGGGTAAGAAACTTGAAAAGTATTCTCCGGCAATTAATGCGCTTGATACTTTTCTTTTTACTCCAAATCATACTACTAGAAAAGGTGCCCATGTGAGGGACGCGGTAGATTTAAAGAGGGTGATGATCACTGTGGTGATCGCCCTGCTGCCGGTGCTGCTTTTTAGTATGTGGAATGTGGGATACCAGTACCTCAAACAAATTCAGCCTGAAGTTGACTTCTGGGATGCATTTGGTCACGGTGCTCTTGAGATCCTGCCAATGATCGTAGTTTCCTATGCGGTAGGTTTGGGAATTGAATTCGCTTTTGCCATTTTTAGAGGGCATGAAGTGAACGAAGGTTACCTGGTAACCGGACTTTTAATTCCTATGATCATGCCTGTAGGCTTGCCTTTATGGATGCTTGCAATTTCGGTTGTATTTGCTGTTATTATTGGAAAAGAAGCCTTTGGAGGAACGGGAATGAATATCTTAAACCCTGCTTTAACAGCAAGAGCCTTTGCTTTCTTTGCTTATCCAACATATATGTCGGGTAACCAGGTATGGGTGATGAATGCTGCTAATGTAGATGGTGTATCTGGAGAAACTATTTTAGGGACTCTTGCGGCCGGACAGCCGGTTGAATACACTACCATGGATATGTTCTGGGGAATGATTCCTGGTTCGGTTTCAGAAACTTCAGCAGCCTTATGTCTGCTGGGAGCACTCTTCCTGATCTTTACTAAAGTAGGAAGCTGGAGAATCATGTTAAGCGCAGTAGTGGGAGCTTCAGTAATGGGATTGATCTTTAACGCGCTTCCTGCAATGGGAGTGGAAGGTAACTCACTTACAAATTTCCCCTGGTACAATCATCTTTTAGCTGGAGGTCTGGCTTTTGGTATTGTTTACATGGCAACAGATCCTGTTTCGGCTGCCCAAACCTATAAAGGGAAATGGGTCTATGGATTTCTTATAGGTTTCTTATCAGTTATGATCAGGGTGTTTAACCCTGCATATCCTGAAGGGGTGATGCTGGCAATTCTGTTAATGAACGTATTTGCTCCAACTATAGATCACTACGTGATTCAGGGTAATATTAAACGAAGAGTGAAGAGAAAGGCAGCAGGTATTAACAAACAAGTTGAAACTGTAGTATAGTTATGGAAGAGAAAACAGTAAATAAGACGAACACCAACTCGTACACATTCATTTTCGCCATCGTTATGGTTGTGGTAGTAGGGGTGGTTCTGGCCTTTGCCGCTACCTCGTTGCAGCCAAGGCAATATGAAAACATGCGCCAGGAAAAGATGCAGAACATCCTTGCGACAGTAGGTGTTGAAACCGACAGGGCCGGAGCCGAAGCTTTATTTGAGCAGTACATTAAAGAACAACTTGTTCTAAATAATGAGGGGCAGGAGAAAGAAGGAGTGAATGCTTTTGATGTAGATCTTGCTAAAGAGCTTAAAAAAGTTGATACCGAACAAAACTTTCCGCTTTATATAGCCGAGGTTGACGGGGAAACCTATTACATTATTCCGCTTAGAGGAGCAGGGCTTTGGAATGCCATTTTTGGATACATTGCTCTACAGGATGATGTAAATACCATCAAAGGAGCCGTGTTTGATCACCTTGGGGAAACTCCGGGACTTGGTGCCGAGATTACTCAGGAGTGGTTTAGAGAGCGCTTTACCGATGAGAAGATCTTTAATGAGAATGGAGAACTTATAGGGGTATCTGTTGTTAAAGGAAACAGCAGTACTTCTAAGGATGATAATAAGGTTGATGCAATTTCGGGTGCAACTATTACCGGAGATGGGGTTTCAGATATGATTTCTGAAAGACTTCAGCATTACCTGCCTTATTTCAAGAGCAAAACAGAATTAAACGTTGCAAGTAATTTATAGTTATGGCACAGGAGACAAAAAATAGACCTGAGCAAATTGCTGAGGTAGACAAGGAAAGTAAGAAAGATGCAATGATCCTTTTTCTTTCTGATTCAGAAGAGAAAGAGCACTTTTTATCAAGGGCCAACAGAAAGTTACTTTCAGATCCTCTTAACGATGATAACCCTATTACCGTTCAGGTTCTGGGGATATGTTCTGCACTTGCGATTACGGTGCAATTAGAGCCTGCTATTGTAATGGCAATTGCGGTAACTGCGGTTATGGCTTTTAGTAACATGATCATTTCAGCACTAAGAAACCTAATTCCAAACAGGATTAGGATTATCGTTCAGCTTGTGGTAGTAGCCTCTTTGGTGGCATTGGTAGACCAGGTGCTTAGGGCTTATGCTTATGATGTAAGTAAACAACTATCGGTATTTATTGGTCTTATCATTACCAACTGTATTGTAATGGGACGTCTTGAAGCTTTTGCTTTAGGTAACGGGGTCTATAAGTCTTTTCTTGATGGAATTGGAAATGCTGCAGGATATGGTTTGATCCTTATTATCGTAGCATTCTTTCGTGAGCTTCTTGGAGCTGGTAAGCTTTTTGGCTACGAGATCCTTGGGCACAAAGGAGCTACACTGGCAGAATCTACGGGGCTTTACGCTCTTGGATATGAGAACAACGGTTTAATGCTTCTTTCTCCTATGGCACTTATAGTGGTAGGGATCATTATTTGGGTACAGCGCTCAAGAAACCGTAAATTAATTGAAGCCTAATCTATAACTTCAAAAAAACCGACTATGGATTATATAAATTTATTCGTACGAAGCATCTTCATTGAGAACATGATCTTTGCATATTTCCTGGGAATGTGTTCGTACCTCGCAGTGTCCAAGACCGTTAAAACAGGGGTTGGATTAGGTGCAGCGGTGATCTTCGTGTTGACAATGACCGTGCCCATCAACTTTTTACTTGATAAATATCTTTTAAGACCGGGTGCACTTTCCTGGTTGAATGAAGAATATGCAACCATCGACCTTAGTTTTCTAAGTTTCATAATGTTCATCGCCGTAATTGCAGCTATGGTACAGCTTGTAGAAATGGTAGTTGAAAAGTTTGCTCCCGCACTTTATGGTGCCCTGGGTATCTTCCTTCCGCTTATCGCAGTAAACTGTGCTATTCTTGGAGGTGCGCTGTTCATGCAGCAAAAAGATTTCTCGGGTATTGGGGAAGCAGTAACTTATGGTTTGGGAAGTGGAATTGGCTGGTTCCTGGCTATTCTTGGAATTGCAGCTATTCGTGAAAAAATCGCTTATTCAAACGTTCCTGCGCCGCTCAAAGGTTTGGGGATCACTTTTATAATCACCGGACTTATGGCTCTTGGATTCATGAGTTTCATGGGAATCAAAATATAGAGAGAAAGCAATGGAAGTAATTATAGCAAGTGTTATTGTATTCTTAGTCCTAATCTTAATCCTGGTTGCTGTTCTTTTGGGAGCAAAAGCCAAGTTAATACCATCGGGACCTGTAAAGATCAATATTAACAACGAAAAAGATATCGAAGTAGGTTCGGGAGGTACGCTTCTGTCTACTTTAGGTGAGAACAAACTGTTCCTTCCTTCTGCCTGTGGTGGAGGTGGTACCTGTCTACAGTGTAAATGTATTGTTGCTGAAGGTGGTGGGACTATCCTGCCAACAGAAGAACCACACTTTACCCGTAAAGAAATTGCCGATGGCTGGCGTCTTGGTTGCCAGGTAAAAGTTAAGCAGGATATGAAAATTACCATTCCTGAAGAAGTTTTTGGTATCAAGAAATGGGAAGCTACTGTAGTTAGTAACTACAACGTAGCATCGTTTATCAAGGAATTTGTAGTAGAAATTCCTGAAGATATGGATTACAAGGCTGGAGGGTATATCCAGATCGAAATTCCAAAGTGTGAGGTGAAATATCAAGATATGGATATTACCGCCCACCCTGAAGAACACCCGGGAGAACCTGATAAATTTAAACTGGAGTGGGATAAGTTTAACCTGTGGCCACTTGTAATGAAGAACCCTGAAGTAGTGGAGAGAGCTTATTCTATGGCTTCTTACCCTGCCGAAGGAAGAAGGGTTATGCTTAACGTTCGTGTGGCGACTCCGCCATGGGATCGTGCTAAGAACGACTGGATGACAGTAAATCCGGGGATAGCTTCTTCTTATATCTTCAATCAGAAAAAAGGAGACAAGGTTACTATTTCAGGACCTTATGGTGAATTCTTTATCAACCACAGCGATGCCGAAATGCTTTACGTTGGTGGGGGAGCCGGGATGGCGCCAATGCGTTCACACTTATATCATCTCTTCAGAACCCTTAAAACCGGAAGAAAAGTAACTTACTGGTACGGTGGGCGTTCTAAACGTGAGTTGTTCTATACTGAACACTTTAGAGCTTTGGAAAGAGATTTCCCGAACTTTAAGTTCTATATTGCCCTTTCTGAACCTCTTGAAGAAGACAACTGGAAAGTTAAAGATGGAATTGAAGGGGAAGGAGATGGTTTCGTAGGATTCATTCACCAGGTGGTAATCGATAACTACCTTAGCCTGCACGATGAGCCGGAAGAAATTGAATTCTATTTCTGTGGACCTCCATTAATGAACAAGGCCGTAGAGAAAATGGCCGAAGATTTTGGAGTGCCACCAGAGAACGTGAGATTTGATGACTTTGGAGGGTAACCTGAAGAAGTTAAAATATATAAAAACAGCTGCCTTTTGGTGGCTGTTTTTGATTTGGGCACATTATATTAAGCTGAATTGACTAATTTTGAGCTATGTCACAATTAACCGATCAGGAACTGCATAACCTTGCAATGAACATTGTAGGTAAAGATCTGGAAGAACAGGGATATGAATTTCTAGGGGTCAATAGTGATTTTAAAAAAGACCCTCAGTTCGTGGCTTTAAGGGATAAAAAGTTGCATTTCGTTGTAGTGCGGGCAATAGAATATCCACACGATCCGCGAGATGTTGATGTGATCTTTCTTGAAACCGTGAAAGAACATGCTTTGAAATTTAATGCCCGTACGTTCTACGCCGGAGTAGGACTGGCAAACTCCAGAGATTATGAGTTACCCGTTACAAATTCAGAAGATTATATTGTTAATTACCCCGGCCTAAAAGAAATCTAAAAATGACATTTTTAAGACCTGTTTTTCTGCTGCTTTCATTCTTCTTGATCCTTTCCTGTTCTAAAGCAGATGAGCAAAGGAACGTTTATGGTGAAGCTTTAGGCACTACCTACTCCATAAGCTATTATTCCGAAGAAGACATTCCCCTTGACAAGGCTCTCGACTCCATTTTTGAACGGGTAAATCAGTCTATGAGCACCTACAGGGAATCTTCAGATATTTCAAGGATAAATAGGGGAGACAGCCTGGTAGTGGTAGACACTCTTTTTCAGAATGTATTTAAACTCTCTAAAAAAGTGTGGCGCAAAAGTAACGGCTACTTTGATCCTACTGTGGGAGATCTCGTCAATCAATACGGTTTTGGCCCTGAAAATGGCCCTAAAGAAATAGATTCAATGACTATAGATTCTCTTATGCAGTTTGTAGGCTTTGATAAACTTCAATTAAAAGGGGATCGACTCATAAAAGAAACTCCCCAAATTTATCTCGATTTTAATGCTATTGCTAAAGGTTATACCATTGATCTTATAGGTCATTACCTCAATTCTAAGGGTGTTGATGATTATTTGATTGAATTGGGCGGTGAGCTTTTGGCAAAAGGTATAAACCGAGAGAGAGAGTCTTATTGGGCTGTGGGAATAGATGACCCCACCCAGGAGGAGGGGCAAAGGGAATTAACTGCTACCATAGGCTTGCAGAACAAGGCCATGGCAACTTCGGGGAATTACCGCAAACACCGTACAGATCCTGAGACTGGTGC
>Ga0208014_1000981_pt1 | contig 10029 bp, 7 predicted proteins | sample 25_taG_FD_184099 | JGI IMG/M metagenome (GOLD analysis project Ga0208014, IMG submission 184099) | Marine viral communities from Cariaco Basin, Caribbean Sea - 25_WHOI_OMZ (SPAdes) (version 2) | ecosystem: Environmental > Aquatic > Marine > Oceanic | place: Caribbean Sea: Cariaco Basin...
ACAATTGGCTATTTTGGCTTATCGCAATCCTAGTAAAGCGCTTAAGCAAAGCCCGCCAATGTGTCAGCATTATGTAGAGGCTTTATTGCAAGATGAAACGGCAGTGCAGAATAAATGGCAGCAAGTGATTGAAGAAACAATTCAGAAGCAAGCTCAACGGGGAGCGATGCATTTAAAAGCGCATCGCCTGAGCGAGACATGGAAGTATGAAAAACAAAAAAACGAAGATCCTGCTTTTTATGCACGAAACGCTATTGTGTCTTCTGGGTTTTACAACTGTGTTAAGAGTACCGCTTATCGCCCTGAGCTAAAGACAGTGTCTGCTAATTATGCAAAGCTTAACCATAAAATATTTGACGGTAAATACACCGCGCAATGCGCAATGCGCCAAGAGTAGACCTCTTGCAAAAGTGAAGAACAGAGATCATCAAAGGTAGAAAGTATCAGATCGTTGGTATCAATAAAGTGTGGTTGATTGTTTAATGCAATTTGACTGGCTCTAAAAAGTATCCTAAAAAGAATAGTAAGTTAAATGTTTGTCCGATTAACAAATATCAAAATAAGCAAGGCGAATGAAAAAAAGGACTCCAATGATGAAAAGGTATTCGTTGATAGCGGTAAGCGTATTACTGACTGTGTCTAGTATTGCGACAGCCGAAGTCTACAAATGGCAAGATGATCTATGCGATATGAAAGGGAGTTTTGATAATAAAAAGTACAGCGCCAAGCAAATCAAAAACTCCCATCTCGTATTGGATCGTTTAACCAGATTAAATCTGGAAAGCTTCTCTTCACCCATGAGTGTTGATGCGCTAGATAAACTATCTATGAAAGACTTAGATGTCTCGACCGAAGAGTATAAGCAAGTAAAGCGTGATACTGAGCGTCTTGATGTTGTACCTGAAGCGAAAGGCTATAAACGAAACTTACTCAAAACGATTGACGCAGAGTATGAAAAAGATCGATTAGTCATTTTAGGCTATCTAAACCCTAGTGAAGCCCTCAAACAAAGCCCTCAGATGTGTAAAAACTATATTGAACCTTTCATGCAGAACGAAGCGGCGGTGCAAAATAGATGGAAACAGTTTGTTGAAGAGCAAATTCTGGAAACAAGCGAGTATGGGGCTGATGAACTAGAACGATATCGTAAAATTGCGACCCAGCGCTATCAGGAAGAAAAGGTAAGTAACTCTGCTAAGTATGCCAGAATAAACTTGATAACTTTTGGCTTTGGTAATTGTGTTAACGATCAGATCTATCATGCTGACTCTGAAAAAGTCTTTAACAACTACAATCAGCTCAATAAAACCATATTTGGTAAGAGCTTGAAGATGGTATGTGAGGAGCCCTAAGGCTTGATTTAAGCGTATCAAAAAATAGAGTGAGCTATGAAAAACAACGTATTAAGATATCGCAAAATAAGAGGCATTAACCGCCGTAAGCGCACTATTGAAAAATGGGGCGAAGCTAATAAAGTTCTTGATGTTGATCTGTTAAATCAAGAAAAGCGAGATTACGTTAAGTTTTTGGTAGCTCCATGGTCACGCTTGTCTTTGATTAATAGTATCTATCCTGAGCCAATTGGCGACTGTGAATATCTATTGATTAAAAATGTGCAAAATATCTATCAGTCATGGAAAGATTCGCTAGAAAAGTTGCAAACCCCGTATTATTTACAAATCTGGCTATTTGAAACGTACATCAGTCGCTCACAAGTAGTTTGTGCGATAGAGGATTACAAAGACTTTTATCAAAATACGTTTGAGCCAATAGATGAGCAGCCCGAAAATGGTATTCAAAGCTCTATTCACTATAATTCAAAAACCGCTGAATACTTAGATCATTTTGAATGGAAACTTTATCGAAGGCTTGACTATTATGATATGGCTGATGAAGAAGATGTAGAGATGTTGCAAGACATTGACCCTATTAGATTTTTAAGAAAAGAAAGCATTAAAGGGCAGGAGCAACAGATCGTTGAAATCGATAAAGTGTGGTTGATCTCATAAGCCCAATTCATAACTTAATAATAAGAATCTCACCATGACTCAGACAAGTACTGCTATTAACGCGCATAACATCACTTACGAATCTGTCTTTCAAGCCGATATTGTCAGCCAAATGCAGGCGCACGGCTGGCAGTTAGGTCGTGCCAGCGGTTTATGACTATAGTATTAAGCAACGGGAATGCCCTTATACAATAACTTGATATAAATAAAATACCCTATATCCATTCCGCCCTAATATGTAGAGGACAAAATGAAAGTGTCAATCGTACCGCTAAGAATCAGACACAAAGTAATAGCTTTGAGCGCTGCTTTAGCGCTATCGTTATCCGCGCATGCAACCAGTTTTAGCAGTACCAAAGCGCTGGCGGAACAAGGTCATGCCGCCGCTCAATATAGCATGGGCGCGATGTATGAGATGGGCGATGGTGTGCCCCAAGACCCTAACAAAGCGGTGGCATGGTATAAAAAAGCCGCTGATCAGGGCGTAGCGGCAGCGCAATACGATATGGGCGCGATATATATGACAGGCGAGTATGTGCCGCAGGATTATGCTACCAGCGCCGAATGGTTCCAAAAGGCTGCCAATCAAGGCGACAGCATAGCGCAATATAATCTTGGCGCGATGTATCAAGAAGGCTTAGGGGTAGAGCAAGATTATGCCAAGTCGCTCGCATGGTTCGAGAAATCTGCCAATCAAGAGGAGCCATTCGCGCAATATAGCATGGGCGCGGTGTACCAAGAAGGACTGGGCGTGACGCCTGACTATGCCAAAGCGGTCGAGTGGTATCAACGCGCCGCCGCACAAGATAATGTGATGGCGCAGTACAGTTTGGGCTTGTTGTATCAAAGCGGCATTGGGGTCGATCAGGATTTTACCAAAGCCTATGACTGGTATCAAAAAGCCATTGAGCAAGGAGATCTTGACGCTCACAATAACATCGGCGTGATGTATGAAGCAGGCTTAGGCGTGACGCAAGACTATAGCGAAGCAGCCAAATGGTATCAAAAGGCTGCCGATCAAGGACATGCAATTGCCCAAAACAATATTGGACAGTTTTATATAAAAGGCTTAGGTGTGACGCAGGATTATACCAAAGCACTGTATTGGCTACGAAAAGCCGCCGCGCAAGGTGAGGATTTGGCGCAAAATAATTTAGGCTATATGTATGAGAACGGTAATGGGGTTGCGCGTGATTATGCCGAGGCTTTTAAATGGTATGAAAAGTCTGCCAACCATGGCAATGCATTGGGTATGGGCGGTTTGGGCTGGGCATACTATAGTGGTCAAGGCGTTGAGCAAAACTATGTTAAAGCCTTTGAGTGGTCACAACAATCTGCCAATCAAGGTGAAGCTGCTGGTCTAAACAACCTTGCTGTGATGTACTTAGAGGGCAATGGCGTACCGCAAAATTATGCCCGCGCCATGACGTTATTTAAACAAGCTGCCGCCCAAAATCATCCGTTCGCCCCGCGTAATCTGGGGCTGATGTATATGAAGGCGCAAGGGGTAAAGCAAGACAACGTGCAGGCTAAGGAATGGTTTGATAAAGGCTGTGGCAATGGCGACTTGCAATCATGTCTTGGCTCTAAACTGTTAAATATGCCTTAAAATGACTTCCGCATATTAATAGATATAATTATGAATCATCCCGATCCAATTACTAAGTGCTACAAGCAGCTATTCTGGGCGCTCATTTATAGCCCTATTATTGCTTATCTAATAAATGCTTACTTAACTTACAGCGGGTACAAAAAGCACGACTCGAATTATACTGTTTCTTTAGAGTTTTTTAGTAGTACCGCTAAGTATATGCTGGACGATATTACCATTACTTTAATGTTCCTTTGGATTCCCTATGTTTGGATTGTAATTATTCCTTATCTGTTTATTTTTTATAAGGCACTTACTTCCAAAAGAGCAGTCGCTGAGAAATATAGAACGCTACTATTAACGTTTCTGCTAGTGCTGCTTTTTATATTTGCTAGAGAGTACTCAGACCTTATAGCGCTTTCGACCTAATTGTTTTAAGCAAAATAATAATAAAACTAAACGGACTTAACATGACCAACGCCCACGATATCACTTACGAATCTGTCTTCCAAGCCGATATCGTCACTCAAATGCAAGCGCATGGCTGGCAAGTAGGTCATGCCAGTGGCTATCAGGCAGAGACTGCACTATATGAGCAAGACGTACTCGACTTTGTGCAGACGACCCAGCCAAAGGAATGGGAGAAGTTTTGCCGTACTTTCCCTATCGACTCTGAGCGCCACTTTATCACCGCATTAGTGAAGCAGCTAAACAAGGCTGATGAACACTCAACCGATCAAGCCTCACGCACTTATGGCACATTAGGCGTATTGCGTCACGGTCTAAAGATTCGTAATGCGCGCTTTTCATTATGCCAGTTTAAGCCTGAGCATAGTCTCAACCCTGAGATCATGGCACGCTATGAGGCCAATATCTGCCGTGTTGTCCCTGAGGTTGTGTATAGCCCTCATGCCAGCCTAAAGGATAGCACTGACGGTAAAGTCGCTAAGCGTAACCGTATCGATGTGGTGCTGTTCGTCAATGGCTTGCCCGTCACAACGATGGAGCTAAAGTCGGAGTTTAAGCAAGCGGTGCAAAATGCGATTACTCAGTATAAGAAGACACGCCTGCCTAAAGACCCTGATACTAAAAAACCTGAGCCGCTACTGACGTTTAAGCGTGGCGCATTGGTGCATTTCGCTGTCAGTCAGTATGAAGTTTATATGACCACGAGGCTGGCAGGAGACAGTACTTATTTCTTGCCGTTTAACAAAGGCACCAGTGAGGGCGGAGCAGGTAATGATATCCCTGATGATATCAGCCAATATGCCACCGACTATCTATGGAATGAAGTGCTCACGCCAGAGAACTTACTCGCCATCCTCGGCCACTTCATGCACTTGCAGATCGACGAGGAAGAAGACGCAATCGGGCGTAAGTCTAAAAAAGAGACCATGATGTTTCCGCGCTATCATCAGTGGGATGTAGTGACTAAGTTGGTCAATGCCGCCATTGATGAGGGCGCTGGTCAAAAGTACCTGATCCAACACAGTGCAGGCTCAGGCAAGTCTAATTCTATCGCATGGACTGCCCATCAACTATCGACCTTGTACAACAGCGACGGCGATAAGCAGTTTCATTCAGTCATTGTCATCACTGACCGTACCGTGCTCGATGACCAATTGCAGGACACCATCTATCAGTTTGAACATGCTGATGGCGTGGTCGGTAAGATCAATAGAAAAGAAGGTGACGGCTCAAAGTCTGAGCAGCTTACCAGCGCATTGGTGAACTCACAGCCGATCATTATCGTGACCATTCAAACCTTCCCGTTTGTACTCAAAGCTATTGAAGACTCAAGTGTGCTTAAGTCGCGCCGTTATGCCATCATCGCCGATGAAGCCCATTCCTCACAGACAGGCTCTACCGCACGCCAGCTCAAAGAAGTACTGGTCTCAGGTAATATAGAGAGCAGTACTACTGAGAATGATGCACCGCTATCTAGCGAAGACATCCTAGATGCCACACTTGCCGCCCGCCGTAGCAGTCCCAACCTCAGCTATTATGCCTTTACCGCCACACCCAAACCGAAAACCATCGAGCTATTCGGAAGGCTGCCTAACCCTGACTTGCCAGCCTCTAAAGATAACCTGCCAGCCGCTTATCATGTCTATTCCATGCGCCAAGCCATTGAAGAGGGTTTTATCTTAGATGTGCTTAAGAACTATACCAACTATAAAGTGGTCTATCAGCTTAAGCAAAAACTGGCAGCCGCTGATGGTGAAGTCGATGCACGCCGCGCCAAGATTAAGCTCAATAACTGGGTGCGACTGCATGAGCACAATATCGCGCAGAAAGTAAAAATCATCATTGAGCACTTTAACGACAACATCAAAGGCTTACTCGGTGGACAAGCCAAAGCGATGGTAGTGACAGGCTCACGTAAAGAAGCAGTACGCTATAAGTTGGCCTTTGACAACTATATCGCTGATTACGGTTACAGAAATATCAATGCCATGGTCGCATTCTCAGGTGAAGTCACCTTTACTGATAATGATCCTGATAGTGGCGCACTACTTGGTGAGAAGTTCACCGAGCACAATATGAATATTGGGTTAAAAGGCCGCGATCTGCGTAAAGCCTTTGACAGTGATGACTATCAAGTGATGCTGGTGGCTAACAAGTTCCAGACAGGCTTTGATCAGCCCAAACTCTGCGCTATGTATGTTGATAAGAAACTAACGGGCGTGGACTGCGTACAGACGCTTTCACGGTTGAACTGTACATATAAGGGCAAAGCAGAGAGCGGTACGTTTGTTCTCGACTTCTTCAATGATCCTGACGATATTCTTGAAGCCTTCCAGCCATACTATGAGACCGCAACCTTAGCGGATGTGTCTGACCCTGATCAGGTGTTTGACCTTTACGAGAAACTGCGTGCCAGCGGTATTTTCTTATGGCATGAAGTAGAGCAATTCGTTGAGGCCTTCTATAGTAAGAACAAGTCTAATGCTGCCATTAGTAATATCTGCAAGCCAGCGGTTGAACGTTGGCAGAAGCGCTATAAGCTGGTACGTGAGCAAGCACAGCATGCCAAAGTAATGCTAGAGCGTACTAAGACCACGGGCGATGTTGTACTGATGACCAATGCGGAGAATGACTACAAAGGCTTTAAAGCTGATCAAGATGCGCTGGAAATCTTTAAAAAGGATTTAGGCACTTTTACCCGCCAGTATGAGTTTATGTCGCAAATCGTGGACTATGATGATAAAGAGCTAGAGAAACTGAGCCTATACGCGCGTAACCTACAGCCGCTATTACGTGAAAGCGTGGATAATGAAGAAAACGTTGATCTAAGTAACATCGTCATGAGCCATTACCGTGTCTCAAAGCTGCACCAACAGGACTTAAAGCTGCAAGAGGGCAAGTCTGAGTATCAGTTAGATGGTGGCAGTGGAGCAGGGACAGCAACCCCTAAGGACAAACAAGAAGCGCTGCTATCACAGATTATTGAACGATTGAATGAAGTCTTTGCTGGTGAGGACTTTACCGATAAGGACAAAGTGAACTTTATGAATACCATCTGGGATAAGGTCACTGAGAACGAGATCGTGGTCAAGCAGTTCACCAATAACAGTGTTGATCAGATTATGCTGGGTGGTTATCCAAACGCTGCCGAAGACGCTATGTTTGATGCCAAGGGTACGTTTGAAGACATGACCATGCATTTACTGTCTAATCCTAACCAGTTTAAGCAGTTCATTCGATTGATGCTTGATACGAAGTTGAATGTTGAGAAGTAAATGAAGTCTTTTGAAGAGATTTTTGGGCATTGTACGACATGATGAATAAATCGATTTTTTCAAAATGCCTTGTTTCCGTTTCCTTTTTTGCTTCCATTAAGGGGTATTGATTTCACTGGCCTAAGAGCCAGTTTTTCTTGTTTCCACCGTCTTTTTTTGGGGGTTTTTGTTTCCACTTTCTCTGTTTAACGTGTTTTGTTTCCAATTATTTAATGGAATTATTAAAGAAAATAGAGGAAGTCAAAAAATATAAATTTGTACTTATTCACCTGCCAGCCATACGTAAAAGAGGTATATAAGGTAGCGCACAACTCTTAAGTTTAAAGTACAGTTCGCTCATCTCGCAACCTATACCTACCATATTACTGAGCAGTGTAATTTTATTATCAGAATGGTTTATGAGTTTTCCTGATTTTGCCACGTTTCGCTGTTTTACTTGGGACAAACGGGACTGAAGGGACAGTCCTTGTAGTTAAAGAGTTCTAGCTATGCCATTTAGGGTTTTAGTGATGGGACAAGCGGGACAGAAAAGTTAAAATATGAAATCCTGTCCCGTTCGTCCCTTTACCATTTGTAGGTGCATATCAGCGCTATCTACTGCTGCATATAGTCTGTCCCGTTTGCCCCGTTTGTCCCGTCCTTTTTCATGGGTTCACAAGAAAGTATATCAGCAGTAACCGCATAAACAGATGGACGTTGCTTGCCATTAAACAAAGTATCAGGCGTTTTATAGATTTTACGGTCTCCTTGATTGAGTAGTAGCAAGTTGGCTTCTTCTAACACGTGCAAGACTTTCTTTTTACTAAAAGGGGCACATACGCTGTCAAAAGTTTCTTTAGAAAAGTAATAATCTCCCGTGTCCATATTGCGATATCCTACGCGGTTTGAGGTTTTCTCCTCAAAGTCTAAGCGCTTACTCCTATAGCAAGGCTGAAAACGACTTGATCCATGCTGTTCAATAAATGCCTTGATATGATCTATGATTTGGCGTTGTTCATGTTCACCATCACGCCCGTAGTTATCAAGCCAATTATCTAAGCATGTCATTACGGCTGCAGTCGCTTGTCCTGCTTGCCAGCCTGTTATACCTGCCTGTGTTGCTATCTCACCAGCTGCAGCCACAATAGCGAACCGTTTAGCCACTCTATGCGCCTGTGGTGCAAGGTCGCTGTACTGGTTCATAAAGTCACTGACAAGCTGCCCAGCGTTGGCAGTGGTCGCGGTTTTATCACGGGTAATATATTCTAGCCATGCAATGCCAGCTGATCCATAGTAAGCGTGTGACAGCTCTTTGATCTTATCGGCTTGTACTGCACCTGTTTTGCCCAGCACCAAACTATCAAAGGTCTTTAAACCTTTGCCAGCATCAGCATCAATATGCGCGACTCTAACCTCAATACCTGCATTGGTTTTTTGTCCTGCTTGCGCCATAAAGTTTTGTAGCGACTCTTCACCGTTAGACAAAAAGATAATGCGCCATGTTTTAGCTATGCGATTGTGTCCCGTGGTGGTGCTACGCCCTTTACCTTGACCATTAGCCAGCATGTAAACGGTTTTACCTACTATTTTGGGATCACATTCGCTGATCTCATCGAGGGGTAAAAAACTGTCGTTATATTCGCTTGCTGTGCTCTCTAATGCATTGTCAGTGCTGCGCCATGTCTTAACATACTTATCAGGTTTGCCCCATACGCTGGACGCTACTTTAAGCGATAATGACTTGCCCATGCTTGATGATCCTAAGAGGTGAAAACCGCCCCCGTCATCATCAAGTAATTCTAGTAATTGACCTGCGAACGCGCAAGCAACAGAGAAAACAAAACGGCTTTGTTCGGCTAGTGGTTTGCATAACTCGTCACGCCATTGGTCAAGACTGCCTTTTTGCGCTAAGGTGTTATTCACCGCATTAGCGTGTTGATAAATAATCAGCTCCTTGCCCTCATTACCTATTGCCCTGTCAGGTAATATATATTGCTTATCGTGCCAGCCAAGTTTATCCACACATAACGCCCGTTTGTGAATAGGGTACTCCTGAATATAGGTGTCTAAGTAGCTACGCTGTTTTGGGTTGGTAGTAATATTCAATCCTTGACTGGCTAGTTCCTTACGATACTCACGAGTATCACCTTGTAATAATGATAAGGGCATTAACCATTGGTGTTTTACGTTGTCATCATCATGCCATTGTAATAACCGCCCCCATGTGGTGCTGCCTGTGTCCCTTGTCTTAGCGATAACCTCTATCGGTGAACAAACAAACGCCTTAAACTTAAAGGTTATATTTGCTGGGTCATCATCGTTATATTTCACGAAAAACAGCCCATCATGGTAAAGCTCAAAACGTCCATCACTATAGATCATTGATTCATTCAGCTGGGGATCATCGCGCCATTCAGGATAGTAATCAGTGTCTTGTAAATTGATGAGTTGGGTGTCATCAGCTGCCAGTATCGCTTCATAGCTTTCATCTTGTAGCATAGTGACGATATGAGCCACAGTAACCAATGCGTGAGCCTTTACACCTGCCAATATGTTTATCAAGCCCTTGTCATCAAGTGTCATAGGTACAGTGACTTGTGATCCGCTGCTCCAGTGCTGCACCATCTTTTTAAGGCATTGCTTTGTTTTGTGAGGGCTAATGATGATCGTCTTATCACTAGCCATTAGGTGCATATAAACATCAATA
>Ga0208014_1000983_pt1 | contig 10020 bp, 7 predicted proteins | sample 25_taG_FD_184099 | JGI IMG/M metagenome (GOLD analysis project Ga0208014, IMG submission 184099) | Marine viral communities from Cariaco Basin, Caribbean Sea - 25_WHOI_OMZ (SPAdes) (version 2) | ecosystem: Environmental > Aquatic > Marine > Oceanic | place: Caribbean Sea: Cariaco Basin...
GCATTTCCGAAGCATTTTTAAAGTCCTTTTTGAGTCCGCCGCCATACCATAAATAGCTGTCAACGTTCTGTCCCAAAAGTGTGATTTCTTTAAAGCCTTTTTGTGCCAGTTCATTCACCTCTTCCATAATACTCTGTGGGTCACGGCTACGCTCTCTTCCACGGGTAAAAGGTACCACACAAAACGTACACATATTGTCGCAGCCCCGTGTGATAGAAACAAAAGCCGAAACGCCGTTGCTTTGCAAACGCACGGGAGAAATATCACCATAAGTTTCATCTTTGGAGAGGATCACATTCACGGCGTTGCGACCTTCTTCAACTTCGTTAATGAGGTTGGGCAAATCTTTGTAAGCATCGGGTCCCACCACAAGATCAACAATCTTTTCTTCTTCCAGGAACTGGGCTTTTAGACGTTCGGCCATGCAGCCAAGTACGCCAACCTTCATTCCCGGGTTGATCTTTTTTACAGCATTGTATTTTTCAAGTCGCTTTCGTACTGTTTGTTCTGCTTTATCTCTAATTGAGCAGGTGTTGATAAGAACCAGGTCGGCTTCCTCGAGACTTTGAGTGGTATCAAAGCCTTCTTTAGCAAGAATGGATGCTACGATCTCACTGTCACTAAAGTTCATTTGGCAGCCGTAGCTCTCAATCATCAGCTTTTTCCCGTTCCCTGTTTTGGGCTCCATTACCAGTGTATTTCCCTGCTGCTTTTCGTCTATAATCTTCTCCATAATTCAAAAAAATGCCATGAGGCAATTGAACGGGCAAAGATACAGTTTTAGTTGGTATGTGACAAAGTGACAGGAGGAAAATATGGAAGGTATCTTCGGAATGAGTAGAACCAAAAGATACAGTTAAATACTGAAGCTTCAAAAATGGCATTTTTGGAAGGTATTTTTCAGAGTCATATAATCTCTATATATTTTAACTGAAGTTTAAATTTCTTCATATAACATTCAAAATAACTTACAGCAGGAGGCGGGTTGCGCCTTTAAGTTAATTGCCAAATTGTTTTTTTAGGGTAGGTTTGGAGGATAAAAATTTCCGGTTTGCAGTCATATTTAAAAATTCCCATACTTTTGCAAAACAAAAAAAGATACTATGGCAAAGAATTTAGTGATTGTAGAGTCCCCCGCAAAGGCTAAAACCATCGAGAAATTTCTTGGAAAAGATTACACTGTTGCCTCGAGTTTTGGTCATATTGCCGACTTGCCTTCCAAAGAGTTGGGTGTGGATACCGAGGGTGATTTTACTCCTAAATATATAGTATCTAAAGACAAGAAGGATGTTGTTAAGAAACTAAAGAGCTTAGCAAAGAGTGCCGAAATGGTATGGCTGGCGAGTGATGAGGACCGGGAGGGAGAAGCTATTGCATGGCACCTGGCCGAGGAGTTGGATCTTGATGAAGCCAAAACCAAAAGGATTGTTTTTCACGAGATCACAAAATCGGCTATTCTAAAAGCGATTGAAAACCCAAGAGGCATCAATTATAACCTTGTAAACGCCCAGCAGGCGCGTAGGGTTCTTGACAGGCTTGTGGGTTATGAGCTTTCGCCGGTGCTTTGGAGAAAAGTAAAAGGAGGTCTTTCAGCAGGAAGGGTTCAGAGTGTTTCGGTGAGGTTAATTGTAGAGAGAGAGCGGGAAATTCAGGGTTTTATTCCTGAAGCATCTTTTAGGATAGATGCCGAATTCACCAACGAAGATGGCAAATCTTTTAAAGCCAAGCTTCCTAAGAACTTTGACACTAAGGCTGAAGCCGAGCAATTTCTTTCAGACAACCTGGGAGCTAATTTTAAGGTAGCAGATCTTACCACAAAACCTGCTAAAAAATCACCTGCACCACCATTTACAACGTCAACACTTCAGCAGGAAGCTGCACGAAAATTATATTTTTCAGTAAGTAAGACCATGACCATGGCGCAGCGTCTCTATGAGGCGGGGCATATTACTTATATGAGAACCGATAGCGTGAATCTTTCTGATGACGCAAGAAAAGGTGCTAAAAAAGAGATTTTAGATGCCTATGGTGAAAAGTACAGTAAGACACGCCAGTTTAAAGGAAAGACTAAAGGGGCGCAGGAAGCTCACGAGGCAATACGACCTACAAATTTTGCAGCACACAGCGTACAGGCCGATCGCGATGAACAGCGCCTGTATGAATTGATCTGGAAGCGTGCCATAGCTTCCCAAATGAGTGAAGCCGAACTGGAGAGAACCAATGTGAAAATTGAAGCCGATAAACACGATAAGCAGTTCACTGCCAACGGGGAGGTTTTAAAATTTGATGGTTTCCTCAAAGTTTATCTGGAAGGTCGCGACGAAGAGGATGAAGAATTGCAAGAACAGGAAGGAATGCTGCCTGCATTAAGGGTGAACGAAAATCTTAAAAACAACTATATCACAGCCACCGAAAGGTTTACGCGGCCGCCTTACCGCTATACTGAAGCTTCATTGGTGAAGAAACTGGAAGAGTTGGGGATTGGAAGACCGTCTACGTATGCACCTACAATTTCTACCATTCAAAACCGGAATTATATTGAGAAAGGATCGGTTGACGGGGTAGAGCGCGATTATGTGCAGTTTACTTTAAAGGCTGAAAAAATAAATGAAAAGAAGCTTACTGAAACTGTAGGTAGTGATAAAGGGAAACTGGTGCCAACCGATGTTGGGATGGTAGTGAACGATTTTCTTGTCACCCATTTTTCCAGCATTCTGGATTATAATTTCACCGCCAAGGTAGAGCAGGATTTTGATGATATAGCTGAAGGAAATGAGGAGTGGACCAAAATGATGAAAGACTTCTACAGTGATTTTCATCCTAATGTGCTTGACGTTGCCCAAAATGCCGAAAGGGAAGTGGGTGAAAGAATTTTAGGGAAAGATCCTGTTACAGGAAAGCCGGTAAGCGTACGACTCGGTAAATTTGGGCCTATGGTACAAATGGGGTCTGTTGAAGATGAGGAGAAACCAAAATTTGCCAGTCTATCACCAGATCAAACCCTTGATTCTGTCACTTTTGAAGAGGCGATGGAATTGTTTAAGCTTCCGAAGGAACTTGGGGAATATGAAGGAGAAAAAGTAGAGGTAAACAACGGTCGCTTTGGACCTTATGTGCGATATGGGAAAAAATTTGTCTCACTTGAAAAAGGTGAAGACCCTATTGAGGTAACCATGGAGCGGGCGCTGGAATTGATCAAAGAAAAAGAAAAGGCCGATGCGCCTATCTATGAATATAAAGACCTGCCTGTGCAAAAAGGGGTGGGGCGTTTTGGACCTTTCCTTAAGTGGAACAATATGTTCATCAACGTGAATAAAAAGTACGATTTTGATAATCTTTCCGCAGAAGATATAGAGGAACTTATTGAAGATAAGATCAGGAAAGAGCGGGAGAAGGTGATTCACAATTGGGAAGAGGAAGGAATAAAGGTAGAAAAGGCAAGATGGGGCCGTTCTAATATTGTGAAAGGAAAGACTAAAATTGAGCTGCCCAAAACTGTAGATGCAACAAAATTAACTCTTGAAGAGGTAAAGGGTATACTGGAGAAAAAAGCTCCTAAAAAGAAAACTGCAAAAAAGTCTACCGGTACTAAAAAGACTGCAGCTAAGAAAACCACCAGTAAAAAAACTGTTTCCAAAAAGAAGTAATTTATGGAATTCGATTTTCTTACGCCGGTGAAGGAGGAGCTTGTAACTGCGGGTAACAATTTGGTGGCATCCATTCGGATTCATCTTGAAAATAAAGCTTTTCCTGATCTTGATGGCATTAAAATTGCCTTTTTTGGAGTTCTGGAAGATCGTTTGGATGAAGATCCAACCGGAGAGCCGTTTGATTTTGATAATGTTAGAAGAGAGTTTTACAATTTATACACGGGTAACTGGAATCTGCCAATGGCCGATTTAGGGGATATTCAAAAAGGGGATTCTGAAGAAGATACTTTTTTTGCAGTCCAATCTGTAGTGAATTACTGCCTTAAACATGAAATTATTCCTGTTGTGCTTGGTGGGAGCGAAGATCTCCTGTATGCGCAGTACCGGGCTTATGACGGCATTGAACAGATGGTAAACTTGGTGAACATTGATTCCAGGTTTGATCTTGGAGATGCCGATAAACCAATAAGTAACCATTCTTATGTAGGGAAGATGGTAGTGACTAAACCCTATAATCTCTTCAACTATTCTAATCTGGGTTATCAAACTTATTTAAATTCGCAGGATGAGATTGAGTTGATGGAGAGGTTGTTCTTTGATGCAATAAGATTGGGGGAAGTATCGGCTGATATCACTGCAATTGAGCCGGTGATGCGAGACGCTAACCTGGTGGGGCTTGATTTAGGTGCGATTAGTGCAGGTGCGCTTGGTAACTACAGGCTTAGATCTTCTAACGGTTTTAACGGGAAAGAAATTTGTGCTTTGGCGCGATATGCAGGTATTAGTGATAAGGTGTCTTCTTTTGGAATATTTGAATATACCTCTCAACTTAATTTTCCTGCTTCAAACATGCTGGTGGCTCAAATACTGTGGTATTTTATTGAGGGGGTGAATTTTAGAAAAAATGAAAATACTATTTCTTCTAAAAAGGAGTTTATAAGATACCAGGTTCCAATTGACGATGAAATTCTGGTTTTTTATAAGAGTCCTGTAAGCGGTCGCTGGTGGATAGAAATTCCATTTATTTCACCTGCAAATAATAAACTTAAGAGGCATACGTTATTACCTTGCACGCAAGGAGATTACCTCGACGCATGTAATCAAATCATCCCCGAGAGGTGGTATAAAACAAAAAGGAAAAACGAAATTTAAATGATATAAACATTTATAGCTTCTGCATTTTAACTAAATAAATTGTTTATTAGAAAATAAATAAATAGGTTTACTGCCTTGGAGCTATTATGTCCTAACTTTGAGAGATATTATGAGGAAATTTTTTTCGCTTATTGCTGTAATTTCTGTTTTGGCCTCGTGTGGTCGCAGTGATCAAGGGCAATTGGTTGGTGCGCAGGGAAAGAAATGGCATCCCGAAAAACCGTTGGGGATGACGTTAATTCCTGGGGGTGCCTTTATCATGGGTAAAAGTGATGATGATATTGCCGGGCTAAACAATGCTCCGCCAAAAACTGTTACTGTTCGTTCTTTTTATATGGATGAAACCGAAATTACCAATGCGGAGTACCGCCAGTTTGTGAACTGGGTAAAAGATTCGGTAACCAGAATGAAACTTGCCATTTTTGCCGAAGAGATTGGTGAAACCCCCGGGACAGGAGGGATTGGTGAATTTGCCTTTGCCGATAGCGATGAGGCCGATATGACTCCCTATGAACAGTACATGTACAATAACTACTACAGCCTTGGGGATTATGAAGGCAGAAAGATCAATAAGGATGTAGATCTTATTTGGGACACCAGAGACTATCCCGACGAATATTATGCTGAGGTGATGGACACCCTGTATATCCCTATTGAAGAAGCATACAATGGCCAGCGTTCTTTTGATGTGAACCATCTTAAGTTTCGCTATACCTGGATGGACGTAAGTTCGGCTGCAAGAGCAGAGCCGGGTAAGCGTGCCGATTTTATTGAAACTGAAGAAATTAAGATCTATCCAGATACTACTGTTTGGATCAAAGATTTTAACTATTCCTATAATGAGCCCATGCACAACGATTATTTTTGGCATGATGCTTATAGTGATTATCCTGTGGTAGGGGTTTCCTGGAAACAGGCACGTGCTTTTGCGCAATGGAGAACCCTTTATCACAACACTTATAGGAAATCAAAAGGAGAACACAATGTGAATTCTTATCGTTTACCTACAGAAGCTGAATGGGAATATGCAGCCCGGGGTGGCCTTGAGTCTGCCACTTATCCATGGGGTGGACCTTATACCAAGAATGACCGCGGTTGTTTTATGGCTAACTTTAAACCATTAAGAGGAGATTACGCAGCCGATCAGGCTTTGTACACCGTAGAGGCTAAATCTTTTGAGCCTAACGATTACGGTTTATATAACATGGCTGGTAATGTCGCCGAGTGGGTTTTCTCATCGTATGATCCTGCATCTTATGAATATTCTTCATCCATGAACCCATCGGTAAATGATGAGTCTAACATGAAAAAAGTGGTTCGTGGAGGATCATGGAAAGATGTAGCTTATTTTCTTCAGGTAAGTTCACGCGATTATGAATACGCAGACTCTGCCCGTAGTTACATCGGCTTTAGAACGGTACAAGACTATTTGGGGACAGATCTTACCCTAAATCAAACAAGATAAAAATCCCTATTTCACAAATAACCTATTAAAAAAGAACTAAATTTTTATTTATTATGGCACAATCAAAGTCGAGTAAGAAATTAATGAATATGGTGTATGGTCTGGGCGCTTCTGTAGTTATCCTGGGAGCACTATTTAAAATCATGCACTGGCCTTTCGGTAATGAAATGCTAATTATTGGTTTAATCGTAGAAGCACTTGTTTTTGCTGTTTCTGCATTTGAACCGGTAGATGACGAAATAGACTGGTCCCTGGTTTATCCCGAACTGGCTGGTGGTACACCGGCAACCCGCAATAACCAGGCACTTGTGAGCAATGAAGAAACTGAAGGGATGTTATCTAAAAAGCTTGACAATATTTTACGTGAGGCTAAGATCGATGCTAATTTGATGAGCAGCCTTGGGGAAAGTATTAGAAACTTTGAAGGTGCCGCAAAAAATATTACTCCTACAGTAGATGCCATGGCTTCTCAAAAGAAGTACAGCGAAGAAATGAGCCTGGCTGCAAATCAACTGGAGTCATTGAACAGTATTTATAAAGTACAGGTAGAGTCTGCTTCACGCCAGGCAGAAGTGAATGATGCAGTTGCCGAGAACGCTGATAGGTTAAATAAGCAAATGGAGTCTTTGGCTACCAACCTTTCTTCTCTAAACAATGTTTACGGAGGAATGCTTTCTGCTATGCACGTTAAGGCTTAATCGAGCCTTAAGGGCATTATTAATTTAGAAAAAACTAAAGATAGAGAATGGCGTCTGGAAAACAAACCCCAAGACAGAAGATGATTAACCTAATGTATCTGGTTTTCATCGCAATGATGGCACTTCAAATGTCAAGAGAGGTTCTTACCGCTTTTGGGATGGTCAATGAAAGTCTCACGGAAACTAATGAAAGAACTACTGAGCGTAATAATGCGCTACTTTCAAGTTTAAATACTAAAGCTCAGGATCAACCAGCTAAATTTCAGCCTCTGTATGAGAGAGCTCAACAAGTTGATGTAGTATCTGGTGACTTGAATTCAACACTGCAGGATCTTAAAGCTAAATTAAATAACAGTGTAGATGACCCCAATGATTATGAAGCACAAGACAAGCCCGATGAGTTAGATGAATATTTCTTTCAAAGTGGTAAACCAAGTGCAAAAGGTCAGGAATTTGTAGCAGAGATTGATGAATATCGAGAAGGTATTCTTGCACTTATAGGAGAGCAATATCCCGATATTGCTGCACAGGTAAGAGATAAATTTACTACCGAGCCTGTAAAGGATAGTGAAGGGGTTACTAAAAGCTGGCTTAACTACCATTTCGAAGGTTATCCTATGGTGGCTTCTATGACAAAGTTCACTCAATTACAAAATGATATAAAATCTATTGAAAGTGAGATCTTAGGAAGATTACTTTCCGGTCAATTAGAGAGTGAAGTGTCATTAACAAATTATACTGCTATTGTTATTCCTGATAAAACTGCTTTTTTTAGCGGCGAAAATTTTACAGGTCGGGTAATGTTAGGTCGAGTTGATGAGAGTCTTCAATTTGAAAATGTTATAATTAATGGTAGAGAAGTGCAGACGACTTCAGCAGGACAGGTTCAACTTGATTTTCCTGCAGGAAACGTGGGTGAGCAGGAAATTACCGGGGAACTTCAGTTTCAGGAAGGCGATTCCATCGTGAGAATTCCTGTGAGTAGTTCTTATGCTGTTATTCCAAAACCTAATTCCGCAGTAATTTCTGCCGATAAGATGAACGTGGTTTATCGAGGGGTTGCAAACCCAATGACCATCTCTATACCAGGGGTGGGTAACGTATCGGCAAATGCACCGGGACTAAGATCTACAGGTGGAGCCGGAAATTACATTATGGATGTTACAACACTCCAGGCTCGTGAAGTGACCATCAATGTAAGTGGTGAACTTCCGGGAGGAGAAAAAGTAAGCGACAGCAAGACATTTAGAGTACGCGATATACCAAGACCTGTTGGAACTGTAAGAGGGGAAGACGGAACGGTAAGAATGCAGCGTCAAAACCTTGAAATTTCAACCATTGGAGCAGCTCTCCCCGATTTTGAATTTGATGTTGATCTAAGAGTAACGGGGTTCAAATTCCGTGTACCGGGTCAGCCAACTATTCAGGTGAGAGGACAAAAGCTTGACCAGAGTGCTATTGGAGCGCTAAGAAGAGCAGGCAGAGGCGAGACTATCCAGATCTTTGATGTGGAAGCTCAGCTCGCCGGAAGCTCAGGTTATAAGCTAAAGCAGGTATCTCCGGTACTGGTTGAATTAACAAATTAAATTATTAGACATGAACTGGAACCGATTATTGTTAGGATTATGTGGATTGCTCGTTTCGGTGACCTCTTTTGGCCAAAGTAATCTTCTTAACGCTAAAAGTCCCGACGAAATAGGAGGCCCTACCAGGGCTGAGCTTACCTATGGAAAGAACGATCCTTTGGAATATGGATATGTGGATGACAGGGATGTGCTTTGGGCAAAGACTACCTGGGAGATCATAGATCTCGATGAAAGAGTGAATTTCCCTTTGTATTATCCTATAGATACTAACCAGATTGGAGGTTCAAGACGCTCACTTTATGACGTTTTGGTAGCCGGTATTAAAAGTGGAAAGATTAAAAATATCTATGCCGATTCTTACTTCAATGATAAGCGTACCTTGAATGACATCCAGGCGGCTTTGTCTAAAGTTGACACGACCGATCTTGGTATCGAGCAATATAACGCAGGTGAGGAGATTGATCAACAATTTATAAGCCGAAGAGATATTTCTTCAGCCGACATTGCTGAATATCACATTCGCGGATATTGGTATTTTGACAAGCGCCAGGCAGAGCTTAAGTACAGGCTTCTGGCTATTGCACCAGTTGCACCCGATGTGAACTTTATAGACCAGGGAGGGGCTTCTGCATTAGTAGAGCTTTTCTGGGTGTGGTTTCCCGGGGCAAGAGAGGTGTTGAACGAAGCTTATGCTTACAATCCCGACAATACGTCTAATCCCGTATCTTTTGATCACTTGCTCAACGCACGAAGATTTAATGCGGTTATTTATGCTGAAGATAACGTGCAGGGTAACCGCCAGGTTGATGATTACATAAGTAACAATGCTTTTATGCAGTTGCTGGAGTCTGAAAGGATCAAGGAGCAAATAAGGAATTTTGAACAGGATATGTGGAATTACTAAACTGTTCGCATGAATGAATTTATAACGCCTTTTCTTCCCGGAAAGGCGTTTTTTTATATCTAATTTTGCAACATGAAAGACTATATTATCGTTGGGGCGGGTCTTAGTGGAACCTGCCTTGCATATAGGCTCGAAAAAGCCGGAAAATCCTTTGTTGTTTTTGATGATGAGAGTCAGAAAGCTTCGAAAGTGGCGGGCGGATTCATGAATCCTGTTATCCTTAAGCGGTTCACCCTGGCCTGGAAGGCCGATGAGCAACTGGAAAAGGCATACGCGTTCTATAAGGATATTGAAGAGCATCTCGAAAAGACATTTTTAGGCCCTCTTGAGGTGTACAGGAGGTTTTCATCAATAGAAGAGCAGAACAACTGGTTTGCAGCAGCCGATAAGCCAAAAATCGCCCCTTTTCTCGATACAAAGCTTGTTGCTTCGGTGAATAAACATATTCCGGGGAAGTTTTCCTTCGGAAAAGTATTGAAAACATCTCGAATAGATCCACGTTACCTTTTAGAGTCCTATTCTGAACATCTTCAGGAGAAGGGCTGGCTTGTAAAGGAAACTT
>Ga0208014_1000984_pt1 | contig 10016 bp, 8 predicted proteins | sample 25_taG_FD_184099 | JGI IMG/M metagenome (GOLD analysis project Ga0208014, IMG submission 184099) | Marine viral communities from Cariaco Basin, Caribbean Sea - 25_WHOI_OMZ (SPAdes) (version 2) | ecosystem: Environmental > Aquatic > Marine > Oceanic | place: Caribbean Sea: Cariaco Basin...
ACCAATGGCATGACGGTAGGATCAAAGGCGCCACCAGATTGCTGATAGACGATTCGTGACACATCAAGCACGTGAGCAAAATCTGCATCGATAGTGAGGGGGATGTCTTTACCTAACTGGTTGAACTTAGAGATAGTAGAGTCTGCTTGATAGGTAGACATACTGTCATTGATTTGCTGCAAGCGCTTATCAATCGACGCTTGGATGGCCGCTTCATCTGCATCCGCAGGTAGCTGATAACTGATATGGTAGCTCGTTCCCATGGTCTCACCGCTGAGATAATCATAATCTGGCGTTTGCTGGCAAGCACTAAGACTGAATACAGCACTGATAGCCATAACGGGTAATAAGGTGGTTTTCATCGATTTGTTAGACAATGAGAGTGGGGCTAATTTTTGCATTATTGGTTTTCTCATATTAATCACAATAGCTTTTATGGCAAAAGGGTGAGTGGCACGTTCTATTAGCGTCGCCCATTTTACACCCCTTGTTACCCATAACGCCAATCATAGACTTAAGACCTAGTGGCTTAAACGACTAGATTTATTTTACTTTTGATTCACGGATGAGCTTATATAGTTTTGGTGGCGATAGGCGGTTGACCGTGGTCGCCAGCTTTTCTTTAGTGTCTGCCACGATGATATATTCTTCACCCTTAATCAGGGCTTTTATGACCTGTTTAGCAAAGGTAGCTGCGGTTAATCCTTTATTGGTCGCCTCGTCCATCGTTCCTTGCGCGCTACCATCACCAGTCAAGGCATTAATAGAAATACTGGTTTGAATAAATCCAGGGAATACCGTTGCCACCTCTATGCCTTGCTCGTACAGTTCTGCACGCAGACTGTTTGCCCACATATGAAGTGCGGCTTTGGCTGCTCCATAAGCGCCGCGATATTGTGTGCCTAATAAACCTGCAACACTGGATACCATGACAATTTTGCCGCCACCTTGTGTGACCATATCTGGCAATACCAGTCTGGTAAGACGTGTCTGCGCAAAATAATCTATCTCCATAATTTGGCGCTCAACTTCTTCAGTGGTTTCCATAATAAGCGAGCGTTGACTGATACCAGCATTATTAATAAGCCAATCAATTTGTCCAGCTTGAGCTTTAGCTGTCTCATACGCGTCTTTTGCTTGTTTGGCATCGGTGATATCAAAAGGGATGATGAAATGATTTTTGCTGTTTTTACAGCGGTTTTTGACTGCTAGTAATTTTGCCTCATCACGCCCACTTAAAATAATGGTGGCACCACGTTTGGCAAAGGCGATAGATAATGCTGCGCCGATACCACTAGAAGCACCAGTAATCCAAATGGTCAAATCTTTAATGTTGGTTTTCATAAGAATCCTTTCTTAAGGCAATAAACAATTAATCATATAGTAGAGGGCAGATGGTCTGCTATTTAGATTTGTAGGCTTATTATGCAAGAGTTGCATTTAGTCAAAACCAAAAAAAGAGCCTCAATTGAGACTCTCTTTTATTTATTACTTTAGAATACTTTTTTACGTAGCCACTTGCTTAGTTACTCACTTAACCACCGAAGTCATCAAGCATGATGTTTTCATCTTCCACGCCCAAGCTGTGCAGCATGTCGATGACCGCCGCATTCATCATCGGTGGCCCGCACATGTAGTATTCACAGTCTTCTGGGTTTGGATGGTTCTTCAGATAATTTTCAAGTAGCACGTTATGGATAAAGCCGGTTGGACCTTCCCAATTGTCTTCTGGTAATGGATCAGACAAAGCCACATGCCACTCAAAGTTATCAAACTCTTCTGCTAGTTGATCATAATCTTCAACATAGAACATCTCACGAATAGAGCGTGCACCATACCAAAAGCTGATTTTACGCTTAGTATGTAAGCGTTTAAGCTGATCGAAGATGTGCGAGCGCATCGGTGCCATACCAGCACCACCACCAACGAAAATCATTTCAGCGTCAGTCTCTTTGGCAAAGAATTCACCATAAGGACCTGAAACTGTTACTTTATCACCAGGTACTAGGCTAAATACCCATGAGGACATTTTGCCTGGTGGAATACCATCAGGACCGCGTGGCGGTGGACTGGCGATACGAATATTAAACTTAATAAGGCCTTTTTCTTCAGGGTAGTTGGCCATCGAGTAAGCACGAATAACTGGCTCATCAACTTTTGAGACATAGTTGAAAATACCAAATTTTTCCCAATCTTCACGGTATTCTTCGTCAATGATAAAGTCTTTATAATGCACTTCATGCGGCGGCGCCTCTAACTGCACATAACCACCAGCACGGAAATTTACTTCTTCGCCATCTGGAATTTTAAGGACCAGCTCTTTAATAAAGGTAGCAACGTTGTCATTAGAGAGAACTTCACATTCCCACTTTTGCACATCAAAAAACTCAGGGTCAATCTCGATTTTCATGTCTTGCTTAACGGCTACCTGACAAGCCAAACGCATGTGATTGCGAATTTCGCCTTGAGTAAAATAGCCTTCTTCGGTGGGCAAGATAGAGCCGCCCCCTTCAATAACGCGGCAACGACACTGCGCACAAGTACCACCGCCACCACAGGCTGAAGATAAGAAAATACCTTCGCTTGCAAGGGTTTGTAGTAATTTACCGCCTGCTGGGGTCACGACGTCATTATCGGGATTATCATTGATATGGATGGTAACATCGCCTGAACTGACCAGTCTTGAGCGCGCCGCCAAAATAATGGCAACGAGTCCCATGATGATCAAGGTAAACATAGCAACGCCACCAATCGCCGTAGCGTAATCCATGGTAGGTATCCTTAATCTATGGAGTAGGGGTGCGAAAAGACGTCATTGCGTGTTTCCTGAACCCCTACCGAATAAATGAATTAAATAGGTCAAATCGCTAAATAGGCTGTTAAGCTTAGCGGTCTAAATTGACATACCGCCGAAAGACATAAAGCCAAGTGACATTAGACCAACTGTGATAAAAGTAATACCAAGACCACGCAGCGGTGCTGGAATGTCTGAGTATTTTAACTTTTCACGGATACCGGCCAATGCGGTAATCGCCAATGCCCAACCAAAGCCTGCGCCCACACCATATACGACAGATTCGCCGAAATTATAGTCACGCTCCACCATAAACAGTACACCACCTAAGATGGCACAGTTTACAGTGATGAGTGGCAAGAACACCCCAAGGGCGTTATACAGACTAGGGACGAACTTATCGAGGAACATCTCTAGAATCTGTACGGTCGCAGCAATCAAGCCGATATAACTGAGCAAGCCCAAAAAGCTTAAGTCGATATCAGGGAAACCTGCCCATGCCAGCGCACCATCTTTTAGAATGAACTGAAAGAGTAAGTTGTTTAGCGGTACGGTAATCGCCATCACGACGACCACGGCAACACCCAGACCAATAGCGGTTGAAACCTTCTTTGATACGGCCAAGAAAGTACACATACCTAAGAAATAGGCCAGCGCCATATTCTCAATAAAGACTGAGGTTATAAATAAACTAACATAATGTCCCATTAGTGACCGCCTCCATGTGCCATGCCTTTAGACTGCGGCTTCATTACAAATTCAGCGTCTTCAACCTGCTCAGGTTTCCAGATACGGATAATGGCAATGAACAAACCAATAATAAAGAATGCTGACGGTGGCAACAGTAATAGACCGTTCGGAATATACCAACCGCCATCAGTGACAGGCTGTAGGATGGTGATACCAAACCACGTACCTGAGCCAAGTAGCTCACGGATAGTCGCGACAAACAGCAAAACCGCAGAATAGCCAAGACCATTACCAATACCATCTAAAAAGCTTGGCACTGGTGGATTGCTCATGGCAAATGCTTCGGCACGACCCATCACGATACAGTTGGTGATAATCAAACCAACGAAGACCGACAAGCCTTTACTCACATCATAAGCAACGGCTTTTAGCACCTGATCGACCAAGATAACTAAGGAAGCAATAATGGTCATCTGTACGATAATACGAATGCTTGAAGGAATTTGCTTACGAATGATCGAGATAAAGAAGCTTGAAAACGCCGTGACTAAGGTCAACGCCACACACATTACCATGGCATTGGCCATGCTTGTGGTGACAGCCAGCGCCGAACAGATACCAAGAATCTGTAGGGCAATGGGGTTATTATCAAAAATAGGCGAGGTTAAAATACTTTTAGTGTCAGCCATGTTATGCCTCCTTGCCGTTTGCTACTGGTCGTTTGGCTGCCAGTTCGGTTTCAGGTTGAGCGCTCAGCGTTGATTGCGTAGCTTGTGTATCTGCCGCATTATCAATTGCTTGACCACTCTCTTTACGTAGCGTATCTAAATAGGGCTTATAACCTTGCTCACCCAACCAAAACTGAATCATGTTACTGACACCGCGACCGGTCAAGGTTGCACCACTGATACCATCGACCCAGTTTTCTTTTGGTGTACCCGCTTTGGTCACACCAGTGGCAACATTACCATTTTCGTCATATGAGTGGATACCGCTCCACTTCGCACGCCACTCTGGCTCTTCGATACGAGCACCCAGACCTGGGGTTTCTTTATGCTCATAAAAGCTGATACCTTTGATGGTATTCATATCGCTTTCAAGGGTTAAGAAACCATAGATAGTGCCCCATAGTCCATAGCCTTGAATCGGCAAAACAACCATTTCAGGTTTGCCTGCGTCATCTTTTTTAACATAGACTTTGGCATATTTGGGTTTACGACCAATACCAGCAGGGTCGTTGTTGCCTAAATCTTCACTCAGTGCTTTATTCTTAGTCGCTTGGCTTGCATCATAAGCATTACGATCAGGGATGCCAGCGGCTTTTAGCGCTTCATCATCAACGTAGCTGCCTTTACTTAAGTCAATAATTTCGACATCGAAATCTTTAAAACGTTCAGCAACATCATCTGCTGTATCAGACTCGGCATCGTACATGCCAGCGGCGACCAAGATGTTTTTGTTACGGTCTAAGCGTGCGTTTTCAATTTGAGCAGGTTTTAGACCAACCGCTACTGCTGAAACTAAGACGGAACACACCAAGCATAGCGTCAATGCCACACTGATGGTTTTCGCATTATTACTTTTGGGCTTGGACATAACGAACCCTCCGAGCTGTTTGGCGTTTGATGTTTGCTTGGGTCACAAAGTAATCAAACAATGGAGCAAATAAGTTGGCGAATAAAATGGCCAGCATGATGCCTTCTGGGAAAGCTGGGTTCACGACGCGAATCAATACCGTCATAAAACCAATCAAGATACCATAAGCCCAGCGGCCTTTATTGGTATGCGCAGCTGATACAGGATCGGTTGCCATAAATACGGCACCAAAGGCGAAGCCACCAATCACTAAATGCCAATAAAACGGCAGGTTCATCATCATATTGTCTTCAGAACCAATCATATTAAAGACAAGAGAAGTAGCAATCAGACCTACCACACAACCTGCCATAATACGCCATGAAGCAATACGCGTCCAAAGTAGAACGACGGCACCCATTAGGATAGCCAGTGTTGATACTTCACCGATACTACCTTGCATATTACCTAAGAACGCATCACCCCAAGTAATCGCATTACCATAGACGTCGACGAAGTCTTGAGGGACTACGCCTAACGCGGCAAGACCAAGTGGCGTCGCACCAGAGAAACCATCGACCGCCGTCCATACTGAGTCACCAGACATATAAGCAGGGTAAGCAAAGTATAAGAATGCGCGACCCGATAGGGCAGGGTTCAGGAAGTTTTTACCCGTACCACCGAACACTTCTTTTGCGACTACGACACCAAAGATAATACCGAGGGCAACTTGCCATAAAGGAATATCTGGTGGTAAACAAAGCGCAAACAGCACTGAGGTCACAAAGAAACCTTCGTTGACTTCATGACCGCGCACTACGGCAAAGATAATCTCACAGAGAATACCGACCGCAAAAGTGACGATATAAATCGGTAAAAATTGCATCGCCCCGTAAACGAAGCTTGCCCAGATACTGTCTGGGTTATAGCCTGCCATACTGGTGATAACGGTACGCCAGCCTTCAGGCTGCAAACCAAGGGTTGCAATCGCCGTTAGTGCTTGATGACCGATGTTGTACATACCCCAAAACATGGCTGGGAAAGTACATAACCATACGGTAATCATAATACGCTTTAGGTCGATACCGTCGCGTACGTGTGATGCTGAGTATGTGGTTGAGCTTGGTTGACGCAAAAACGTATCAAACATCTCAAAGATAGCATAGTATTTTTCGTGTTTGCCACCCTTGGTGAAAGACGGCTCCATACGATCGAACATATTGTGTAAAAATTTCATCGTGGTTAGCCCTCCAGCTCAATGCGCGTCAAGTTATCACGCAAAATATCACCGAATTCATATTTGCCAGGAGATACGAAGGTGCATAATGCTAAATCTTCTTCGTCCAATTCGAGCACGCCCAAATCTACGGCGCTAATCATGTCTTCGACAATTAATGCACGTAGTAACTGTGTAGGCAGATAATCTTGCGGCATGACCTCTTCATAAACCCCGATAGGTACCATCGCTCGCGGTGAACCATTACTCGTGGTCGTAAAGTTATATTTCTTATTACCAAAAAACTTAGAAATATAAATAGGCAGCTTAGAGAAGCGGTTGGTGCCGACACTTAGGAAATGGAACGCTGGACGTTCACGCCCTTCAGGCAGCACACTGATTTGATTATGAAAGCGACCAAGATAAGCCGTATTGCCAAACACTTTGCGACCTGACAACACCGAACCAGAAATAATACGGTTCTCGCCAGCCGCCAGCTGTCCTTTGGTCAGAGCAGCGATATCAGCACCGCGCTCAGTAGCCACCAAACGTGGCTTGGTGACCGCAGGACCCGCCAAACTAATGATACGGCGCGTATATAAGCGACCGCTGGTGAATAGCTTACCAATCGCAATCACGTCTTGATAGCCAATCGTCCATACGGTCACGCCGCGCATGATTGGGTGCAAAAAGTGAATGTGCGTGCCAGCCAGACCAGCAGGATGCTTACCAGCAAAGCTATGATACTCAGTGACATTATTAGCCGCCGTTTTGGCAACTGGCGTCAACTGGGCATCACCATGATGGCAAACAAAGGTCTTGGGGCTGAGTGTCGATAAGACAGCAAGTCCGTCATTGAACGCTTGCAACTGATCGTTAATCAGCAGCATTGGGTCAAATGCTAATGGATTGGTATCCATAGCGGTGACAAAAATAGCATGAGGACGGGCACCGATTTCTGGCGCACGGCTATAAGGGCGCGTGCGAAACGCGGTCCATTCGCCAGAGGCAAGCAGTTGGGTTTCAACAACTTCAGCGTCTAGGTCAGCAAGTTGCTGGGAGTCATAGCGCTCGAAGTCTACTTCTTCACCGTTTGGGTCGACCGCAATCACAAGGCTCTCAAACACACGACGTTCACCGCGTTTAATCGCGACGACTTTACCAGCAGCAGGGGCAGTATAGATAACGCCAACTCGTTTTTTGTCTTCAAAAACGGGCTGACCCTTTGCTACGATATCACCTTCTTTGACATTCATCGTGGGCTTCATGCCCACATAATCATAGCCAATAACGGCGACATGTGTCGGTTGGTGCTCAGATATCTCGCGGGATGATTCACCGGTGATGGGCAAATCCAAACCTTTTTTGATGGTAATCATAAGCGAAAACTTAGTCCATAGTCTAAAACGATACCAGACGTCCTGTTTGGTATATCGGTAGCATGAACATCTGCGTCATTCAATAAAGCCCCCACGTCTCTCTTCCTATAGTAGGATAGTGACAAAGGATCTCTAAAAATAACGCATGATCATAACTACTAGTAAGAGTATTAACGCTGACCTTAGACTCCTTAACAACACGTTAATGTCTTATTCGAATGACCAAAGTGGCGACTGGCTACCAAGGTGTATGTTAAAACCATCAAATCAAACGCAATCGTTCAAGCCTTTAGCGAAAATGATTGTGTAGACAATAGCTCTATCATACGTTTCATTGAAAATTAAAGCTTGTAACACCAGCGCAATTGACCAACCTTATTGGTTTGGTATCTTGTTAATAGATACGCAATTAGATAAGAATGCAGCCAAAAGATGATCTATCGAAATAGATAATAAACTGGTTGACAGACAAACTAGCGAAGCCATTATTAAGTAGATTTCACTCACATCAATAAGCGGCTATACAGCTAGTAATGACTGTTCTAAAATAGTTAGCTAGTGATAGAGAGATGATAGAGACTATAAAAAAGAAAGAGGCGTCATTAGAGTTTAGTGCTGTAGAGTAGACTGTTTAGAGGCCACCAGTTGAAATTTCTAATATAACCCTTCTTAGCAATATGTCAGCCAACATCAAAAAGATGCACTTAGCTGCTGCTCGACTCATCCTGACCGCTATGCAACACTAAGCCATAAATGACTCAATAAAAAGCGCAGCGCATGGTTACTATCACATAGAAACAAATAAAAATTTACCTAGGATTATACGCTAAATTGACCTAAAATTGCCAGTCAGTAATTGAATTTATCTAATGTTGCCAGTGATTCACTGTATTAAAACTTATGGTTATGATTGACCGTTTTTTTATTGTCATTGCTATCTATCGAAGAGGATTTCGGGTCTATCATGGATAGCTTTTGATTTGTCTATATATTAAGTCACTTTTGACTGATGTTTTTATGCGTGTTTAGAGGGTGTTGAACGTTCAATACACCCTGATTTTTGAATTTACTTTTCTAAATATATTTATTGTTGTGCTTTATAAGGAATGCTATATGTGTGCTGTGCCTGTCATTATCCCAGCTATTGATTTAAAAGATGGTAAATGTGTCCGCTTAAAACAAGGCCGTATGGAGGATGATACGGTTTTTTCTAATGATCCAGTCGCCATGGCAGCACGCTGGGTAGAAGAAGGTGCACGTCGACTGCATTTGGTTGATTTGAATGGGGCATTTGACGGTGTACCCGTTCATAGACAAGTGGTGAATGACATTACTAAAGCGTATCCGAATCTGCCTATTCAGTTGGGCGGCGGTGTGCGCAACATGAACACCATTGAGCAATATATTACGGCTGGTTTGACTTATATCATCATTGGTACAAAAGCGGTCGAAGCTCCGGAGTTTGTCGCAGAAGCTTGCCGCGAATTTCCGGGTCATATCATTGTAGGTATCGATGCTAAAGACGGCATGGTCGCGACTCATGGTTGGGCAAATGTGACGGATACCAAGGCGACCGAGCTTGCAAAGCGCTTTGCAGATGTCGGCGTATCGTCGATTGTCTACACCGATATCAACCGCGATGGCATGATGCAAGGCGTCAACGTTGAACAAACTGTCAATTTAGCACGTGAAGGCGGCTTGCCTGTGATTGCCTCAGGCGGCGTGACCAATATGAAAGATATCGAACTGCTGAAACCTTATGGCGATTGTATTGAAGGCATCATTACTGGTCGCGCAATCTATGAAGGCACGTTAAACTTGGGCGAGGCACAAGTTTATTTGGACAGTTAATGATTATTGAACATTTAATAAAGAAAGATGAGTACGAAAATCTATAAAAAGCAAAGGATGCTTATGAACACTCACTTTGACCGTTCAACGATGCGCGATTTTATAAGAGCGTGCGGTCAAATGCTGTTGTTACTAAGCATCCTTTTTGCCTTTCCAGTGTATGCGGCTGGTGAAGAGGTGACTGGTATCACCACTGCATTGGGGATAGATACAGCAGAAAATCCGGCAGCTGACAAACCTTTACTGGATGCGACATCAGAAGAGGAAGCTTCAGCATCTCCAGTGGTCATACCTGAACCAGCACCACCGCCCATAATCAGTGGTGAGAGCACCAATAATGCGCAAATCGAAACCACTCCTACTCCACAAAAAGACAATGACATTCGTCAACGTATTCAGGGTATTTTTTCTGAAATAGAAGGTCTGCAGGCTGTCAATGTCAGCGTTACGCAAGGTGTTGTCACCTTAACCGGAGAGACGCCGAACGAGAAAAAAGCGCAACAAGCCATTA
>Ga0208014_1000985_pt1 | contig 10014 bp, 7 predicted proteins | sample 25_taG_FD_184099 | JGI IMG/M metagenome (GOLD analysis project Ga0208014, IMG submission 184099) | Marine viral communities from Cariaco Basin, Caribbean Sea - 25_WHOI_OMZ (SPAdes) (version 2) | ecosystem: Environmental > Aquatic > Marine > Oceanic | place: Caribbean Sea: Cariaco Basin...
ACTTGAAAATCTTTCGGTATGAGGGGTGGGTCATAATCCCTAAAAGGGATTATATTTTGTTCCAACCCTTCGAATAGATTTACGTAAGTGTAAAAAAATTTGTGCAGGAAAACCAAATTTTGATTTTCCGTTTTAAAGGAGTTTTTTTGAAAGTTATCGCTACCTTCTTTTACAAAAGATTTATTATCACAGCAACCTTTCTTTTCAAGAGAACATTCTTTCGAAGAATTGTCTTGAGTATCCATCGCTTTATCGCACACCTTGGCTTTGGTGAAAACAGCTATATCCACAAGCTCATTACAGCAGAAATGCATATTTACAGTAAAGGACGAGGTAGCGAACATTACTGCAAATACTAAAGAGATAGCTATTATTTTGTTAAAGCGTTGCACAATACAAATATAAAAAAATTAACAAATATTAACTTGTTTTTTTGCTTTTTCTTTCTTAAAGAAGGAAGAATTACAGATATGTTTCAAACCTAATAGAAACAAGACAACTGAAATATGACATTTATCATTTTTTTGAATATTCTAATCCTCTTATTTTGCCTAAAACAAAAAAAGAAATAAAAAACTATAATTTCATCTGCATATTATTGTTTTTTATATTTTTGCAGCACTATGAAAGCATTTTTCCATAAAATATTATCTGTAGCCTTAGCGAGTTTGGTATTTGTTACCACTATGTCGTTTACTGTAAATATGCATTATTGTGGAGATTCTTTGGTTGATTTTGCTTTATTTCATAATGCTCAAAGCTGTGGAATGGAAAATCAATCATCCCAAAAAAGTTGTGAAGCAGGTTTTTCGGAAAAATCTTGCTGTTCAGATGCACAAATAGTGAATGACGGTCAAGATGATTTAAAAACATCTTACACCAATTTAAGCTTTGAGCATCAAGCCTTTGTTGCTACTTTCTTTTATACTTATATTAATCTTTTTGATGGGCTGGATAAGAACTTTATTCCATTTAAAAATTATGCCTCTCCCTTACTGGTTACCAACATTCAGGTTTTAAACCAGGTTTTTCTTATTTGATTTCATCTCGTTTTTAATTGATTTATACAGGTTATATTAGATAGCTTCATCTATTTAATATTTCAACTGTTTAAACTTCCTTTTGTGGTAATTGATACTTTTTATCTATCCGCAAGCAATAAAAACATTAAAAATCAAATATAAGATGCTCAATAAAATTATCCGTTATTTTCTTGAAAACAAGCTAATAACTTTCATTATACTCTTTACTTTTATAGTGGGTGGGATAGTAACCGCTCCCTTTAACTGGGACACCTCCTTGATTGAACGTAACCCAGTACCTGTTGATGCTATTCCCGATATTGGTGAAAACCAGCAAATTGTATTTACCGAGTGGATGGGGCAATCACCACAGGATATTGAAGATCAAATCACCTATCCTTTAACCACCGCCTTGCTTGGTATCCCCGGGGTAAAAACCATACGAAGCAATTCCATATTCGGGTTATCCAGTATTTATATCATTTTTGAAGAAGATGTGGAGTTCTACTGGAGCCGGACCCGTATCCTAGAGAAATTAAATTCGTTGCCGCCAGGAACCGTACCTGATGCGGTAACCCCTGCCCTTGGGCCGGATGCAACGGCATTGGGGCAGGTATATTGGTACACTCTAGAGGGTAGAAATCCCAAAACTGGTGAACCTACCGGCGGTTGGGACCCGCATGAACTCAGAACCATCCAGGATTTTTATGTGCGTTACTATTTGACCGCTTCAAGTGGGGTCGCTGAGGTTGCCTCTATTGGAGGTTTCCTTAAAGAATACCAGATTGAGATTGACCCCGATGCCATGAAGGCCAATAACGCGGATGTGAAAATGATAATGAACGCGGTAAAAAACAGTAACCAGGATATTGGTGCCCAAACTTTGGAATATAACAAGGCAGAATATCTGGTAAGGGGCTTGGGGTATATTAAAACTTTAGAAGATCTTGAAGAAAGTGTTGTTACCGTAAGCAACAATGTTCCTATACGTATAAAAGATGTTGCCAGAGTACAATTTGGCCCAGCCACCCGAAGGGGCGGGCTCGATAAAGGCGGGGTAGAAGCTGTTGGAGGGGTTGTTGTTGCCCGGTATGGAGCCAACCCGCAAGCGGTAATCCAAAACCTGAAAGATAAAATTGAAGAAGTTGCCCCGGGACTGCCCTCTAAAACCCTGGCCGATGGTACTGTTTCTAAGGTGACCATAGTGCCTTTTTATGACCGTTCGGGATTGATCCAGGAAACCCTGGGCACCCTCGAGGAGGCACTTTCCCATGAAATATTGATCAGTATTTTAGTGGTAATCGTATTGGTCCTCAACCTTAGGGCTTCCGTATTGATTTCGAGCATATTGCCTGTTGGCGTTTTGATGACCTTTATATTGATGAAATATTTTAATGTGGATGCAAATATCGTGGCATTATCGGGTATTGCCATTGCTATAGGGGTCATGATAGATGTAGGGATAGTTTTTACCGAAAATATAGTCAGGCATTTGGAAATGCCCGAAAACGAAGGGGTGAGGGGCAAAAAATTGATACAGGTCATTTATGTTGCCACGGTAGAAGTTGCAGGGGCCGTAATTACAGCCCTTGCTACCACAGTTGTGAGTTTTTTCCCTGTTTTTGCCATGCAGGCCGAAGAAGGCAAATTGTTCAGGCCTTTGGCTTGGACCAAAACCTTTGCACTGATTTCGGCATTGTTCATTGGAATTATGTTTATTCCTGCCCTGGCAAAAATCATGTTTTCCATTAGAATTGATAAAAAGAGGACGAGCCGAATATTTAACGCAATCTTGATCGGTTTTGGACTTGTTTTCCTAATCGCTTATGGGAGCATTATCGCCATAGCCCTAATTGCCGTAGGGATAAATAACCTACTTACACAAGTACCGGAAAAAACATTGTTAAGAGGAAAATTAAAGCTTCCTTATTCCGACAAAATAGCCAGTTATGTAAATATAGCTATCGCAATTATAATTTTAGTATACTTTCTAACTATAGAATGGATGCCTTTGGGAGTATTAAACTCCGTATTTGTCAACTTTATTTTTGTGATACTGGTAATTAGTCTGGTCTTGGGGTCATTAATGGCCGTAGTTTATTTTTACAAAAGGATTTTAACCTGGTGCTTGGATAATAAATGGAAATTTTTATCGATCCCCATTTTCTTGGTTTTCATGGGCATATCCATTTGGTTAGGGTTTGGGAATATTTTTGGGTTTATGCCTGAATTCACTAAAAATAATGTGGTTTGGGAAGAATTGGACGATACCTTCCCCGGGCTGGGCAAAGAGTTTATGCCAGCCCTGAATGAAGGTTCCTTCTTGTTGATGCCGACGACCATGCCACACTCCAGTGTTTCTGAGAATATGGAAGTTATTGCAAGTATTGATAAGCACCTAATGGCCATACCAGAAATAGCATCATCTGTAGGGAAATGGGGGCGTGTAAACTCGGCTTTGGACCCTGCGCCCACATCCATGTATGAAAATACCATAAATTATATTCCTGAATATATCTTAGATGAAGATGGCCACAGGGAGAGGTTTAAAGTAAATGACGATGGGGCGTTTGTTTTAAAAGACGGATCCACCTATGAATATGGTAAAGATGAATTCCGTAAGGTGACCAGAGAAGACCTCACTCTTGATGAAGACGGGAAAAACTTCAGGCAATGGAGGAAAAAGATTAGGAAACCCGACGATATTTGGAACGAAATTGTAAAACACTCGAAATTCCCAGGGCTTACTTCTGCCCCCAAACTACAACCCATTCAAACCCGTTTGATAATGTTGTCCACCGGGATGCGGGCCCCTATGGGAATAAAAGTTTTTGGGCCCAACCTGGAAATTATTGAAAAAGTGGGGTTTGAATTGGAAAATATTTTAAAAGAAGTCCCCAGCATAAACCCCCCAACGGTATTTGCAGACAGGGTAGTTGGTAAACCTTATTTGGAGATAAATTTGAACCGGCAGGCGATGTCACGTTATGGCCTTTCCGTCCAGGATATGCAAATGCAACTAACAACAGCTATAGGTGGCAGGAAATTAACCACTACCGTAGAAGGTAGGGAACGATTTCCTGTACGGGTGCGTTATGCCAGGGAATTTAGGGATAACCCCGATGATATGAAAAAGATTTTAATCCCAACGCCAACCGGGGTACAGGTAGAACTTGGGGAGCTGGCAACCCTTGAGTATGTACGGGGTCCACAGGTAATCAAAAGTGAGGATACCTTTTTAACAGGCTATGTGATTTTTGATATGAAAGATGGATATGCCGAGACAAATGTGGTAGAGGACGCACAGGCGCTTATCCAGGAAAAAATGGATAACGGGGAGTTCCAATTGCCCGATGGGGTTACCTACCGGTTTACCGGGAACTATGAAAACCAGATACGCGCATCAAAACGCTTGATGATAGTGGTGCCTATCTCCCTACTTGTGATCCTGTTGATCCTGTATTTCCAGTTTAAATCAATGATTCCTTCATTGATGGTTTTTAGCGGGATATTTGTAGCTTTTGCCGGTGGGTTTATCATGATTTGGTTATATGGCCAGGAATGGTTTCTGAACTTTGATTTATTTGGGGTGCACATGCGTAATTTGTTTCAGCTGCATACCATAAATTTAAGTGTGGCCGTATGGGTAGGATTTATAGCCCTATTTGGGATCGCAACAGATGACGGGGTAATTATGGGAACTTACCTTACCCAGGTATTTGATAAGAGAAATCCAAACACGGTCAAAGATATAAGGGCTTCGGTACTTGTAGCAGGTTCCAAAAGGGTCCGCCCGGCAATGATGACCGCCGCAACGGCCATTATCGCTTTAATCCCTGTGCTCACAGCTACTGGTAAAGGCTCCGATATTGTTATCCCCATGGCCATTCCCACCTTTGGGGGGATGTTGCTACAGGTCATGACCATGTTTGTGGTACCCGTTCTTTATAGTATGTGGAAAGAGAGGAAGTTAAAGAAACAATTAAAAAGGTTGAATGCCTAATATAAAAGTGATGATAATGAAAATTTATAAAATATTTTTTCTGGGCATGTTTTTGCTACTTAGTTCAGGTCTCTTTAGCCAGGAAAATTTGGGTACTTATTTAGAAATTGCCGCTCAAAATAATCCTGGCTTAAAATCGGAATTCAATGAGTATATGGCAGCAATGGAAAAAGTGCCCCAGGTGGGCACCTTACCTGACCCGCAATTTGCCTTCGGGTATTTTATCCAGCCCGTAGAAACTAGGCTTGGGCCGCAAGAATGGAAACTTGGGCTGTCCCAGAGTTTCCCATGGTTCGGTTTGCTGGACGCAAGGGAAGATGTGGCTACCGGGTTGGCCAATGCCAGGTTTGAACAGTTTCAAAATACCAAATCCAATATTTTCTATGAGGTGAAAACTGCTTATTTCAATTATTATTTTATTGAAAAAGCCATTGAGATAACCAAAGAAAATATAGAAATCCTGGAAGTTTTTAAAAGGTTGTCCCTAGTTAAGATCGAGGCGGGAAATGCGTCTACCGTAGATGAACTGAGGGTGGAACTGGAGTTGAACGACCTGGAAAACCAATTGGCCTTGTTTTTGGATACCAGAAGCACCTTTCAGGTAAGTTTCAATAATTTACTAGACAGGGATAGATTTGCACAGATCAATGTCCCCGATACGCTCTGGCAGGAACCAATGCCCTTTGATAAGGTAGGTATGCTAGATGAGATTTATAGGTCCAATCACCAGTTAAAAAGTATCGACTATAGGTTGGATGCCTTTTTAAACCAGGAAGTGGTGGCCAGGAAAGAAGGGTTGCCAAAATTCAAAGTTGGCCTGGATTATACCATTATTGGGGAAAACCCGGCTTCAAACCTTGCCGATAATGGCAAGGATGGCTTTATATTCCCTTCAGTAGGTATTACCATACCCATATACCGGAAGAAATATAAGGCCATGGTTAAGGAGGCCCAATATTTACAGGAAGCCGAAGTAACCAGAAAAGACGATACAAAAAATACCTTGAGTACTATTTTTGAGGACATTTATAAAGAGTATAGTGACAGCGACAGGCGTATAGCTTTAAACGAGGAACAAGCTGATATTGCCAAAAGGGTGCTGGACATTTTAATCTCCTCATATTCTGCCAACTCCGAAGACTTTGAGGAGGTTTTGAGGATAGAACGCCAATTGTTGAGGTATGAACTGGAACATCAACGAGCCCTGGCCGATAAGAATGCCGCCGTGGCATTTATGTATTATTTAATAGGACAATAAAAAAAACAAGATCATGAAAAAATATAAAAATTATATCATTGCAGCCGGTATTTTGGTTATCGGGATTTTCCTGGGCCTTTTATTCTCGGGGGATAAAGAGGAAGTTGTACATAGGGACGGGGAGCATGATTATGTACAGGACGAAGAAACAGGACTTTGGACCTGCTCCATGCACCCACAAATACAGATGGAAGAACCCGGGAATTGCCCTATTTGTGGCATGGAACTTATCCCCCTGGAAGAGTCGGATAATGAGGAGGAGCAAATCGCTTCCAATGAAATTGTGATGTCCCCAGAGGCCCTTCAATTGGCCAATATCCAAACCTCTGTAGTACAAACAGCCGATGCCAGCAAGGAAATCCGGTTACTGGGTAGGGTGACACCCGATGAAAGGAAATTGTTTTCCCAGGTTTCACATATCCCGGGAAGGATTGAACGTTTGTATGTCAATTTTACGGGTGAAAAAGTATACCGTGGCCAAAAGATAGCCCGGCTTTATTCACCTGAACTTATTTCGGCCCAGAAAGAACTTTTGGAGGCCATTAGGTCCAAAGAAGTATACCCGCAATTATATACCGCCTCCCGAAGCAAATTGAAATTGTGGAAAGTGTCCGATGCGCAGATTGATGCCATTGAAGAATCGGGGGAGGTGCAGGAACAAATCGATATTTTGGCAGATCATTCAGGCTATGTGATGAGCAGGAATGTGGAGTTGGGTGATTATGTAGAAGCCGGGAGCAATTTATTCGAAATAGCAAATTTAAGCACCGTTTGGGTGATGTTTGAAGCCTACGAAGCCGATATTCCCTGGATAGATAACGGAGATGTTGTAAACTTTACCATCCAGGCCATTCCCGGTAAAAAATTTCAGGGAAAAGTAACCTATATAGATCCTTTTGTCTCGCCAAACACCAGGGTGGCCAAAGTTAGGGTAGAAGTTAAGAACCCATCCAATAAGCTCTTGCCCGAAATGTACGCCAACGGTGTTATCCAAGCTCAACTGGATGAAGATAAAGCCAAGGATGCCCTGTTAATCCCAAAATCTGCGGTGCTCTGGACTGGTAAAAGGGCCGTTGTATATGTACAGGTGCCCCACGAAAAGACCATCTCTTTTGTGTATAGGGAAATTACCTTAGGTCCTGATACCGGGGACTTTTATATGGTGGAAGAAGGCCTGGAAGAAGGCGAGGTCGTGGCCACCAATGGGGTGTTCAGGATAGACGCTTCTGCCCAGTTGGTAGGGCAAAAAAGCATGATGAACCCCGATGGTGGCGTTGTCATGACCGGCCATAACCATGGGGGAATGGATATGGGTGGAGACTCAAATGAAAAAGGCGCCGAAATGGATATGAACGATGATGAAATGAAAAATATGGACCATTCCCAAATGGAAGATAACACGGACCATACCGAAATGAAAAAAAGAATGGAGGTATCAAAGGAATTCAAAAACCAATTGAAACAGGTATTTGAGGAATATCTTGATTTAAAAGATGCCTTTGCCAATGATGATAAAGGGAAGGCTCAAAAATCTACCCAAGATGTATTGAAATCAATGTCTAAAGTAGATATGCAATTATTGGAAGACCATGAAGCCCATAACCACTGGATGCTTATTCAGGAAGAAGTTACCACTTCGGCAAAATCCATTTCCGAAATTTCAGAAATAGAGGAACAAAGAAAACACTTTAAACATTTGTCCGCCCATTTGATCAAAGCGGTACAGCTTTTTGGGGTGGGACAGACCGTCTATAAGCAATTTTGCCCCATGGCCGATGATAATAAAGGAGCTACCTGGATGAGCCTTTCAAAAGAAATCAAAAACCCGTACCTGGGAGAGGCCATGCCTACCTGCGGCGAAACCGTGGAAACCATAGAGTAAGCAGTAAACAATAATTTTTTATAACTTTTAAATTTAAAACCCGATTAAAATGAAGAAAACAATGATGATGCTCCTTCTGGCTTTGGTAAGCCTGGGAGCTTATGCACAACACGAGCACGGCAACATGGCCGGGCACGATGAAGGAATGCAAATGGCCCCCGAGTTCAAAGACAAAGAACTGGGGACTGCTTATGGGCATTACCTTGAGGTAAAAGAAGCTTTGGTAGCTTCAGATGACGGAAAAGCCACAGATCATTCGGCCATGCTCGAGAAAGCTTTGGCAAAAGTGGAAAATGCGGATGCGGCCCGGGAAACAGCTGCAAAAATGGCCAACGCCACTTCCCTGAAAGGGCAACGCCAAAATTTCGATGCCCTCAGCAATGAAATGGCGAAACTGGTCAAAAACGGAAAGTTGGTTAAAGGCGAGCTATATCTGGAATATTGCCCCATGGCCAATTCCAACCAGGGCGGCTACTGGCTTTCCAATGAGAAGGAAATCAAAAACCCCTACCTGGGCGAGAAGATGCTAACATGTGGTAGTGTAAAAGAAACCATTAAATAACAGGAACAAGGTCCTGCACGCTGTGGGCTGGTGACAATTTTATTGTTCCCGGCCCACCGGCAGGCACAAAACAAATTTATATGAAAAATCCAACAAGAATATTAACGATCATGTTTTCGCTGGCCCTATTGCTGGCAGCTTGCAATTCTTCCGCCAAAAAGGAAAAAGGACAAGTAGAGGCCGAATCTGAAATAAACATGGAACCGGCCGTTTCCGAAACAAAAACCACTACGGAATATATGGTGGGTAGCCGTGTGCCCAGTGACCTGGTATGTATGGTAAACGATGCCTATATGGCCAAACCGCAAATCCCGGTTCCGGTAAACGGGAAAACCTATTATGGTTGCTGCGAGATGTGCGTGGGCACCTTGAACAACGAAGAATCTGCAAGGATGGCCACCGATCCCCAAACAGGGGAAAGAGTGGATAAAACCGAAGCCTTTATTGTACTGCTTGACGCGAATGGCCGGGTTGGCTATTTTAATTCAGAAGCGAATTACACAGCTTACACAAAAAAGAGCTAAGCATAACAAAACTTATTTCAACTTAAATTTAGAAGATATGAATGAGATCAAAGCCTTTATCAGACCCGAAAGACTTAGTGAAGTGACCATGAATCTGCGGGAAGAAAACTTTTATTGTTTTACCGTATTTCAAGGCGAGGGGGTTGGAGATTACACTGATTCCAAACCGCTTCCCCCAGTTTGAATTTTCCATTTATGCACAGCAAAGTCATTAAAATGGAGATAGTGTGCGAAAAAGAGGATGTAGATAAAATTGTAAATATTATAAAAGTAAGTGCCCGTACTGGCAAAAGCGGGGACGGGCTCATCTATGTAAGCGACGTGGAACAGCGTATAAAAATAAGGACTGGGGAAAAGGAAAGCCGGTAAGTGCTTTTTTTGTTTCCGGTCGAACAACCAAGTAAAATACTAAGTTCCGGGCTGTGTTTTATGGCATCCGGAAAATTTAATTAATTGCAGTAACAGAAATATCAACCTTTTAAAAACAAGAAAAATGAAAACAGTAAAAGTAAGTTTGGGAGTGATGGCTATGGCATTTGCCGTAATAAGCACTTCTTGCAAGAACAACGAGAAAAACAGCAATACAACTATTGAAGACGCGGCGACCGAGCGCGCTGTCCCGATGGAAGAAAACAGGATGGAAAGCAGCAATGCTGCCCAAACCGATGCCAGCCTGACCACATACTTGGAGCTTAAAAATGCCTTGGTAAATGACGATCAGGAGGCCGCGGCCAAAGCCGGGGAAAAAATGGTGGGACAGTTA